>JAABUN010000498.1_pt1 | contig 101525 bp, 106 predicted proteins | sample 5559311 | NCBI WGS metagenome assembly JAABUN01 (sample SAMN10711877, study PRJNA513370) | rock metagenome | isolation source: Antarctica rocks | place: Antarctica: Victoria Land, Siegfried Peak sud | reverse complement strand
TGCGTGTAGCTGTACAGGCGGCTGAGCGCGTCCGGCGAGGCGCTCGCCACCAGCGGCCGGCCCCCGGTGGCGAGCTCCAGATAGGGGCCGCGGGCAGAGGTGGGCACCAGCTTCACCTGGCGCACGGCGCCGTACTCGAAGCTCCGGGGCTCGCCGCCGCGAGGGATCGTGAAGAGCCGGCGGTCGGTCGCCGCGAACAGGGCGACCTCGCCGGCGCGCTCCACGAGCGCGAGGCCGACCACGTCCTCGCCGCCTTCGAGGTGTCGCCAGAGCTCGCCGATCTCCGGGCGGAACCGTCGCCGGGCGCGCCGGCCGAGGTCGGCCACCGCCAGCCGCAGCAGGGTCTCCTCGTCCAGGGCGGGCGGGCCGTGCTCCAGCTCGTAGCCGTCGGTGACCGACCAGGCCACGGTGTCGCCGGGAGCGGCAGCGCGTCCGGCCGGCTCGTCCTCCCAGGAATCTTCGCTCGCGTCGGGTGGCCCGTCGCCGAAGTCCGGGTCGTCCGATGGGGCGCCCTCGGGAGCGACCGCCGACTCGTGCATCTCCGCCGGGTACGACGCCGGGGCGGAACCCGTCGCCGCCTCTGGCTCTTCGGTCTCCCCCTCTTCCGGGCCGGCATCCGAGCCCAGGTCCCCGGGGGAGATCGCGTCGTTCCCGCCCTCGGGCGCGACCACGTCGCCCGCAGATGCGGCCGGCTCGTCCTCGACCACCTCGGCCTCCACGAGCTCCGCCTCGTCGTAGCCCTCCTCCCGCAGCAGCGCGCGCGCCTCGAGCAGCCGCTCCTCACCGGCGATCGCCGGTGCCGGAGGGGCCGGGGCGTCCCGCATGCGGGCAAGCTCCATCTCGGTCTCCACGTGAGCGCGCGCTTCGCGCTCGATCTGCAGTCGCTCGCCGCCGCGCCGCCGTTCGCCCTCCGCGAGCGCCTCCTCGGCCCGGGCGAGCGCCGCCTCGGCCGCGGCCCTGTCGCGTGCCTCCGACTGCAACCGAAGCTCCGCGACGCTACGAGCGTCGGCCTCCCGCTCGCGTTCGCCGCGCGCTCGCTCCAGCGCCCCCTCGAGCTCGAGCCGCACCCGCAGCTCGCGCTCGACGTCTTCCCGCGCCGCCGCGACGCGTGCCTGGGCCTCCATGAGCTCGGCGGTCCGGCGCTCGAGCTCGGTGCGGGCGGCCTGGGTGGCTCCCTCGGCATCCGCGCGGGCCGCCTGCAGCTCGCTGCGCGCCTCCGCCTCGGACTGCAGCCCGGCTTGGGCGTGCTCGAGGTCGGCCGTCACCCGCTCGAGATCGGACCGCAGCGAAGCCACGGTGGCCGTCTCGGCGGCAAGCGCGAGGCCATCTCGCCGCTCGAGCTCGTCTCCGGCCTCGGCGAGCGCCGCCTCGGCTTCCGCTCGAGCCTGCGCCTCGTGATCTGCGGTCGCGCGGGCCTCCTCGAGCGCCTGCTCGAGCTCACGGCGCTGCCGCAGCTCGTTCTCGACGTCCTCGTGGGCCTTGGCGGCACGACGCTCGGCCTCGACGAGGTCCGATGTGCGGCGCTCGAGCTCCGCGCGCGCGGCCTCCGAGTTCTCGGCGCTCGCCGAGCGCACGTCGGCGAGGGCGGCCTCGAGCTGCACCCGGGTCCGGGCCTCCGCCTGCAGGGCCTCCTGGGCCTCGCGCGCGGAGCGGACGGCTGCCTCCGCTTCGGCGGCGCGCTCGTCCCGCTCGCGCTCGAGATCGGCGATGCGCCGGGCCGCCCGGGGCTTGTGCTCGCGCTCGGCCGTGGCCAGCTCCTGCCTGATCGTGCCCGTCTCGGCGGCCTGCCGCTCGAGCTCGGAGCGCGTGCGCTCGAGGGCCTGCTCGACCTCGAGGCGCGCACGCAGCTCTCGCTCGACATCCTCGCGCGCTGCCGTGGTCCGTCGCTCGGCTTCGGCCAGCTCGATCGTGCGCTGCTCGAGATCGGCGCGCACCCCGGCCGTCCTTCCCTCCGCCGTGGCCTGCGCCGCCTCGACGGTGGCCTGGAGCTCGAGCCGGGCCTGGGATTCGCTTGCCGCCAGCGCTCGAGCCTCTTCGAGCTCCGCCGCCAGCCGCGCGGCATCGGCGCGGGCCTCGCCGACCGCCGCCGATTCGGCGGCCCCGGCCGCCTGCTGCTGCTGCTCGAGCGCCGTCGTCTTCTCCGCGAGGGCCTCCTCCGCCGCCGCGCGGGCCTCTGCCTCCCGGGCCTGCGACTGGCGAGTGCGCTCGACTGCCTGCTCGAGCTCGAGCCGGGCCCGAAGCTCGCGCTCCGCGTTCTCCCGGGCGGAGGCCGCGCGCCGCTCGGCCTCGACCAGCTCGGCGGTCCGGCGGTCCACGTCGGCGCGCGCGGCGGCCGCGACCTCCTCGCCATGGGCCCGGGCGGACTTGAGCGCGGCGACGGCCTCGGCGCGGCGCGCCTCGACGCCCGCCTCGGCCGCCGTACGCGCCTCGGCCTCCCTCTCGAGCTCCCGCCCGAGCCGTTCGACCTCGGCGCCCAGGCGCTTGCTCTCGGTGGTGGTCCGCTCGAGCAGCTGCTCCACGCCCAGCCGGGTACGCAGCGCCTGCTCGACCTCCTCTTGGGCCGCCGTAGCTCGACGCTCGGCGTCTGCTGCCTCAGTGGTCCGGCGCTCGGCCTCGGCGCGGGCGTAGTCGAGCGAGGCCCGCGCGTCCGCAAGGGCACGTCGGGCCTGTACGCGCATCTCCCGTTCGGCGGCCAGCGCACCACCCTCGGTCTGCTCGCGCTCGCGCTCAGCCGCCGGATCGGCTCCCCGGGCCGGTCCGGAGTGGTCCGCCGCGTCGCCGTTGCGGTCCAGGGCATCGCCGTTGCGTCCGGCCTGCTCCTCGACTGCTTCAGCCTGCTCGGCGCCCTCGTCTACGGGCGTTCGCTGCGTGTCCATCGCTGTCCGAATCTACTCCGCGGCCTCATTACGCCGTGCACGATCCCGGCCGTTTCCTCCCCAAGCGGGCTCGTCAGGCCCGCTCCACCCTGATCCGCAGGTCGCGACCATCGATGCTCGTGGCCTCGCCCGCCTCCGCGCCGTCGTAGTGCAGCGCCGTCGCAAGCGTCTCCCCGGTCACGTACTCCTCGTGGGCGCGCACCGTCTCGAGCAGCTCCGCCTCGCCGCCCAGCGTGAGCGCGATCCGGTCCTCCACCCGCAGCCCCGCCGCCTTGCGGGCCGCCTGCACCGCGTGCACCACCTCGCGGGCCAGACCCTCTCGCCGCAGCTCGTCGTCGAGCTCCAGGTTCAACGCCACCGCGTGGGTGCCCGCCCGCTCGAGCTGGTAGCCCTCGAGCGGCTGCAGCACGAGCTGCACCTCGTCGGCCGACAGCGGATGCTCGCTGCCTCCGGCGTTGATACCCACCGATCCGCCGCCGCGCAGCACGCCGGCCACGTGCTCGGCATCGAGCGAGGCGATCGCCGCTGCCACCTCGGGCATCCGCTTGCCGAAGCGCGGCCCGAGCGCCCGGTAGTTGGCACGCAGCTCCCAGCGGCCGAGCTCCTCGGCGTCGGAGACGAAACGCAGCTCACGAACGTTCAGCTCCTCGAGCAGAATGGCGGCGAAGCGCTCGATGGCGGCGCGCTCGCGATCGGCCGCCACCACCGCGGCCTCGCGGAGGGGCTGGCGCACCTTCACCCCCGCCTGGGCGCGGGCGGCGCGGCCGAGCTCCACCGCGTCGCGGGCCACCTGCATGTCCGCCTCGAGCTCCCCATCGTGGAACGAGCCTGAAGGCGATGGAAAGTCGCACAGGTGCACCGACGGCTCCGCTCCGTCCAGGTTCCCGTAGACCTCGTCGGCGATGAACGGCGTGAGCGGCGCCAGCAGCTTGGCGGTTGTGACGAGGCACTCGCGCAGCGTGGCGAACGCCGCAGCGTCGCCGTCCCAGAAGCGCCGCCGTGACCGGCGCACGTACCAGTTCGAGAGGTCGTCGACGAACGCGGCGATCGCCCGGCCGGCCGCCGTGGTGTCGTATGCGTCGAGGCGCTCCGTAACGGTCGCGACCGTGGCCTGCAGCCGCGACAGCGCCCAGCGGTCGATGTCCTCGAGCTCCGCCGGCGGCACGTCCGGCACCGCGACGTCCCCGGCGTTCGCGTACAGCACGAAGAAGCCGTAGGTGTTCCACAGCTGCAACATGAACTGGCGCACCGACTCGCCGACGGTGTCGATCGAGAAGCGATAGCCGTCCCACGGCTGCTTCGAGGTGAAGTAGTACCAGCGCAGGGCGTCCGCGCCGTGGCGGTCGAGAACCTCCCACGGCACGACCACGTTGCCGCGGCTCTTCGACATCTTCTGGCCGTCGGGATCGAGGATCAGCCCGAGGCAGAGCACCGTGCGGTAGGGAGACTCGCCGTACAGCAGCGTCGACACCGCGAGCAGTGAGTAGAACCATCCGCGCGTCTGGTCGAGCGCCTCGCAGATGTAGTCCGCCGGCAAGCGCTCCTGCCGGAGCTCGTCGTTCTCGAACGGCGCGTGCCACTGGGCGAAGGGCATCGAGCCCGAGTCCCACCAGGCGTCGATCACCTCCGGCACGCGGCGCATCTCCTCCCCGCAGTCGGCGCACGGGAAGGCGACGTCGTCGATGAACGGCCTATGGAGGTCCTCGGGCACGGATCCGGCCAGCGTGCGCAGCTCCTCCACGGAGCCGACGCAGTGCTCGTGTCCCTGCGGGCAGCGCCATAGCGGCAGCGGCGTGCCCCAGTAGCGCTCGCGGGAGAGCGCCCAGTCGACGTTGTTCTCGAGCCACTTGCCGAAGCGGCCGTCCTTGATGTGCTCCGGGTGCCAGTCGATGCCCTCGTTCTCCCGCAGCATCTGGTCACGGACGGCGGTCGTCTTCACGTACCACGACGACTTCGCGTAGTAGAGAAGCGCCGTGCCGCAGCGCCAGCAGTGCGGGTAGGCGTGCTCGTACTCCTCGGCGCGGAGGAGCCGACCGGAGGCTTCGAGGGTCTCCACGATGTCGGTGTTGGCCTCGCGCGCGTCGCGGCCGGCGAACGGGCCCATGCGATCGTCGAAGGTGCCGTCGAGCCGCACGGGGTTCTGGACCTTGAGCCCGTAGCGCTCACCGAGCGCGTAGTCGTCCTCGCCGAAGGCAACGGCTGTGTGCACCACGCCGGTGCCGTCGTCGGTGGTCACGAAGTCGGCGCCGAGGACCGTGTGGCCGTTCTCGCCGTAGTCGTGGATGTAGGGGAAGGGAGGCTCGTAGCGCAGGCCGAGGAGCTCCGTGCCCGGCATGCGATCGACGATCTCGTACGGCTGTTCGCCCAGCACGCGCCCCACCAGCGCCTCGGCCAGGATCAGGGTCTCGCCGTCGGTCATACGCGCGCGCACGTAGGTGATCTCCGGGTGCACGGCGAGCGCGGCGTTCGAGAGCAGCGTCCACGGCGTCGTGGTCCAGGCGAGCATGGAGACGCCCTCTTCGCCTGAGAGCGGGAAGCGCACGTACACCGAGGGGTCGATCACGTCGCGGTAGCCCTGGGCGACTTCGTGCGAGGAGAGCGCCGTGCCGCAACGCGGGCAGTAGGGAACCACCTTGTGGCCCTCGTAGAGGAGCCCCTTCTTCCACACCTCGGCGAGCGACCACCAGACCGACTCGATGTACTCGTTCGACAGCGTCCAGTACGCATCGTCGGTGTCGATCCAGAAGCCGATGCGCTCGGTCAGGCGGTCCCACTCGTCCACGTACTTGACCACCGACTCGCGGCAACGTTCGTTGAACTCCGCGATTCCGTAGCGCTCGATGTCCTCCTTGGAGGTGATGCCCAGCTCCCGCTCGACCTCGAGCTCGACGGGCAGCCCGTGGCAGTCCCAGCCGGCCTTGCGGTGCACCAGGTGGCCGCGCATGGTCCGGTAGCGGGGGAAGACGTCCTTGAACACGCGCGCGAGCACGTGGTGGGAGCCCGGTCGGCCGTTGGCGGTGGGCGGGCCCTCGTAGAAGACGAACGGCGGGGCGCCCTCGCGGCGGCGGACCGACTCGTGGAACACGTCGCGCTCGCGCCAGCGCTCGAGCACGCGCTGCTCGAGCTCGGGAAAGGACTGCTGGGGGTCTACGGGGGTGTATCTCGACACGAGGGCGCTTACCGAGTGTATGCGCGCGCTGCAGGTGCTACGTTTGTGCGTCATGGCCACGGAGGTCGGGATCCGCGAGCTGAGGCAGAACCTCAGCGTGTACCTGCGGCGGGTGGCCGAGGGGGAGCGCTTCGTGGTCACCGAACGGGGCAAGCCCGTGGCGGAACTCGGCCCACGGGCCGAGGACCAGACCGCGTGGGAGCGGCTGCTCGCCGATCCGCGTTGGAGCCCGCCGACCCTCCGGTGGGAGGACATCCCGCCTCCGTACAACGACGGCAACCCCGACCGCCGGGCCGCCACGCGGGCGTTGATGGAGGACCGCGGCGACCCTCTGCCCCCCTATGAGGAGTGACGGAGGCAGCGTCGCCTACCTCGACTCCTCCGCGCTCGTGAAGTTGGCGCTGGAGGAGGTCGAGAGTCCGGCGCTGCGCCGCGCGCTCGGGGCCTTCGACGGACAGGTGTCGAGCGAGCTGGCCGTGGTCGAGGTCCTCCGCGCGGCTCCGCCTCGAAGCGAAGCCCGGGCGGTCGGCGTGCTGAAGGGCCTCGCCCTCTTGCGGCTCGACCGGCGCCTGCTCCTCCTCGCCGCCCGGCTGGATCCCCGTCCGCTGCGCTCGCTCGACGCCGTGCACCTGGCCACCGCCCTGTCGATGGGCCCGGCGTTGAGCGTCCTTGTGACCTACGACCGGCGTCTCATGGCGGCGGCCGCGCTGCACGGGTTGCCGACCGCGGCGCCGGCCTGAGCGCGGGCCTGGGCGGGTGGGCCGGAAGCTAAGCGGCGAGCTTCCGGCAGATCTCGGTAAGCGAGCGCTTCTCCCCGTCGTCAAGCGTGGAAAACAGTCGGCTAACGCGCGACGTGTGGCTGGGGAAGAGCCGCTCGACCAGCGCCACGCCTGCGGGCCGCAGCTCCACCACCGCGGCCCTTCGGTCGCGGGGAAGGCGCCGGCGAGTGACGAGTCCGCGGGACTCGAGCGTGCGCGTGACCTCCGTGGCGCTCGGCTTGCTCCACCCGAGACGCCGCCGGAGCGTCCGAAGCGGCAGCCGCCCACCGGCGGTCGTGAGCACCACGAGCGCCGAGAAGCCCGCCACCGAGACCCCCTCCCGCTCGAGCTCCGCGGCCAGATCGCGTCTTACCGCGGTCTCGGCCCGGACCAGCGCCTCGAGCGCGCGGTGGGCAAGGCGATCGCCGACCTCGAGCATCGAGGCACAACGCTAGGCGTGGCGGCGGATGCCCTCGCACACACCCGCGACCGGCCGTGCGCAGGCGCGGGGATGGCGGGAAAGGTCCGCTGTGCTGCCCTGTACCCCCAGGAGGCGTGTTAGGCACGACAGCGGCCGAGTTGGGGCCGCGCGAGGCCGCCTCGCTGTGCTGCCCTGTACCCCCAGGAGGGGTGCTAAGCAGCACAGCGGTGGAGTTGGGGGCGCGCGAGGCGCTCGCCGGTAGAGGTGGCAGACCGGCCGCGGTCAGCGCCGCGCGACCGCAGGAACGCTGAGACCGCTCAGACCGCTCAGGCCACCGTCGGCCAGGCGGCCGGCAGCTCGGCACGGCGGCCGTCGAAGAAGCCGCGCAGGGTGGTCACGCCCTCGACGGGACTCGAGCCGAGCGTGGGGATCGCGTGCGTGCCGGTTACCGGCATGGCGTCGCGGTACTCGAAGACGCGGGCCTCCGACCCAATCTGGCGCACGCCGTAGACCAGGCGCCCGACCACGTCGAGCGTGGCCTCGCCGCCGCACACCACGAGCGCCGATGGGTCGAGCGCCCGCATGGCCCGCGACAGCCGGTCCTGGGCCAGACCGATCGACAAGAGCAGCACGCGAAAGCCGGCGCGACGCAGCATCAGCTCGAGCGCCTGCACATGGAGCGCCTCGAGCTCCAGGTGGTCGCTCGAGTCGAACAACAGGATGCCCTCGGGGCGCGTGGCCGCGGGTGCGACCCGCCGGGCGGCGTGAAGCCACCCGGTCGCCCAACGACAGGCCCACTCGGACTCGGCCTCGCGGCCGGCGCGCTCGTCGGCCAGTTCGAGGGCGGGAAGCAGCAGGTCCTCAACCGAGCGCTCCACCGAGCGCACCGCGAGGCTCTCCTCCATGGCGCGGTCCACGACGGTTTCGTCGAAGCGATCGAAACCCTCGAGCAGGCGCGTCGCGGAGCTTGGGCCCTCGCCGCGCTGGCGGGCGATCTGCACCGCCGAAGAGATGTTGTGGGTCTCGTGCAGGGCGCGACGTAGCGCCTCGAGCTCGGCCAGGTCGTACTGACGATGGCCGCCCACCGTCCGCGCCGGCGTGGGGTACTCGAAGCGTCGCTCCCAGCTCCTCAAGGTATTCGGGCTGACGCCGAGAAGCTCGGCCGCCGCATTGGTTCTGATGCCACTCATGGGTTGATCCTCCGTTGGAGGCTCGTGAGTTGTCGCGCCTTTCGAGCGTTTGCGCAACCTCTGGGCGGGTTCTTGCGCCAAACCGGCGCGCGCGTCGCGGGCGGGGCGGCTATGAGCTCAGCGCAGGTGTCACCGTCAAGAGCGCCCCGCGCGGCGGTCCACATGACGCGATACGGGCGAGGAACCGAGCCGCTCCGATGGCGCCCTCGACCGTAACCGGCAGCTCGACCACGTCGCGCGCGCCGTTGGCCGCTCGAGCCGTGCAAGTGGCAAGCTCACCATCCCCCCGCGCACAGGACAGAAGGGAGAGCAGATTCGCGCCGATCACGCTCCCCTCCTTGCCGACCAGTGCCTCGGCCGGCTGGCTGACGGCGGTCACCCGCAGGTCGTCGGTGACCACGAGGAAGGCCGAACCGGACTTGAGCAACGCCCCCTGCGCGGTGCTGAGCATGACGCCCATCCCGCATACGTCGCAGACCCGCTCGGCCTGGTCGCTCGCGGTGCGTCGTTCCCGGGCGCCGGGAATGGTCCCGCAGCGCGAGCAGAACTGCACCCGGGCCTTGGAGGGCCTGACGCTGTACAGCAGACCAGCTTGCTCGGTACCCGTGATCGACATCCGTGTCTCCTTGCTGATGGGAAAGTCCCTTTCCCCGCGTTATCGAGTCCTTCATCGCCATCCGTGCTTGGGACGTTGAGCCGTGCAAGAGCCCTGGCGCGCCCTCCGCGGATTACGCTCTCCGGCGTGCGGGGAGCGCGACGCTTCGAGTGCGCTATGGCGCTGGCGCTGGCGCTCATGGCCTCCGGCTGCAGCCGTCAGGAGCCGGCCACCGTGCCGGCCGGCTGCCAGGCCGGGGCCGAGGCGGTCACGCGCGCGCTGGCGAGGGCGCCGGCCGAGGTCACGGTCGAGGGCACCTCGCTGTCGAGCTGCCTCGTGCCCGCCAGCGAGGCCGTGGACGTGCAGGAGATCGGCTCGGTGTACCTGTCGGTGGCAAGCCGCCTGGCCCGCGAAGCGCGGGCCGATCCCGAGGGGCCGGCGGCCACGCAGCTCGGCTACCTGATGGGTGCGGTCAGACGGGGCGCCGGCCGCACCCAGGGCATCCACAGCGAGATTCTGAGGCGCCTGGACCAGGAGGTGGCGATCGTCGACACCCGCTCGCCCGCCTACCTCGAGGGTGAGCGCGCGGGTCGCGAGGGAGGCTGAAGGCCGCCCAAGAAGGGCGCTTGGGTAGCCTCATCACACCCGACGGAGGAGAAGGTGTGGCGGTCAGTCAGGAGCTTTGGGGCGGCGAGACGGCGAAGGCGATCGACAACTTCCCCGTGTCCGGCGAACCCGTGCCGGTGGCGGTGGTCCGTTGGCTCGGCCGCATCAAGGGTACGGCGGCGCGCGTGAACGCCGAGCTCGGCCTGCTCGACCAAGAGCTGGCCGAGCGGATCGCCGCCGCGGCCGACGAGGTGGCCCACGGCCAGCACGACGCCCAGTTCCCGATCGACGTCTTCCAGACCGGCTCCGGCACGTCCTCGAACATGAACGCCAACGAGGTGATCGCCAACCTGGCCGGCGTTGGCGTGCATCCGAACGACCACGTGAACATGGGTCAGTCCTCCAACGACGTGTTCCCCTCGGCGGTGCACATGGCCGCGCTGGCCGAGACCTCCGACCGCCTGGTGCCCGCGCTCGAGCGCCTGGCCGACTCGCTGGCGGCCAAGGCCGACGAGTTCACCGACGTGGTCAAGGCCGGCCGCACCCACCTCATGGATGCCGTGCCGGTCACACTCGGTCAGGAGTTCGGGGGGTACGCGACCCAGATCCGACAGGGTCGCCACCGCGTCGAGGAGGCGCTGCCGCGCGTGGCCCAGATACCGCTTGGCGGCACGGCGACCGGCACGGGGCTGAACACGCATCCCGAGTTCGCCGCGCGGGTCCGGGACAAGCTCGTCGAGACCACCGGGAAGCTCGCCGAGGCTCCCGCCGACCCGTTCGAGGCCCAGGGCAACCGTGACGCTCTCGTGGAGCTTTCAGGGGCGCTGAAGGTGGTGGCGGTCTCCCTGACCAAGATCGCGAACGACCTGGCCCTGATGGGCTCAGGCCCGCGGGCCGGGCTCGCGGAGCTCATGTTGCCGGAGCTTCAGAAGGGCTCGTCGATCATGCCGGGCAAGGTCAATCCCGTGATCCCCGAGGTGGTGCTCCAGGTGGCCGCACAGGTGATCGGCAACGACACGGCCATCACCATCGGCGGCATGCAGGGCCAGTTCGAGCTGAACGTGCGCATTCCGTTGATGGCGCGCAACCTCCTCCAGTCGATCCATCTGCTCGGAAGCGCGTCGCTGATGCTGGCGGAGAAGTGCGTCGACGGGCTGGAGGCAAACGTCGAGAGCACCACCCGGCACGCCGAGTCCACACTGGCCATGGCCACGGCGCTCAACCCCTACATCGGCTACGACCGCGCGAGCGAGATCGTCAAGGAGGCGGCGGCCTCCGGGCGTGCGCTGCGCGAGGTGGCGCGGGAGAAGGGTGTGGACGAGGAGACGCTCGACCGGGCGCTCGACCTGCGTGCGATGGCCCGGGGGAACGCCGGCTAGCCAGCGGCTGGAGCGGTGTATCCGGTCCAGACGGCGCCGTCCCAGTACCGCTGAGCCGGCTGACCCGAGGGGTCCGGGTACCACCCCGCGGGGACGGCCGCCACCACCGCGGCCGGCGCCTCGACACTCGCGACCGGCATCACGACCCCGCCGACATCGGGAGGGATCACATCGACGGGCAGGCGCGCGTGCGGGTCGCGCCCACCGCGGTCGGCCTTCGCGTCCACCCGCCAGAAGAGCTTCCCGTGTCGCGCGCGGAACGCGGGCAACGCGTCGGCCGGCAGAGTGAGCGCGAACGGAAAGCTCTGTCCTGCCTGGAGCGGCCCCTGGTGCAGCACGACGGAGCCGCTGGTCGCGCTCACCTCCGTGTAGTCGCGGGTCTGCTCGCAGTAGTCGCACGAAACCGACAGGGTGCGCGCGTCCTGCCCCAGCATCACCGTCACCACCCCGCGCACCACCTCGCCCGGCGCATAGCGGGCACGCTCGAGTTGAAGGTGGAGCACGTCGCTCACGGGCGCACCCAGAGCGGGTGGTCGAGCCGGGTGTCGATGCCGTGCGCCACGTGCTCGCGCGCCGTGAGCATCCAGGAGAAGGACAGGCAGTCGCCCTCGTGGGAGAACGGCGCGTCGGGCGGGATGTGAAACGTGAAGGTCTCGCTCGCCACCGATCGCTGGGCCGGCAGCCAGCGCTCGAACACCGTTGCCCGGCGCGTGACCCGTCGCGAACTCGATCCGGCCGAGCCCACCGAGCTGCCGGAGTTGCTCTGCTGCTGCCGGTAGTCGTAGCGCTCGATGCACTCGAGGCCTACCTCCAGCCGGTCGCCCTTCAGCTTCGACGGATCGACCACCGTCAAGCTCACCACCAGCTCCTCTCCTCGCCGCGGCTCGTCGGTGCTGGGTCTCAACTGGAGGTGCGTGGCGGCCGAGATGGCCGCGCTGCGCTGACGCAGCATGCGAGCCAGGAGCCCGAGAACCAGGGCCCCGCCGATTCCCACCGCCCAGCGCACCGGCCCCTCGAGTGGCGACAGGACGATCACCGCCACCACGAAGACGATCGGGGCCGTGGCGAGGGCCAGCTGTACCGGGTTCCTGGCCTCGACGCTGCCGCCGCGGCGGGTCTGGCCGCCGGGGGCTCGGCCAGGGGGAAGGTGGCGGTAGGGCTTCGGCGTCACCTCGAGAGGGACGGGCGTTTGCTATCCGTGGCTAGCGAACGACCGCGACGACACGTCAGGGAGACGCGAGGCGCACGGTCTCGCAGTCCCGTCCGGGCTGGTCCGACCGGTCGGCCTGCACGATGTCGCGACCGCGCCCGCACCTGATCTCGTCGCGGCGGCGATTCACGGCGTCCACACGGTCGTCCCCGCCTCCGGCGGAGAACGTGTTGGCTCCACCTCGGTCGCGGAGCACGTCCGCTCCTGAGCCTCCGGTCAGGCGGTCCGGGCCGGCGCCACCATCGAGCACGTCGCCGCCGCCGCCGCCCGAGAGCTCGTCGCTGCCCGCTCCGCCGACCATACGGTCGCCCCCGCCGCCACCCAGCAGGCAGTCGTCGCCGAACAGACCCTCCACCACGTCGCGGCCGCCCAGGGCGCGCACCTCGTCGCCCGCCGAGGTGCCGCGCAGCGTCTCTCCGCGTCGCGTGCCGGCGATGGCGTTGCCGCAACGGCTGCGGTAGACGAAGACTCCGGCATCGTTTCCGAACTGCACGAAGCCGCTCGCGAGCGCCGGCTGCCCGTAGGCCGCGGTCGCGTCGGAGCTGAAGCGGTTTGGTCGAAAGTCTCGACGGGACAGTGGCTGAGCGTCGTCGAGGCGGAGCACAAGTTGCTGACCGTTGTCCCGCGAGACGTACACGAGGCTCCCCGAGGCCGCCGCGGTGGTACGGCCGAAGCCCGTTCCGCCGGATAGCGGCACCGGCCCAAGGGCTCCGCGCGGATCGAGGTCGCCGATGGCCAGCAGGTAGAGATTGGCGGCGGTCGTGACCACGACCCTGGTCGGCGTCAGCGCCAGAGCCGGGGCGGGTGCGCCCTCGATCCTGCCGCTGACCGCCGCGTCCACGAGGGTCTGATCGTTGCCCGACTGCGCGAGGGCGTGTACGACCGTGGCGCTCTCGCCCGAGCCGACTGCCACGAGCAGCGACGCCGCCGTGTCCGCTCCAGCCGGCGGAGTGCTGGGAGTCTGGGCGGAACCGCCGAGATCGCCGGATCGCGGTCCGACCTCCAGGCCCGCGGCCGTCGCGGCAATGCCGGCCACGGTGAAGGTCTGCACGCTGTTGATCGACCGCGACGCCACGGCCACGTACTCGGTCGGCGTGCCTGCGGCATTGTTGAGAGTCACGAGTGTTGGGCTGGCCACCGGGTTCGCACCCACGACGTCGCGCGTGGTGATCGCACCGATGGTGGCGTCCTGGGTCCCGGCGGCGCCGATCGGTACCCGGAACAGCGTGGTCCGCGTGCCGTCGTTTGCGAGGAAGAACAGCACGCGGTCGCCGGTGCCGGGCACCGCGCCCGTGATCACCGGCGAGCTGCTCACCGTGTAGTCACGGCTGCCCGGGACTCTCAGGTCCTGCACCAGCGCCCCGGTGCTCTCATCGACCTGCGCGATGGCGAGGTCGTTGCTGCCGCCCGAGTTGTCGTCGTTGTGCACGGCGAAGATCTGTCCGAGGCCACTCGGCCCCGAGCTGTCGGCCAGACCGACGCTGCCACCCTGCCCGGTGAAGACATCGGCGTCCGGGGCGCCGTCGTCGAGCAGCACGCCCTCCTCAGGCCCCACAGGGGCGCCCGACTCGAGTACCTGCACATGCACGCGGCCGTTGGCGGTGCCGTAAGCCACGCGCTGATTGGCCGGCTGCCCGCTCGAGGTGACGATCGAGGTGCGCACGCCGCGCTCGCTCTCGTCGGCCTTGGCGTAGGCCGCACGGATCGGTGCCCGGCCGTGGTCGGCTGCCTGGTAGCCCGTGCGCCCGAAGTCGCCGCCGAACATCGGCCACTGCGAGGCTTCGGCGGCGCCGGAGGCGAGGAGCGCCGCGGCGACGAGCAGGATGGGAGCGAGTCTGCGCATGGAGCTCCGGTGGAAGTTCCAGCCCGCGGCGCTCAATCCTGCCCGCGGGGACGACGAAGCGGGCGCCGGCGTCTCCTGGTCGGTTCGCACCAGCCGTCGCTTGGGTTCATTCAACCCGGCGGGGGCGGGAAGTTGCGGCAGCGCCTGGTCTCGGTCGAGGACGGGGGCCGAGGAACCGGGTATTGCCCTACAGGTTCACCGCCACGTACTTCGTCTCCAGATACTCCTCGATGCCCTCGGGGCCGCCCTCGCGGCCGTAGCCCGACTGCTTGACGCCTCCGAACGGAGCCGCCGGGTTCGAGACCATGCCCTGGTTCAGGCCGATCATGCCGGTCTGCAGCGCCTCGCATACGCGCAGCGCGCGCTTCAGGTCGCGCGTGTACACGTAAGCCACGAGCCCGAACTCGGTGTCGTTGGCGGCCGCCACCGCGGCCTCCTCCGAGTCGAACGAGGTGACCGGCGCCACGGGTCCGAACACCTCCTCGCGGAGGATGCGGGCGTCGGGCGACACGTCGCCGAGCACCGTCGGCTTGTAGAAGTAGCCGCGCCCCTCGCCGGGACCCGCGCCCACCAGCACCTTCGCGCCCTTTCCGCGCGCGTCCTCCACCAGGTCGGTCACGATCTCGCGCTGCGCCTCGTCGATCAGCGGGCCCACGTCGACGTCCTCCTCGGTGCCGCGGCCGAGCTTCATCACCCCCATCCGCTCGGCCAGCCTGGAGGCGAACTCGCCCGCCACCGGCTCGGCCACGTGGAAGCGATTGGCCGCCGTACACGCCTCGCCGACGTTGCGCATCTTCGCAATCAACGCGCCTTCCACGGCTTCGTCGAGATCGGCGTCCTCGAAGATCAGGAACGGCGCGTTGCCCCCGAGCTCCATCGACACCCGCAGGACCTGCGCGGCCGACTGCTCGATGAGCTTGCGCCCGACCTCGGTCGAACCCGTGAACGACAGCTTCCGCGCGCGCGGGTCCTCGATGAGCGGCCCCATCACCGAGCCGCTCGAAGCGCTCGTGACCACGTTGAGCACGCCGCCGGGCAGGCCGGCCTCCTCGAGGATCCCCGCCAGCGCAAGCATCGACAGCGGCGTCTGCTTGGCCGGCTTCATCACCATCGTGCAGCCGGCGGCCACCGCCGGGCCGATCTTGCGCGTGCCCATGGCCATCGGGAAGTTCCAGGGCGTGATGAGGATGCAGGGCCCGACGGGCTGCTTCATCGTCAGCAGGCGCCCGGCGCCGTTGGGGGCCACCGCATAGCGGCCATCGATCCGCACCGCCTCCTCCGCGAACCAGCGGAAGAACTCCGAGGCATAGCTGATCTCGGCCTTCGACTCCTTCAGCGTCTTGCCCATCTCCAGGGTCATGAGAAGGGCGAGGTCGTCCGTGCGCTCCGTGATCAGCTCGTAGGCGCGGCGCAGGATCTCCCCGCGCTCGCGAGGCGGGTGGGTGGCCCACTCGGCCTGCTTCTCGGACGCGGCGGCAAGCGCCGCCACTGCGTCGTCCGGCGTGGCGTCGGCCACCTCGGTCAGCGTCTCGCCCGTGGCGGGGTCCTCCACCTCTAGCGCTGCGCCCTCCGAGCCGTCGCGCCACTCACCGCCGATGTAGAGCTGCCTGCGCACGCCGTCCACGACGGCCTGCTCCCGGCCGGCTACGGCCATGTCGCCTCCTCGTCTCGCTTCGGGGCCACGCTAGTGCAGTTCGGTCCCGAAGGAGGAGCTCGATACCATCGTGCCGTGGCTCCGGCGCATCGAGGATTGCTCACGGTGGGAAGAGACACCGAGTGGAAGGCGCTGAACGCGGAGAAGCAAGCCGCTCAGCGACGCCCACACGACACCCCCGTCCGTGAGTTGATCGACGCCGGCATCACCCTGTCTCGGGTTGCGGTGCAGTTCTGCCAGGCGGTACGAGAAGGTCGAGCGCCTGCACGCACCTGATCCCTGGGCGGCGAGCGCGGCTCTGCTGGGAGAGGCCGCGAGGTTCGTGATCGTCGGCGGGTTCGCGGTGGTGGCCAACGAGTACGTCCGGGCCACCGAGGACGTCGATTTCCTCATTCCCGAAGACGCCGACAACGACCGGCGGTGCGTGGAAGCGCTCGGTCACCTCGACGGCCTGCTGCTGGGCGCCGAACGTCCCGTGGTCATCGATGACTTCGACCGCGATCACATCCGGGCCAGCTCGCGCGCGGGCCTCGTCGACTTCATCCGCGAAGAAGTCCCGCCCCTCGACTTCGACACAGTCGCGGGCGGGGCGCACCGGGTCGAAACCGAGGGGGGACAGGTCCTCGTGGCCGCCCTGAGCTCTCTGGTCGCGATGAAACGCCTTGCCGGTCGACCGCAGGACCTCGCCGACCTTCACGCGCTGGAGGAGATACACGGGCCTCTTCCCACGGTTCGGGTGCCTGGGCTCGATGAAGGCTCGAGCGATTTGCCTACGTCGCCACCGTCTCCGCCCCAAGCTCCTCCGTAAGCGCCACGTCGATCGAGTAGTCGATCGGCAGCACTACCAGCGACGGCAGGTCCTGCTCGAGCGCCTGCCCCAGCCGCCGCGGGAAGTCCTCGACCGACTCGCAGCGCCACGCCGGCATGCCGAACGACTCGGCCAGCTTCACGAAGTCGGGGTTGGTGAAGTCGGTGCCGAAGTGACGGCCGAACTTCTTGTCCTGCTTCCAGACGATCGAGCCGTACTGGGCGTTCTCCCAGATGACCGTGACGAACGGCGTCTTCAACCGCACGGCGGTCTCGAGCTCCTGACAGTTCATGAGGAAGCCGCCGTCGCCGTTCACGGTCACGACCTTGCGCTCGGGATGGACGAGCTTGGCCGCGATGGCCGCGGGGATGCCGAAGCCCATTCCCGCCAGTCCGTTGGCGATCAGCACCGTGTTCGGCTCATACGCCGGGAAGATGCGCCCGATCCACAGCTTGTGCAGCCCGACGTCGGACACGAGGATGCCCTCGCGGCCGAGCGCCCGGCGGATCTCCCACAGCGCGCGCGGCGGCTGCATCGGGAAGTGATCGTCGTGCTTGGCGGCCTCGTGGCGCCCCAGGGCCAGCTCGCGCAGTCGCGGCGATCCGCCCGAGTGCGGCACGTGCCGGCACTCCTCACCCAGGCGCGCGAGCGTGTGGTAGATGTCGCCCACCAGCTCGACCTCAGGAATGAAGTAGTCGTCGATCTCCGCGGGGAGGGAGTCGATGCAGACGATCGTCTTGTCGCGGCCCGGGTTCCAGTGCTTGGGCGAGTGCTCGACGAGGTCCCAGCCCACCGCCAGCACCAGGTCGGCGTCCTCGAAGCCGGCCATCTTGTAGTCGCCCGCCTGCAGGCCGACTGCCCCGAGGGCCTTGGGGTCGGAGGCGTCCAGCAGGCCCTTGGCCATGAAGGTCTCGGCCACCGGAATGCCGGTCGCGCGCGAGAACTCCCGCAGCGCGGGCGCTGCGCCGCCGCGCACCACGCCGTTGCCCGCGAGCACCACCGGGTTGATCGCGCCACGCACGAGGTCGGCCGCCTTCAGCAGCTCGCGCGCCTGCGGCTCGGGCTGTACCGGCTTGCGCCGGGGGAGCGGCTCGGCGTCCACCTCCGCAGCCATCACGTCCTCGGGCAGCTCGATGTGGGTGGAGCCGGGCTTCTCGGTCTCGGCCACCTTGAAGGCCTTGCGCACCACCTCGGGAATGATCACCGGGTCGGTCACGCGCGCGTTCCACTTGGTGATCGGCCGCATCACCCGCACGATGTCCACGTACTGGTGCGACTCCTTGTGCATCCGCTCGGTGCCGCCCTGGCCGGTGATGGCCACGAGCGGCGCGCGGTCGAGATAGGCGTCGGCGACCGGCGTCGTGAGGTTGAGGGCTCCCGGGCCGAGCGTCCCCAGGCACACGCCGGCGCGGCCGGTCAGGCGACCGTACACGTCGGCCATGTAGCCGCCGCCCTGCTCGTGGCGCACGGGCACGAACTCGACCGACGAGTCCTCGAGCGCCTCGTTCAGGTCGAGGGTCTCCTCGCCCGGGATGCCGAACACGTAGCGAACGCCCTCGGACTCGAGGCACTCGACGAATACGTCCGCTGCCCGGCGGGAGGCCAAGGGGTCGACTGTATCGAGCGTGCGCCGTGTCGCTCGCTCGACGTGGCGGATGCGTTACCTCAGCAGCAGCACGCGTAGCTCCGCGAGCATGAAGCGCGAGTCCTCGAAGACGTCGCCGTAGGTGTAGCGGCGGAACTCGTCGCCGCGAGCACGCGCTTCGCGCTCACGGCGGCGGTCCTGCTCCCACGCGTGGCGGGAGTGGTGGTAGCGGTAGCCGTCGAGCTCGACGGTCAGTCGCAGTTCGGGCCAGCGGCAGTCCACCCAGCGGGCCCCAGCGCGTCGGTTGGTCCGTTGCAACGGCAGGCCGGCTTCGGCGAGGACTGCCAAGAAGCGGCGCTCGAGCGTGCTCAACGTTACGCGCACGTCGCCGCGAAGCACTGCGCGCAGCGTTCCCGCGCCTGGGGCGCGTGGCCGTCGCGCGAGCGCGGCCTCCACCTGTGCGGGCGTGGTGCCGTAGCGAACGGCGGCCTCGTGGCACGCGCGCGCGAGCTCGCCCGGATTCAGATCCGCCGCGAGATCGACCAGCGTGCGGGGGACGGTGGTCAGAGGGATGCCGCGGACGGTCGTGGCGTCCCGGGGGTCCATGCCACTCGAGCGCCGCGCGCTGACACCGGGGACGCGCCGGTAGCTTCGCGTGGTGACCTCCGGGGGCGGCGGCGCGCCCTTCAACAGCCCAAGGAGATACCCCGCCGCCCTCCCACTCAGCACTGCGCCCTGTCCGCAGGCCCGGACCGCCGCCAGGTAGCGCGCCTCCACGCTGGGGGCCCGGTGTCCGACGCGGTAGACGCCCTGATACTCGCGAAGCAGCGCCCCCGCCCCCAGCCGGTGCTTGATCTCCCCCTCCGTGACACCCGCTCGCAGCAGTTGCCGTCGCGTGACCACGCCGTGGTTGAGCGCCGCGATGCGGGCGAGCTCCTGCTCCACCGTGCAGCTTTTCGGTCGCACTAGGACCGAAAGGCTGCGTGTTGCCCGGACTCGCCCCCGGGCCGGCGGGGCAGGGCGAAGGTGGCACGGGCGGCGAGCCGCCCTCGCTACCTTGCCAAGAGTGCGCAAGCTGTGGTCGCCACTGATTCTCGGCCTCGCGCTGGCCACCGGCGTCGGCGAGGCGAGTGCCGCCACCGGGGTCGTTGTGCGCGGCGCCGGCTATGGCCACGGCGTCGGCCTCAGCCAGTACGGGGCCTACGGCTTCGCCAAGCGGGGCCGTGACTACGACGAGATCCTGGCCCACTACTACACCGACACCGAGCTCTCGACGACGGAAGACGAGCCCGTGCGCGTCCTACTGCGCGACCAAGCGCCGAGCATCGCGCTACGCGGCGCGTTGCGAGCTGGCGCCACGACGCTCGCCGGCCGCCGCCTTTACACGGCTCGCCCCGTGGGCACCTCCCGAGTCGAGCTGCGCGACCGCCGCGGGCGACGCATAGGGCGCTTCACCACGCCGCTGGCCGTGACGGGCACAGGTCGCGGCCTGCAGCTCGTGGGCTGCGCACCCATCAACGGGATCGCCGACGGCCACTACCGCGGCACGCTCGAGATCCGCCGCAGCGAGGGTGGTGGGCTCACGGTGGTGAACGAGCTGCCGATCGACGAGTACCTCCAGGGAGTGATCCCCGGCGAGGTGCCGCCCACCTGGCCGACGGAGGCCCTGAAGGCGCAGGCCGTGGCGGCGCGCAGCTACGCCCTGGCCACCAACGTGGGCGACGAGGTGTTCGACCAGTATCCGGACACCCGCTCGCAGGTCTACCAGGGAGCGGACGCCGAGCGCCCCTCGACCAACGGCGCCGCGCGCAAGACGGCGCTGCAGGTGCTCGAGAACGACGGCAAGGTGATCGTGGCCAACTTCTTCTCCACCTCAGGGGGTCAGACCGAGAACGTCGAGAACGGCTTCGCGGGCGCGGAGCCCCGGCCCTACCTGAAGAGCGTCGAGGATCCGTTCGACGATGTCTCGCCGCTGCACGACTGGCGCCTGGGGTACTCGAGGAGCGACATTCAGGAGCGCCTGGACGAGTTCGTGAAGGGAGAGTTTCGGCGCATCGTGGTGAAGGAACGGGGCGTGTCCCCGCGGATCATCTCCGCTGACATCGTCGGGTCGAAGGGGCGAACCGAGGTGAGCGGAGCCACGCTGAAGGCCGAGCTCGAGCTGTACGACACCTGGGCGTTCTTCCGCACCGTCCGCGGCCGGAGCCTCCCGGACGGTCCGCCGGAGGCGCCTGAGGGCGGCTCCGGATGCCTTCGCCTCGAGCGCGTGAGCCTGGGCGAACGACCCACACCGAAGCGCCCGCCCCAGCGACGCCGTGCCCGGCCTGCCCCCGACCCCGAGCCGCCCGCACCGATGCTCGGCGCGTCGCTGGGCGTGATCGCCCGCGGTTGAGGCGAATTCCGCACGGGTCGATATCGCTACGGTGAATATCGTGTCCTCGCGCCTGCGCGCCCTGTCGGTAGGCGCTCTGCTCTTCAGCGCCCTTGCCCTCCCCTCGCCGGCTGCAGCCGACTACGTCGTGCGCGGCCACGGCTACGGCCACGGCGTCGGCATGAGCCAGTACGGCGCCTACGGCTTCGCCCGCGAAGGCCGCAGCTACCGCCAGATCCTGGCCCACTACTACCAAGGCACCAGGGTGTCCTCGGCAGGCTCGCGCACCATTCGCGTGCTGCTGCGGGCAAGCGTTGCAGGCACCACGTCCTTCCGTGGCGCCACGCGCCTGGGCGACGAGCGCCTCGACCCCGGCCGTACCTACACAGCCCGTCGCGACGGCGGCGCGGTGGAGGTGCGCAGCTCCAGCGGCACGCTTGTGGGACGTTACGGGTCGCCGGTGCAGGCTCGCAACCCGGGCGGCTCGGTGCGCCTGCTCGGCAGCGCCATCAACGGCGTGAGCGACGGCCTCTACCGCGGCTCGCTCGAGCTTCGCCCCGGCCTGTCGGGCGGCGTGAGCGTGATCAATCCGGTCGGCCTGGACGACTACGTGCAGGGAGTCGTGCCCGGTGAGGTACCGGCCCTCTGGCCGACCGAGGCGCTGAAGGCCCAGGCCCTCGCGGCACGCAGCTACGCCTTGACCACCGACGCCGGCGGACCGATCTTCGACCAGTACCCCGACACCCGCTCGCAGGTGTACAGGGGGGCGAGCGGCGAGCACCCGCGCACCAACGCCGCCGTGCGGGCCACGAGCGGCCAGGTCGTGAAGTACGGCGGGCAGGTGGCCACCACGTTCTTCTTCTCCACCTCCGGAGGCCAGACAGAGGACGTGGAGAACGGCTTCCTGGGCGCCTCGCCCTCTCCGTACCTGAAGAGCGTCAAGGACCCCTACGACTACTACTCGCCGCGGCACAACTGGTCCTTCCGCTTCACCCAAGCGCAGATGCAGTCCAAGCTCTCGGGCCTCGTGCGCGGGCGCTTCGAGGGCATCAGCGTGACCAAGCGCGGGACCTCGCCGCGCATCGTGCGGGCGATTATCCGCGGGTCAGATGGCAACACGAGCACCACCGGCTCGACGCTCCGCTTCCGCCTCGGCCTCTACGACTCGTGGGCCAGCTTCACGCGGACGGGGGCGGGCGGCAGTCGCGCCGCGGCGTCCCTGGCGAGCCTGCCCGGTCCCGGGCGGCCGGCGACGGTGGCCGGCACGTCCGTGCCGCCCGCACCGCTCAGGTAGACCTCCAACCGTAGGTCGCGGCCACGCCGCAGGCCGGGGACAGCGCGTCCCTAGGATCCAACGGTGGCCGCCATAGAAACACTCGGGCTGGTGCGCAGCTTCGGCGACGTCGAGGCCGTCGCAGGCGTCGATCTCGAAGTCGCCGAGGGCGAGATCTACGCCTTCCTCGGACCGAACGGCGCCGGCAAGACGACCACGGTGAGGATGCTGGTCACGCTCCTACGACCTACGGGCGGGACTGCGCGGGTCGCGGGCCACGACGTGGTGGAACAGCCAGACGAAGTGCGCCGCGCCATCGGCGTCGCCCTCCAGGAGGCCGCGCTCGACCCGCTCATGACCGGCCGGGAGCTCATGCGCCTGCAGGCCACGCTGCACCGCATCCCGCGCACGGATGGCCGCGAGCGAGCCGATGCGCTGCTGCAGCGCGTGGGTCTCGTCGAGGCCGCCGACCGCCGCGTGGGCACCTACTCGGGCGGCATGCGCCGACGGCTCGACCTGGCCATGGCGCTGATCCACGAGCCGCGCGTGCTGTTTCTCGACGAGCCAACCACCGGGCTCGACCCGACCAGCCGGCAGGCCATCTGGGACGAGGTGCGCAAGCTCAACGACGAGGGCGCCACCGTCTTCCTCACAACTCAGTACCTGGAGGAGGCCGACCGGCTGGCCGACCGCGTCGGGATCATCGACGCCGGGCGGATGGTGGCCGAGGACACGCCCTCGGCCCTGAAGGCCGAGGCCGGCAGCCCGCACCTGGAGGTGTCGCTCGCCGAAGGTGACAAGGAGGAGGCGGAGGGCATCCTCGCGCGCTTCGGCACCGTGCCGCCCGCGCGGGATGGGCTGGTCTGCGTCGAGCTCGAGCACGGTGCCGCGCAGGTGGCCCAGGTGGTCCGCGCGCTGGACGATGCGGGCCTTACGGTGGGGTCGCTCGACCTGGTGGAGCCGACGCTCGACGACGTCTTCGCCACCAAGACCGGCCATCGGCTCGAGGGCGCGGCCGCCGCCGCCACCGAACCGGGGTGACCGACTATCTACGGGTGGTGGCCGCGCTCGGTCGCCGCTCCATCAAGCAGGCCTTCCGGCGCCCACAGTTCCTGGCGCCCATCCTGCTCTTTCCCACCCTCTTCCTGATCCTCAACACAGGCGGCGCGGGCAGTGCCGAGAACATTCCGGGCTTCCCCGAGGTGAACGGGATCCTCGATTTCGAGCTGCCCGGCACGCTCATCCAGTGCACGATGCTGGCGGGAGTGAGCGCCGGCATCTCGCTGGCGCTCGATGTGGAGATCGGCTTCCTCGACCGGCTCGTTGCCTCCCCGATCCACCGCTCGGCGATCGTGCTCGGACGCCTGGCCGCCACGGCGGTGCTCGGCACGCTCGCGGGCATCTACTTCCTGATCCTCGGCTTCGTATCCGGGATGACCGTGGAGGGCGGGGTGCTCGGCGTACTGGTGGTCCTCGTGATGGTCCCGCTGTCGGCCATCGCCTTCGGGGCCATCGGCTCCGCCCTGGCGCTGCGCAGCGGGCGGGCGAGCGTCGTGCAGGGCATCTTCCCGATCGTGTTCGTGATCCTCTTTCTCTCCTCGGCCTTCTTCCCGCGCAACCTGCTCACCGAGCCGGCGGCCACGATCGCCGACTTCAACCCGATGAGCTACATGGCGGAGGGCATCCGCGACGGCGTGATCTCGGACGTGTCGTTCGAGCCGGTGCTGAAGGGGCTGCTCGGCGTCGCGCTGCTGGCCACCATAGGCATCGTGCTGTGCTCCTATGCCCTGAGGGCACGGCTGAAGGCGGGCTGATGGAAGCCGCGACCCTTCCCGTGCCGCGAGCCGGTGGCCACCTGCCGGCGATCGGCCTGCTCATGCGCCGCGCCGTCTACGAGGTGGTTCGCGTGCCGGGGGCGGCCATCCCCGGGGCGCTCGCCCCAACGCTGTTCATGCTCGGCCTGACCGCGACCTTCGGCAACCTCACCAAGCTCCCCGGCTTCACAACCGACGACTTCATGTCGTTCATCGTCCCGGTCGGGGTCCTCCAGGGAGCGACGTTCTCGGGCGCCGCCACCGGGGTGAACCTGGCGCGCGACATCGAACAGGGCTGGTTCGACCGGTTGCTCGCGGCGCCCGTGCCGCGCAGCGTGCTACTGGCGGGAATCGTGCTGTCGGCGAGCCTGCGCTCGCTGCTGCCGATCACCACGCTGCTGGTGGTGGCCTTCGCGCTCGGAGTGGAGTTCCCGGGCGTAGACGGCCTCCTGGTGGCGCTCGTGCTGGCGACCGCCTTCGCCGCCGTGGCCGCGTGCTACAGCACCACCCTGGCCCTTCGCTTCCGGACCCAGGCCGCGGCGCCCCTGATGCAGGCCGGCGCCTTCATCGCCGTGCTGTTCACCACCTCCTACGCGCCGCTCGAGCTGCTCACCGGCGTGCTCCACGACGTGGCGGCGGTCAACCCCGTGACCCAGATCGTCGATGCCGTGCGGCAGGGGTTCGTCGGGGACGTGACCTGGGGTGGGACGTGGCCGGGCGTAGTGGCGCTCGCCGCGCTGGCCGTGGTGTTCGTGTTGCTGGCACTGCGAGGGCTGAGGCGCACGGGCCGCTGACGGGCAGCAGGCGGGAGCGAGTCCCCTGCCATCTGCCGACTCATCGGCACAGCGCCTCACGACCGGTGTAGAACGGAACCGATAGCAGGAGCAGGAGAGCGACTTGGCGCGCTACGCGCGTCAAGGAGTGAACTTCACAGTGATCACGTCCCCGTCGCGCATCGGGTACTCGCGCCCCTCCAGCCTCAGCTCGCCGCGGTCACGGGCGCCCGCGTAGCCGCCCAGCTCCACCAGCTGGTCCCACGCCACGACCTCCGCCCGCACGAAGCCGCGCTGGATGTCGCTGTGGATCTTCCCGGCGGCCCCCCACGCCGTCGTGCCGCGCGCAATTGCGTGCGCGCGGGCCTCCTTTGCCTCTCCGGCGGTGAAGAACGAGATCAGGTCGAGCAGGTCGAACGCGCCGGCGATCACGCGCTCGAGTCCCGATCGCGGCGCGCCGAGCTCCTCGCGCATCAGCGCCGCCTCGTCTTCCTCGAGCTCCGACAGCTCGGCTTCGATGCGGGCGCTCACCGCCACCGCCCTGGCGCCCTGGGCCGCGGCGTGCTCGGCCACCGCCGGCGGCACTTCCCCGGCGGCGTCCTCCTCGGCCACGTTGGCCACGTAGAGCACGGGCTTGGCCGTAAGCGGCTGGAGGTTGCGCACGACCTCGGGGGCATCCTTCGGCGGCGGCACCGACCGCGCCGGACGGCCCGCCTGGAGGGCCCCGATCAGCTCGCGGAGCCATGCCTCCTCCGCCACCAGCGCCGGGTCCAGCGACTTGGCCTGACGACGCACGCGCTCCACGCGCCGCTCGGCGCCCTCGAGATCGGCGTACAGCAGCTCGGTCTCGATCGTGTCGATGTCCCCGGCGGGATCGACCCTGCCCTCGGGGTGCACCACCTGGGCGTCGCCGTGGGCGCGGACCACGTGGATGATGGCGTCGGTCTCGCGGATGTTGCCGAGGAACTGGTTGCCGAGGCCCTCGCCGCTGTGGGCGCCGCGCACCAGCCCGGCGATGTCGTGAAACGCGATCGTCTCGAAGGTGAGCGGCTCGGAACCCAGGGTGCGCGCGACCTGTTCGAGCCGCTCGTCCGGGACCGGCACCACCGCCACGTTCGGCTCCAGCGTCGTGAATGGATAGTTGGCGGCCTGCGCGCCGGCGCGGGTGAGCGCGTTGAAGAGGGACGACTTGCCGGCGTTCGGCATCCCGACGATGCCGATCCTCACGGCACGAGCTCCGCCATAGCCAGCCCCAGGATCGCCCCGGCCGCGATGTCCGACGGGTAGTGCACGCCCAGGTAGGGCCGCGACAGCGCCATCGCCCCTGCGGCAACGTACAGCGGCACGGGGGGCCAGACGCGGGTGAGCGATCTCGCCCCCGCAAAGGACGTGGATGCGTGGGCCGAGGGGTAGGAAAGGGTCGTCATCGTGGGCATCAGCGGCGGCAGGTCCTCGAGCAGCGGGCGGGCGCGGCGAATGAACAGCTTGGCAACGCTGTTCACGGCTTGGGTGAGCGCCACGGCCCTGAGCGTGCGGGCATACAGCGGCCGCCGCCTCGAATCGAGCAACCAGCCAAGAGCGGCGAGGCCGTGCCACAGGGCCGCGTGCTCGCCGGCGTGCGAATAGGCAAGCACGGCGCGTTGCACGGACGGTGCATGGCCGCGAGTACGCAGAAGCCGCAGGAGGGCCAGGTCGAGGTCCCCGAGCAAGCGGCGAACCATACGAGCCCGGCCGCGGCGGGCCCGGCGCACGGCCTCCCCGGCGCTCGGGTAGTGTCGCTTCCGGCGTGCCGACCCCGGCACCGAGGAGAGGGGCTGACCATCGGACTGCGTACCGCCACCACCGGCCTGCTCGCCGCAGCCATGCTCGTGCTGCCGGCCGCCGCCCTCGGCGCCTTTCCGCAGGACCCGCCGAACGATCCCGAGTACGACCGCGCGGAGGAGAACCCGGTCGAGTTCTGCCTCGACGACGAGCAGTGGGAGCTGTTCGACTTCATGCCGCTCTGCGCTCCCGCGGCCCACGATCCCGAGGACGCGTCGGGAATGTCGGTGAACCGCGCCTGGCGCGACTTCACCGCCGGCAACAAGGAGACGGTGATCGCCTACGTCGAGGCCGGGGTCAACTGGCGCGACGAGGACGCCAGGGAGCTCGTCGACAAGGTCTACCTGAACGCCGGCGAGCTGCCCAAGCCGACCACCGCCGACCGCGATCCCGCCCTGTCGGCGTCCGACTACGGAGACACGCCGGACACGAACGGCAACGAGCTCGTGGACCCGGAGGACATCATCGTCCGCTTCTCCGACCGCCGCGACGACGACGGCAACGGGTACACCGACGACATCTCGGGCTGGGACTTCTACAACGACCAGAACGACCCCGCCACCGTCGACTCGGCCTACACCCACGCCAACAACCAGATGCAGCAGGCCTCGGCGGCCACCGACAACGCCCTCCGGCAGGCGTCGGTCTGCCCGAGGTGCCGCCTGCTGCCGATCAAGGCCGGAGCCGAGGCCCTCGACCGTACAGACGAGCTCGCGCAGGCGTGGCTGTTCGCCGTCGACTCGGGGGCGTCGGTGATCGTCTCGGTCACCGCCGACCTCGGCTACTCGAGCTTCATGCGCCAGACCACGGAGTACGTCGCTCACAAGGGGGTCGTGGCCGTCGAGGCCTCGAACGACTTCAACTCGACCGATCACCAGGGCGGGATGTGGTGGCCACATGTCCTCCCGGGAAACGGGCTGGTGGCGGACACCACGGGAGCCGGACCGCTCACTCGCGGCGCCACCACCTACCGCGAGCGCTCCAACTTCACCTCTTGGGGAGCCCACAACGTGTTCTCGGCGCCGAGCAACGGTGGCACGACGTCGCAGGCCACGCCGACCGTGGGTGGCGCCGTGGCCCTCGTGATGGCCTACGGGCGCGAGGCCGCGCAGCAGGGGAAGATCGCGCGTCCGCTCTCGGGGCTCGAGGCCGTGCAGGTCATGCGCGCCACCGCCTCGGACATCGACGACCCGAGCCTCGCGTGGCCGAACGGCCCCGGCTTCGACCTGCAGTTCGGCTACGGCCGCCCGAACCTGCACAGCGCGATGACCGCCGTGTCGAAGGGCGACGTGCCACCGGTGGGCACAATCGAATCTCCGGGCTGGTTCGAACTGCACGACCCGACCCGGGAGCAGAGCGTCCCGATATCGGGCGACCTGAGCGCCCGCACCAAGCGCTACGGCTGGCGCCTCGAGGTGGGGCTCGGGCCGGAGCCCACCGACGCGGAGTTCACCACGGTGGCCAGGGGGTCGGAGACCGGCCCCCGCGAGGGTCGCCTCGGCCGCATCGACCTGTCGAAGATCCCGAAGAGCTTCTGGGCGCGGGAGTTCGCCCTCTCCGAGCGCAAGGAGCTTGAGACCACCGAGCGCTACACCGCCACGATGCGGCTGCGGGTGACCGATGCCGCCGGCCGGATGGGCGAGGACCGGCGGGCGATCTACGTGCACCACGACGAGCGCGCGGTGAAGGGCTTCCCGAAGCGGATCGGCCCGGCCGGGGAGAGCCAGGCCGCGCTTGCGGACCTCACTGGCAGCGGCCGCCTCGACGTGGTGTTCGGCGACACCGACGGCCGCGTGCACGCGATCGACTCGCGGAGCGGGCGCGAGCAGCGTGGCTTCCCGGTATTCACCAAGCCGACGCGCGTGGAGAAGGCCCACGCGGGGGTCCGACCGGGGCACGAGCCGGTGATCGGGAACGTGGCCGTGGGCGACCTCGACGGTCGCGGTCGGCTCTCGATCGTGGCCACCAGCTCGACGGGGACCGTCTACGTCTGGAGCTCCGAGGGACGGCGGCGGCCGGGGTGGCCGCGGCCGCTCAACCGCGGCGTGAGCCTCCCGCCGATCCCGCGTCCGGACCGGCCCTACACGCGGCTACCCGCCCAGGGCGCCCTGGCCGCGCCGGTGCTCGCAGACCTGAACGGCGACCGCCGGCTGGAGATCGTGCAGGCCGCCTGGGACGGGCACCTCCACGCCTTCCGCGGGAACGGCCGCGAGCTTCCCGGCTGGCCGGTGAGGGTCAGGTCACCCGAGATCGCGCCGCCGCCGGGCTACTTCCGCGTGAACGACCAGAAGCTACAGGGCACCCCCGCAATCGCCGACCTCGATGGCGACGGGCGACCCGAGGTGGTGCAGCGCAGCCAGTACACCGACATCAACGACCCGGGGCTCGCCACGCTGCCGCGCGGCTATCTGCACGCCTACGGCGCGGACGGGAAGATGGTGAAGGGCTGGCCGGTGGCCATGCAGGGCCTGGCCGAGGACTACGGCACCGCTCAGGAGTTCATCACCGAGGGCTCGAACAGTCCGGCGGCCGCCGACGTGGACGGTGATGGAGACGACGAGGTGGCCTCGAACCCGGTGCTATCGCCGTCCTACCTGTTCGACGGTGACGGCTCACTGGTCGCCTCCTACGGCTCGCTGTCGGACGCCGCGACGTCCGCCACGTTCGGGCGCTCGAACCCCGAGGCGGTACTCGACGGCGTACCGCTGCCCACCGACGTGCCGGTGGGCTTCACCACGAGCGGCGCCTTCGGCCGCTTCGCGGGCGGCCTGTCGTTCCTGCAGCCGGGGAGCGGCGCCGGATCGATCGGCTCGTCGCTCTTCCTGCCCGGCAGCGGCCTGCCGATCAACAACTTTGAGCGTGCCTTCGACGCCCGCAGCGGCAGCGAGCGACCCGGCTTCCCGGCCAACCTGCAGGGTCTCGACTTTCTCGGCGCGCCCCTGGTGGTCGACGTCACGGGCGACGGCGAGGCCGAGGTGGTGGACGGCGGTGACTCGAACGCGCTGCACGGCTTCGCCGCCGGCGGCGAGCAGGCCAGTGGCTTCCCCCACTTCACCTCGGGCTGGATCCTCTTCGCTCCGGCGGCGGGCGACCTCGACTCCGACGGTAAGACGGAACTCGTGGCCCTCACCCGCGAGGGCTACCTGATGGCCTGGCGCACCGACGGCCGCACGGCCGCCAACGGCGAGTGGTGGCGCTGGCACCACGACGAGCGCTCGACGGGGCGCTATGGCACCGACGCGAGACCGCCCGGAGCACCGCGCGGGCTGCGTAGAACGAACGGTGGGCGAGCCGTCTCATTCCTCGCTCCAGGCGACGACTGGTACTCGGGCCGTGCTAAGCGCTACCTGATCAGCGGGGTCGATGATGGCGGCACAGCACGGGCCGCTCGAGGCCCGGCGTCACCGCAGGCGGCGGGCGCGAGGGAGACGATCGCGGTTCCGCGTGGCGCCGCAGTCGTGACCGTTCAGGCCGAGGACGACGCCGGCAACCTGGGCCGCCCTGCGACCCTGAGGCTGCGTGCGGCGGGCGAACCTCGCCCGCAACCCCAGCCGCCGGCACGCCCTCGCGCCCGGCGAGGGCCCCGCTTCACCGGCTAGCCGAGCCGGGAGGCTCGACGCGGCGGGCGCTGGTAGATCTGTGAGGTCCATGGACCTCACAAGGGATCAAGCGGCGCTAAAAACCAACCCGCTGTTTGTCGGTGTCCAAGCGCACGTAGACGATCTTCTGCAGGTCCACCGACACCACCGAATCCTCGGCCTCTATCTCGTGCCAGCGGCCGTCGCTCGTCAGAGCGTCGCGCAGGGCCTGGAGAGCGGCATCGGACGTCCGCACCGACAGCACCTGGCCGCCGGTGAATCCAATGTCTACGCGCTTCGTGGCGTCGGCCATCAGTGCGCCGCCTCGACGAGCTCGGTGAGCACTCCACCGGTGGTCTTCGGATGAAGGAAGGCCACGCGGCTCTGGCGGATGCCCGTGCGCGGCTCCTCGTCGATCAGCCGCAGGCCCGCGGCGCGAACCTCGCCGAGGGCCGAGTCGATGTCGTCGGTCTGGTAGGCCACGTGATGGATGCCGGGGCCGTTCTTCTCGATGAAGCGCCCGACCGCCGACTCGGGGGACAGAGGGCGCAACAGCTCGACGTGGCCGTCGCCGACCTCGAGCAGGACGGCCTCGACGCCGAAGCTCTCGACGGTCTCGCGGTGCTGCTCACGCATGCCAAGGCCGTCGCGGTAGAGCTCCATGGCAGAGTCGAGATCCTCGACGGCCACGCCTATGTGATCGATGCGCCCGAACACGACGGCGCAGTCTACTTGGGGCCCGGCTCCAGCCGCTCGCTGGCGGCAATCCGGGGTGCCGTGCCCCGCACGGGCGCCGAGCCGTTCTCGACGGGAGCGGGCGCGTCCGGTCGCCCGGCGCGGTACTCGGCGGTGATCTTCTCGATCGCCGGGCGGTCGAGCAGCTCGGTCTCGAGCAGCCGCTCGGCGAAGCGGTCGAGCAGCGGTCGGTTCTCCATGATCAGGCTGAGGGCCTTACGGTCGGCGAGATCGGCCACCTCCTGCTGCTCCTCGTCGATCATGCGCCGCGTGTTGTCGGAGATCGAGTAGTCGTCGGGCGGGAGCCGGCGCGAGTTGAGCGACGTGCCCATGCCGTACTCGACCACCATCGCGCGACTGATCTCGTTGACCTTGCGCAGGTCGTCGGAGGCGCCGGTGGTAACCGTGCGGAACACCACACGCTCGGCCACCCGCCCGGCCAGCAGCACCACCATGTGGTCGATCAGCTCCTCGCGCGACTTCAGGTAGCGGTCCTCGTCCGGCAGGTTCAGCGTGTAGCCGAGGGCCCGTCCGCGGGGGATGATCGAGATCTTGTGCACCTTGTCGACCGAGGGCAGCAGCTCGGCGCACAGCGCGTGACCGGCCTCGTGATAGGCCACGACGTTCTTCTCGTGATCGTTGATCACGCGCCGCGACTGCATGCCGGCCACCACGCGCTCGAGAGCGGCCTCGAAGTCCTCCATGAAGATGAAGTCGCGCCGCTCGCGGCCGGCGAAGATGGCCGCCTCGTTGCAGATGTTGGCGAGGTCGGCGCCCGTGAGTCCGCTCGTCTGGCGGGCGATCATGTCGAGATCGACCTCGTGCAGAGGCTTGTTGGCGGTGTGCACGCGGAGGATCGCCTCGCGGCCGGTCAGGTCGGGAGGTGAGACGAGGATCTGGCGATCGAAACGGCCGGGACGAAGCAACGCGGGATCGAGCTTCTCGAGCAGGTTCGAGGCCGCGATCACCACCAGGTCGTCGCTGCCGGCAAAGCCGTCCATCTCCACCAGGAGCTGGTTCAGCGTCTGGTCCTTCTCACCGGAGATGTCCTTGCCGCGGGTGGCACCCACGGCGTCCAGCTCGTCGATGAAGATGATGGCCGGGCGGTGCTTTCGGGCCGTGCGAAAGAGCCGCCGGATGCGGGCGGCGCCGAGCCCCGCGAACATCTCGACGAACGACGAGGCCGACTGGGAGAAGAACTTGGCCTTCGACTCGTGGGCGACGGCCTTGGCGAGCAGCGTCTTGCCGGTGCCGGGAGGCCCGTGCAGCAGGATGCCCTTCGGCACCCGGGCGCCGAGCTTGCGGAAGCGCTTCGGGTCACGCAGGAACTCGACGACCTCGCGCAGCTCCTCCTTGGCCTCGTCGGCGCCGGCGACGTCCTCCCAACCAATCGACTGCGAGGACTCCGGCTTGATCTCCTGCGGCTTGGTGCGCGGCATGTAGCGCAAGGTCGCCCCGATCAGGACGACGATCAGGCCCATGAAGATGAGCGGCAACCAAGTGAGCGCCCATTCGTCGAAGCCGCTCAGGAAAGCGGCGAGTGAAGTGAAGATCATGCCCTCCATGGCATCGGCAGATCGGGAACTTTACTCGACCCGCTGCACGCGCGCATTCGGTCGGTGACGGCCGCCCACCTTGGATGCTTCAGTCGACGGTCCCCGGCGGCTCTGCTGCTGCCTCCACCCGCAGGATCTCCTCTAAAGCGGCCCGTCCCACCTCCAACTGCTCCTCGCTCGGCTCGCGCGTTCCCACCGCGCGCTGAATCTCGTACCCCGGCCGCCGCAGCGCGCGGGCCAGCGCCGACTCCGAGTGGCGCTCGGACCAGCCAAAGACCTCGACGGCCACGGCCACGCTTCCGAGCGCCACCACCCCCTCGGCGAGCGGGCCACGCAGCCCAACCCGGCGTGCGGCCACGTTGCCCACGGTCGCCGTGGCCATCATCGGGGCCACCAGGTTCGAGCCGCAGCGCTCGTGCTCCTTGGTGGCCTCGGCCGTCTCCTCGTCCTGCTCGTAGGCGCCGATCGCCTTGTGCTCGACCCCGTGGTAGGACGCGAGCTCCCCGCCGCGCAGCGCGAGCAGCGCGGGCGTGAGGCTCACGAGCGCGACCGCGGCCTCGCGCGCCAGCGTGCGCGGCCCGGCACGGCGCAGCGCCTGCCCACCGAGGGCCGCGGCGCCCATGGCGCCAAGGGTGCGTGGATCCTGCATCGGCAGCTTGGCCTCCGGCAAAGCGATCTTCACGAGGGGGATGACCGCAAAGGCCTCGGCCAGCTTGGCCACGCCGCGCAGCCCGGGCACCCGCTCGGAGGCGCGACCACCGAGGTCCGGCTTCTTGCCCGAGGCCACCTTCAGCTCGCCGGCGCCCGTGCGCACCGCGGCGGCCCAGTGCGTCGGCCCGTGCACCAGCAGACCGTTGCGGAGGGCCATGCCGCCTAGGCGGAGCTTCTCCGCGGTTCCCTCGGAGTGCGCGGTGGACGGTGGACAGAGGACAGTTGACAGTTGAGCCCACACTGAACCGTCAACTGTGAACTGTGCACCCCTGTTCATCCACACACCTTGACAGCCAGCTCACTGAAGAACCGCGCTGCGAACCCGAGGTCTTCCACCGGTATCCGCTCGTCGGCCCCGTGCACGAGCGGCGCGGCCTCGAACAGGTCCATCTTGCGTTGGGGAAAGAATCCGTAGGCCACGCACTCGGGGAAGGCCTCGCGAAACCAACGCGAGTCGGTGAAGCCGGGGAGCACCGTGGGTGCGACCTGCGCGGTCGGGTCCTCGCGCGCGAGGAACTCGCGGACGTGGCCCATCAGGTCCGTGTCCACGGGCGAGCGGTTGCCGATCACCGTCTCTCCGAACGTGATCGTGTGTCCCTCGCTGCCGAGCACCTCCTCGATCCGCATGCGGGCGTGCTCCTCCCCGAGCCCGGGCGGCACGCGGCAGTCCACGTTCAGCACGGCCTCGGAGGGGATCACGTTGATCTTCTCCGAGGCCCTGATCATCGTCGGGGTGAGGGTCACCCCGAGCATCGGCTCGAACAGCACCGCGACCCGTGGGTCGATCGCCGCCACTCGCTCGACGGCCCCCTCCAGGTCGCCGTTTACCTCGATGCCCAGAGCGCTAAGGAAGGCCTCGGGCTCTGCCGACAGCTCGAGCGACGGCTGGCGCTCGCGCATCGCCTCGAGGATGGGCGCCATCTTGGTGAGCGCGTTGTCGCCGATGCGCGGGATCGATGCGTGGCCGGCCCGCCCGGCGGTGGTCACCCGGAAGCGGAAGACGCCCTTCTCGGCGACGCAGACGCCGTAGAAGCGGCGGCCGTCGAACTCGAACGCGTCGCCGCCGCCCTCGTTCACGACCAGGTCGCAGCGCACCTTGTCGGGCACCTGCTCGCAGAGGAACTTGGCACCGTGCTCGGCGCCGGCCTCCTCGTCGGCCGTCAGCACGAGCATCAGCTCGCCGGACTCCGGGCGCCAGCCCTCCTCGGCAAGGGCGCAAGCCGCGGCCACCTCGGCGGCCACCTGGCTCTTCATGTCGAGCGCCCCACGGCCCCACACGCAACCGTCGCGTAGCTCGCCCGACCACGGGTCGACGGTCCACTCCGACGGCGTGGCGAGCACCGTGTCCACGTGGCCGAGGTAGGCCAGCCGCGGGCCGTCCGAGCGGCTCGGCAGGCGCGCGACCAGGTTGGGCCTTGCTTCGACCGACGACAACAGCTCGCACTGGAAGCCTGCGGCCTCGAGCAGCCCCTTCAGGTACTCCTGAGCGGCGGCCTCGTTGCCGGGCGGGTTGACCGTGTTGAAGCGGATGAGCCGCTGCAGCAACTCGGTGGTGCGCGTCTCGAGAGCAGCCGTGTCGAGCACGCTGCTGATGCTAGGGCGCTCGCGTGACCGACGTCACGGCCGCTAGCTTTCGTCTGTGATCTACCGGCTCCTCTTCAGGCTGGTCCTCCAACGGATCGATGAGGAGAGGGCACATGCACTGGCCGGGCGCGGGCTGAAGCTGACCACCGGTATGCCCGTCATTCGCCAGCTGCTCCGGCGGACCCTGGCGCCGCGCGATCCATGCCTCGAGGTGCGCGCGCTCGGGCTCACCTTCTCGAGCCCGCTGGTTGTGGCCGCGGGCGTCGACAAGGATGCGACTGCGTTTGACGGCCTCGGGGTGATCGGCTTCGGGGCGGTGGAGGTGGGAACGGTCACGGCCGAGCCGCAGGCCGGGAACTCGCGTCCGCGTGTGTACCGACTAACCCGCGACCGCGCACTCCTCAATCGCATGGGCTTCCCCAACCCCGGGGCGCAGGTGGTCGCCGGGCGACTTCAGAATCGGGACGAGAGCAGGATCGTCGGAGCGAACATCGGCAAGACCGCGACGGTGGCGATCGACGCTGCCCCCGCCGACTACCGCGCCTCCGTTCGTCAGCTCGCGCCGCTCTGCGACTACCTCGTGCTCAACGTGAGCTCACCGAACACACCGGGGCTTACGACGATGCAGGCTGAGGAGCCACTGCGCGGGCTCGTCTCCGCGGTTCGAGACGAACTGCGCTCGGCGAACCCAGGTCTGCCCACGCTGCTCAAGATCGGACCCGATCTGAGCGACGAGGAGATCGACATGATCGCCGACCTCGCACTGGAGCTCGAGCTCGACGGCATCATCGCGATCAACACGACCATCGGCCGCTCCTGCCTGACGCACTCGGCGCAGGAGGCCGGGTCCTACGGCGAGGGCGGCATCTCCGGCGCCCCCCTGAAGGAGCGTGGGCTGACAGTGCTGAAGCGGCTACGGGCGCGGACCGGCGAGAACCTGATCCTCGTATCCGTCGGCGGGGTCGAGACCCCGGCGGACGCGTGGGAGCGGATACGAGCGGGAGCCACGCTGGTACAGGCGTACACACCCTTCGTCTACGGGGGGCCACTGTGGCCGAGTCGCATCAACCGCGGCTTGGCTCGAATGGTGCGCGACGCGGGCGGATCCTCCATCGAGCAGTTCATCGGCACAGGCGAGGGGCACCCAGCGCCAATCGAAGTAGGGCGGGCCGCCGCCGCATCCTGACCGCCCGCATCGCGCGCAGGTGGCAGAATCGCCCCGTGGACCAGCTCTTCGAGACCGCCGGGGCCGCCCAGGGCCGCACCCCGGTGCCGCCGGAGGAACGGCCGCTGGCGGTGCGCATGCGCCCGGCCGCCCTCGACGAGTTCATCGGCCAGGAGCATCTGCTCGCCCCGGGCTCGTCGCTGCGCTCCGCCGTGGAGGACGGCCGAGCGCACTCGATGGTTCTCTACGGGCCGCCCGGCACCGGCAAGACCACGCTCGCCCGCCTGCTGGCCGTGAACGCAAGCGCCGCCTTCGAGGAGGCCTCGGCGGTGAATGCCGGCCGTCAGGAGGTGCGCGACGTGCTGGAGCGCGCCGAGCATCGCCGGCGCACTAACGATCAGCCGACGATCTTCTTCCTGGACGAGATCCACCGCTTCAACAAGGCTCAGCAGGACGCCCTGCTGCCCGCCGTCGAAGAGGGCCTCGTGGTGTTGATCGGCGCGACCACCGAGAACCCGTACTTCGAGGTCAACTCGGCGCTCTTGTCCCGCTCGCAGGTGTACGAGTTCCGCCGGCTCGAGGACTCGCACGTGCTCGCCCTCCTGCGCCGCGCGCTCACCGACGAGCGCGGCATCCCGGAGCCGCCGCCGGTGGACGAGGAGGCGCTCGACTTCCTGGCCGCCCGCTCAGGCGGAGACGCCCGCTCGGCGCTCGCGGCCCTCGAGCTGGCCTGCGCAACCGCCGGAGGCGACACGGTCACCCTGCGCCACGCCGAGGACGCCCTGCAGCGCAAGGCCGTGCTCTACGACCGCGCCGGTGACAACCACTACGACACGATCTCGGCCTGGATCAAGGCTACCCGTGGCTCGGATCCGGACGCCTCCCTTCTCTACCTGGCAGTGATGCTCGAGGGCGGCGAGGACCCGCGCTTCATCGCCCGGCGCATGGTGATCCTCGCCAGCGAGGACATCGGCAACGCCGACCCCCACGCGCTGCCGCTGGCCGTGGCCGCGGCCCATGCCGTGGAGCACGTCGGGCTGCCGGAGTGCGCGCACAACCTCGCCCAGGCGACGGTCTATCTGGCGCTGGCGCCCAAGTCGAACGCCTCGTACACGGCCCTCGGCCACGCTCGCGCGTGGGTGCGTGAGCACGGGACCCCGGACCTCCCGGCGCCGATGAGAAGCGCCGCCTACCCCGGCGCCCGCGCCCTCGGGCGAGGCCAGGGCTACGACTACCCGCACGACCACCCGGACGCTCTCTCCCCCCAGCAGCTCATGCCGGACGAGGCGCTCGGAGAGCAATTCCTCGAGCCCTCCGACCGAGGCGCCGAGGGCAAGATGCGCAAGCGGCTCGAGGAGCTGCGCCGGATGCGCTCCGGTTGAGCGCTACGGGTAAGGAGCTCGAGTCGCTCGACCCGGTCACCGGGGCGCGGCTCGGCTTTGTGCCGGTGTCGAGGCCGGAGGACGTCGAGGCGATGATCGCCGACGCCACCGCGATCCAGCCCGTGTGGGCCGAGCTGCCCCTGACCGCCCGTGCCCGCTACCTGCGCCGAGCCGCCCAGATCGTGATCGACGAGTGGGAGGAGATCGGGGAGCTGCTGGTACGCGAGGCGGGGGTGCCGCGCACCGAGGCGTGGGTGGCCGAGCTGCTGCCCACCGTGCGCGACCTGCACCGGATCGCCGCGCACGGCGAGCGGGCGCTGGCCGTGAAGTGGCTACGGGGGCGTCGGGCGACGGGCGCCTGGCTGCGCGAGGCAGAACGCGTCGTGTGGCTGCGCGGCACGAGCCGATCGCCGTTCGCAGATCCGTGTGCCGGCGCGGCCCTTGGGTTGATGGGGGGAAGCGCCGTGCTGCTGCGCCCCGACCCCACCTGCGCGCTGGCCGGGCGACGGGTACAGGCGATATTCGAGCGCGCGGGTGTGCCGATCGGGCTCGTGGGGTGCCTGCACGGCGACTCGCCGCTCGATGCGCCGGCCCGGGAGATCGCGGCCTCGGCGCAGGATCCCTCGGGAGCGCCCGCTGCTGCCCTCGTGCTCGCCGACGCCGATGTCGACGGCGTCGTTGCCGGCGCAACGCGCGGGGCCTTCGGCAGCGTCGGACGCCCGCGCACCGGCACGGTGATCGCGGTCACGGACGTGTCTGAACGAGTGCTCCACGCGTTGACGGCCGCCGCGACTGCGCTCACCGTGGGTGACCCCGGTGCCTGGGACACGGAGATCGGTCCCGTACCTTCGGCCGAGCGGCTGGAGGCCGCCGGCCGCCTGGTCGCGGACGCCCGTGCGAACGGCGGCCAGGTCCACTCCATCGGAGAAGTGCACGAGTCATCGTTTCTCACTCCCACGGTGGTCACCGACATCGCGCCCACGGCCCGGCTCGTGCGCGAAGACGCCGCCGCGCCGGTGGTGACGGTGCTGGCCGCCGGCTCCGAGCGCGAGGCCGTCGCGCTGGCCGCGGAGTGCGGGTCCCCCGACGGGGCGTCGGTGTGGACCGCCGATCGCGCCCGCGCCCAGCAGATCGCGCGACTGCTCCCCGCGCGCACCGTGTGGCTGAACAGCCGGGCCGCATCGGGCAGGCGGCCGATGCCGCCGGCGAGCGAAGACTGGCCCGGTACCCGGCTCAAGCGCGTGATCTGGCACCCGCCGCGCTGGCGGGACACCTGGTCTCACCCCTACGACGAGCGGCTCGCGTTCGCCGCCCGGGCGTGGGTGCGCGTCTCCTACGGGCGGGACACCGACAAGCGAAGCGCTCTTCGCGCCGGGGCACGTCCGATGGCGCGCGTGGCGGCGCGGTCGCTGCAGGGCCTGGGCTAGGAGGAGCGACGGGATGAGCCTGCCGCGCCGCGCCTGCACGTCCCGCTAGGGTCGTAACTGTGGCGGGATTACCCGCGACCACAATGAGGGGGGCTGGATGCGCAGGACGATGAGCGGGGTTCTGGCGATTGCGATCGCGCTCGGCGCGACCGGCGTGGCGGTTGCTCAGCAGGAGGATCGGCAGGACGTGCAGGCAGGCTTCACGACCAAGAAGCCCGGCACCTCGACCGGCTTCTCCACCCGGATCTTCTACAAGGACCCCGCCAACCCGGACGCGAAGCCGCGGCCGGTGCGCAACATCGTCACCACCTTTCCAGCCGGAACCAAGTTCGACGGCGCCGCGGCGCCCACGTGCGACGCGTCCGACGCCGAGCTGATGTCCCAGGGCCGCGACGCCTGCCCGGCGGAGAGCCGCATCGGCAGCGGGCGGGGGACGGCGATCATCCAAACGGGGACTGACCCGCTGCGCTTCGACCTGACGATCTTCAACGCCCCCGGCGGCGTGATCCTGCTGGCCTCGAATCAGGGGACAAACGACACCCTGGCCGTGAACCGCGGGACGCAGGAGGGCCGGACGCTCACCACGCCGAACCCGCCGACCCCCGGGGTCCCGGAGGAGTTCCAGCCGGCGCTGCGGGAGATCGAGTTCACTACCGACGCGCGCTCCTCAGGCGGACGCAGCCTCTTGACCACGCCGGCCACGTGCCCGCGCAGTGGCCGCCTGTCCACGCGCTTGGTGTTGACCTACGACGACGGAGTCACTAGCTCCGACGTGGCGACGACGCCGTGCACTCGGCCCGCTCGGCGGCCGACACCCCGCCGCCCACGGTCCCAGGGGCGTGGCATTCAGCGAAGTAACGAGCGGTTCCAGGATCTCCGCCAAAGCGGCTGACGACGCGCTGTCCCCAGGCGGGCTCAGGCCGCCCGCGCCACCGGCACGAACCGAAGCTTCGCGGGCAGGAAGGGAATGACGGCCCGCTTCACGTACTCGGCCCCGCCGCCCACCATCGCCCGGCGCAGCGCCACCGGCGGTAACGGTGCGAAGCCGTACTCGCGCCGGATGCGGTCGGGCAGCAGCGCCACGGTTATGAAGTTGGCGGTCTCAAGCAGCGGGCGGGCCACCCACGGCACCGGCGGCTCCAGCACGATCTGGCGGGCGCGTGTGCGGGCCCAGTCGCTCACATAGAGCCGGTCGCCCTCCAACATCTCGCGGCGGTACTCGTCGAGGTCGGCGAGGGTGCCCGGCATCTCGGAGCGCTTCAGGCCAAACAGCTCTCCCACCGTCTTGTGGTCCTCCCAGTACGCGGCCTCCTCGCGCCGGGTCAGCGAGCGCACGTACTTCCGATACACCACGAGGCCGCTGTCGACCAGCGTGAACAGGACCCACATCAGCAGCTCGGGATCGTCGGCCGCGTATGGCGTGCCCTTGGGGTAGACGCCCACGGCCTCGCCCAGCTTGCCGCGCACGCGGGCGTGCTGGGTGCGAACGATGGCGGTCACGCGGTCGGCGTCCTCACGGGAGCCGAAGCCGATCGTGCTCATCACCTCGGCGGTGCGCTGCAGGCGCTCGTAGGGCTCATCCATCGAGCTCGTGTGGGCCAGCAGGCCGCTCACGGCGAGCGGGTGCGCCGCCTGCATGAGCAGCGCCCGCTGCCCGGAAAGGGCCAGCGCGTACTCGCGGTTGATGCGTCGCAGCATCGAGTCGTCGGTGAAGTATCCGTCCATCTGCATCGAGGGTACGGCGCGTATCCTTCGTGAGCTCATGCCCGCCCAGGCCTACGCCGGAAAAGACTGCGTCTGCCAGTTCCGCAGGGGGATCTGCGACCAGAGCTGCGTGCAGGGCATGCTCGACACGCCCTTCTACATCGCCTGCCTACGGCTGACCGGACGCCGCTGTCTGGTCGTCGGCGGCGGGGACATCGGCTTGGAGAAGGTCGAGGGCCTTCTGGCCTGCGACGGCCGGGTCACGCTGGTGGCTCCGGAGGCCGTTCCCGGGCTGGAGGAGCTGGCGGCGGAGGGATCGATCACCTGGGAGCAGCGCGAGTACGAGACCTCGGACCTCGAGAGCACGTTCATCGCGATAGCGGCCACCGACGACACCGACGTCAACATCCGCATCTACGAGGACGCCGAGCGGCGGGCGATGCTCGTGAACATCGTCGACGTCCCGCCCCTGTGCAACTTCATCCTGCCGGCGATCGTGCGCACCGGTCCGCTGGCCATTGCGATCTCCACCGCGGGCGCCTCCCCGGCCCTTGCCAAGCGCATCAAACGCGAGATCGCCGAGGAGTTCGGCACCCCGTACGCGCGAATGGCGGAGATCCTGAACGAAGTCCGGGGCTGGGCCAAGGGCACGCTGCCCACCTACCAGGACCGCAAGGCCTTCTTCGAGTCGATCGTGAACGGCGAGCCGGATCCGGTCGAGCTGCTGCGCCGGGGCAATGAGGCGGCGGTGCGCGATCTCGTGGCCGCGGCTCAGGCGAGCGCCGAGGCCGCGCGGCCCGCCGCAGCGGCCTGGCGCGGCTAGTGCTCGCAGAAAACGCCGGCGGGCTCTCCCACCTCGACGACACGGGACGCGCCCGAATGGTCGACGTCGGCGCGAAGCCCGTCACCGACCGGCGGGCCGTGGCCCGCGGGGTGGTGCGAATGGCGCCTCAGACGGCCGCGGCGGTGGCACGCGGGGACGCTCCCAAGGGAGACGTGGTCTCGACCGCCCGCATAGCCGGCATCCAGGCCGCCAAGCGCACGGCCGACCTGATCCCGCTGTGCCACCCGCTGCCGCTGTCGTCGGTGGACGTGGAGATCGAGGTGGACGCGGAGGCCGGCGAGGTCCGCGTTCGCAGCGAGACGCGCATCAGGGCCCAGACCGGTGTGGAGATGGAGGCCCTCACGGCCTGCGCGGTGGCAGCGCTCACGGTGTACGACATGGTCAAGGGCGTCGAGCGCGGCGTGGTGATCGCCTCGGTCGAGCTGGTGGAGAAGAGCGGCGGACGCGAGGATTGGTCCCGCGACGAGTCTTAGACCGGCCGCGCCTAGCGCAGACGCCCCGTGACCGCCACGCCGCCCTTCGTCCAGTACAGCGTCGAGCCGCTCAGCGCGAGCGACGCGCCCTGCACGTCGTCGGCCGCCCCGTCGACGCCGCTGTCGAGCGTGCGCCGCCCGTCTCCGTCGACGGCACGCACCTCGTCGCGCCCCGGTCCCCCGGGCACGCAGGTCGTGGCGATCCACGCCACCGAGCTGTTCGGCTTCAGCTCGAGATCGGTGATGCGCTCCGGCCCGGGCTGCGTGGCGCCGGCCGCGGACTGCTCCATGCGGCCGGTGCGAAGGTCCTTGACCCGCACCTCGGCCGCGGAGCCGCAGGGACGATCGACAGTCGAGGTGACCGCGTAACCCGCGTAGGGGCCGGCCAAACGGGCGTAGCGGAGGGTGTCGACGAAGTTGCGGCCCTTGAAGTCGCGCCCGAGGGCGAACGCGCGGTTGACCCGGTACAGACAGCCGAAGTAGAAGGTGACAGGACGCCCCGCGAGTCGGTCGCGAATGGTGAAGATGCGGCCCTGGTTGGTGGCGATCACGGTGCGCGAGCCCGTCGCCCGGCATCCCTCGCTGCTCTGGGCTGCGGCGTTCGCAGGCACGAGCGCGACCGCCACAACGGCGGCCGACAGGGCGGTGCAAAGGCGCGTACGCACGGCAGTCGAATGTAGCGCGGCGCCGGGCCGGCCGCGAAGGTTCACCTAGGCTCACCGCACGGTGCTCGCCGCGGTGCTCACGATCTCGACGACGATCGCCGGCGGCGGCGGGGAGGACATCTCCGGCCCGGCGCTCGTGGAGCTCTGCCGCGAGGCGGGCCTCGAGACGGTTCGCGAGACGGTCGGAGACGATCGAGACGCCATCGCCGCCGCGATGACCCGCCTCGCGGACGGCGGGGAGGTGCGCTTCATCTTCACGACGGGCGGCACCGGCCTGACCGCCGACGACGTGACCCCGGAGGCCACGCTCGACGTGATCGACCGCGAGGCGCCGGGCTTCGCCGAGACGATCCGTGCCGAGTCCCGCCGGCACACGCCGCTCGGGATTCTCACGCGCGGCGTGTCGGGCACGCGTGGGCGCACGCTGATCGTGAACTTCCCGGGCTCGCCCAACGGCGTGCGCCAGTCGTGGCCCGTCGTCGAGCCGACCCTCCAGCACGCCGCCCGAACGTTGGAGCGCGGCTGAGCGCACGAGCCGAAACGGCGAGCCCGACGCAGCCCCCGGCGCCCGCGGTCTCGAGCGCGGCGATCGACCTGGAGGGGCTCGAGCGCCGCTACGGCGAGCGTCCGGCCCTCGCCGGCGTGACCCTCGCCCTCGAGGCGGGGCGGACGCTCGGGGTGTTCGGCTCAAACGGTGCCGGGAAGACCACCCTGCTTCGCGTGCTGGCCACGCTGCTGCGCCCCCACGGGGGGCGGGCGCGGGTGCTCGAAGCCGAACTTCCGGACGAGGCGTGGAAGGTGCGCGGCCGGGTCGGCTACCTCGGCCACGAGCCCCTGCTCTACCGCGAGCTGAGCGCGCGCGAGAACCTGCGCTTCTACGCACGGCTGCACGGCGTCGCGCTCGCTCGCGTCGAGGAGCTGCTCGTGGCCGTGGGCATGGAACGCCGCGCCGCCGACCCGGTGCGCGACCTCTCGCGCGGCATGGTGCAACGCGTGGCCGCAGCGCGCTCCGTGCTGCACGACCCGCCGTTGCTGCTCCTTGATGAGCCGCGCGCCGGGCTCGACCCCGCCGCCGCCGATCTGCTCGAGCCGCTGATCGGTCGGGCTTCAAACCGCACGCGCGTCCTCGTGACCCACGACCTGGAGGGTGGTCTGGCCGAGTCGGACGTGGCGCTGGGGCTCAGGGGCGGGCGGCAGATCCTGTCCGGCCGGGCCAATCTCGACGCACTGCGCGAGCTGTACCGGTGACCCGCGCGGCCCTCACCATCCTGCGCAAGGACCTGGCCATCGAGGTCCGCACGAGGGAATCGGTGCCGGCCATGACCCTCTTCACGGTCACGGTCTTCGTGCTCTTCCACTTCGGGCTCGACCGCGACACGCTCGAGGGTGAGCTGGCGTCGGGCGTGCTGTGGGTCACGCTGCTGCTGGCCGCGATCCTGGGCGTGAACCGGCTGTTCGTGTCCGAGCGCGAGCAGGGCGGAATGGTGGGCCTGCTGCTGGCGCCGATCGACCGCACTGCTGTGTTCGTGGCCAAGGCGGCCGCCCTCCTGCTGTACCTGCTGCTGGTACAGGCGGTGGCGATACCGGCCTACGCGATTCTGCTGCTCGGACCCGACATATTCGGCGCCCTGCCCGAGCTGCTGGCCATCCTCGCGCTGGCCGACCTGGGGCTCGCCGTGGTGGGCGCGCTGGTGGCCGCGCTGGCGGCCGAGACCCGCGCGCGCGACCTGATCGTGCCGCTGCTGCTGCTGCCACTCGTGCTGCCGGTGCTGATCGCCGCGGCGTCGGCCACGGAGCCCCTGTTCGCGCGCGCCCAGGACGCCGACGGGCTCGGCGGCTGGCTGACGATCCTGGCCCTTTATGATGCGGTGTTCGTATTCCTAGCGGTAGCTGTCTTCGACTTCCTGCTGGAGGACTAGACCTTGTACGGCAAGGGCTTCAGGCCCCTCGCGATCGCCGCGGCCATCGCCACCATCATGGCCCTCGGGCTGATCTTCTTCTTCGCGCCCAACGACGCGGATCAGGGCTTCGTGCAGAAGATCTTTTACCTGCACGTACCGATGGCGCTGGTGGCCATGGGTGGCTTCATCGCCGGCGGCGTGATGGCGATCGCACACCTGCGAACCGGCAAGCGCTCGTGGGACATGCGCTCCTACGTGTCGATCCATCTGTCGATCATCCTCGGTCTCGGCGTGCTGGTCACCGGTGCGATCTGGGCCAAGGCCTCGTGGGGCAAGTGGTGGGTGTGGGACGAGCCGATGCTCGTGTCGTTCCTGATCGTCTTCCTCCTCTACTGCTGCTACCAACCGCTGCGCTTCTCGATCGAGGACCCGGAGCGCCAGGCACGCTACGCCTCGGTGTTTGCGATTACCGCGGGTGCATTCGTGCCCCTCAACTTCGCAGCGGTGCGCGCCGCCCAGTCCTTCATCCACCCGGAGGTGCTCTCCACGGCCGGCGGCAACCTTCCCGGGGAGATGCGCCTCACGTTCCTGGTTTCGCTCGTGGCGATGGGGTTGCTCTTCGTCACCCTGTGGAAGCTCGAGCTGACCTCGAAGCACACGAGCGATCAGCTGCGCCGGCTGCGCGGCAAGCTCGAGCGGGCCGCCGAGGAGGCTCCCGCCGAGGGCGCCCCCCGTGCCGGCCGGGTGCCGGTCGCCGCCGGCACCAGCTAGTGGGCCTTCTCTAGATGCCGGCGCTGCCGCTCGACGAGGCGGGTGGGTACGTGGCCGGCGCCTACGTGGTGTTCGTCGCTCTGATCCTGATCTACGTGGCGATCATCGGATCGAAGGTCGCGCGCATGGAGCGCGAGCTCGAGACCCTCAACGACCTGGCGGACCAGCGTGATCGGTGACCAGCTGCTCGCCCTGGGCGTCTCGCACAAGACCGCCCCGGTGGCCCTGCGCGAGCGGCTGGCCCTGCCCGAAGGACGCGCGGCGCGCGTGCTCTCCGAGCTCGTGAGCCATGACGAGATCCGCGAGGCGGTGGCCATCTCCACCTGCAACCGGACCGAGCTCTACCTCGTGACCGGGGACCCCGTCGAGGCCGAGAACGTGGCGCTTGGCACCCTCTCGCGACAGGCCGGCATTCGTCCCACCGAGCTGTTGGGATGCCTGTACTCGCTGCGGGGCCTGGAGGCGGCGCATCACCTGTTCAGCGTCGCCTCGAGCCTGGACTCGATGATCGTCGGCGAGGCCGAGGTGCAGGGGCAGGTCAAGCGCGCCTACGAGCTCGCCCTCGTCGAGGGGGCGACCGGGCCCGTGACCAACCGGCTCTTCCGCGACGCTTTGGCCGCCGGAAAGCGCGTCCGGACTGAGACGGCCATCGGCCGCTCGAGCGTTTCGATCTCCTCCGTGGCGGTCGATCTGGCCCGCGGAATGCTCGGCGACCTTTCCTCCCGCCGCGTACTGGTAATCGGGGCGGGCGAGAACGGCGAGCTGACCGCGCGCGCCCTGGCCGAGCGCGGCGTGAGAACGGTGTTCATCGCGAACCGCCGCTACGACCGCGCGATCGGCCTGGCACAGCGCTTCGGCGGGTCGGCCGTGCGCTTCGACGACCTGCCCGGTGAGCTGCTGCAGTCGGACATCTTGGTCAGCTCGACCGCGTCACCGCACCAGATACTCGGGCGCGAGGAGCTCGAGGTCGTTGCCGAGCAGCGCGAGGGTCGTCCGCTCCTGTTGATCGACATCGCGGTCCCGCGCGACATCGAGCCAAGCGTGCGAGACCTGCCCGGCATCGCCCTGTACGACATGGACGACCTGCAGCGCGAGGCCGCGCGCAACACGCGCGGGCGCGAGGCCGAGGCCGCGCGCGGACGCACGCTGGTCGACGAGGAGGTCGAGCGGTTCAGCCGCTGGCTCGCGAGCCTCGACGTGGTGCCCACCATCTCCGCCCTTCGGGAGCGCGGCGAGGCGATCGTCGAGCAAGCCCTGCGCGAGAATGCGGGCCGCTGGGAGTCGCTGTCGAATGCCGACCGCGAGCGAGTCGGCATGGTCACGCGCGCCGTGATCAGCCGGCTGCTCCATGAGCCCACGACACGACTCAAGCGAGGCGCCGCCTCGGACTCCTCATACGTTCATCTGCAGGCGCTGCGCGAGCTGTTCGGCCTGGAGCCGGCGGTTGCCGCCGAAGGCGAGGAGGTGCCGGCGGCGGAGGTCACGTCGCTCGACTCGCGGCGATCCCAGCGCGCCGGCGGAAACCGGTCCTGACGACAGCCGGCCCGGCGGCCGGGGCGGGACCCTCGCACGTCCGCTGTCATCTACGACAACGAGTTTGCCCTCCAGGCAAGAAAAGTGTTCCCCACGCAAAAGGCTTGCCGTACTTGACAGCGACCGCGGGGTGAGCGCCCCACTACGCATCGGCACGCGCGGCAGCGCCCTGGCCCGCGCGCAGACCAAGCTCGTGGCCGACGCGCTCAGCGAGGCACACCCGGGGATCGAGGTGGAGGTCGTGACCATCCTCACCTCGGGGGACGAGTCCTCAACACGGGCGGCCGAGCGCGAGCGGGCCGACGACTCCTCGGCGGTTCCCAAAGACAAGTCGCGCTTCATCAAGGAGATAGAGGAGGCGCTGCTCGACCGAGAGGTGGACCTGGCCGTGCACTCCGCCAAGGACGTGCCGGGCGAACTACCGGACGGGCTCGCCGTGGTGGGGGTCCCCGAGCGCGCCGACGCTCGGGACGCCGTCTGCGGCGGCGCCGGCTCGTTGGCGGAGCTGCCCGCTCACGCGCGCGTCGGCACGAGCAGCCTCCGGCGCCGGGCGCAATTGCTGGCGCTGCGGCCGGACCTGCAGGTGACCGAGCTGCGGGGGAACGTGGATACCCGCCTGAGGCGGCTGGCGGAAGGGGGCTACGACGCGGTGGTGCTGGCGGCCGCGGGGTTGCACCGGCTCGCTCGAAAGGAGGGCTACCCAGTGCCGGTGCACGAGATGGTTCCGGCGCCGGGCCAGGGATGCCTCGCGCTCGAGGCGCGCGCCGAGGACGCGAGCACGCGAGAGCTGGTGGCCGGCCTCACCGATCACGACTCGCTCACGCGGCTGACCGCGGAGCGCGCGCTCGTGGGCGCGCTCGACGCCACCTGCCACACGCCGGTCGGCGCGCACGCCCGGCTGGATGGAAGCCGGCTCGTACTTGAGGCCTTCGTGGGCCTCCCGGACGGCACGACATGGATTCGCGACACGCTGGACGGAGGTACGGAGGAGCCGGCGCTGCTCGGCCGGGCGGTGGCCGAGCGCCTGCTCGCCGCCGGGGCGGGCGAGGTGCTGCGCGCGGCGGAGGCCTGGGAAGAGCCTTGAACGCGGCGCGCCTAGTGTTCGGCCGATGAGCGGGAAGGTCTTTCTGGTGGGCGCCGGGCCGGGAAATCCGGGCCTGATGACCCACCGGTCGCTCGAGCTGATCTCCACCGCCGACGCCATCCTCTACGACCGGCTGATCCCTTCCGGGGCCCTCGACGGCGCGCGGTCGGATGCCGACCTGCGCTACGTCGGCAAGCAGCCCGGTGGTCATTCGATGAGCCAGGCGGCCATCAACGAGCTGCTGGTGGAGCTCGGCGGCCGCGGCCAGTCGGTGGTGCGCCTGAAGGGCGGCGACCCATTCGTGTTCGGCCGCGGCGGCGAGGAAGCCCAGGCGCTCGTCGAGGCCGGCATCCCCTTCGAGGTGGTGCCCGGTGTGACCGCCGGCGTGGCCGCCGCCGCCTACGCGGGCGTACCGGTGACCCACCGCGACGAGGCCTCGGCCGTGGCGCTCGTGACGGGCCACGAGGACCCCGAGAAGCCGGACACCGCGCTTGACTGGCCGGCGCTCGCCGCCTTCCCGGGCACGCTCGTGCTGTACATGGGCGTGGGCAATCTGGTGGCCATCGCCGAGCGCCTTATCGAGGGCGGTCGTGGCGCGGACGAGCCGGTGGCGGTCGTGGAACGCGGCACGTTGCCCGGCCAGCGCACGGTGAGCGGGACGCTTGCCGACATCGCGCAGCGCGTGACCGAGACGGGCATCCGCCCACCCGCGATAACCGTGGTCGGTCCCGTGGCGCTGCTGCGCGAGCGCCTGGGGTGGATCGAGCGGCGCCCGCTCCACGGGCGCACCGTCGTGGTCACGCGCGCACGGGCCCAGGCGAGCGGGCTGGCGGCCACGCTGAGCGCCCTGGGGGCCCAGGTGATCGAGACGCCGGTCATCCGCATCGCCCCGCGGCCCGTGGAAGGCGACCTCGCCGCGGCGATCGAGCGCATCGGCGCTTACGCGCTCGTGTGCCTGACGAGCCCGAACGGCGCGGCGCTGTTGCTCGCGGCGCTGAGGGCACGCGGGCGCGACGCCAGGGCCCTCGCCGGCGCCACGGTGGCGGCCATCGGGCCGGGAACGGCGGCGGAGCTCGAACGCGGTGGGATAGTCGCGGACGTGGTGCCCGAGCGCTCGATCGCCGAGGCTCTCGTCGAGAGCCTGACCGCGGTGCCCGTGGAAGGCCGGCAGGTGCTGATTGCGCGTGCCTCGGAGGCTCGCGACGTGCTGCCCGACGCGCTGGAACGCCGCGGGGCGGAGGTAGACGTGGTTGCGGTGTACGACACCGTCGCGGAGCCGCTCTCGGAAAATGCGGCAAGCCTCGTCGGCGAGGCCGATTACGTGACGTTCACATCGAGCTCGACCGTGCGCCACTTCGTCGACGCCCTGGGCCAGAACGGCTCCGGCCCACCGGCTGCTCGGCTCGTGTCGATCGGCCCGATCACCAGTGGGACGGCCCGCGAGCTCGGCCTCGAGATCGCGGTCGAGGCCGAGCACCACGACATCGACGGGCTGGTCGACGCACTGGTGAAGGACGCGGAGGCGAACGGCACGTGATCCTCACCCTGCTCACCGACTACGGGACCCAGGACGACTTCGTGGGCGTCTGCCACGGAGTGATCCGCACGATCTGTCCCGAGGCGCCGATAGTCGACATCACCCACGGGATCGCGCGCCACGATGTGCGTCACGGCGCCCTGGTGCTGGCCAACGCCCTGCGCTTCATGCCGGTTGGCGTGCACGTGGCCGTGGTCGACCCCCAGGTGGGAACCGAACGCCGCGGAGTGGCTCTGCGCTGCGAGGACGACCGGCTGCTCGTGGGGCCGGACAACGGACTGCTCAGCCGTGCGTGGGAACGCTGCGGCGGCGTGCTGGAAGCTGTCGACATCAGCCGCTCCCCGCACCGCCTCGAGCCGGTATCGGCGACCTTCCACGGTCGCGATGTGTTCGCGCCGGTCGCGGCACACCTGGCCGCGGGCGCCGAGCTAGCCGACGCGGGCGAGGCGCTCGACCCCGACGAGCTGGCGACGCTCGAGCTGCCCACTCCCGGTCGTGAGGGGGACGCCGTGGTGGCCCACGCGCTGGCCATCGACCGCTACGGCAACGTAACCACCGACCTGCTGCACGAAGATCTGGCCGACACCGGGCTGGCCCTTGGGCGAGCGGTCACCATCGGGTCGCACCAACGCGACCACCCGGCCCAGTACGCGCAGACTTTCGCCGACGTGGCCCCGGGCGGGCTGCTGATCTACGAGGACGCCTATCGCGCCCTCGCGGTGGCCGTCAACAGGGGCGACGCGGCAGCGACCCTGGGGGTGTCACCCGACGACGAGCTGCGCCTGTCGCCGGCGTGATCGGCACCCCACGCGTCCACCACCGGCTGACCGACTCGACCAACGCCCGGGCTCGAGAGCTGGCGACCGCCGGGGCACCACACGGCACGCTCTTGACCGCCGACGAGCAGGCCGCCGGGCGCGGGCGGCAGGGCCGGTCGTGGACGGCACCGGCGGGCACGGCGCTGCTCATGTCGCTGATCCTCCGGGACCTCGGGCCGGCCCGGGAGCTCCTTCCGCTGGCAGCCGCGTTGGCGGTGTGCGAGGCGTGCGAGGCGGTGGCACCGGTGCACTGCCTGATCAAGTGGCCGAACGACGTGTGGATCGATGGGCGCAAGGTCGCCGGAATCCTCATCGAGGGCCGGCCGGCCGAAGGCTGGACCGTGCTGGGAATCGGGCTGAACGTGAGCACGGTCGCCGAGGACTTCCCACAGGAGCTGAGGGAGGCCGCGACGTCCCTCTGGCTGGCCGCGGGCGGCACGCAGCTCGCGACGGAGGCCTCACTGTCTGCGGTACTCAGCGCCCTCGATGCCAGGCTCGGCGACCCCACAGACGAGGTGTTGAAGCGCTGGCGCGAGCGGGACGCCCTGCGCGGGCTCGTCGTGCGCTGGAACGGTGGAGAAGGCGTGGCCGCCGGGATCGAGGACTCGGGGGCGCTGCTGGTCGACGCCGGTGGTGACCGCCTGCGGCTGGACGCCGGGGAGGTGCACCTGAGCGCGGCCGGTCCCCCGCCGGCGCCGCAAACGACCTAGGCCGCCGCCGGCTCCTCGCCCTCGCGCTTCACCTCGTCGAAGTCCTCGTGATCGCCGGCCGACGCGCCGTTTCCGCCCCCGTTGCTCGCCGCTCCGCCGCCCGCCCGGCCTCCACCCTGACCATCGCCGCCCCGGCCGCGGCGCTTGCGTCCGCCGCCGCTGCGCCGCCGGCGGCCCTTGGGGAAGTTGCGCAGCAGCTCGCGCGCCAGGGCCGATGGCTTGCGCGCCATTCGAGTCCGCGCGCCGCGCAGCACCTCCTCGGCCTCCGGCGTATGGGCCCGCGCGGCGGCCAGGACAGCCGCCGCCAGGCGCCGATCGTGCTTGCGCGTGGAGTGCACGAGCCGGCGGGCGTTGCGGCCGTGCGCAGCACCTGACGAGTTCACAAGCAGGCCCAGCAGACGCTTGGTCTCCGGCCACCGCTGCACGGCGTACTCCTCGTGCACGTCCTGGGTGTACTCGGCGAGTCGCCATAGCCAGGCGGTGGCCTGATCGCGGCGACCGATCGAGCGCTCGGCGAGCGCCTGGAGGAGGATCTTCACCGCCTCGCGGCGCTCGTCGCGTGACCAGCCCCCCACCATGTCCACCGCGTCGTCGAAGGCCTCGGCGTCGCGTCCCGCGGCCACCTCGCCGAGCGCCCTCTGACGCAGCTGCGAGTTGCGGTTGCGCTGCAGGCAGGTGAGGAGGAAGCGACGGCGGAGCTCGCCCGTCTGGTCGAACTGGAGCATGGCCTTTGCCCGGCGCCAGTTGCTCGAGGCCACGCGTGCGCCGGCGAGCGCCGCCCACACGTGCTGCTCGCTCCAGAGCAGGTTCTCGACCGCAATCCTCCACAGCTCTCGCTCGAATACCGCGGCGCGCCGGTCCGGATCGGCCGACACGGGCAGCACGCGCCGCTCCACCCGCAGGCGCCGCCCTCGGCCCCGCCGGACCGGCCCCACCACGATGGCGCCGCCGCGGTACACGTCGCGGTCGAGCAGCGAGTGCAGCGTGACCACGGGATCGTCGTGCGTGGTGGCCGGGTGAACGAAGTCGACGACGATGCCCGCCTCCTTGCCGGGGTGGCGCCGCGTGACGCGCCCGACGCGCTGCTGGTAGATGCGCTTCGAGGCCGTCGGCGCCAGGTGCATGCACACGGTCGCGCGCGGCGAGTTCCAGCCCTCGGCCAGGAGCTGAGCGTTCACCAGCACGTCGATCTCCCCCCGCTCGTAGGCGGCGAGGATGCGCGTTAGCTCGCGCTTGGGGGTCTCTCCCGAGACACCTTTGGCCTTCATCCCGGCGTCCTGGAAGGCCTTGGCCACGTTGTAGGCGTGCTTCACGCCTGCCGCGTAGACGACTCCCGGCACGTCTCGGAAGCGCACGCTGTAGAGGTCGGCGACCGCGGCGTTGAAGGGTCCCTGGTCGAGCAGCGCGGCAAGCTCCTCCTGGTCGAAGTCCTGATCCACCTCCCCCTTTCGCAGCGGCACGTTGGCGATCGTGCGCACCCCGACACCTGGCGGTATGCGCACGCAACGCAGTGGCGAGATCACACCCCGGCGCGCGGCCTGGGCGAGGTCGAAGCGCGAGGTCTGGGTTGGGAAGAGATCGGTGACGTGCCGCGCGATCAGCGCGCCCGTGGCCGTCATGCCCACGAAGATGGGGCCCTGCCACGCGCGGATCGATGCGCTCGTCTTCTCCCCCAGCGCGGTATGGGCCTCGTCGCAGATCACGATCGTGTAGGCGTCGGAGATCTTGCCTGCGTTGCGCACGAACCACTGATAGGTCTCGACCGTGACCGGCCCCTTCGCCTTCGGCTCCTTGCCGTCGGCAAGCAGAGCGGGGCTGACGCGCTTCTTGTAGCCGCGGTCGAACAGCTCTCCGTGGAACTGGTCGACGAGATTGCGCCGGTGGGTGAGGATCAGCACGCCGCCGGTGCGCGAGGCCTCGACGAAGCCGAGCGCCGCGACCGTCTTGCCCGCCCCGGTTGCGTGCTCGAACCAGAATCGACGTGCGGCGCCGGGGTCCTCGGGCGGCGCCCCGGCGGCGTCCGCGGCCTCCGCCTGGTCGTAGGCGAACTCGGCCGCCTCGTCCCAGTCGAGTGGCTCCTCGTCCTCGGTGAGCTCGTCGTCGCCCTCGAGTTCCTCCTCGACGGATGGCAACTCCTCGGTCGGGCTGGCGCCGTTGCCGTTGCGTGCCTGGCCGCCCTGAGCCTCGGCAAGCAGGGCGATCAACGTGCCGGAGAGGGCGTCGACCTGGTGGGTGGAGAGCACCGTGCCATCCACCAACTTGGGCTCCTCCTGGGCCACCACGCGCTCCAGCCCGAGCATCAACGAGTACTCCCGCCGCCAGGCCACCGACGGTTCGGTGCGTCCCGCTTCGATCTCGGCGAGGGCCGCGTCGAGGGCGCGGCGGCGAGGGGTGCCCTCGGCCAGCGCGGTCGACTGCTCCTCCCCCTCGAGCAGGAACGGCTCGCGGGCGAATTTCTCGGCCCGCGTCAGATCGTCGCCGGATACCGGCGCTCGGTTGCCTCGCGCAGTGGTGTCAGCCATGTGTGGCTTCGGTTCTGTTTCCGGGCGGAAGCAGTGCCTACGGTGCGTTCTCGTAGCGCGGAGCTACCGGCCCGTCGATGTGCCGCCCCTGACTCTCCGAGCGGCGGGCGCCGCGACGAAGTTGGGCGCGGCGTCTGACTGAATTAAAGCACCGCGGGCGGCGACACGGCCCCACCGGCGCGCGGGCGGCGTGTGCGACCCTGTGGGTATGCGCCGAATGCTCATCACAGGCTTCCTCGTGGCCGGCGCGATCGCGGCCGGAGGCTGCGGCTCGGATGAGCCCTCGAGCGCGGCCCCGGCGATGCCGGACGCTGCCGAGGCGCTCCGGGGTTCCCCGCCCGAGCTGGCCGCCCTCCACGGCGAGGCCAACCGCTTCCTCGACGGCGGGCCGGAGGCCTTCAAGGAGCGCCTCGCCGAGCTGCGCGGCCGTCCGGTCGTGGTGAACAAGTGGGCGTCGTGGTGCGGCCCATGCCGCGCGGAGTTTCCCTTCTTCCAAAAGCAGTCGATCGCGCGCGGCAAGGAGATCGCCTTCATCGGCGTGAACGCCCTCGACAACGACGCGGACGCCGCCGACTTCGCCAAGCAGTTCCCGGTCAGCTACCCCCACTACCGCGACCCAGATCAGGAGATCGCGAAGGTCTTCAAGGGAAACGCAGGCTTTCCGACCACCGCCTACTACGACCGCCGGGGCGAGCTTGTGATCGCCAAGCAGGGCGGCTACGCGACCGAGGCCAAGCTCGCCGAGGACATCGAGCGCTACGCGAAGTAGCGGGTTGGACGTCCGACCGGCACGAGACGACGCCGAGGTCGAGCGGGCGCTCGAGCTCCGCGAGCGAGTGTTCTGCGGCGAGCAGGGTGTCGATCTGGCCGCCGAGCGCGACGGCCGTGACGGCGAGGCCCTGCACGTGGTCGCCTTGGACGGCGGACAATTGGTCGGCACCTGCCGCCTGCTCTGCGACGGGACGGTCACGCGTCTAGGCCGGATGGCCGTGGCGCCCGAGACCAGGCGGCGGGGCGTGGGCCTCGCCATCCTCGCCGCGGCGGAGCGTTGCGCCCACGACGCCGGCGCCGCCCGGGTGCGATTGCACGCTCAGGCCGAGGTGATCGAGCTCTACGCCCGCGCCGGCTACTACCCCTATGGCGAGCCATTCGTCGAGGAGGGCATCGACCACCTCGGTATGGAGAAGACCCTCGAGCCGCCGGAGCCGCGCCATGCCTGAACTACGTATCGACTCGCTCACCGGCCTGCGCACTGTCGTGGCCGGCGAGCGCGCCGGACGACCGGGGGCCTTCCCCCCGGTCGCTCCGCGACCACCGATCGACCCGGCGACCGACCCGTTCCTAGAAGGCCACGAGGAGCGGACGCCGCCCGAGCTGTACGCGCTGCGGCCCGCTGGCGGCGCTGCTGACGGCCCCGGATGGACGGTGCGTGTGGTGCCCAACCTGTATCCGGCGTTCGAGGCTGCTGGGAACGGGACCGTGGACGGGGGACAGGGGCAGGCTTCCGTCGACGATCCCCTCGCTTCCGGGCGCGGCGATGTCGACCTCTTCCCGTCGCGGCCGGCTGTAGGCGCGCACGAGGTGGTCGTCAACTGCCCCGAGCCGGTCGACTCCGTGGCCGACCTCGGTGCCGAGCGCCTGGCGGCGGCGATGGAGGTCTGGCGCGACCGCATGCGCGCCCACGAGGAGGCCGCGTTCGTGCACCTGATCGTGAACGAGGGCCGCGAGGCCGGCGCCTCACTGCCCCACACCCACGCGCAGCTCTTCGCCCTCCCCTTCGTGCCCGCAGCGGTGGCGCGCGAGCGCGAGCGGTTCACGGCCTACGCCCATCGCACGAGCGGCCGCAACCTGCTCGAGGACCTGCTTCAGGAGGAGGTGCGGCTGCGCTCGCGGATCGTGGCCATCGACGCCGACGCGGTGGCCATCTGCCCGTTCGCCTCGCGCGTCCCCTTCCAGATCCAGATCGTGCCGCGGCGGCCACGGGCCCGGTTCGAAGATGACGGGCCGCTGGGAGCGGCGCTGCTCGGCGACGCGCTCGATCGCCTGCGCCGCCGGCTCGGCGCCCTCCCTCCGCTCAATCTCTGGGTACGCACCGCCCCACGCGACGCCGAAAGCTTCTGCTGGAGAATCGACGTGCTTCCCCGGCTGGCCCAGCTCGCGGGGCTCGAGCTGGGTGTCGGCGTGAACCTGAACGTGGTGCCCCCCGAGCGCGCTGCCGCTCTATTGCGAGAGCCGGAGGCACCGGCACCATGAGGTGCCGGCATTGCTGCCGATAGCTGCGGTCATCGGCCTGGCGACCGCGGTGGGGCTCGGCGCCGAGCACCGCTGGCACGACTGGGCGGAGATGGCCTCGGGCCGAGTGCTCACAGCGGTGCTGTGGGTGCTCCTGCCGGTGGTCATCTTCTTCAACATCGGCACGCTCGAGCTCACGGCCAGCGTGGGCGCGGGCATCGGCTTCGCCTATCTCGCGCTGGCCACGACGATCACAGTCGCCTACTTCGTCGGGACCCGCATCCTGTGGCTGCCGCGCCCCTCGGTGGGCGCTCTGATGGGAACGGCCGCGCTCGGCAACACCGGCTACCTCGGGTTGCCCTTCACCGTCGCCCTCTTCGGCTTCGACGAGCTGCCGAACGCGCTTGCCTATGACGTGCTCGTGTCGAGCTTCGCGCTCGTGACCGTGGGCTTCTCGGTGGGGGCGGCCTTCGGCACCCGGGGAGAGCGCGCGCGCGATCGGCTGCAGTCGTTCTTCACCCGCAACCCGCCGCTGTGGGCCACGGTGGCGGGGTTGCTGGTGCCGAGGGCGCTCACGCCCGAGTGGGCCGTCGACGCCTCGCGCGTGCTGGTGCTCGTGATACTCCCGCTCGGGTTCTTCGCCGTGGGCGTGACGCTCGCGTCGGAGGCGGGTGCGTCGGGCCGCTTTCCCCCGCGGCTCACGGCGCCGGTTGCATGGGCGCTCGGTCTCAAGCTCCTCCTCCTACCGGCCGTGCTCTTCGCACTCTCGACGCTTCTGCTCGACGTGCCGGATTCCTACGTGACCCAGGCCGGCATGGCTAGCGCCCTGAACATGCTCGTCGTCGCCAACGCCTACGGGCTCGACCGGGCGCTGATCGCGGCGGCGATCCTGTACTCGACCGTGCTGGTGGTGGCGGTCGGGGCGGTGTTGGCCATCGCGTAGGCCTGGGCCGCGTGGCGTCTCCGCGGCTCTGCGTTCCCCATCCTCGTCGGCAAAGCGCCCCGATCGGTGCCCAATATGGCACTATATGGTCATGGCTCCGACCCAGACGCTCGTCCAGCTGCACGACGCGCACCTCGCGGCGCTCGACCAGCGCGCCGCCCAGACGGGCCGGTCGCGTTCCCACCTCATCAGAGAGGCAATCGAGCGCTTCGTGCACGACGAGCTCGAGGCCGAGATAGACCATCAGTACGTCGAGGCCTACACGCGCTGCCCGCCTGAAGAAATCTGGGGCGACTGGTCGGCCGGCCAGATGGTCGCAGCCGAGAACTGGTGAACCGCGGCGAGATTTGGTGGGTTGAGATCCCCGGGTCGGGGCGACGTCCGGCCTGCATCCTCACCCGGCAGCCGGCCATACCGCTGCTCACCTCGCTGACAGTCGCGCCGGCCACCCGGACCGTGCGCGGAGCGCCTTCCGAGCTGCTGCTCGACGAGCAGGACGGGTTGCCGGCGCCGTGCGCGCTGAACTTCGACAACATCGCCACGGTTCCGAAGGCTCTCTTCGCCACCCGGATCACGCGCCTTTCGGGCCGGCGCCTCGCCGAGGTCTGCGGTGCGCTTCGGCGGGCGACCGGCTGCTAGCGGCTTGGCTTCGGGGCCACCGCGGTAGTCGGCGGCCGGCCTCCGTGTTGCCGCTGACGTTGCGGCGGCCCGCGGGCAAGAGGAGAGAACCCGTGCGCCCGGCGAGGCGCCGCGGCTCACGGGCGCGGGGCCCGCGGCTAGTGTGCCCGCCCGTGCCGCCCTCGGAACGCCCCATCCCCCGCTACGCCGCCCAGCCGCCGCAGGAGGCGCTTCCGTACGGACGCTGGGCGGACGCCCTTGCCGAGCGCTTCGGCGCGGCCGCCGGGCGCATAGAGGCCGAGGAGGACCTGGGTGACGTGGGCGAGGTCAACTGGTTTCCCGACCGCACGTTCGGAGGGCGCACGTATGTGCCCGCCACGGCGAGCACCAGCACCGGCTACGAGCTGTTCGGCTACGTGTCGTTCACCCGCGAGCACGAGGGCGCCGAGGCGGCGGAGTTCCTCTCGCACGCCGACTTCACCGACGAGACCGCCGAGGCCAACCCCGAGTGGACCCTCGACCTCTCCGACGCCGAGGTCGCCGGCTGGCGTGGCCCCGAGGGTCGGCGCGGAGAGATCACGCTCGTCTGGGGCGTCGCGCTCGTGAGCGGCGGCGCCGTGGCCACGGCGGAGCTCGGTCCCACGACCACCGACCAGTGCCTGCTCGCCGATGACCGCTTCACGCTCGTCTCGCTCGACAACTACACGGGCGACTTCCTCGAGGTCAAGCTCTTCGGGCCGCGCGGGATGGAGCTGGCGGCCGAGTCCCTGTACGAGGAGGAGTAGGCCTCTGCACGGGACTATCGTTGCCCTCTGTCAAGGGCCCCGATAGCTCAGCAGGATAGAGCGACTCCCTCCTAAGGAGTAGGCCCCTGGTTCGAATCCAGGTCGGGGCATGGATCTCTCCGACCAGCCCGCGAGATCAGGAGTCCAAGCCGAACCTGTCCCGGACGCGCTCGCCGAGCTTGCCGGGAAGCTTCCCCATCAGGCGCTCGACCGCAGGCTCCTTCACGTCCTCGCTCTCGGAGCCCGCCCCGCGCTCCGAGCCGCCGCCGGAGGCCGGACCCTTCGCGTGTTTGCGGTCCGTGCCGTTGGCGGGCGCGCGGTTCGCGACCGGCAGCTCCTCCGCAGCGATCTCCTTGGAGCAGCGGGTGCAGTAGTCGGCGGCCGTCAGCGGGCCGTCGCAGGTGGGGCAGAGGTGAGGAACGTGGCGATCGCGTGTTGTCATGTGCGGAGAGGTCCTTTGCGATGTTCGGGGCGTAGCGGGACCATAGTTCCGCCGTGCCTCAGCGGTCGGGCCGCTCCGGGTACACGTCGTCGATGGTGGCGAGCGCCCGGTAGGGCGCCTGCGCCGCGGCCTCGATCGCCTCGGCGCCGCCGGCCAGTCGATCGAGCACGGACACGACGCCGACCACGGTCAGGCCGTCGTCGCGCACCCTTTCGATCGCCGCCACCGTCGAGCCCCCGGTCGTGACGACGTCCTCGACGATGAGGCACCGCTCTCCTGCGTCGAGCGGCGGTCCCTCGATCCAGCGCTGCAGCCCGTGCCCTTTCTTCTCCTTGCGCACGAAGAACGCGCGCACGTCGGCGCCCCCCGCAAGCGCCGCGCAGGCCACCGGATCGGCGCCCATGGTCAGCCCGCCAACGGCGGTGGCGCGGCGAGAGAGTGCCTCCTCGGTCACCAGCTGAGCCAGTGCGCGGAATCCCACCGGGCGCAGGATCGCTCGCTTGGCGTCCACGTAGTACTGCGCCGTCCGGCCGCTCGTGAGCGTGACCTCGCCGATCACCAGCGCGTGCTCGCGGAGCTCGGCGATCAGGCGCTCGCGGGCGCTCGGGGGCGGGCTATCGGGGGCCATCGGTGCAAACGATTGCGCACTTTGCGACCCCATAGGGTGGAAAAGCGCTCCACCGATTCAGATCGTCCCCTCCAGCGCCGCTCGCGGGCGGCCCGCGAGCAGCCGGTCGCCGAAGGACTCCGGCCACCGGAAACCGAACATCGCACTGGTGATCTCCAAGCCGCTGCGCATCCTCGCCATGGTCCTTTCGGCGATCATTCTCGTCAGCTTCGGCCTGTTCGCGATCGACGAGATCCGCGGCGGGTCCGAGAGCCAGCAGGAGAAGATCCGCGACAATCGCATCGGGGGTGAACGTCGCAATCAACGGGCGGACGAGCCAAAGAAGGTGTCGCCCCGCGACGCCGCCGAACGGCGCCGGGAGGCCGATCACGGCACGGTCCGCGAGTACATCGACGACGCCGACGACATAATCCTCAGTCCGTTCGCCGGCTTCGTCGACTCGGGCAGCATCTGGGTCCAGCGCCTGGTGCCGGGCGGGATCGGCCTGCTGCTCTACGGGCTGCTGCTGACGATCCTCGCCGGCTTCCTCCCCCGGAAGCTCTGAGCCGCGCCCGAAGGGCCTCCCGCTCAGCGGTAGGCGAAGATCGTGTCCCCGTGGTCGATCCAGTTGTAGATCGACACCGCGTCGGGGATCGGCACGCGCAGGCAGCCGTGGCTTGCCGGGTAGGTGGGAACCGAGTGGTATCCGTGGATGGCGTATCCGCGGATGAAGTAGCTCGAGTAGACCATGCCGAGCGAGTTCGTGCCCGGGGCCTTGCGATAGAAGCGGAAGGTGCCGAAAACGGTAGGGGTCGAGGGCTTGCCCGAAGAGGTGTGGTAGATGCGCTCGGCGCGACCGCCGCGGGCCAGCACGAGCACCTGGCGCGACCAGTCGAACTCGACGTGCTTGCCGGCCCCGGGGTAGCGCAGGCGATAGCCGCCGCTCTTCCGCAGGAGCGCGGCGTACACGGGCCCGCTCGCGCGCGAGTTGCGCTGCATCCCGTTCACCTTGCGGAAGGCGAGCACGGCCCGGGCGGTGGCGGAGTCGAAGTGCCCGTTGAGCGGCGCGACGTAGCCGTGATAGCGCAACCCGCGCTGCAGGAGGCGCACGTTGGTTCCGGTGGCGCCGAAGCTGCTCTTGGGACTTATGGCCCGCACAGACATTTTGCTCGCGAACCACCGTTGGGTGCGGGTCTCGCGATGCACGGCACGGATCGTGTAGCGGCCGGTGCGCGCCGACTTCAGCCGCAGGACGAACTTCCCGCGCCCGCCGCGGGCGCGCTTGATGGGGACGGACTTGCTGGCCACCGTGCGGTTCCCGCGCAGGAACTCGACCGCGACACGCTGCCTTGACATGTAGGAGCGCACGTCGCCGTCGACCACGAGACGCTGCCCACGACCGACGTAGGTGCGTCCGCCGTCGATGAGCCCTGCGCGCAGGCTCAGGCCGAGCCAGGTGGTATCGGAGGCCTGCGCCTGCGGGGCGGAGGGCGGCTCAGCTGCCGGCTCCTGAGCCGTGGCCGAGGGCGCCGTCACGAGCAGCAGGGCTACGAGGCAGGCGGCGCGTCTCTTCATGCCCGCACTTTACTCGGCAAAGCCGCTCGTGCCCTTGAGTTTCGCCGCCTCAGGTGCGCTGGTCTCAGGCGAGAGCCGGCGCCCTGCGGCCGAGGTAGCGCGGCACGATCGCGCAGGCGACGATCACCGCGAGCCCGAGCGGCACCGCGGCGGCCACGCCCCCGTACTCACTGGTCTCGATCGAGTACGCGAGCGTGTTGTTGAAGGCGTGCAGCGCGATACACGGGTAAAGCGAGCCCGTGCGCTCGTAGAGGAGGCAGAACCCGATCCCGAGCGCGGCGAGCACCGGGAGGAGCGGCAGGGTGTCGACGCCGGTGTAGTGAATCGAGCCGAACACGGCTCCGGCGATCAGCGCCGCCCACCACCACCGCATGCGGGTGCGCAGGGCGCGGTAGAAGAAGCCGCGGAAGAAGATCTCCTCCGCGATCGGGGCGAGCACCACCACCACGATCGCCCCAACGATGAGGGGCACCGTGCCATTGTCGGCGCCCAGGTCCTCGACGACGGTCTGGTCGCCCTTCGCGTCCACGATCGATGAGTAGATCGCGACGAACGCGTAGTACGCAACGAGGGTCAGTCCCGCCCATCCCACGGCCGGCCAGAAGCGTGTGCGGCGCAGGCCGAAGTGCCACAACCGCGGCCTGACGATTCGTGATGCCAGGAACACGCCGGTCACGATCAGCCCCGCGTAGAAGATGATCTGGCTGCCGAGGACGAAGCCCGGCGACTCCTCCAGGCCGAGGGCGCTGGCCGCGATGCCGAGCGGCACCACCAAGAGCGCGGCCACGACGATTCCCCCGATGAAGCCCACCGGGGCGAACCAGGCCGGCCACCGCGGCCACGGGCTCACGCCCTCGGGTCGCTCCGGCGGGTCGGGGACCGGAGCAGGGGCCGGCAGCGGATAGGGGTAGGGCATCGCCCCTCAGATTACGGAGGAGAGCTCCTCGAGCGAACGGATGCTCGGCACGCCGGCGGCCGCACCTCGGGACCCCCCTCCACGCTCGAGCAGCACGGCATGGATCCCGGCCGCGCGGGCACCCAGCACGTCCTGCTCCAACGAGTCGCCGATGTGCAGCGCCCGAGCCGGCGCCGATCGGGCGAGCTCCAGGCCCGCACTGAAGGGCTCGGGATCCGGCTTGTCGGTGCCGACCACGGCGGAGGCCACGACCCCGTCGACCAGCGGCAGCAGGCCGGCCTCGCGGAGCACCTCTGGCAGCGAGTAGTCCCAGTTGCTCACAACCACCACGCGGAGCCCGCGGGTGCGCAGCTCGCGCAGCGCGGGCGCTGCGTCGTGATGGGCGCTGAAGCGGATGGCGCCGAGCATGGCCTCACGCACCGCGCCGCGATCCACACCCTCCAGCCCAAGGGACTCGGTGATCACGGCCGCACAGCGGTCGCGCAGCTCGGAAAGCGATCCCTCGTCGCAGCCCTCGAGGTGGTGATCGAGGTAGTAGGCGATCTCAGCTCGGAACGCGGCGGCGGCGGCGTCCTCGGTGACATCGATGCCTGCGAGCCGTTTCAGCTCAGCGCGCAGGTGCGGACCCGGCGGCTCTAGGCGGACCAGCGTGCCGAATGCGTCGAGCAGAACGCCCGAGATAGCCTGCCGCGAAGTCATGTCCGAGCTCCCCGTCGCCGCCACGTTCGTGGAGGAATACCGCAGGGAGCTCGTGGCGGCAGGAACATTGGTCCTCTCCATAGTGCTCGCCAAGGCGGTCGACCGGGCTTTGGCAACACGGGACCCGCGGCTCACGAGCGCCATCGCGGCCGGCGAGGTGTCGCCGGAGACCGGCACGCGCCTGCGCCTGCTGCGGCGCCTCGTGTTCGCGGTGATCATCGTGATCGGGGTCGCCCTGGCCCTGAACGAGTTCGCGTCGGTCAGGCGCCTGACCACGGGCGTACTCGCTTCCTCGGCGGTGCTGGGGCTGGTGGTCGGCTTCGCGGCGCGCCAAGTGCTCGCCAACGCGGTGGCTGGGGTCGTATTGGCCATCACCCAACCCATTCGCGTTGGAGACCTCGTCACCTTCGAGGAGCACACCGGCACGGTGGAGGACCTCCGGCTCAACTACACCTACATACGTCTGGCGGATGGACGCCGGCTGATCATCCCCAACGAGCGGCTGGCCTCGAGCCCGCTCGAGAACCACACGATCGTCGATCCGACCGTGCACGTCGAGGTGTCGCTGTGGATCCCCCCCGGCGCCGACGCCAGCCGCGCTCTGGCCGTCCTCGGCGAACGCGCCGATATCGAGGCCGTCGTGGCCGACGTGGAGCGCGACGGGATCAGGCTGTCGGTGGGAGCATCGGCCGACAGCGCCGAGGAGCGCGGCAGCGTCGAGGCCGAGCTTCGTGCCAACTGCCTCGAACGGCTCCGCGCGGAGGGTCTATCCTTTGCACCCGCGAACCAGGGCGACGTAGAGCCCTGAGCGTGGCGAGCACGGGAGCTCGTCGCGCGACTTCTTCTGCTCATGAGCCACCGTCAGCGACAATCACGCAGGGGTAGAGGCCGCACGCGGGCTCGTGGCCCGCTGTCGCTCGCGATCGTGCTCACCCTGTCGGCAATCGCCATCGCCGGCTTGTCGGTGGTGGGCTTCGTGGCCGCCACCGCCGCGCGAGCCCCCGGCATCAGCGAGAGCGACCCGATCGAGAAGGGCGAGAGCTCGGTGATCTACGCCGCCGACGGCTCGCGCCTCGGCTACGTGCAGTCCGACGAGATCCGCACCCCGCTGACTCAGAAGCAGATGCCTCAGGCGATGCGCGACGCCACCGTGGCCATCGAGGACGAGCGCTTCTACCAGCACGGCGGGGTCGACTACGAGGCCATCGTGCGCGCGGGCGTCGAGAACGTGACCTCGGGAAAGACCGTGCAGGGGGGCTCGACGATCACCCAGCAGCTCGTGCGCGCCCTGTACATCAAGGATGCCCAGCGCAACTTCGACCGCAAGATTCGCGAGGCCAAGCTGGCCTCAGAACTCGAAGAGCAGCACGCCGGACGCGCCGGCAAGGATTGGATCCTCACCGAGTACCTCAACTCCGTGCCCTACGGGACCGTCAACGGACGCACCGCCCTCGGGGTCGAGGCCGCGGCACAGACCTACTTCTCCAAGCCCGCACGACAGCTGACCCTGCCCGAGTCGGCGCTGCTCGCGGGCCTGCCCCAGGCGCCGTCGCAGTACAACCCCTTCCGCAACCCGTCGGCGGCAATCGAGCGTCGCAACGAGGTGCTCGTGAAGATGCAGGAGGTCGGCGATCTCACCGAGGAGCGCACAACCCGCGCGCTGCAGGCCCCCCTCGGCCTCAAGCAGGGCAACCGCTACACCGAGAAGCGCGAGCCCTACTTCTTCGACTACGTGACCGAGCAGTTGATCGAGAAGTACGGCGCGGGCCCGTACCGCCGTGGAGGCCTGAAGGTGCACACCACCATCGATCCCGAGCTCCAGGAGGCGGGACGCACTGCCATCAACGGTCAGCTCAACCTGCCCGGTGATCCAAGCTCGGCGGTCGTCGCGATCGACCCCGCGAACGGCTACATCAGGGCGATGGCCTCCAGTGGCACCTATGGAGACCGCAGCTTCAACCTGGCCGCGCAGGGGCACCGACAACCGGGATCGGCGTTCAAGACCATGGTGCTCACCACGGCCATCCGCAAGGGCGTCGATCCCCGGTCGACGTTCTACACCTCCAAGCCGCTCACCCTCGACATCGAGGGCTACGGACCGTGGAAGGTGCAGACCTACGACGAGTCCTACGGAGGCAGCATGGACCTCGTACAGGCCACGCTCAAGTCCGACAACACGGTGTATGCGCAGCTGGATGTGGACCTCGGTCCCGAGGAGGTCACCGAGACGGCCAAGCTGATGGGTATCACCACCAAGCTCGACTCCGTCCCCTCGGAGGGCCTCGGCGGGCTGCGCCTCGGCGTCTCGCCGCTCGAGATATCGAACGCCTACGCAACGCTCGCCTCAGGCGGCATCCGCAACGTCCCGAAGGCGATCAAGCGCGTCGAGTTCCCGGACGGCACGAGCGACGATCTCGGCAAGCCCGAGCGCAAGCGTGTCTTCCCCGACGGCGTGGCCTACGAGGTCACGAAGATCCTCGAGCAGAACGTGCAGTCGGGCACCGCCACCAAGTCCAGCGTCGGCTGTCCGTCGGCGGGCAAGACCGGCACGACCGACAACTTCAACGACGCATGGTTCGTCGGGTACACGCCGAAGCTCGCCACCTCGGTCTGGGTCGGCTATCCAAACGCTCTCCAGGAGATGCGCGGCGTGCACGGCATCGACGTGGCCGGCGGCACCTTCCCCGCCATGATCTGGCACGACTTCATGGCGGTCGCCAAGGGCACCGACTGCGACTCGTTCCCGCCCCCCACGACTCCCGCCACCTTCACGCCCTTCTACGGCGAGAACGCGACCAACAGGCGGCCGTCGGCAAGCTCCGAGGTACCCGGCACCGCCTACGGCAACAGCTCGGCCGGGGGCGGTGGCTACAGCGGCTACGACCCGCGCGTGTACGCCGCGCCGCCACAGCAGCCGCAGGCGCCGGTCGCGCCTCAGGCGCCCCAGGCCCCCGCCGTACCGACGCCCACGCCGGCCCCGGGTGGTGGGCCGGCACCGCCGGGCGGCGGCGCACCGGGCGGCGCCCCGTCCCCACAGGAGTAGTGACCTGAGGCGGAAGTTCCGCTCTCGAGTGGCTGGGCGTGGCTGACGACTCAGGTCACCAGCCGGTCGCCATCAGGCGGTCTTGCGCGCCGCTCGCCGGGCTAGCAGCGTGACCGCTCCCACGTAGAGCAACTCGACCGCGGTCTGCACGATGCGGAAGGCGACCGCAATCGCCGTGGCCACGGCGCCGGGTAGGACCACGTTCAGGGCGGTGGCGAGCGCGACCTCCCGCGTCCCGAGCCCGCCCGGCACGACGAAGGTGAGCACCGCGACGCAGAACGCAACCGAGTAGGACGCGGCGACGTAGGGCAGCTCGCTGGCTTCGACGGGATGCAGCGCGGAGGCGAACGCGAAGACCCCAATGCCGATGGCCGCCCAGACCACCAGGTAGCCCGCGCAGAAGATGAGCACGCGGCCGAAGGGCATGGTCGTCGGCAGCGGCTCCCGGCCGAGCTTGCGCAGCCCGAAGTTCGCGGCCGGGCCGAAGACGCGCGGGTGCAGGCCGGTGAGAGCGATCGGTATCACGAGCAGGATCGCGTAGCGGGCGGCGTGATCCTCGAGCAGCGGCAGCTGCATGGCGAAGTAGGCGCCGACCATCACCGCGGTGGCCACGGCGATGCCCAGCTCGTACGCGATGCTGGCGAGGCACACGCGCTTCGAGACGCCGTACCGCTCTGCCATCACCACGCGGCCCACCACCATCAGAGCGCTGGTGGGCACGTAGCGGGCGAGCACCGACTTCCCCCACACCGCCCGCGCGGGGGCGGGGGCCATGCCTTCCCCGAGCTCGCGGAGGATCCACCGCCAGAGCTCGCCCTGGAGCACGTAGAAGATTGTGATGGCGACGACCGAAAGGGCGAGCCATCCGAACTCGAGGCGCCAGTCGAACTCCGGCAGCTGCGCCCATTGGGTGATCAGGAAACCGGCGAGGAATGCTGCGATGAGCACCAGCAGCCCGGCCTGCACCAGGCCGCGACGGCGCGGGCTCGCCGAGCCGACCGTGCCCACCGCCGCGGCCGCCGTTCCCGCACGCTCGAGCAGCGTGGGGTCGGAGGGCTCGTCGCCTCGGGGCGGGGCGCTGGGAGAGTTGACGGCCACTACCGGCGACAATCTAGCCGTGCCCCGGAAACAGCAACCGCGGTGACCGGCGAGCGCGAGCTGATCGCGGCGATCTCACGCAGGCTCGGAGAGAGCTCAAGGCCCGCGGGGCAGGCCGACCGGGTGACCCGCGGACCAGGCGACGACGCGGCGGTCACCCGGGCCGGGGAGGTCGCCGTTACATCGATCGACACGGTCGTCGACGGCGTGCACCTGAGCATGGCCACCCACTCGCCGGCCGACGCCGGTCACAAGGCGCTTGGCTCGGCCCTATCGGATCTCGCAGCGATGGGCGCCTCGTGCGGCGAGGCCTACGTGTCCCTGGCGCTGCCCGCCGAGCTCGGCGCCGCCGGAGCGCTGGAGCTCGTCGCGGGCATGGCCGACCTCGCGGACCGCACGGGCACGACCATCGCCGGCGGCGATGTCGTGACCGCCTCCGAGCTCGTGATCACGGTGACCGTCGTCGGTTGGGCCGACTCCGCCGAGGACCTCGTCTACCGCGATGGGGCCCGCGCCGGGGATTTCGTCGGAGTCACGGGGCGGCTTGGAGCGTCGGCCGCCGGTCTGCTGCTGCTGCAGGGGCTCGAGGCGAGCCTCCCGGACGCGGCTCGCCATGCCCTCGTCGAGCGCCACCGCCGTCCGGAGCCTCGCCTCGCGCTCGGTCAGGCGTTGGCGGCAGCGGGTGCCTCGGCCATGATCGACGTCAGCGACGGGGTAGCTACCGATGCCCGGCACGTGGCCGAGGCGAGCGCGGTGACCCTCACGGTCGAGCTCGATGAGCTTCCACTCGCCGACGGTGTGCGCGAGGTCGCGGGCGCCGCGGGTCGCGCACCGGCGCAGCTTGCCGCCACGGGTGGGGAGGACTACGAGCTGCTGCTCACCGCTCCGCCCGAGCGCCGCGCCGACCTCGAGCGTGCGGCCGCCGGCTCGGGCCTGACCTGGATCGGTCGGGTGACGGCCGGGAGTGGCCTAGTGCTGCGGGGCCACGACGGCAAGCCGCTCGATCTGCGCGGCTTCGAGCACCTCTGACGGCCCCGCCACGTCGACCATGGCCGGGCCCAAGCACCGTCGCCGAAGCATGGCCTCGGCAACGGCGCGGGCATCCACCTGGTACTCGCCGTGCGCGAGCCGGCTGAGTAGCTCTTCGTTTACCGCTTTCGTAATCATCAGGTCCTCCTTGACCCATGTGCGGCCTTCCGTGGCCTGGCTCAGATATCGGCTCAACCAAAGCGAACCGAAGAACGGGGTCCATAACTAGTCCGATTGTCCAAAGCGCCGTGGACGGAGGACAGTGGACAGAGGCAGTTCCCGTCCCCCGTCCCCCGTGCACCAGCGCTTCAGTGCTTCAGCGCCGACTCCGTCCCCCCGAGCGACCCCGGACCCGCATACGTGGTCGGTCCGCGGATCCCCGAATCCTCCTCGTCCCGGTCGCCGGCGACCCGTGCCCGCGCCACCGTCAGGGCGACGAGCGAGCCGAACAGCCCGAGCAGCACACAGCCGAGCAGGCTGGCCACGATCCCGACGTGGTGGCCGGTTACGAGCAGGAACAGGTACCAGGCCCCCTCCAAGGGATTGAGGGCCAGGTAGCTCAGGTAGAAGACGAGCGCAGCTGTCGGCAACAGGAGGCCGCCGATGAGGAGCAGGGCGCTGGTGCGCGGGCGAGCCGCCCCGTCGGCGAGCGCAGCCAGCGTCCAGAGATGGAGCGCCGGCACCAGCAGGAGCGCGGCGTAGGGGTTCAGCAGCCACACGAGCAGCGTGGTCAGCGCCAGTCCGAGCGCGAAGGCGGCGCCCGCGCCCGTGCCGCCATCATCGCGCGCGGGCCCCGCGGGGCGCGGGGCGGGGCCGGCCAGGCCTCGGGGCGCCGGCGCGAGGGCCACGGGAGCCGGGGCCGTGCGGCGAAGCAGGGCCGGACGGGCGAACGCCCAGGCCAAGGCGATCGTCGCCAGCGTGACTCCGAGCGCCGCTGCCGCGCCGGTGTCGATTGCCGCCGCGCTCGGCGCGGGCGGAGCGGGCGGGGAATCCGGCGCTTGGCCGAGCAGTACCAGCAGCTCCGCCGTGCCCAGGCCGACGAGGAAGGGCATGGCTCCGGCGGCGAGCCACCCGGCCCAACGCCCGACGGACTTCCGTCGCCTGCGGGCCCGGGCGAATGTATCGACCGAGGCAACCAGAGCCGGGAGGATCAACGTGCCCGCAAGGAGGGTGAACACCCACCCCGGAATCACCTTGCGTGCCACCCCGACGTAGGTGCTCGGGCCATGCGCCGGACGAGCGCCGCGATCGAGGGCAAGAATCGCGCGCAGCACCGCTCGGCCGTTTCCGGCGTAGCGGTCATCGTCAATCGGGACATCGGCGCCTCCCGCGGGGGGGTCTCCACCTCCAGCCAAACGAATCGCCTCGACGTCGCGCTCGAGGAGGACCCCCTGCGCCCCCAGGCCGAGGGGCAACGCCAGCCGCGCAACCTGCGCCAGTGCGCCGGTCTCCTCGGGCGCCCTCCCAAGCTCACGACTGAGAGACGCCGACACCGTGCGCTCGAGGCCAATCGAGCCGCGCGACACATCATTGGACCACTGAACGAGCGCCGGGGGTGCTCTCCGACCGGCGCCGAGGCCCGACAACACGAGCACGGCCTCGATGCGATCCCGGTCCTCGATCGTGTCGAGGAAGCGCCGAGCGCCGGCGTCACCCAGGACGGAGCCGTCGACAGAGGCGAGCACCAGGGTCTTACGCGAGGTGCGGCCCCCGAGCACCCGCGCCACCTCGAGCAACGCGGCCGTGTCGGCGGCACTGGTGCGCAGGTCCGGAACCGATTCGGCGTCCCGCGCCACCATCACCACGAGCTGGTCTCGCGAGGCCCCGACACGGCGGCCGACCACGTTCACGAGAGGCACGCCGTCCTCGGCCGAGAAGCGGTCCACGCGCGTCTCGAAGCCGCCGGCCTGGAGCTCGCGATCGACCGAGCGAGCCGCCGCGGCGTCGCCCGGCGTGCCCGCCCGGCGGTCGGGTTGCGTCCGCACCAGTCGCCGAGCCGATTCGAGGGCCGGCACCTCGTCGAACAGGGCGTCGGCCGCCAAACCCTGGGGCAGGGGTGCCGGTCGGTCCTCTAGCGAGAACATCGCGAAGACCACGGCGAGCACGGCGGGTATGAACGCCGCTCGGTAGAGGCGCGGCTCGAACAACCCCTGCAACCTACAATTTCGGAGAAGCCCTCGGTCCCGACGGAGGGGAACGGGAACACAGATGCCCCACCAAACTCCCCGCATCCTCCTCGTCGACGACGAGCAGTCCATCCAGACGCTGCTCACCTATCCCCTGCGCAAGGAGGGGTACGAGGTCGTTCCAGCTCTCGACGGGCAGGAAGCTCTCGATCGCTTCCGCGAGCAGAGCTTCGATCTCGTGGTGCTCGACCTGATGCTGCCGCGGGTGGACGGCTTCGAGGTCTGCCGCCAGCTTCGGGCGCGTAGCGGCGTGCCGATCATCATGCTCACTGCGAAGGCCGAGGAGTTCGACACCGTGCTCGGCCTGGAGCTCGGCGCCGACGACTACATCACCAAGCCGTTCTCCATTCGCGAGTTCCGCAGCCGCGTCAAGGCGGTGCTGCGTCGCGCCGAACACTCGCGGAGCGAGGCCGTCGACGAGGAGCCCTTCGAGCACGCCGACCTGCGCATCGACTTCGCGAAGCGCGTGGTGGAGATGCGCGAGACCCAGATCAAGTTGACCCACGTCGAGTTCGAGATCCTGGCCGCGCTCGCGCGCAGCCCCGGCAGGGTCTTCAGCCGCACCCAGTTGCTCGAGCGCATCTGGGGTGACTCCGCCTTCCGCGACCCCCGCACGATCGACGTGCACATACGGCACCTGCGCGAGAAGCTCGAGCCCGATCCCACGGAGCCCTCCTACCTACAGACGATGCGCGGCGCCGGCTACTTCTTCGTCGACCGATGACCGCCCGCCCGTGACCGTACGCTCGCTGAAGAACAAGCTGACCCTCACGTTCGGGGCCATCACCGCGCTTGCCTTCGCGGTCATCTTCTTCTACGTGGTCCCACAGCTTCAGTCGAACCTGGAGTCCCAGCGGCTACGAGATCTGAGCCGCGCCGCCGAGGCGTCGTCCGGCCCGCTCGGGAACGTCGTGGACCAGGACATCGACCTCGACGCACTCGAGGCCCTGGTGCGCACCGTCGGGGACAACGCCGACGCCGAGGTGACCGTGCTCAGCAGCTACTCGAGCGAGGGCCGTCCGGTGCTCAACCGGGTCGCGGACTCCCTGGAATCGACACAGCCGAACGAGGAATACAGCGTCGCCGGGAGTGCGGCGAGCAGCGGCCGGACCGCGAGCGGGGCGCGTGGCGAGGGCAACGGGCGGGTTGCGCAGGTGGCACGGCCGATCCTCGTCCGTGGGCGCGTCGAGTGGGTCGTGCTGTACACCCGCAGCCTCGAGGACACGAGCGACTCGGTGGCGCTGGTACGCAACGAGGTGCTGGGCGCGGGCGTCGTGGCTCTGATCGTGGCGCTCCTCGGCGGCTACCTGATCTCGCGCTCGCTGGCCCGCCGCGTGAACCGGATAGAGGAGGCCGCCCGCGATGAGCTCGGCGAGCTCACGCGCACCTTCAACGAGATGCAGGAGCAGCTCGCGCGGGTCGATCGAGTGCGCCGGGAGTTCATCGCCAACGCCTCCCATGAGCTCCGCACGCCGATCTTCTCGCTCGGGGGCTTCGCGGAGCTGCTCGAGGACGAGGAGCTCGACGACGGCACGCGGCGTCAGTTCGTGCGAGCCATGAGGGGGCAGATCGAGCGCCTCCAGAAGCTGGCGGTCGACCTGCTCGACCTGTCGAAGCTCGATGCCGGCTCGATCGAGATCAATCCCGAGGAGACCGACCTCGGCGAGCTGGCGCGCGACGTGGCGCACGAGTTCAGCCCGGCCGCCATTCGGCGCGGGGGCGGGCTCGACGTCCGCCTGCCCGAGGGCCACGTCGAGGCTTGGTGCGACCCGCAGAGGGTCACGCAGATCATGCGTATCCTCGTTGACAACGCTCTACGGCACACGCCGGAGGGCACCCCAGTCACCGTGACCGCCAACCGAGACAATGGACACGCCGAGTTCGCAGTGGCGGACGCCGGGCCGGGGGTTGACGGAGAGTCCGCCGACCAGCTCTTCGAGCGCTTCTACACGGCCGACGCCGCGCGGGGCTCCGGGCTCGGGCTCGCCATAGCCAGGGAGCTGGCCGAGCGCATGAACGGCGAGATCCGGTTGGCCTCCCGCCCCGGCAACACGGTCTTCACGCTGGCGCTGCCCTCCGCCGTCCCGAGCGACCCCGCCTCCACTTCTTGAGGTCCTGGCACCTCCACCTACGCCCCGGCGCCGGGGCCGTCGCGGCTGCTCTGCTCGCCGGGGCCGTCGCCGGCTGCGGCCTATCGGCCGACGAGAAGCCGGCCGAGGACGCGCGAGCGACCGAGCCACCCCGGACCCGCACGGTTGAGCGAACCCGCGTGGAGGTCGTCGAGGGCGTGGCCGGCAAGGGCAACGGACTGAACCCCGCACTTCTCTACAAGCGTCTCGCGCCCGGAGTCGTCACGATCATCTCGATCTTCGGGGCGGACGACTCCGCCGGGCCGGGCGGCGGCGAGGGCGGGCTGGGCTCGGGCTTCGTCCTCGACGAAAAGGGCTACGTGGCCACCAACGCCCACGTCGTCACCAGCGGCGAGGGTTCAGAGCTGAAGCGCGCAGACCAGGTCTACGTCGAGTTCGCCGACGGCAACCGCGTCGACGCCGAGATCATCGGGGACGACCCCAACTCCGATGTCGCGCTGCTCAAGCTCGACCCCGGCGGGTTGTCTCTGACGCCGATACGCCTTGGCAACTCGAGCAGCCTGCAGGTCGGCGCTCCGGTGGCCGCCATCGGCAGTCCGTTCGGGGAACGCCAGTCGCTGTCTGTCGGCGTGATCTCGGCGATCGACCGCGACATCGAGTCACTCACCGCCTTCGCGATCGGCAACGCGATCCAGACCGACGCCGCGATCAACCGCGGCAACTCCGGCGGTCCCCTGCTCGACGCCCGCGGCCGCGTGATCGGCATCAACTCGCAGATCAAGTCCACGAGCGGCGGCGGCGAGGGCGTCGGCTTCGCGGTGCCCGTGGACACCGTGAGCCGCTCGCTGGACCAGCTGCGGGACAAGGGCACGGTCGACTACGGGTACCTGGGCGTGACCTCGCAGCAGCTCTATCCGCAGCTCGCCGAGCGCCTCGATGTGGACGCGGACACGGGGGCGCTCGTGGCCGGAGTCGAGTCGGGCAGCCCGGCGGACGACGCCGGCCTCGAGAGCGGGGACGACAAGATCGACTTCCAAGGCCAGCGCGAGATCCCCGAGAACGGTGACGTGATCTTGTCGGTGGACGGCGACCCGCTCGACAACGCCAACAACCTGGGCGACCTGATCAGCCTCAAGGCGCCGGGCGACAAGGTGCGGCTCGAGGTCTTTCGGGACGGGAAGCGCCGTACCGTGACGGTAACTCTGGGAGAGCGCCCGGATCGGGCTCCCGACCCCTCGGCGGAGCCGTAGACCGGCTCCCACGCACGGCGCCCGCCGGCGTCGAGACCAACCGGGCGGTTTAGCACCGACGGCGTCGCGGAACCTCGATCCGATGGAGCCGAGCCGCGAGGACCAGACGGTACGGCTGAAGATTCCCGCGCGAGCGGAGTACGTCGGGCTTGCCCGGCTCGCCCTGGCGGCGCTATGCGCGCTCACTTCGCTCGGCCCGGGTGACGTGGCCGACCTCAAGCTGGCGGTCAGCGAGGCGGCGAATGACCTGCTCGCGCCGCGATCGTCCGATGCCGACCCGGCCGCGCCGGCCGGCTCCCTCCGGTTCGAGCTGGAGCTCGAGGCCGCGCGCCTAACGCTCCGTGTGGAGGCCGACCAACCGCGGCCCGAGGTGGCTGAGGAGAGGGAGCTGAGCCGGGCCATCATCGAGGCCACCGTCGACGAGTGGCACTACGAGGCGGGCGCGACCCGGCTCGTGAAGTACCTCTGACCCCTTCGCTAGTGTCGAGCCGCCCACACCCTGAGGAGATCCCGTGCTGCAGCCCGTAGCGGTCGGCCATAAGTCCCTCGCCGATTACACCCACCTCGTCGGCCGCGACCTGACCGCCGAAGTCCGGGAGCTGGCCGCCGACCTGCAGGGCCTGAAGGTCCTGCACCTCTCGGCGACGGCATTCGGCGGCGGCGTGTCGGAGATCCTCTACACGCTCGTGCCGCTCATGCGCGACGTGGGCATCGACACCCACTGGCACGTGATGATCGGCCGCGAGGAGTTCTACAACGCCACCAAGCTGATGCACAACGCGTTGCAGGGCCACCCCCTCGATCTCTCGCCGAGCGAATGGCGCATCTACGAGGAATACAACGAGATGAACGCCCGCGAGCTCGAGAGCGGGTGGGACGTGATCATCGTGCACGACCCGCAACCGGCTCTGGTGCGTCAGCACGTGGCGGACAAGGCGCGCAACTGGATCTGGCGCTGCCACATCGACCTCTCGACTCCCCACCCGCCGACGCTCGAGCACCTCGTGCCCTTCCTGCACGAGTACGACGGCTCGGTCTTCCATCTCCAGCAGTACGTCCCCGAGGACCTGGTGGCCGGCGGCAAGGTGCACATCTGCCCGCCGGCGATCGACCCACTGTCACCGAAGAACATGGCCCTCTCACCCGAGGACGCGGCCTTCGTGTGCGACCAGTTCGGGATCGACGTCGACCGGCCGCTCATGTGCCAGGTATCCCGGTTCGACCCGTGGAAGGACCCGATCGGGGTGATCGACGCCTACCGCTCGGTCACCGAGGAGGTACCCAACCTGCAGCTGGCCCTCGTAGGCTCGATGGCCACCGACGACCCCGAGGGCTGGACCTTCTTCAACTCCACGCTCGAGCACGCGCGCGGCGACGAGGACATCAAGATCCTCAACAACCTGAACAACGTGGGCGCGATCGAGGTCAACGCGTTCCAGTCACAGTCGGACGTGCTTGTGCAGAAGTCCACTCGCGAGGGGTTCGGGCTGACGGTGTCCGAGGCGCTGTGGAAGGCCCGACCGTTCATCGGCGGCGACGTCGGCGGGATACCACTGCAGGTCGAGGACGGCAAGACGGGCTACCTGGTCTCGTCCCCCGCCGAGTGCGCCGAGCGCACGATCGAGGTGCTGCGTGATCCAGAGCTAGGCAAGCGGCTGGGACGGGCGGGCAAGGAGCACGTACGCGAGCACTTCCTCACGCCGCGGCTGTTGCGCGACTGGCTGCGCATATTCGGAGGACTCGCCTGACGCCCGATACGCCGCTGGTGCTCGTGTCCAACCGCGGCCCGGCCACCTTCGAGCGAGGCGAGAACGGTGAGCTCACAGCCACCCGCGGCGGGGGCGGCCTGGTTACGGCGCTCACCGGCCTCGTGAACCATCGCGAGGCGTTGTGGGTGGCCTCGGCCATGACGGCCGAGGACGTCGAGGCCGTCCGGAAGCACGGGGGCCAGAGCTTCCCGGTGAACGTGGAGGGCACCGAGTACCGCATGCGCCTCGTGGTCAGCGATCCCGAGGCCTACGAGCTCTTCTACAACGTCGTGGCCAACCCGATGCTGTGGTTCATCCAGCACTACCTCTGGGACCTCTCGAACGCGCCGGACATCCGCCGCGACGAGGTGAACGCCTACGAGAACGGCTATCGCGTGGTCAATCAGGATCTCGCGCGGGCGGTGCTCGAGGAGATCGCCGGCGATACGGACCCGGTGGTGATGCTTCACGACTATCACCTCTACACGGCTCCGCGGGCCATCCGCCAAGAGCGGCCTGACGCGTTTCTCCACCACTTCGTGCACATCCCGTGGACCCAACCTGACGCCTGGCGAGTGCTGCCCCGGGACATCCGCGAAGACCTGTTCGAGGGCATCCTCTCGAACGACATCGTGGCCTTCCACACGCGGGCCTACCAGCACAACTTCCTCCTCTGCTGTGCGGATCTGCTCGATCTCGAGGTCGATTCCGAGGCAGGCATAGTCCACTTCGACGGCCGTGAGGTGTGGGTGCGCTCCTACCCCCTGCCCATCTCGGCCGAGAGCTTCACCCGTACCGCGCAGCGCCCAAGCGTGCACGAGTACGAGCGCGAGATCCTGCGCCGCCGGCGCGAGCACCTGATCCTCCGCGTCGACCGCGCCGACCTGTCGAAGAACGTGCTGCGTGGGTTCACCGCCTTCGACCTGTTCCTCGAGCAGCACCCCGAGTTCATCGAGCAGGTCACGTTCATCGCGCACATGGTTCCCTCGCGCCAGGACGTGCCGGAGTACGCCGAGTACCTGGAGCGGATCGAGGCGCTGGTGGCGGTGGTCAATCATCGGCACGGCACCACCGACTGGATGCCCATCGACCTGAAGCTGCGCGAGAACCTCGAGGAGGCGATCGCCTGTTACAAGCACTACGACCTCCTGATCGTGAACGCCATGTTTGACGGCATGAACCTGGTGGCCAAGGAGGGGCCGCTCATAAACGAGCGGCACGGCGTGTCGCTGCTGTCGGAGAACACCGGCGCGCATGCCGAGCTCGGGGAATTCGCGCTGTCGGTAAATCCCTTCGACGTGCAGGAGCAGGCTGACGCGATCCAGCGCGCCCTGACGATGTCGGCCGAGGAGCGCTCCTGGCGGGCGGAGGGCCTCAAGAAGATCGTGACGGCACGGGATCCAGGCGACTGGGTGGACGATCAGCTGCGGGATATCGAGGCCAAGCGGAGGGGGCTCGCTCCGGTCGCGGGTTAGCTCCCGGTCTGGCGCCCGGATCGGGCCGCCGGCGAGCTGCGCACACCCGCCTCGTTGCTAGAGTCGGCGCCGTGTCCGGGCTCTACGACCTCATGCTCATGCTCGATCCTCAGGCCGAGGACGAGCGGCGTGCCGAGATCCTCGCAGGCGTCCAGTCGGCTATCGAGACGGATGGCACGCTCGTCGGCGTGCACGACTGGGGGAACCGGGAGATGGCGTACGAGATCGATCACAAGGGGGAGGCGGCCTACCACCTCTTCCAGTTCGAGGGTCCGCCCGCCCTGCTTGAACGCCTGAACCGCACGCTCAGGATCAGCGACGGCGTGGTCCGCTTTCGGACCATTCGCCTGAAGCCCGGCTCGCCACCTCCTCCCGCGCCGCGCGCCGAGGCCCCCCGTGGCCGCGAGGAGGGCGCCGGCTCCCCGGTGGCCGCCCGTGCCGCGGCGGACGCTCCGGCGTCCTCAAGCGACGACGACGCCTAGGTCGCCGCGCCCGGTCGGGGGCACGCCTGAGCAACTTCGGCGTCTGCGGTCTGGGCAGCGGCCGACAACCCGCAGTTGGCAGTTGACAACGACGGTCCCGGTGTGTGACGGCTGAGTGACCTGTGTCGCCGTTGCGTGAAAGCCGCCGGACTTTCCAGCAACAACCGCTCCGAACCCCTCGTTTCCAGGCGACCGGCTATGTACTCTCGATCGTCCAAGCCTTGCACCACCCGCCGAGCCGAAGGAGCAACCGATGGCATCAGTCAACATCAACCGGGTCACCCTGACCGGCAACCTCACGCGCGACCCCGAGCTGCGCTCCACCCCGAGTGGCACGTCGGTCTGCAGCCTCCGCGTGGCCTCCAACACCCGCCGCAAGGATGGCTCCGGCGAATGGGTCGACAAGCCCAACTTCTTCGACGTCACCGTATGGGGCGCCCAGGGTGAGAACTGCGCGAACTACCTACAGAAGGGTCGCCCCATTGCCGTGGACGGCCGGCTCGAGTGGCGTGAGTGGGACGACAAGGAAGGCAACAAGCGCCAGTCGATCGACATCATCGCCGACACGATCCAGTTCCTGGGCTCGCGCGAGGGCGGCGGCGAGAACGGTGGGCGCTTCACCCCGCAGAGCGATGTTCCGGCGGACACCTCGGACTTCGCACCAGCGGGAGCGGCGGCCACAGGTGGGGGGCCGGCTGGGGGCGCGGGGTCATCATCCGACGACGACATCCCCTTCTAGTCTGACATCCTGCAAAGCGTCGTCTGCCTGCGTCATCGGGGGCTCGCCTTGGTAACCCGGGGCTTCACCCCCTCTTCCTTGGCATACTCGCTTTTCGGGGTCAGACTGAGTGGCTCCGGGTTCAGCGAGTAGAACGGCTGCATGGTTGTGCTTTCCTGATGGAAACGAGTTAGGAGTCTGTAGTGGCTAAGTCGAGGGGCCGGCAGCCAACCACGCGCCGGCGGGACACCAAGAGGGACCGGCCAGGCGCGGGGCGACGCAAGTCGTGCCAGTTCTGCCGGGACAAGGTCGACATCATCGATTACAAGGATCTGGGCATGCTGCGCCGGGCCATCAGTGAGAAGGGCAAGATCCGGTCGGGCCGCCTCACCGGAGCCTGTCGACGACACCAGCGGCAGCTCGCTCGCGCGGTAAAGCGTGCGCGGGAAATCGCCCTTCTGCCCTACGTCGCGGACCGATGATCGCCTCTGACCGTCAGATTGCGGTCTGATCGTGCCTCAGGCGATTCTTCTCCAGGCCGTCGAGAAGCTCGGCGACCGCGGTGACGTCGTCGATGTCGCGCCGGGGTACTTGCGCAACTATCTGACGCCGCGCAAGCTGGCCCAGGTGGCCACGCCCGGCTCGATCGCCGAGGCCAAGCGGCGTATGGAGGCGGCCGAGCGCGAGGTTCGTGAGCAGGCCGAGCGCGCGCACGAGAATGCGGCGCTGCTCACCAAGACGGTGCTCACCATCAGGCAGGCCGCCGGAGACGACGGTCGGCTCTTCGGATCGGTCACCGCTCAGGACATCGTCGACGCGATCAAGCAGGCGCGCGGGCTCAAGCTGGACCGCCGCAGGGTCGATCTCGAGCAGCCGATACGCATGACCGGCACGCACATGGTCACGGTGGAGGTACACGACGGCGTGACCGCCAACGTCAAGACCATCGTCACCGCGCAGTGATCGCCGTCGGTCCGCTCGGCGCCTAGACGGTCTTCAGCCAGTCGTGGCCGCAAACGCGTCGTCCGACCCCGCGGGAAACCTGCCTCCGCAGAACCTGGAGGCAGAGACCTCCGTGCTCGGTGCCGTGCTGATCGTCGAGAAGGCCCTCGACCACGTGCTGCTCGACGTGCGGCTGCGGGCCGATGACTTCTACCGCGATCGCCACCGCTTGATCTACCGGGCCATGCTCCGCCTCAAGGAGAAGGCCGAGCCCGAGCCCGTCGACGTGCTCACCGTGTCCGAGGAGCTCGACCGCGCCGGGGAGCTGGACGCGGCCGGAGGAGCGTCCTACGTCCATTCGCTGCCGAGCCTCGTGCCGGCGGCCGCAAATGCTCCTCACTACGCCCGCATCGTCAAGGATCACGCGATCGTGCGAAGGCTGCTCGGAACGACCCAGGAGATCCAGGACAGCGCGCTGGCGTTCACCGGCGAGGCCCGGGACCTCGTCGAGCGGGCCGAGGCCGCCCTCTTCCAGGTATCCCATGAAGACCGCTCGGGCGAGCTGCGCTCGATCGAGGACATCCTCCACGAGGAGCTCGACAAGCTGGAGGCGCTCTCGCGGGATGGAGTGGCGCTCACCGGCACGCCGTCAGGCTTCCGCGATCTGGACGAGCTCACCGGTGGCTTCCAGCCCGGCAACCTGATCGTCATAGCCGCCCGACCGAGCATGGGCAAGTCGGCACTCGTCACGAACATCGCCGAGAACGCCGCAGTCGACCACGGCCGACCGGTGGCCCTGTTCTCGCTGGAGATGTCGGAGACCGAGCTTGCTCAGCGCTTCATCGCCTCGAGGGCCCGGGAGAGCGGCGATCAGCTGCGCAAGGGCCGCATCCGGGCGGACCGCTGGCCGAAGATCGTGGCCGCCACCGAGAAGCTCTCCCGCGCGCCGATCTACGTAGACGAATCGAGCGACATCGGCATCCTCGAGCTTCGCGCCAAGGCGCGAAGGCTGCACTCCCGGCAGCCGCTCGGCATGGTCATCGTCGACTACCTGCAGCTGATGCGCGCCGAGGACTCGCGCATCAACCGGGTCGAGCAGATCGGGCAGATCAGCCGTGGCCTCAAGATCCTCGCCCGCGAGCTCAGCATTCCGGTCATCGCGGTCTCGCAGCTCTCGCGCGCGGTGGAGTCGCGTCCCGACAAGCGTCCGCTCCTATCCGACCTCCGCGAGAGCGGGCAGATCGAGCAGGACGCCGACGTCGTGATCTTCGTCTACCGGGACGAGTACTACAACCGGGAGGACTCCGAGCGGCCGGGAGAGGCGGACCTGATCGTGGCCAAGCACCGCAACGGCCCCGTGGGCGACGTCGTGCTCACCTTCCTCACGCGCTATCCCAGGTTCGCCAACCACAGGGCGGACTCCGGGCAGCCCGACAACGGCGGAGGCCCCTCGAGCGGCGGCCTGCAGGTGATCCCGGGCGGCGGGGAGGGACCGTGAGCGACTTCTGCCCAGAGGGCGTGTGCGAGGGAAGCGGCTGGGTGCTCGACGACGCCGGCGAGGCCACGCCGTGCGGCTGTCGCCGGCAGCGCATCAATCGCGCCACCAGCCGGCGGATGGGAACCGGGATACCCAAGCGCTTCCGCGGCGTCTCGTTCGATCGCAATCCCGTGCGTAACCTCGAGCCGGTGGTGCTCGACGGCGTGCGCCGCTTCATTCGCCGGATCGATGACAACCTAGAGGCCGGTCGCGGGTGGTGGTTCACCGGAGATGTGGGCACTGGCAAGACGTCGCTCGCCATGTTGATCTCCAAGGCCGCGATCGAGAGCGGCCACTCGGTGGCCATCTACTCCGTGCCACGCCTGCTCTCGGACATCAAGGAAACTTACGACGACGGTTCTGGGCAGTCCTACGCCGCACTGTTCCGGCGGCTCTGCGAGGTGGACCTCCTGCACCTCGACGACCTCGGCGCCGAGAAGCGCACGGAGTGGGTGCTCGAGCAGCTCTACTCGATCGTCAACGAGCGCTGGCAGAACGAGCGCTCGATCATCGGCACCACCAACCTCTCGCTGGACGAGCTCCGCGAGCAGGTGGGGTTCCGTACGGTGTCCCGGCTTACGGAGATCTGCGGCGGACCACCGATATGGATCGGGGGCCGTGACCTGCGCACGACTTCCGCGTCCCCGCCCTAGCCCTAGACTCCAAGCGTGCCGGGACTAGCGATTGTCGGAGCCCAATGGGGCGACGAGGGCAAGGGCAAGATCACCGACCTCATGGCCGAGCAGGCCGAGGTGGTCGTCCGCTTCCAGGGTGGCAACAACGCCGGCCACACCATCGTTCGCGGTGAGGAGGTCTACAAGTTCCATCTGATCCCGTCGGGCATCCTGTACCCCGGCAAGCTGTGCCTCATCGGCAACGGTGTGGTGCTCGACCCGAAGGTCCTGGCCGAGGAGATCGAGGGCCTCAAGCGCCGCGGCGTGGACCCCTCGGGGCTGCGTGTCTCCGCCAACGCCCACCTGATCATGCCGTACCACATGCTCCTGGACCAAGCCGGCGAGGCGCGGCTCGGAGACCTGAAGATCGGCACCACCAAGCGCGGCATCGGCCCCTGCTACGCCGACAAGGCCGCGCGCCTCGGCATCCGTGTCCAGGACCTACTCGACGAGAAGATCCTCAGGCAGAAGATCTACGCCGCGATGGAGCCAAAGCGCCTCTCCCTGCGACCGTTCGAGAAGGAGCCGGAGCTGGATCTGCACACCATGACCGAGGACTACCGAACCTTCGGGCACCGCCTGGAGCCCTATATCGCCGACACGTCCCGTCTCGTCTGGGACGCGCTCGACGACGAGCACCTCGTCATCTTCGAAGGCGCCCAGGGCACCCTGCTCGACATCGATAACGGCACCTATCCATTCGTGACCTCGTCCAACCCGGTGGCCGGCGCCGCATGCGTGGGCGCGGGGGTGGGCCCGCGCGACATCGACGACGTGTGGGGAGTCACCAAGGCCTACGTGACGCGCGTGGGAGCCGGACCGCTCCCCACCGAGCTTCACGACGAGATCGGCGCCCGCCTCGGGAAGGTGGGGGGTGAGGTGGGTACCACCACCGGCCGCCCGCGGCGCTGCGGCTGGCTCGACCTCGTGGCACTCCGCTACGCCGCGCGCATCAACAGCCTGAACGGCCTGGCAGTCACCAAACTCGACGTGCTCACGGGGATCGACCCCCTGCGGCTGGCCGTGCGCTACTCCGGTCCGGACGGCGCCAGCTTCGACAGCTTCCCCTACCACCAGTCGATCATGCACAAGGTTCGTGGGGACTACGTCGAGCTGCCGGGCTGGCACGAGGACATCTCGGGGGTACGGCGAGTGGCCGACCTACCGGCGAACGCCCGCGCCTACCTCGACTACGTGTCCGACTTCGTGGGCGTGCCGGTCGTGCTCGTGGGGGTGGGCCCCGGGCGCGACCAGGTCATCTGGAGCGAGGCCGCCCGCCCGCTCGAAGCGGTGGCCTGACCGCGGGAAGCGCCGGGTTCCCCGCCAACACGGCCTCCCCTCGACCCGCCCGAGCGCAGGCGGTTACTCGCGTACCACCCGCGATGAGACCACCATGTCGTGCAGCGCGCGATTCTCGTCGTCCCACAGAGGCCAGAGCCAGTCCAGAAGCGTCGGGATGAAGAGGAAGAACTGGCCGATGCCGCCGAACAGGAAGCCCTTGACGGCGACCTCGCGCACCGCCGCAGAGCCGAAGGTGAACGGCTCGCCATTGGCGCGCACGACTCGGCAATTGGTCACCTGCTTGCCGATGGTCTGGCCGTTCTTGGCCCCGCCGCGGGACATGAGCAGGGGGGCGTAGAGAAGAGCGATCACCAGGTAGGCCAAAGCGCCGATCAACGCGGTCGCGATGATCCCGCCTCCGCTGCCGGTCGAGGCCACGGCGCCGATGATCCCGATCAGGATGATCGTGGGCACCAGCAGGATGAGGCCGTCCAGCAGTGCGGCTCCCACGCGGCTTCCCCAGCCTGCGAGCGCGAAGTTGCCGCCGCCGAAGGAGGACTGCGCCAAGGGCTGCTGCCAGCCGCCGGGAGGTACGGGACCGCTGTGGACAGGGGCTGCAGACGGTGGCGGAGGAGGCATCGAGGACCCGGCGTCAGGCGGTGGCAACGGCGATCCCGGTGACTGGGGGGCCGGCGGCATGGCCGCGGGCGGGGGGGCGGGCGCTCCTCCGGCCGGAGCTGGTGGCGCGAACGGCCCCCCCGGGGTGGGCGGCGGCGGACCGAACGCCCCGCCGGGACTCTGGGGCCCGGGCGACGGCTGACCGGCGGCGGGTGGGGGCTCGGGTGGCCCCGGGGGCGACTGCGGTCCGTCGGGTGCTGGGCTCTGTGGAGACTGCGGTCCGTTGTCCATGGCGGGAACCTAACAAGACTGGAGGTCGTCTGCACAACGCGGCGGCGCCCACGGGCTCGTCGCTTCCCCGCCAGGGCCTACGACGACGGGAGCACGAGCTCCTCGCCGCGTCGCAGGAATCGCAACCCGAGCGCCAGCGTGCCCAGGAGGGCGGTGACCGACAGGGTTATCTGCACGCTCACGAGGCCCTCCCGGGTCCAGTAGACGTCGTCGAGCTCGAGCAGAAGGGCCGACTCGTCGAGGGTGAGCCCCATCCCGGTCCCGAAGGCCAGGGCGAGCTTCGGGTCGAGGTGGTCCCCGCGGGTCAGGATGCCCGCGCCGCCGGCGATGAACGCGATCACGATGCCAGGCACGAAGTGGTGGATGTGGCGCCGCCCGATCGTCAAATTGCGAAACGGCCCGGCCGTGCGCCGGCCGCGCAACACAGAGGTGATGCCCCGCGTGATCGCGAACGTGGCCACGAAGGATGCCAGCATGTTGAACAGCGCGTTCTCGCGGCGAGACACCTCCCCGTAGCCGGCGACGGCCACCTCGACGGTCTCGGCCACCGCCTCCTCGGCCGCATCGAGCAGTCGGTCGGCATCCTGGGGCAGCGGCGCCGAGCCCCGTCGCCAGACGCGCCCGATCTCGGTGGCGAAGACCGCCACCGTCGTGCCCGCGGCCACCACGCCGATGGCGAGCGTGCGCCGCTCCGCCGCGCCCCAGCGAGCATGCCCGCGCGAGGGGACGCGCGGGACGTTCACAACCGGACCAGGTTCTCGGCCTCGAGGCCACGGGTAACCCCGCGGAAGTCGACCACGAGCGGCGCGCCGTCGACCACGGCCTGGACGTCGAGCTCCGGATGGGCGGTAACGATCACCGCTACGTCGGCGCCTTCGAGAGCCACACCGAGCGGCTCGCTGCGGAGGCCCAGCTCCGAGAGCTCCGCAACGTGATCGTCGTGGTAGGCGAGCTGCGCACCCTGGTCAGAGAGCAGGCGCATGATCTTCAGGGCCGGTGACTCACGCAGGTCCCCCACCCCGGCCTTGTAGGACACGCCGAGTATCACCACCCGCGAGCCGCGAACCGGCTTCGAGTGGTCGTTCAGCGCCCGAGTTACGCGTTCGACGCAGAAGTACGGCATGCGCTGGTTCACCTCGCCGGCCAGCTCGACGAACTCCGTGGGCACGTCGAACTCGCGTGCCTTCCAGGCGAGGTAGAAGGGGTCCACCGGCAGGCAATGACCTCCCATGCCCGGGCCAGGGTTGAAGCGCATGAACCCGTACGGCTTGGTCGCGGCGGCCTCAACCACCTCCCACACGTCGATTCCCATGCGGTCGCACAGGATGGCCAGCTCGTTCACGAGCGCGATGTTCACCGACCGGAACACGTTCTCCAGAAGCTTCGACAGCTCGGCGGCCTCGAGCGTCGAAACGGGCACCAGGCGCTCACACACCTGCCCGTAGAAGGCGATGGCCCGTTCGAGGCAGGCCGGCGTGAGGCCGGCCACCACCTTGGGGGTAGTGCGCAGATCGTGGTCGGTGCGGCCGGGGTCCACCCGCTCGGGCGAGTATGCGACCGCGAAGTCCCTGCCCGCCGCCAGGCCGGACTCCTCCAGCAGCGGCACCAGGCGCTCACGAGTCGTGCCCGGGTAGGTCGTCGATTCGAGCACCACGAGCTGCCCGGGCTGCAGCACCCGCGCCAGGGCCGTGCCGGCGGACACAAGAGGCCCGAGATCCGGCTCCCGGTTGCGAGTCAGTGGCGTGGGCACGGCCACGATCACCGCCTCGACCTGCGCGAGGTCGGCGTAGCGAGTCGTGGCGCTGAGCGCGTTGGAAACCGCGGCGAGGCGCTCGGAGGCGACGTCCTCGACATGGCTCTCGTCGCGGTCGATGGCCGCCACCCGCCGCTGATCGGAGTCGACCCCGATCACCTCGTGGCCTTCTTCGCAGAACGCGACGGCAAGGGGCAGGCCCACGTAGCCGAGCCCGACGATCCCAACCTTCATCCCGCGGCAGTCTAGGCGGCGCGCCAGCCGCCCCCGCGACGGGTGCTCAGGCGCGATCGCCACCCTGTGGAAGAATGGGCATGGGCGCGGGCGAGCCGAGGGCTGCGCGGCGGGCGGGTAGGATCGGGTAGCCGATGTCTCGCATGCTGCTGGGCGGTGCCCTGTCCGTGATCACCGTGGCGGCCACAGCGGCCCGTCACCTGGCTTGGTACGTCAGCTACCAAGCTGGTGGAGAGGCGCGCGACGACGAGTTCGCCCGTCGCGCCGGCGGGCGTTCGCGGCGTTAGCTACACCGGCCGCGTGAGGGCGTCCTGCACGTGCCCCCGGAACGCCTCGGCCGCCTCACGAGTACGAGGTCCGACCGCGGAGAAGTGGTGGCCCTCGATCGACGCCACCGGGTGAACCTCGCGGGTCGTGGACGCCAGGAACGCCTCCGACGCGCCCAGCAGGTCGACCGTGCTCGTCGGGCTCTCGTCCACGTCGACCAACCGCAGTAGGCGTTCGCGCGTGATCGAAGCGAGAATGTGGTCGTCGAGCGGAGGCGTGATCAGACGTCCGTTGCCATCGGCCCAGAAGAGCGACGAGGTGGGCGCTTCCAGCACGCGCCCATGCGGCGTCACGAGGAGCGCCTCGTCGAACCCGCGCTCTCGGGCCAGGCGGCTGCTCAGCATGTTGGCGGCGTAGGAGAGGGACTTGACGCCGTCGAGCACGCGGGTGGGCGCGAAGGTGACGAACCCGAGGCGCACCCGGTCGGCGTGCGGGGGCAGAGGCTCGGTCATGACGAGTCGGCGGCCACCGCGGGTGAGCACAACCCGCAGGCAACCGTCGAATGCTTGGCCGCCGCGGGCGGCGAGCGTCCGTGCGACGTCATCGTCCAGCTCGGCGCGCGGCGGTGCCGCCAGGAGCAGGCTCGCCGCCGACCGCTCGAGCCGCTCCAGGTGGTCGACCAGGGCGAAGGCCACTCCGGCGTAGACCCGGATCACCTCGAATGCACCGTCCCCGCGGAGGAAGCCCTCATCTGAGACCGGGAGGAAGGTTTCCTCGGTCGCGGCGATCTGCCCGTCGAGGCAGCTGATCTCGCCGGAGGATGTGTCCGGCGGCGTCCCACGGGGGGAAGGGGTCATGGGCCGTGAAGGAATCGAACCTTCAACCTTGGGATTAAGAGTCCCCTGCTCTGCCAATTGAGCTAACGGCCCGGGGAGCGAACTCTCTTGTCAGCTGACGCGCAGAGCTCAAGCGATTCTAGCCGCCGCGTGCTAGTGGTGCCCGCGAAAGTACCGTGAGGCGGGGGCCACTAGGCGGCTCCGCCGGTGCCAACGGCCGACAGCGCCTCTTCGCGCGACTCGTGGATCGGGAAGACACGGTCGAGCCCGGTGATCTCGAAGATCTTCTGGATATTCGGATCGCTGCACACGAGCGCCAGCGAACCGCCGCTCGGGCGCAAGCGCTTGACGCCCCCGACCAGCACTCCGAGAGTGGTCGAGTCGATGAACGTGGCCTTCGACAGGTCGACCACCAGGCGGGTCTTACCCTCCTCGATCACCTGCACCATCCGCTCCTTGAACTCCGGCGCCGTGTACAGGTCAACCTCACCCCCCAGCTCGATCAGATGGGTTTCGGCGTCTATAGACTGGTCGCTGATCTGGAAGTTCACGGGGCTCCTGGGTGGGCATGGGGCTCTGCGGGGGTGGGCTGCATCTTAGGTGTCTCTAGATGATTGGTTCCACGGGCCGCGTCTGTGCGGGGTCGTGGTATCGGTCATCTAGGGCTGGCCGGGCGGGGGCGCAGATCGGCCGCCGGGAGCCGGGGCGCCTCCACCTGGCGGAGCAGCCCCCCCGGGGGCCGGAGCCCCTCCGGGCGGTGGCGCTCCACCGGGCGCGGGGGCTCCCCCGGGGGCGCCTCCCGCCATTCCGGCCTGCTGCGCCTGCGCCTGAAGGGCTGCAGCCTTGGCCTGCTCGATCTGCTGCTTGACCGACTTGCGCTCGTCCGGCGGCGCGAGCTCGATCGCGCGCTTGCCCGCCAGGTCGGCCTTCCGCGTCTGGTTGGCGAGCGACGCGTAGAGCGTCAGCTGCACATAGGCCGCTGGGGTCTGCTCCGCCTGCGCAACGAGCTCGGCCGCGCGGGCGCCCTCCGGTGCCTTGTTCAGGGCGCCGGGGCTGTAGGCCTGGATCATGAGTCGGGCCAGCGAGTCATCCGGCGTATCCGGCTCCAGGTCGAGGTAGCGCTGCCAGGCACGGTCGGCCTTGCCGAGGCTCGCCCGCCCTTCAGGGCCGTACTCGCCCGTGTTGGGATCGGCGTCCTCGTTGGCGGCCTGGTAGCTCAGCCGAGCCACCTCCTTGAGCGCGTTCTCGTCACGCGGGTTCGCCCGCAGCCGCTCTTCCGCCTTGTCGAGCCGGCCACCGACGTTGCTGTTGCCCGGATCGCTCGAGTCGCGGACCCCGAGGGCATCGAGGAGACCGCCCGGGGCGTCGCTGCCCACGCCGAGCAGCACGAGGCTCCCACCCATCAACAGGGCGAGGGCCGCGTAGACCACCTGCACCAGCCGCTTGCGCCTCCCCCCGAGGTCGAAGAGCATCTAGGCCTCGGCCAGTGGTTCGGCGATCTCCGGCGGTGGTCTACCCAGCGCCGCGGCCAGCACGATTCCGGCCTCGTAGAGGAATACGATCGGGATGATCTCGAGCACGAGGGTCACCGGGTCGATCGTCGGCAGCATGGCGGCGAGGACGGCGATGCCCAGGTACGCGTAGCGACGGTGTTGGCGCAGCTTCTCCGGCGTGGTCAGCCCCAGTTTCGTGACGGCGAGGATGCCGATCGGCACCTGGAAGAGCAGGCCGAGAGCCAGCATCGTCAACGCCGCGAAGCTGTAGTAGTCCTTCGCCCGTAGCTGGGTGTTGAACTCGTCGGAGTTGAACGACAGCAGGAAGTCGATCGCCGGCGAGAGCACTATGAAGTAGCAAAACGCCACACCCGCGATGAACAGCACGGGCACCATGAGCAACAGCGGCAGCGCGACCTTGCGCTCGGTGGGGCTGAAGGCGGGAAGGATGAACGCGTAGAGCTGGTAGAGCAGGACCGGCAGCGACAGCAGCAGCGACGCGTAGAAGCTGAGGGTCAGCGTGGTGATGAAGGGCTCGGTGGGGCTCAGCGTGAGCAGCTCGCGGCCGTCGAGCGGCTTGTCGAGGATCTCGAAGATCAGGTGGTTCTGCCAGTAACAGAGCGCGCCGGCGACTCCGACCACGATCGCGCCGATGACGAGGCGCGAGCGAATCTCGTCGAGGTGATCGACGAGGGACACCTCCTCGTCGTGGGCGATCGGTCGTAGCTTGGGCGGCACTAGTGGTCCCTAACGGTAGGCGGCACTAGCAGCGAGGAAGCCGGCCGAGCCGGCTACTAGGAGGCTTCGTCGGTCCGGGTCGACCCGGACTTGGCGGCCGTGCGCTCGTCGTCGGCCGCGACCGACTGGTCGGCGTCGCGCGGCGTGGAGGCCTCGCGCGGAGCAGGCGCGTCGCTCAGCTGCGCCGGGCGTACGTCGTCATCATCGTCGTCGTCCTTCTTGTCGCCCGTGATCGAGTCCTTGAACTCCTTCATGCCGGTTCCGAGTGACTTGCCCAATCCCGGCAGCCTCTTCGGACCGAAGATGACCAGCGCGATGATCAAGACGATGATGATCTCGGGGGTCCCGATGCCGCCCATTGCGTTGCCTCCAGTTCTGGTCCGGCAATGGTAGCGGCGGGGCCCGGGCGGGCCGCCGCTCCCGGCAAGGTCAGTCGGCGGGCCGGTCCGCCTCGAAGTTGAGGTGGAAGCGGCTCGCGGTGGGTTCGGTTTGGCCCTGGTACTTGCTGCCCGTCTGCCGCGAGCCGTAGGGGTGCTCCACCGGCCCGTCCATGCGCATGAACGAGATCTGCCCGATCGGCATCCCGTGGTAGATCGTGATCGGCAGGTTGGCCACGTTCGAGAGCTCTAGCGTGAGGTTGCCACTGAAGCCGGCGTCGACGAAGCCGGCGGTCGAGTGGATCAGGAGACCAAGGCGCCCCAGGGAGCTCTTCCCCTCTAGCCGCGCCACCAGGTCGTCCGGCAGCGTGACGTGCTCAAGCGTCTGCCCGAGCACGAACTCGCCCGGGTGGAGGATGAACGGCACGTCCGGCTCGGTCTCCACGAGCTCGGTTAGGTCCTCCATCGGCTGACGCACGTCGATGTAGGGATGCCGGGCGTTGTGGAAGACGCGAAAGCGGCGGTCCACCCGCACGTCGATGCTGGCCGGTTGCACGAGATCGAGGTCCAACGGATCGATCACGATGCGTCCGTGTTCGAGCGCCTGACGTATGGATCGATCACTGAGTACCACGGGCGCGTAACTGTATTCGCGGGGGCGAGTGTCCAACTCTCTCAAGTTTGGTGCGTTGTAAGTCGATATCCGGCCTTGAGGAAAGAGATCATGGGCGTTCCAAGACATCAGAACCGCAGCTTCACGGCACCGACCAGGCGAGAGCTTCACGTGTGCCCCGACTGCGTGTCCGACCTCGTCTACCCCGTGCGGTGGGACGAAGCCGGTCCGGAGCACTGGACCGTGACCCTGCGCTGTCCGGCGTGTGAGTGGCTCGAGATGGACGTCTTTCATCAGGATCTGGTCGACATGTTCGACGAGGAGCTCGACCGCGGAACGCACGCGCTCGTGCGGGACCTGAAGGAGCTCGTGCGGGCCAACATGGCCGAGGAGATCGACCGCTTCTCCGCCGCGCTCGAAGCCGACGCGCTGCTGCCCGAAGACTTCTAGGAGTAGCGCTCCACGACACCGTCCGCGACGAGCCCGAGGGCCTCGCGTGAGCGGGTTCCCACTGCGGTTTGGGCAAGCTCCGACTTGGCTTCGGCAACGAAGCCAAGCGCACGCTCGCGCGCCGTCTCCAGGGCGCCGGTGGCGGCGATTCGGTCACACACCGCCTCGGCTGCGGCCGGATCGGTCACCTCGGAGCGCAGGTCGAGAGCGCGGAGGTCAGGGTCGCGTTCCCGGGCGAGGATGAGCGGCAGGGTGACCGTGCCGTCGAGCAGGTCGGCTCCACGCGCCTTGCCCGTGCGCTCCGTGGGACCCGATACGTCGAGCACGTCGTCGAAGATCTGGAACGCGACGCCGATGCGGTCGCCGTAGGCCCCCAGTCGGGGGGCGGCGGCCGCCCCCGGGCCGCCGAGTAGCGCGCCGAGGCGGCAGGCGGCCTCGAAGAGCTGCGCCGTCTTCAGGCGGCAGCGCACGAGGTAGCGCTCGATGGTCACCGACGCCGACCAGGCGTCTGCGCGCTGCATCAGCTCGCCGCGGGCGAGCGCCGAGGAGGCGGACGACAGCGCCCTGACCGACTGCGCCACGCCGGTGGCCGCGAGCTCCGCAAAGGCGCGGGAGAACAGCAGGTCCCCGGTGGCGGTGGCGGCCGCGCGGCCACCCAAGCGGTAGACGGTGGGGCGCCCGCGGCGCAGCGCGGCCCGGTCCAGAACGTCGTCGTGCACGAGCGTTGCGGTGTGCACCAGCTCGACGGCCACTCCGGCCCGCACGAGCCCACCGGCGTACTGACCGTCCCCGCCTGCTCCACACAGGAAGACGAGCATGGGCCGGAGTCGCTTCCCACCGGCGCCGGTCGTACGAGAGGCATGCTGCCCGAGAGCCGGACCGTGTCCGATCGCAATCTGCTCCAGGCGGTGCTCGGCACGCTCGAGCAGGCCTCCGAGCTCCTGACCACCCGCCGCGAGGATCTGTCCCAGGCCGGCCACCGTCGCACCCTGGACGCCCGTAGGCGCGCTTGCGCTCATTGCACCCGCACCTTGCCGTGGTGAATCGCGATGATGCCGCCTGCCGTGAGCACGTAGCCGACATCGGCAAGCCCCACATCGGCCATCGTGCCCGCGAGGTCCAGCGGCCCCGGGAAGCGGCGCACCGAGCTCGGCAGGTAGGAGTAGGCATCCGGGTTACCGGCGATCCGACCGAGCGCGGGTACCAGGCGATCGAACCAGAGCCGGAAGAACACGCTGAGCGGGGGGTTCTGCGGCGTGGTGATCTCGAGGATCACGACGCGCCCGCCCGGCCGCACCACCCGCGCCATCTCGGCCAACCCGCGGCGGAGGTCCGCGAAGTTGCGCGCGCCGAAGCCGACCGTGGCGGCGTCGAACGACGCGTCGTCGTACGGCAGCTCCAGGGCGTTCGCCCACTCGAAACGGACAGGGGCAGCGCCCCCCGGCAGCGGCTTGCGCCGAGCGAGCTCGAGCATGGCGTCGGCGAAATCGCAGGCCACCACCTCTCCGCCGGGCGCGGCCCGGCGTGCCAGGGCCAGCGCGAGGTCGCCGGTTCCGGTGGCCACGTCGAGGGCCCGGTTCCCCGGCCCGATGCACGAGAGGTCCGCGGCTCGCTCACGCCAACGGTGATGCATTCCCGCAGTCATGACCGAGTTCATCAGGTCGTAGACCCGCGCGATCCGGTCGAACATCGCCCGCACCTGCTGCTCGGGCAGGGTGCCCGGCCCGTCCTGAGAGGGCGACGGCCCGTGGGGGCCGGCGGCGGGTCGCGCCCCCGCCGCGGCGGAGCTCATCCGTTCGCTATTTGAGCGAGGCCAAGTAATTGACCACCTTGTCGAACTTCTCTGGATCCTCCTGACGGAGCTTGGCGTAGGAGGGCATGGGTGCGGTGGGGTTGATCAGCGTGCGGGCGATCGCCTGCTTGGGCAACCGCTGCCCGATCTCGGTCAGAGGGGGCCCGATCTTGCCACCGCTCTCACCGAACTGGTGGCAGCCGAGGCAGCCCGAGGCGGCAGTGAGGCTGCGCCCCTGTTCGTGCTCAGGCGTCGTGGCCAGGTCGATCTTGGTTGGCGCCCCCGCCGCCGCTCCCAGCAGTGTCAGGTAGGTCATGGCGGCGATGGTGGTGATGCCGGCGAGCATGGCGATCGGCCGACGGCGCGGATCGCGCTCTGGGTTTCGGTCGACGAACGGCAGCATGATCAGGAGGACCATGCAGATCGTGGGGATGCCGATGGTCGCGAGGAACACCAGCGACGGCGGCTCCACCACTCGCAGAAGCTCGAACAGGAAGAAGAAGTACCACTCCGGACGCGGCACGTAGGTCGTGGTTGTGGGGTCGGCCTTGGGGCCGAGCTCTGCACCCAACACGATGGCCATCAGGATGATCACGCCCAGCGTGACCATCGCCATGATGCCGTCCTTGTAGACCGTGTAGGGGAAGAACGCCTCCCCCTTGTTCTTCAGGAGGGAGTACTCCCTCAGATACTGCTCCTTCTCTCTGTTGTTCACCTAGCGGTCTCCGTCTGAATGGAGGCCGGCCGCGAAAAGCGAGTCAGGCAAGGACGCAGAGTCGAAGGCTTGGTGGGGGCATGGCCTGGGAACCCCGAGATCCGAGGACGCAGCATGGCGAAGCTTTGCAGCATGCCGGCGTCCATTCATATTTCCTCGTGTGCGTACGAGCGCTTCTTTACTGCGCGGGTCCAGGGCGGGGAGGAGGTGCCCAGGCGGATTACCAGGTAGAGGTGGGCGCCGATCAGACCCGCGAGCAGGCCTGGGATGAGCAGCATGTGGATGGCGTAGAAGCGGCTCAGCGTGGCCGCGCCGAACTCCGCGCCGCCGCGTAGGAAGTCCGCCAGGTAGGGACCCACCACCGGCCCCGAGGCGTTGATGTTCACGCCGACGATCGTGGCCCAGAAGGAGCGCTGGTCAAATGGGAGGAGGTAGCCCGAGAAGCCCATGGCCATGGTGAGCACCAGCAGCACGACGCCGATCACCCAGTTCAGCTCGCGTGGGTACTTGTAGGCGCCGTAGAAGAAGGTCTGCCCCATGTGCAGGAAGACCAGGACGAGCATCACCGTGGCGCCCCAGCGGTGCATGCCGCGCACGAGCTCGCCGAGGAAGACGTCGTTGGTCAGGTGCTGCACGGACTCGTAGGCGCGATTGGCCGACGGGTCGTAGTACATGGCCAGGAAGACGCCGGTGACGGCCTGCGAGACGAACGCGAACAGAGCCGCCGAGCCGAGCGTGTAGCTCCAATCGTGCTTGGGGACCTTGCGGTAGAGAACCGCCCGCGCCACCGACGAGCCGCCGGTGCGCTCGTCGAGCCAGCCGGCGACCGAGATCGGCACCTCGGTGGCGCCGTGCTTGAGCGCCTCCTTGTCGATCAGGCCGGTACCGGACTTGCCGTTCCCGTTGCCGTCCCCGTTCCCTTTCCCGTTTCCGTGGCCGTTTCCATTACCCGTGCGCCCGGGGCCGCGCCTGAGCGCCCCGGGGATCTCGACCTGGCCGTTGCCGTGGCCGTTGGTCTCGACCTCACCGTCGGCTGCGTGGCCGTTGCCGGACCGGCGCTTGGTGCGGGGGAGGAAGTTCATGTGGTGGGCCTCGGGGGGTAGAGATACTGCCAAAGTCCGTCGAGGTGGTTGGACGGATCGCGCGGAGCGTGGCGGTCGAGCTTCGAGTTGAGCGAGAACCGCTGGCCCACGAGCACGCGACCGTTCTCCGCCCTGGTCTCGAAGCGGTCGAGCGGCCGCACCGGCGGGCCGCCCTCGACCTTGCCATCGAAGCCGTAGACGCCACCGTGACAGGGGCAGATGAACCGCTCGGACGCCTGTACGTAGCGCACGGGACAGCCGAGGTGCGCACAGCGCGTGGAGATCGCGATGTAGGGCTGCTCGAGCTTGTCGATATCGCGCTCGGGATCGGACCGGCGGACGTAGATCGTCGTCTTGCCGGCCTCGCCGACATCTCCCGCGACCAGCGTGATCACCTTCGACACGTAGGTCTGCGGGTTGAAGTCGCCCTCCGGGCCCACGTCCTGGAACCGGTCGGGGGTCTCGTCTTCGAACATCGGCCCGACGGCGAAGCCCAGGGCCGGCAGCCCGAAGGCCGCCGAGGCCACTCCGCCCGCGGCCATGGCACCGCCGGTGAACAGGCGCCGACGGGTAACCGTCTCGCCCTCGAAGGCGGCCGGCATGCCACGGTCCTTGGTGTACGGGGAGCTCTTCCCCTCGCCTTTTCTGCTTGTGCTGGCCATGTCGGTGGTTGGAGCCGTCGCCCGCAGGCCGGTGGCTACCCGGTAAGTGTACGGCCCAGTCGCCTCGTGATGATCAGCGCTGAGGCGCCAAATCGCCGGCCACGGACGCCGCTGCCCCCCGGCCGCCGCCCGGAGTGAGGGCTTCGGCACTCGCGGCCCAGAGCTCCTTCGCCCGCTCCGGATGGCCCTCGGCGTGAGCCCACGCGGACAGGGAGATCAGGTCTGAGAGCTCCCTGACCGCCTCGAGGTCGCCGTCCTCGGCCAGCCTCTCCAGCCCCAGTGCGTAGAGCGCGTCGCCGGCCAGCAGGCGCAGGTCGTCGTCGAGGCCCTCGAAGGCCCGAGGGGTCTCGTAGTGCAACAGGTACCCCTCGTAGACGACCTCGAGCACGAAGGCCCGCACTTCGCCATGCTCGGCCGGGTCGAAGCGTCCTGTTCCCGGATCCGCGATCCCGTGGGCGGCCACCGTCGGCTCGCAGGCCTCGATCACCTCGGCTAGCGCGGTCACAGCCCGGCAAGCGCCCCGCGGGCGGCGTCGAGCGTGGCTTCGAGGTGCTCGGGCTCGTGCGCGAGCGAGGGAAACCACGCCTCGAACTGGGATGGCGGGAGGTACACACCGCGTTCGAGCATCGCGCGGCAGAAACGGGCGTGGGCGTCGAGGTCGCACCCCTTGGCGTCCTCGTAGTCCCACACGGGGGAGGAGGAGAAGAAGAGCGTCAGAAGGCCCGGCCGCCACGGCACGTGGACGGGTACGCCGGCCTCCTGAGCCGCCGCCTCCAAGCCCTCGGCAAGACCGCGTGTCGTGTCGGTCAACCGCACGTAGGCCGTGTCGTCGAGCAGCTCCAGCGTGGCCCTGCCCGCCGCTACGGCCAGCGGGTTTCCGGAGAGAGTGCCGGCCTGGTACACATCGCCGGCCGGGGCGACCCGCTCCATCAGCTCACGCGGCCCGGCGAAGGCGGCCGCGGGCAACCCCCCACCGATGACCTTGCCGAGGACGGTCAGGTCGGGTATCACGCCCTCGAGCTCCTGTGCGCCGCCGCGAGCGGCTCGGAAGCCGGTGATCACCTCGTCGAAGATCAGCAGCGCGTCCGAGGCGTCGGCCTGCTCGCGAAGGAAGGTGAGGAAGCCGTCAGCCGGTGGGACGAGCCCCATGTTGGCCGGGTACGGCTCGCAGATGATCGCCGCCGGAGGCCGTTCGGCCACTGCCCGGCCCACCGCGGCGCGATCGTTCCAGGGCACGATCTCGGTGTCGGCGGCCTGGGCGCGAGTGACCCCGGGGCTTGCCGGCAGCGCCTGCGTGGCCAGGCCCGAGCCCGCCTCGGCCAGCAGTCCATCCACGTGCCCGTGGTAGGCGCCGGCGAACTTGAGCACCGCGTCGCGTCCCGTGGCCGCGCGGGCCAGGCGGATGGCGCTCATCGTGGCCTCGGTGCCCGAGGAGGTCATGCGCACCATCTCCGCGCTCGGTATGCGCCGCACCACCTCGGCAGCCAGCTCGACCTCCCCGTCCGTGGGGGCCCCAAAGCTCGTGCCGGCCGTGGCCGCTGCGTGCACCGCCTCGATCACGTGCGGATGCGCGTGGCCCGCGATCAGCGGCCCCCACGAGCACACGAAGTCGACGTAGCGGTTGCCGTCCACGTCGACCAGCTCGGCGCCCGTGCCGCGCTCGATGAACAGCGGGTCGCGGCCGATCGCCCGCATGGCCCGCACCGGCGAGTTCACACCGCCCGGCAGGACGGCCAGGGCGCGCTGGTACAGCTCCTGCGAGCGGGCCTCGCTGCGGGTGGCGCTCATCGCCCGGCCCTCAGACCCGTTCGGCCTCCCACCGCTTGAAGTCCTCGGTGAAGTAGAGGAGGCGGATCTTCTTGAACTCCGTGGACGAATAGAGCGTGGAGCGCTCATGGATGCCGGTGCCTTCCGCGATCGCGTCGAGCACGGAATCGCACTCATCCTTGGAGCGCCCGTGAGCCATGGTGAACACCGAGTACGGCCAGTCCTCGTAGGTCGGGCGCTGGTAGCAGTGCGAGACGCCGCGGAACGACGCCATTCGCATGCCGATGTCGAGGATCCGGTCGTCGGGCACCTTCCACACGCCCATCCCGTTGGCGGAGAAGCCGGCGCGGCGGTGGAAGAGGATCGCGGCCACGCGTCGCAGCGCGCGGCGCTCGCGCATCGACTCGAGGTGCTCGAGCAACGCGTCCACGCTGATGCCGATACGGGCAGCGGCGGGCGCGTACGGCTCGGGCACCACCGGCATGTCGCCCTGGAGCTCGCGGATGACACGGACGTCGAGCTCCGACACCTCGATCGGCGTGGGGTCCTTCGGCTCCTCCACCACGCCCTCGGCGGCCAGGTTCTCGGTGCCGCCCTCCATCTCCAGGTCCATGCGGATCTTGAACAGCCGCAGCGTGGGCAGCATCCGCACCGACTCGGCTCCGGCCTCGGCGGCCAGCACGTCGAGCGTGCCCTCGAGGCCGAGCTTGGAGTCCGGTTCGGTGGCGATCGTGAACCACAGGTTGAAGTCGTGGTTGCGCAGGTAGTTGTGGGACACGCCCGGATGGGCGTTGATCACCTGGGCGGCGCGATGGGGGTGCTCGGCGTCGACCTTGGCGGCCACGAGCATCGAGCTGTAACCGAGCACGCGCGTGTCGAAGATCGGCGTGATCTGGCGAATGATGCGCTCGTCGAGCAGGCGTTGGGTGCGGCGCAGCACCTCGTGCTCCGGCACCTCCGCCAACTCGGCCACGCGGGCGTAGGGGCACGGCTCGAGCGGGAAGCTGCCCTGCAGCAGGTTGAGCAGGCGCTTGTCGAGCTCGTCGAGCGGCACGGCGGCGCCACCGGTGCGGCTGCGGGTCTTCGGTTGGGCTACTGAAGCCATTGCGCGGCGTCCTTGGCGTGGTAGGTGATCACGATGTCGGCCCCGGCCCGGCGGATGGCGGTGAGGGTCTCGAGCACGGCCGCCCGCTCGTCGAGGTAGCCAGCCGCCGCGGCGGCCTTGATCATCGAATACTCGCCGCTCACGTTATACGCGGCTACCGGCATGCGGGTTCTCTCCTTCACGCGTGCGATCACGTCGAGGTAGGGAAGCGCGGGCTTGACCATCACCACGTCGGCGCCCTCCTCCATGTCGAGCACGGCTTCGCGCACCGCCTCATCGGAGTTGGCGGGATCCATCTGGTAGGTGCGCCGGTCGCCGAAGGCGGGGGCCGAGTCGGCGGCGTCGCGGAAGGGGCCGTAGAAGGCCGAGGCGAACTTGGCCGAGTAGGCGACGATCGGCGTCTCGCTGTGGCCCTCGGCGTCGAGCTGTCCCCTCAACGCTCCCACGCGACCGTCCATCATGTCGCTCGGCGCCACGGCGTCGGCGCCCGCCTCCGCGTGCGAGATCGCGGTCTTGGCCAGCAGCTCGAGCGATACGTCGTTGTCCACCGTGCCGTCGGCTCGCACCACGCCGCAGTGACCGTGCGAGGTGTAGGAGCACAGGCAAACGTCGGTCATCACCACCAGGTCGGGATGCGCTTCCTTGATGGCGCGCACCGCGAGCTGCACCACGCCCTCGTGGTCGTAGGCGCCCGAGCCCTGCTCGTCCTTGGCTGCCGGCACGCCGAAGAGCAGCACGGCCGGGAGCCCCAGGGCCTGCGCGGCTCCGGCCTCCTCCACGGCCAGGGCGATCGACAGACGCTCGACGCCCGGCATGGCCTCGATCGGCGTACGGCTGTCGGTGCCGAGCTCCACGAACATCGGGAGGACGAGGCGCGAGGGCGTGAGCTCGGTCTCGCGCACCATGTCCCGCAGCACGCCCGTGTTGCGCAGGCGGCGCATCCGGGTTACGGGGAAGGCCATCGTGAGTTGAGTCTAGGCCCGGTCGAGACTCGTACCTGGCGCTCGTCGCGCGTCGACAGACATCAAGACAGCACAAAGGTTGATGCTAATGTGCGAATGTGCGCACGACCGTGACGCTCGATCCCGATGTGGCGGCCGAGCTCAAGGCCCTCGCCCGTGAGCGCGGCACGTCCTTCAAGGAGGCGCTCAACGCGAGCGTCCGGTTGGGACTCAGCCGCGGGAGCGCGGGTGGCGAGCCCTACCGCGTGCCGGCCCGCCCGCTCGGCCTTCGAGACGGAGCGAATCTCGACAAGGCACTGCGGCTCGCCGGCGAGCTCGAGGACGGGGAGATCGTGCGCAAGCTGGAGCTGCGCAAGTGAAGCTGCCGGACGCCAACGTGCTTCTCTATGCGATCGACGAGGACTCGCCTCGGCACGCTCCTGCCCGTGCCTGGCTGGAGGAGGTGCTCTCGGGCAGCGAGACCGTGGCCTTCGCGTGGACGGTGCTGCTCGCGGTGGTCCGGCTCTCGACGCGGTCGGTCATCTTCGAACGGCCGCTTGCGAGCGACGAGGCGCTCGACCTGGTCGACGGCTGGCTCGCTCGCCCCAACGCGACGGTGGTACATCCCACCACCCGTCACAGCGCCGTGCTGCGCGAGCTGCTGGCCCCGCTTGGCACCGCCGCCAACCTGGTGACCGACGCGCACCTCGCGGCCCTTCGAGCACGGAGCCGAGCTGTGCTCGAGCGATGCGGACTTCTCACGCTTCTCCGGCCTGCGCTGGATGGATCCGCTTCGCGGCTGAGCCGTGTGGGCGACCGAGGTCTGGGGCTCTAGCGGCCGCCCCCCGTAAGCCTCGTCGCGAACTCGGCCAAGGGGGTCGAAGGGTCGTCGAAAGTCCGGCCCCTCAGGCTCTTACGCATCTGCGAGAGGAGTATGCGGTCGACGACGCGGCGGGGGGCGAACCGCGGGACCGCGTTGATGAGCTGGCCGGTGCGCGTGGTCGTGATGTCGCGGGCGGGCGGGTCGTCCAAAGCCGCGCGCGCGAGCGTGCCCACAGCGTCCTCGAGGCTTTCCTCGGGGGAGGACACCCCGATGCCGAACTCGATCGAGTCGCGGTGGATGGGCGTCTTGACGTAGCCGGGGTAGACCGTGGTCACGGTGATGGCATCGCCGTGCTCGAGACGCAACGCGCCCGAGTAGGCGACCACCCCATGCTTGCTCATCGCGTATGCGGCGGCGAAGGGCAGCGCGACGAACGCCATGCCCGAGGCGACGTTCACGACCCTTCCGCGCGCCTCTCGCAACGCCGGCAACGCGGCGCTCGTGACCCGCCAGGGGCCGATGAGGTTCACGTCGATCACCGCGAGCGCCTTTGCATCCGGTGCCAGGCCCGCACTCTGGGGCGTCGCGAGCCCTGCGTTGTTGATGAGCACGTCCAGGCCACCCAGGCGGGTGATCGCTTCGCGTACCGCGTCGTCGACTGAGCCCTGATCGCGTACGTCGCACGCGATCAGAGCGTCTCGGTCGGCGTTGATGTCAAGTCCGATCACTCGAGCGCCGCGACGCTCGAGCTCGGCCACGGTCGCGGCGCCGATGCCGCTTGCCGCACCGGTGATGACGACTCGCTTGCCGTTCATGCCGCCACCGCGACCGGCGTGCGGCTGCTCAGCGTGTAGGCATCGGTGTCGAAGCGCACCGCGCGCTGCCGGAACCGCCACGTCCAGTCGGGCCACAACGTGGCGTTGCGGCCGGTGTCGTCGAGGTAGAAGCTCGAGCAGCCCCCGGTGTCCCATACGGTGCCCCGCATCCGCGCGTCGACCTCCCGGTTGAGCTCCGCGTGCGCCTCCGGCCGCACTTCGATCGTCGCGGCGCCGCTGCGGTCCATGGCCTGGATCGCGCGCAACACGTGCTCGACCTGCGCCTCGCTCATGTAGACCATCGAGCTGTGGCCGAGTCCGGTGTTCGGGCCGAGCAGCAGGAAGAGATTCGGGAAGCCCGGAACGGAGGTACCGAGGTAGGCGCGCGGGCTGCCCTGCCAGACGTCGCTGATCAGCTTGCCCCCGCGGCCGCGGACCTGCTGGGCGACGGGCATGTCCGTCACGTGGAAGCCCGTGCCGAAGATGATCGCGTCGACGTCTCGCTCAACACCGTTCGCGTCGACGACGGAGCGCTCGCGAACCTCCTGGAGAGCGCCGGTCACGAGCTCCACGTTGGGCTCCCCGAGTGCCCGGTACCAGCGGTTGGACGGGAGCATGCGCTTGCAGCCGATGGTGTAATCGGGAGTGACCTTCTCCAGCAGCTCCGGGTCGGAGATCTGCTTGCGCATATGTGAGCGCGCGAGCTTCTCGAGCACGCCCATCAGCCGGGGGTCCTTCGCGAAGCCGAGCACGAGCAGCTCCCTGCTGGCGTAGACGCCGGCGCGGACAAGCCGTTGGGCCAGTGGGAGCCGGCGGTAGAGCGAGCGCTCGACGTCGGTGATCGGGCGGTCGCCATGAGGCATGACCCACGGGGCGGTTCGCTGAAAGACGTACAGGTGCTCGACGTCGCTCCGTATTGCGGGCACGTACTGGATCGCCGACGCCCCGGTCCCGATCGACGCGACGCGCTTGCCCTTCAGCTCGTAGTCGTGATCCCACCGCGCCGAGTGCATCGTCTTGCCCTCGAAGCGCTCGAGGCCGGGGATGGCGGGGACCTTGGGCTCGGTGAGCGGGCCCATGCCGCTGACCAAGACCGTCGCCGTGAACGTCCCGGCGCTGGTGTCGACCTCCCAGTGCGCCTCATCCTCGAGCCAGGTCGCTTTCTCAACCTCGACGTTCGTCCGGAGGTGCGGGCGGATCCCGAACTCGTCGGCGCAGTTGCGCAGGTACTCGCGGATCTCGGCCTGCGGGGAGTAGGTGTGCGACCACTCCGGGTTCGGAGCGAACGAGAGCGAGTAGAGGTGGGACGGGACATCGCACATACAACCGGGGTAGGTGTTGTGGTGCCAGGTTCCGCCGACATCGTCGGCGCGCTCCAGAACGACGAAGTCGTCGATGCCCTCTTGCTTGAGCCGAATAGCGGTTGCGATACCCGAGAACCCCCACCGATGATGACTATCCACTTGTGCTCATCCGCCTTCATCGCGCCTCCTGGTCAACATCCCGTAAGTAACGGTCCCGTTAGTACCACCACCGTAACATAGAGCTATGGGGACGGTGTCAACGGGTCGCCCCTCGGCCCGCATGACCGCCTCCGGGCGTCGCGAGCAGCTACTCGACGTGACGACGGAGATCATCGGCGAGCACGGCTTCCACGGCATGTCGATCGAGTCCGTTGCGCGAAGAGCCGGGATCACGCGCGCGGTCGTCTACCAGCACTTCGATGACCTCCAGGCGTTGCTCGAGGCGGTCGTCGAGCGCGAGATGTCGCGGGCGCTCGCTCAGGTCTCCGAGACCGCGCTTACGGACCTGAGCGATGGCGACCCACGGGAGCTCATGCTCGAGAGCCTTCGCGCGTACCTCGGCGCCGTGCGGGATCACCCGACCACGTGGCGTCTTGTGCTCATGCCGCCGGAAGGGGCACCCGAGGTCCTGCGAAAGAGCATCGCTCGAGGGCGCGGCTCCGTGCTCGCTCGACTCGCACAGGCAGTGCGGCCGGCGCTCAGACCGGAGGGCGAGCCGCTCGAGGCGGAACTGACCGCGAGCGTCCTATCGGCGGTCTCCGACGAGTACGCGCGTCTCGTTCTGACCGATCCCGTCCGCTTCTCGCCCGAGCGCCTGCTTCGCCACGCGCGCTGGTGGCTTCACCATCCTTCGCTCTAGATGGTTGATTCCGAATTAGCGTGCCCGCGGGGGCGATCCAGCGAAGGTATGGCGCGTCATCCGCGGGTGCGGGAATAAGGAATCATCTAGCCGTCGGGCGGCTGGGTCAGCGCGAGCACGTCGCCGCGGTCGAGGCGCTCGGCCTGCTCTGACCCGCGCCGCTAAGTCCCGGCGTCGAGCCGGTCGTGCACGTGCTCCATCGCCAGACCCGCAGCCGCCCACACCGGTGCGTAGTCCGCCCGGATCAGGCCATGCAGATGCACGCGCGCGTTCGAGTAGTCCCACGGTGCATCGCCCACGAGCTCGCGCAGGACGCGGCCACTCGCGTACTCGATCGCCAGGAAGCCCGCCGCGTACGCCGCGGCGCGCGCGGGGGCCGAGGCGCGCTCCCGCAGCGCGTCGTGCAGCGGCTCGTACAGCGGGGCCATCAGACCGTAGATCGGGAACATCCACAGGCTGGTGTGCCCGGTCAGGCGCGCGTCGCGCGTCTGCGCGTACTCGCCGACCGCGGTGAACGCCACCTCGGCGCACCAGCCGAGGAGACCGTATGTCGCGAAGCGCCGCATCAGCCTAGCCGCCGAATCGCGAGCCGGCCAATCAGGCCGAAGCCAAGCGTCAGCGCCAGCAGGTGCAGCAGCGGCCCGAGCATCGACCCGCTGTCGTTCAGCGCCGCGTCCATCGCGTCGAGGGTCGGTCGGAAGGGGAAGATCGCCGACACGGCGCGCGTGATGTCGTAGAGCCCCTCCGACACCGAGCCCGACGGCACCAGTGCGA
>JAABUN010000497.1_pt1 | contig 101607 bp, 80 predicted proteins | sample 5559311 | NCBI WGS metagenome assembly JAABUN01 (sample SAMN10711877, study PRJNA513370) | rock metagenome | isolation source: Antarctica rocks | place: Antarctica: Victoria Land, Siegfried Peak sud | reverse complement strand
GGACGGGACGCCGGTGACGACGATCGCCAACCCGGAGGGGATCGCGATCGGGGCGGTCGCCTGGCTGGCGGAGGGGATCGTATTCGTCGATGGGGCCACCGGCGAGCTGCGCGTGATCGATCCTGAGGGATAACGGGCCTGTATCGGCTGGCGATAGATAGGGCCGCGAACGCGGGAGTCCACCCGGGTGGACTCCCGCGTTTTGTCAGGGCCGGGAGCCCGTACAGTGCTAGACTCTAGACGAAGCCGGGCGCATCACCACCCGAACATAAGGCGACATAAAATGAAACGAACGAACATGAACGCCAGGAACGACAGGTCGGTCCGGTGACCTCCGGCACCGCAAGCTCCGGTTCGAGCTCCGCCGAGCAAGAGGTGGGCGTCCGTTTCGGGCGAACACTGCTCGGTGCTTCAGCGGCGAATCTGCTCGACCTTCATGCCGAAGCCATCGTCTGCCCCGCCAACCGGCGCGGAGTGATGGGCGTCGGCCTGGCTGGCGTGATCCGGCATGCCGGCGGCATCGACATCGAACGCGAGGCGATGGCCCTGGCGCCGCTCACCACTGGAACCGCGGTTCTCACGGCCCCGGGTTCGCTCGCCGAGCGAGGTGTCAAGATCATCGTTCACGCGGTGGTCTCGGACGCGCTCGGCGCGCCGACCCGGCGGGATATCGTTCGTGGGGCCACCACGGCCGCGCTGGAATTGGCGGATCGGCACCGCGTGCGCTCGATCGTGATGCCGCCCCTCGGCTCCGGCCTCGGGCCGGGACGACTGCCGACCAACGTCGTCACCACCGTGATGATCGAGGAGATCGTCGCCCATCTCCGGCGGTTCACCTCCCGCATCGAGCGCATCACGCTCGTCCTGACCGATTCGGGTGACGTTGCCGAGGCGCTTGCCGCGATCCAGGAGGCACGGAAGCTGTTCTGGGGCTTGCGGGTATGACGGGAGCGACATCAGCCCCACGGCGATGCGAGCGAGACGCGCCCGTCGGGGACGGCCCCGGTGGCCTCCTGGCGATGGCCCGAGACCCGCGCCATCGCCCGTGCCCCGCCCCATTCGTAGGGGAGGCCACAGGGGCCTCCCCTGGTTGCGAAAGACCCGTCTCACGCAATGAGGTGCTCCGGTACCGTGCGGAAAGGCGGGACATGCGGCATGCCAGCGCCGGGAGGCCACAGGTGTTCACCATGTCCCCGGTCCATACGCCTGTGCCGTCCCGTGTCGTGAATCGGAATGCCGTGCGGTGGGGTCGCATCCCTTGCCCCGAGCGAAGCCTTTCACCCGCGATCCTGGGGGCGACATGAACAAGGAACAATCACCCCCGCCAGACTGGGCGCCCGATGAGGCCGAGGACGAACCCGTGCGGGAGAGGGGGCCGCGGAGCGACGAGCGGGTCTCCCTGCCGCAATGGCGATATGCTCCGGATGCCTGGCGCTGGGTGCGGCGGCTGGATTCCCGCTCGGCCCGCAGGGTGCTCCGGGTCAGATCGGCCAAGGTGCTGCCCTCCGGGATGCGAGCCAGGATTCTCGCGCTCGGCATCCCCGCCGATGTCCTCGAAACCACGCTCCGGAGCATCCGGTCGCCCAACCAGTGGGCCGACAAGTGGATCGAAACCGCGCAACGCTATCTGGGAGACTACCGGCGCCAGGCGTCGTCGAAGAACCCGGTTGAAGCGGCGCAGGCCCGGCGTCTCGCCGCGTTGAGCTATCACGTCGCGCAGCTTCTCGAGTTCGACGACGACCGCACGGTCCGGATGTGCCGGGCGGCGGCGGCGTCGCTCTTCGCGCAGGCCCAGCCGTTCATGTATCCGCAAGCGCGGAAGGTCCATGTTCCCTGGCGCGCCACGGAACTTCCCGCCTACGTGATCGCTCCTGGACCCCAGACCCGGCCGAACGGGCTGGTGGTGCTTCTCAACGGCGCACGCACGTCCAAGGAGGAGACATTCTCATGGGCGGGGATGTTCCTGCGCGCCGGTCTCACCGTGCTCGCACTGGACAGCCCCGGGACCGGGGAAGCGACATCGGTGCCGGGTCGCGGGCATGAAGACGACGACGTCATGGATGGCGTGTTCGATGTCCTGCGCCAGGAGCCAATGATCGACTCCACCCAGGTGTCCGTCGTCGGCGTCAGCCTGGGAGGGAACCAGGCGATCCGTTGCGCCGCCTACGACCGCCGGATTCTCTGCGCTGTCGCGGTCACTCCACCGTACGATCCCGCTCGCTGGCTGCATCGCGCGAGTCCGTTCCTGCTCGCTCAGCTCGACTCGCTGGTCGACGATCCCGAGCTCGACCCCTGGGAACAAGCGGACCTCTTCTCACTCCACGATGTTGCCATGGACGTGCGTTGCCCGGTCCTGATCTTCGGTGGAGCTCGCGATCTGGTGGTGCCGCCGTCCGAGTCGGAGCTGCTGGCCACCCGGCTGGGAACCCTGGGCACGCTTGCCTGGTACCCCTCCGGCGGGCACTGCCTCTACGCCGAGCTGCCGTCGTGGACGTCCGAGGCGGCGACCTGGGTGACCTCCGTGGCCGCCGCCAAGGGGATCGAGATGCAGGCATCGGGCATGGCCGACCCGGAGCTGATCGCGGCCATGGCGCGTGAGCACCTGGAGGAATCGACCGCTCTGGGCGACGATCTCTATGGCGAGGAAGATGAGGACGGGGCGCGGCTGATCGAGACGGATGATCATGACCCCGATGATCTGGGCGCCTCGGCGCGGCTGATCGAGCGCCGCCCGGACGACGATACGTAAAAACAACACCAATACGTCATTCCGTAGGGGCCGACCTGGCAGCCGCGTCGGTGCCGGCCCGGTGCATCGAAGATGCACGAAGGTGCCCCTCGGGCGATTCCCCGACGCGGCGTCATTCCGTGTGTTCGTCCGCCGGCTACAGCCATCCTCGCCGCTTGAAGGCGAGATAGAGCCCACCAGTCGTGCCGATCATCATCAGGATCGCCAGCGGGTAACCGATCGTCCACTCCAGCTCCGGCATATGCGCGAAGTTCATTCCATAGACACCGGCGATCAGGGTCGCCGCCATCAGCATGATCGAGGACGAGGTCAGGGTCCGGATCACGCGGTTCAATTGGTGCGATTGCACGGCGAGCTGGACATCGAACAACGTCGTCAGCATCTCGCGGTACGAATCGATCCAGTCGAGCACGCGGAGCATGTGATCGTAAACATCCGACATGTAGATCATGACCTGCTCGTCGATCATCGGCACATCGCGCCGGACGAGCTTGGCCAGCACCTCCCGCTGCGGGGCGAGGACGCGACGAATGTGCAGCAGCTCCTTGCGCACATCATGGATCGCGAGCTGGGGGCGATCGACCGCTTCGTTCAGGATATCTTCTTCGAGTTCCTCGATCCGGTCGCCGAGCGCGTCGACCATCGGGAAGTAGCTGTCGACCAGCTCGTCGAGCAGGGCGTACAGGAGCATGCCCGAGGACACATCGCGCGGCGGGTGCCCCGCGTCGATCCAGCGCGCGTAGACGGAGCCAATGCCGGGTGAATCGTCATCACGCACGGTGATCAGAAAATTCGCGCCGACGAAGATGCTGATCTCGTCGAGACGTGTGCCAGGCTCGTCGTCGCGTAGGCCGTAGAACTCCACGAACAGCAAGTCGTCGTAGACGGTGACCTGAGGCCGCTCGTTTTCGAGCAGGGCGCTATCGACCGCGAGCTGGTGCAGATCGAACTCTCCGGCGAGCTTCTGAAGCGTCTCCCGCTCGGTGATGTCGAGGTCGATCCAGACAAGGGCGGGTTTCGCCGCGAGCACGGTGTGCAACTCGTCGAAATCGCAGGCAACGCTCGAGCCGTCGCCGTTGAAGCAGAGCTGGATGGTCGCCACGGTGCCTCCGGAGCTCACGGATGACGACAACACATCCCTTGGCCACCGGGGCGGGATGCCCCGTCAGTGTAGTGCCAAGATGGGGGCGTCAGCGGACCGCGCGACGAGCGGGGTCGAGGGATACGCGGTGCCGGCCATACCGTTCCGACATCCGGAGAGCGATGTCGGTCACGAACAGCGCCAGCGCGGCGATCAGCGGATAGTGCCAGACCGGCTCGACGCTTCCGGGCCCGGCCAGTGAGCCGGAACGCGACGCGAAGAGGTCGGCGGTCGGCGGGGTATCGAGCGACCGGACCACCCCGCCCGAGCGCCCGGCGAGCGTTTGGAGCAGGTCGTCCCCTTCGGGGGCGGGGAGCCATTCCGGGGATGTCTGGATCGCGCCGGCCGTCCGGATCGTCGACGGCGGATCGGTGGCGGTCGCCAGCGAGAGCGCGTAGGCGCCCGGCACGGGAGAGGGGAGGGTTGCTTCGTAGAGCCCTGGCCCGACCTGCGCCGGGGAGAGCGGGGTGACTGTCCCGTCCGGTGTCGTCGCCTCGAGCGTCGCGCCGGTGAGATCGAGGCTGCCACCGTCCGCGGTCTGGGCGTCGAGCGTGATCGTCGCTCCCGCGCCATCACGCTCGATCGAGCTGGTGACGGCCTGAGTTCCAGGGTCGGGCAGGGTCCAACGCAGCGCGTTACCCCAAAACTGGTCGTACTGCGGCCAGGCATCCCAGCCGGTGGCGTAGTCGCCGCCGTCGTCGGCGGTCCAGGCCACGACCCGGCCCAGCCCGAGCTGCCACTTCACGAGCAAGGGATCACCGCGGTCGCTGGTGAGGTCGACCTGGGCGTCGGCGCGGCTCTCGGCGAAGTTGTATCCCTCCACCGGCGGCATCGCGGCGGTATCGATGTCGTTGAGGATCGGGCTGGCCTGTTGCTGCACGGGTGCGAACGCCCCCCGGAGAACGGACTGGCTGCCGGCGGATTGAGCTTCCTCGAAGGTCACGACCGGGATCTCCTCCGGCGTGTTCGCGACATGGTAGCGCCCGTTGCCCTCGACCGCGAGAAACTCCAGCAGCTCGAGGTCGGCATCCGTGCCCAGCGCGACCGCCGACAGCGTGATGTTGTCGTTTCCGATGTCGTTCACCAGCGTGCCGTACGTCTCTCGCGTGCCACTGCGCGATTTTCCATCCGAGAGCAGGATGATGTGCCGGACATCGGCATCGACGTTGCGCAGCGAATCGTAGCCGACCTGAAGCGCCGGGTAGAGCTCCGTGCCGCCATCCGCCGCGACGGGCGATATCGCCTGCTCGACCCGCGCCAGATCGCCCTGGCCCGTCAGCCCGGTCATCGGCAGGGCCCAGACCGGCTCGTCGTTGAAGGCGATCACGCCGATCTGGTCTCCGGCTGTCAGCGCGCTCGCCGCCGTCACCACGCCGTCCTTCGCCAGGTCGATCTTGGCGGAGCTCGCCTGCGACGGGTTGTAGCTCATCGAGCCCGACTTGTCCATGATGATGAGCACCGCGACGGAGGGCCGCTGCTGCCCGTCAACGACCTTGACCGTCACCGGCAGCGCCGTTTCGAGATCCGTTCCGGCGTATGAGCCGGGTCCGTACGCCGCCGACCCACCGACCACGACCAGGCCGTGACCACTCTTCGTGTGCGAGACGAGCGCCAACTGCTGCTCGCCGCTGAGGTTCCAGGCAGACACATTGTCGAGCACGATCGAATCGTAACCGCTGAGCTCCGAGAGCCGGACCGGGATCCCGGACGGTGGAACCTGTGTAATTTCCGCCCCGTTCGCGGACAGCGCCTCCCGCAGCCGGGTCGGGTCGGACCCGTCCGGCGCGACCAGCAGCACCGATGGTTGCTCCCGCACGACCACCCCGAGATGGCCGGCATTGTTCTCGGCGATCCGGTCCAGGTCCGCCCCCGCCCGCACCCGGACCTCGACCCGGTGGAAGCCGGCCGGGAGCGCCGGAGCGGTGACGGTGTAGACGGTCTGGCCGGGATCGAGCGCCACATCGTCGATGGAGACGACCGCTCCGTCGACGAGCAGCTCCATCGTGGCGGTGCCACCGCCGCCCGACCCGACCGTGGCGATCACCGACAGGGGATCACCCTGCCAGAGCGCGTTGGGCCCGGTGACCTGCTCGATCCGGACATCGGTGGCGTCGACCCCGCCGAGCGGGACGACATCGATCGGCACCTGGTCGAGCGCCGCCTGATCGGCCTGCTCGATCGCCTGGCCAATGTTCTCCGCGCCATCGGAGAGGACGACGATGCGGCGCTGCTCGCCGACCGGGATCGACCGTGCCAGGGTCAGCGCGGAGGCCAGATCGGTCGCTTCTCCGTAGCCGCGTTCGGGCGCGGCGGTCATCCAGTCATCCGCGATCCGGGATGCCGATGTCGCCGGCACCGTCAGCTCGGGCTCGGCGCCGAAGGTGACGACCGCCGCCGAACTCTCGACATTCGCCGCCGCCAACGCCTCGCTGACCCAGCGATTGGCGGCATCGGCGGACCCCGGCTGCACGCTCATCGACCGATCTACCACGAATACTGTCGTCACGTCGCGGGCGCCATGCGCGATCAGTGGACCGGCCAGCGTCAGGAGCATCAGGATCAGGATTGCCGCCCGCAACGCCGGAAAGAGCTCCGGCAAGACGCGCCGCCGGGTACGCAGGTACGGCCCGAGCACGACGATCGGGACGAGCGCCAGAAACCACAGGATCCAGGGCCGGGCGAAGAGCAGGTCGGGAAGATCGGGAAAGGTCATGGCCGCGCCCAGCGCTTGATCCGGCCACCGCCGATGATCGACGATCGGTTTGCGAACCAGCTCCGCGGGCCACACGCCACCAGCCACTCGGCGACGATCAGGAGCAGCGCGGCGGTGGCCAGGATGGGCCACAGCTCGGAGGCGCCCGTGGCAGACGCGGCGCGAGAGGTCAGCTCCGGGCCGCCCGTCAGCGACTCCGCGAGACCGACGACGGGTTGGAGGTTCGATTCCTCCGGGTGCCCGGCGTTCACCACAAAGGCGCCCTCGCCGACGACCTGACCATCGTCCCCGAGCTCCTGGACCGCATAGACCCCGGCGAGACCGGTGTCGTCGAACGTGACATCGTTGCGAGCCGCCGCAACGTCCCCGCTCACGTCGAGGGTCGCGACCCCTCCCGCCGGATCGCTGAACGTCACCCGGGCGGCATCCAGCGATGGCGCGTAGACGACCGGCTCGCCGATCACGACCGTGCCGGGCAGGCCGCTGACTGTGAGATCGGCGACGATTCGCGAGACGAGCACCGGGAACGCGACGCGCTGGGCGATGTTCGACGAGGCGAGGTCGAAGGCCAGCGCCACGGTTGGCTGGTCGCCGGCCGCGCCGCGCCAGATCAGCGGGCCGCTCCCGTCGCCGCTCGCGCCGCCGACGAGCACCCGCTCTTCAGGGCCGACGCGGTAGCGCGGCGTCTCTCCGAACGTGACGCCGGCCAGGTCGACCCCGTCAAGAATCGGATCCCCGGCCTGGAGCGCGTCGATCTTGGGAGATTGCATCACGCCCTCGATCGCGAACGTCTCGCCGATCTGCTGGGGCCGCACGAACAGCATCGGGACAGCGGGCAGATCGTCGACCGGCGGGGAGAAGCCCTCGAACACGACCAGGTCGTACGCGGCGGCAAGGGCGGCGATCCCCGGCGTCGTGGACTCGAAGGTGTCCACCCGTGCGTCCGGGATCACCGAGAGCGCCCGCTCCAGCGAGCCCGGTGCGTCGGAAAGCAGGAGGATGTCGAGCGCCGAGAGACCGGCGCTGGAGAGCCGCAGATCGGCCTGGTTGTCGGCGGCCTGAACGTCGAGCGTCCGGGTCGCGACGGAGACATCGATCGCTCCCGGCGGCAGGTTGACCTCCACCGAGCGGCTCGCCCCCGGCGCGAGGTCGATCGTCTCGGTGACGACCTCGACGCCGTCCGCCCGCACCATGTAGGGGACCCGCACCGCCTCATCCCCGAAGGAAGCCACCGTGAAGGCGAGCCGTTGCTGATCGTTCTGGCCGGGCAGCTCGCGCGCCCCGATCGAGGTCACGGCGACGTTGGGCGCGGGACCTCCGGATTCGCCGACGGTCCGGAGCTCGATCGGCGCCCGTACCAGTGCCGCGACGGCCGGATTGGCGCGCATCGCACCGTCCGTGATCACGACGAGGCGATTGGCTCGGTCCGGGAGCAGCAGGTCGGCGCCGAGCGTGAGCGCGGCGTCGATGTCGGCGCGGCCGCCAGGGGGGGGCATCCTTCCGAACGTGGCGCGGATGTCGTCGATCTGGCGGGCGGTCGACCCGGAAAACGATTGGAGGCGGCCACCGGTCACGATCACGGTCGTCACGTCGCCCGGCTGCCAGCCATCGAGGAGCGTGTCCAGCTCCCCGGTCGCCAGCTCCCAGCGCGAGGTGTCGCCTTGGAGGCCGTCGACGGCCCGCATGCTCGTCGAGCCATCGAGGATCACGATCGCATGCTCCGGAACCGAGCGCTGGGTCCCCAGCCCCGCCACCCCTTCGACGACGGGCCGGGCCAGGGCGAGCGCGATCAGGCTCGCCGCCAGCACCTGCAGGATGAGCGGCAGGGTCAACGGCGGGCGGCGAAGGCGGCTTCGTTCGGCGTGATCCTCGGGCGCCACGGGCCAGAACCGGATTGAGGGCAGGGTGCGGACCGGTGGCGTGCGCCGCCGCATGTGAATCACGATCACGATCGCCGCCGCCACGAGCGCGATCAGTCCCGCCGGGGCGAGCAAGGGCAGCCCACTCATCGCCGCCCCACCAATCCCAGATTGAACAGGAGCCGGAAGACGACATCCTCGATCCGATCCCCGGTCGAGACCGCGACGTGCGTCGCCCGTGATCCGGCCCCGATCTCCGCAAGAGCCTCTGTCCACGCCGCGCGCTCGACGCGGTACCGGGTCAGCGACGCGGGCGCGTGGCTGACCAGCATCCGCGTCCCGGTTTCGGCGTCCGCGATCTCGGTCGTCGTCGAATCGGTCTCGAAGTGGGCCGGATCGTCTTCCGCCGGATCCACGATCTGGAGCAGCAACGTCTGCCAGCCGAGCGCGGCGGCACCGTGGATCGTCGATTCGAGGCGGGGGAGGTCTTCCGAGAGAAAATCGGAGACGATCACCAAAAAGCCGGAACGGTGCTTCTGAAAGACGTACTGCCTGATCGCCTGGGCGAGATCGGCCTCCGATCGCGCGTGCGTCCGCTCCAGATAGCGCAACATCGGGATGATGTTGGACCGACCCTGGGCAGGGCCGAAGGGGTGCCCGGCATCGGAGCCGACCGGTGTGATCGTAACCCGGTCGAAGTGCCACAGCGAGAGGTAGCCGATCGCGCCGGCCAGCCGCAACCCATGACGGAGTTTCGTCGGCATGTCCTCAGCGCTGGACCAGTCCATCGACCGCGAGACATCGACGAGGAGGTGGACATCGAACTCGGTCGTGGTCTCGCTCTCGCGCACGTAGAGCGTGTCATGGCGGGCATAGGCGCGCCAGTCGATCCGTCGAAAGTCGTCGCCGACGGCATAGGGCTTGAAATCCGCGAACTCGGGGGACGGTCCCTTGCGCAGCGACCGGTGCTCGCCAGACAGTCCGGTGGCGGTCCGCCGCCGGGAGCGAAGGATCACGTGGCGCAACCGCGACAGCAGCTCGTCGGAGAACAGCGGATCCCGATGCGGCGTGATGGTGGATGCCCGCTCGACCTCGCGGGGCGCCGGCACGACAGGTCGGGTCCGCAAGCGGCGGATCATGGCGCTCCCTCGGGTCCGCTGAAGTAATCCTCGACGATGTCCCGCCGGTCCTCCGGCACCCGGTTGCTATCCGGCCCGGCCACGCCGACCGCTCCCTTGACCTCGTCGCCGCTGGCGGTGCCCGCGCCGCTGCCCGAGCCGAGGCTCGACGAGCCGGAGTCGCTTCCGGTCCGCACCCCGTTCTCGGAGGTGCCTTCGAGCTCGATCGTGCTCGAGCCACCGCTCACCGAGCCAGAGTCGCCAGGGTCGCCCGGCTGACCGGCGCCCGGAAGTGGCCGATCGCTGGCCTTTCCGTTTCCGGGCACAGGCGCCTCCGGATCGGGGCCTTCCGCCGGGGCGGGCGAATCCACGCTCTGTTGCGGCTCCGAGCGGTCGTTGGCCCCGGTTTGGCCGGTACCCGCGCCGGAGCCTTGGGCGGCGTTCGTTTCTTCGGCGGGGCCACCGGTCAGCCCCTGGGACGCACCGCCGGAAGGGCTGCTCGCGTCACTCGCCTCCGCACCACTCTCGCCGGACGCACTTCCGCTGGAGGCCGCGCCTTCGCCGGATGGATCCTGGGCGGGCTGCCCGGCGGCGCCTTCAGGAGCGCTTCCCGCCCCTTCCTGGCCCTGCCCGCCCGGCGCCTCTCCCCCCTGCTGACCGGATCCGGAACCCGGTTCCGCGCCTTCCTGGTCCGGGTTCGCGACGCCCGGCTCCGCCGCCACGCCCTCGCCGGGGTCGGCGAGCGCGCCGTCGCCAGCGTCCCCCGGTTGACCCGCCGCATCCTGGCCCTGGCTCTGACCTTGCTCACCCTCGCTCGGCTGACCCTCGCCTTCAGACGGCGCGCCCGGCGCCGCGCCAGCGCCGTCTTGCGCCTCTTTGAGATCCCGTGCGAGCTGACCCGGTGGAGCCACCTCCGCACCGGCTCGCTCGACCTCATCTCCCAGATCGCTGAGCCCGGCCCCGGCGTCCTCACCGCCCCGCCGCAGATCGTCCGCCGCTGCCTGACTTGCCTCGGCGAGTTCCGGATTCTCCCCGGAGATCTGCTCGGCGGCGGTCTCCAGCTCGTCGGCGAGCGCGTTCCGGCCCTCCGGGGACATCGTCGCCGCACCGGTTGCGGCCGAGTGCATCGCGTTCGCCGCCGCGGCATAGTCGCCGTTCGCGATCGCGTTCGCCGCCGGCTGCGTCGATGGATTGTCTTCCAGCGCCTTGCCGACGGTGCCGAGATCGTCGCGTGTGGCCTGCGACGACCGGGATTCCTCCTGGACTTCGGCGACCGTTGGCGCCGCCGCCTTGACCTCCGGGGGCGAGACCGGCTGCTGGCCGGCCACCTTGGGATCGGCAAGCCGCTGGCTGGCTGGCACGAAAACGGGCACCGGGGATTGGGAGATGCCGGGTAGCCGACGATCCGGGACGTACGCGAAGATAGCCGTCAGCAGCGCCATTCCGACAACGAGGACGCCGACGATCTCCCGTATCGGGACGAACCGGCTCCGCGTGAGCTGATGGTGGGCCTGGCTCAGTGCGTTCGCCGCATCGGCCAACTGCAAGTGAGGGATCGTCCGGCGCGGGTTCGGCTCGCCGCCACCAGGGGCGATCGCGTCGGTGGCGGTCGTCAATCGCTCCTGCAGCAGAAAGGTGCGGTCCAGCATCGAGGCCACCATCGGCGCGCTCGGCCGGTTGAGGATGCCGCCGGCCGAGCCCCAGCACGCGAGGAGTATTGGAAAGACCGCGATCATGAGGAAGGATGGGGGAGCGGCAACGTCAACGAGCGCCAGGAGCATCCAGCCGAGCGCGATCAGCAGCCCGAGCCAGACGCCCCGCAGCAACCCGGCGGCGACCCAGGAGAACGAGAAGCGACGAACGAGGCCAGCCATGGTCGCCCGGAGATAGCCCGCCGCCCCCTCCGATCGGACGCGATCCGTGAGTTCCGCCGCTCGTACACCATTAGGCCACGAAGGCGCCGGGCGGTCGCTGCCGAACCAGAATGGCAGCCACAGCAGTTGCCACAGGATTAGCCGCCGATCGGACGCCCAGCGGCGACGGAGCCCATCCCACCATGCCAGGGCGACGCGCCAACCGTCGCCAAAGCGCGCGGGCGCGGTCGAGATCGAAGTCACGGGGAGCTGGAACCGATGTGCCATCGTCGTTCCCTTTTAACCGGCGGCGCGGTGCGCGGACCGCAAGGGCCGACCCGAACGAACGGGAGGGCGCCACAGCAGACGGCCCGGCGCGCGGTACCACATCCAGGCGATGAGCCAGCCCCCGATCGAGATCGTGAGGGCCGAGAGGGTGAAGATCAGCCGGTGCAGACGCTGATCGAGATCGTCGACGAGCTGGTAGGCCTGCTCGAGACCCCCGGCATCGCCGAGAAACGAGAAGGTCTCCCCGGCGCTGATTGCCTCGCTTCGCGCCTCCTTGACCGCCAGCCAGTTTCCCGCCGATACCTCGGCGTCGATGAGGCGCCGCCGGGCGTCGAGCCCACGTTCGGCGAGCGATCGGTAGGTGTCTACGGTCTGGGCCGGGCGGTGGGATTCCGGGAGCGTCGCGTACAACCCGTTCACGGTATCGAGCAGGGTCAGCACGCGGGCATAATCATGGGCGCGCAGGGCCAGCTCGGCGTCCGTCATCAACTGGTCGGCCTGCAGGCCGAGCGCGCTCTGGGCCAGCAGCCCTTCGACCCGGCGGAGGTTTGGCTGATCGTCGAGATCGGTGAACAACCGCTGGGAGCGGCCCGCTTCCGAGGCGGCGGCCTCGTAGGCTCCCCGCTCGAAGAGGCTCTGGGCGCGCGTTACATCGAATCCGGCGATGGCGTTTTGCCGCCAGCCCGAGGCGACCCAGCGCGGCAGGAAATCCTTCCAGGCGGCATCCATCGCGGCCATGGACTGGCGGGTGACGGTCGGAATCACGACCCCCCAGGCCGGGTCATTGGCGAACCCGCGCACGATCTCCTGAACGCTCCGGACCCCGTAGCGTTCGGTCAGAAAGGCGACAAGCGCGTAGCGGCTGGCGGTGAGCGTTTCGGCATCGAGTGAGGACGGCCCGCCGGTGATGAGCGCATCCCAGCTCGGGAGCGTCCCCGCCTGATAGGCGCCCTGCACGAGCGAGCCCAGCCGCGCCTGACGCGCCAGCACCGGCATCTCGACATAACGGGCGAGGCCATCGGCCAGGCCCGGGGGGAGATGGCCGCCGGACGCCGATTGCGGGAACGCGCGGCTCAGAAGATTACGGAGAATGTTGTTGGATTCGACCGGGGAGAGCGCGAGGAACGGCTCGATCGCGACCAGCGCCGACGATCCATCGGTAGACGCCCAGGCGGCATCCGACACTTGGCGCATGTGAGATGTGACGGCGGGGTCCGGCGCCAGCTCGAACCGGATCAGGACGCGTCGCGCCGGCTCGGTCGCGAACAGCGCCGAGAACTGCTCCCAGGCGGTCGTCAGGGGCAGCCGGTAGCGTTCGGCCAAGGCAGAGGCGTCGGTGGGAGCGTTCGCTTCCGCGCTGATCTGGATGTGCCCGACTCCGGCCGCCGTGGGCCGCGCGACCGGATCTTGCGCCAGGGCGAGGGCAGGGCTGGCCACCGACGCCATGACGAGGATTACGATGAGCAGGAACGGGGCAATGGAAAGGTTGGCTGGTCGGGAAGGTGAGGGGACGAGCCGGTGCATGGCACCTCCGGCTTTGGCGTGAGACGCTAGATGGACTGGTAGAAACGGCACGTTCGCCAACGTGTCAGCATTCTGGAAGAGACCGAAAAGCTGAATAATTATTATAGCCCAGCGGTTCTCGCCGCCGCCGCTTGATCCGCGCCGCACGACATCGGCGGCACTCACCGTCCGGCCCCCGACCGAACCAACCGTCCGCACAACGCACTGGTAGGGGCAACCCGGAGCCTGCCCTAGCAGCTGCCATCGGTAAGCGGCATCGAAGCGAAGCGAATGGGTCCGGTTGCCCAGCATCGGGCATTCGGCCAGCACCGGGCGGATACCCCTTGCGCCCCCTCATGCCACAGGGATCCTGCGATCAAGGGTTCCGCCCCTGCGACCGGTGTGACTCGATCGACGGTCGCATCGCGGCGGCGCTGCGTTGTGCCGATTGCATGGATCCGACTAGCGATGCCCGGCCCCCGTGCGGTATGGTCAGCGCGAACGATGTCGGGATGCACGGAAGCAGCCGTTCGTCGCGTCGAGGGGAGTTCCGGGGGGACGACGCACGACCACCACCGTGCTGGCCGCCGCCGTCACGTGATCGCCCCCCCATGCCACCAGACGATGTCGGCCATGCGCGCTATCCGCGCGGGGCGAGGGGCAAGAGGCGGACACCGTGGCCGAACATCACTCGACGATATCGATTCCCTCCGCACCGCCGACGGATGTCGACGACCCCGCTCTCGGTCACCCCTTGCCAGCCACGCGGCACGCATCCGTGGTCGCCCGCGCGACGAGCGCGATTCGGGCGACGACCGCCACCCGGCGGTTCCTGATCCTGCTTCTCACGATCTTCTTCGCCAAGGGCGTCATCATCGCCTTCGTGCACCCTCCCTTCACCGGCCACGACGAAGTCGCGCACTACGCCTACCTCCGCTACGTCGCCGAGGAGCGGCGGATCCCGGTGATCCCCGATCTCAACGAATGGCGCACTCGGCGAGCTGCCACCAGGGGATCCACTCAGGATCAGATCCCGCCCACGCTGTGGCCATACTGCCAGTATGCAACGCGGGATTGGGATCCAGGATGCAAGGCCGAGCGGTACCGGTCCAACCCGGTTTATGCGATGAGCCTTGGCGGCGAGTTGTTCCCGACGGGCTGGGTCTACACGGCGAACCACCCGCCGCTCTACTACCTGGTGATGACGCCGGTCTACTGGCTCTCGTCCGGCCAGTCGATCGAGGGCCAGCTCTACATCCTGCGCCTCGCCGCAATCCCCTTCGGCCTGCTGACCGTCCTCTTCGCCTACCTCACTGCCCGCACCCTGTTCCCCCGCGACCAGTTCCTGGCGATGATGGTCCCCGCCTTCGTCGCCTTCCAGCCCCAGATTGCTTACGAAGCGGCGATGCTCAACAACGACATCCTCGCGATCTGCTTCACCAGCGCCCTGGTCTCTCTGCTCGCGCTGGGGCTCAAGCAGCGCTTTCCACTCCGGGTCTGCCTCTGGATCGGGTTCAGCTTCGGGCTGGCGATGCTGGCCAAGAACACGTCGGCGGTCTCGGCCCCGGTGATCGCGTTCGCGATGATCTTCGGGCTGGGGGTCCGGCGGTGGCGGGAGTGGCTGCCGAAGGGAGCGCTGACGGCGCTGGTCGCGGCGCTGCTGGTGTGGCCGTGGTTTCTGTACATGGACCGGACCTATGGCGACTTCACCGCCCTCGGCCGGATCAGGGAGCTTCAATATTGGAATTATGGCCGAGGTAACTCACCCACGATATGGGAACTTCTGTCCAGCCGGAACTTCGTCTGGAGCCGCTGGCACGAGACCTGGGGCGCCTTCGGCTGGCGCCTGAACTATCTCAGCTCGGACCTGATGCGGATCATCCTGTGGGTCACGCTGGTGGGGACCGTCGGGATCGGGGTGTGGGCGTACCGGTTCTGGACCGTTCAGAAACCGATCCTGCGCGAGGACGACCCGGCCCGCGCGGCGGCCCTGCGTGCCCGCGCCGAATCGGTGTTCGATCTCCAGCGCTGGCAGGTCGTCGGGATCCTGACGATGGGGGTGACCTGCCTCGTCTCCTACTACGCGATCCTGCAGTTCGGGACGACGTTCTCGCTGACCCAGGCCCGCTACTACTTCCCGGCGATCGTCCCCGCCGCGATCCTGCTCATGCTCGGCTTCCGTGCGCTCTTCCCTGAGCACGCTCTGCGCTGGGTGCGGACCGGGCTCTTCGTGGCGATGGTCGTGCTGACCCTTGTTATCTACAGCGGATATGTGATTCCCTACTGGACGACCAAGGGATAGATCGTCGCCTGTCCCGATCGGTTCCCTCGTCCTCGGTCGGGGTCAACGGGTGAGTCGTGTCAGATCACGTTCGAACCCATCAGGGAGCTGAGATCTTGGAATCGACATCATCCGCCACGGCGAACCCCGCCGACCGGACCGGGACCGGTGCGGCCACGATCGCCGGACCCGGGGTCGGACAGAGAGCGGGAAGCCGCTCCCTTGGCGCCCGGATCGCCGCCGCGGTTCGGGCCGCCAGGGCCGCCTCGGTCGAGCGCAAGTTCCTGACGGTCCTGCTGCTGCTCTTCTTCGCCAAGGGCATCATCCTCACTTTCGTGCATGCGCCGTATTCCGGGCACGACGAGGTCGCCCATTACACGTATCTGCGGTACGTCGCCGAGGAGCAGCGGATCCCGGTGATCCCCGATCTGAGCGAGTGGCGAACGACGTATGAGACCGCTCGTACCTACGATCACGACCGCTTGCCGCCAGAGTTCTGGAAGTATTGCCGATTCACCACCGCGGACTGGGGAGCGGGATGTGGAGGAGTTCGCGCATCCCCGAGTCCGGTGTACGCCGCAACCCTTCCACCACGCGGCGACGCGATCCCGATGGGCTGGGTCTACACGGCGAACCACCCGCCGCTCTACTACCTGGTGATGACGCCGGTCTACTGGCTCTCGTCCGGCCAGTCGATCGAGGGCCAGCTCTACATCCTGCGCCTCGCCGCGATCCCCTTCGGCCTGCTGACCGTCCTCTTCGCCTACCTCACTGCCCGCACCCTCTTTCCTCGTGACCAGTTCCTGGCGATGATGGTCCCCGCCTTCGTCGCCTTCCAGCCCCAGATTGCTTACGAAGCGGCGATGCTCAACAACGACATCCTCGCGATCTGCTTCACCAGCGCCCTGGTCTCTCTGCTCGCGCTGGGGCTCAAGCAGCGCTTTCCACTCCGGGTCTGCCTCTGGATCGGGTTCAGCTTCGGGCTGGCGATGCTGGCCAAGAACACGTCGGCGGTCTCGGCCCCGGTGATCGCGTTCGCGATGATCTTCGGGCTGGGGGTCCGGCGGTGGCGGGAGTGGCTGCCGAAGGGAGCGCTGACGGCGCTGGTCGCGGCGCTGCTGGTGTGGCCGTGGTTTCTGTACATGGACCGGACCTATGGCGACTTCACCGCCCTCGGCCGGATCAGGGAGCTTCAATATTGGAATTATGGCCGAGGTAACTCACCCACGATATGGGAACTTCTGTCCAGCCGGAACTTCGTCTGGAGCCGCTGGCACGAGACCTGGGGCGCCTTCGGCTGGCGCCTGAACTATCTCAGCTCGGACCTGATGCGGATCATCCTGTGGGTCACGCTGGTGGGGACCGTCGGGATCGGGGTGTGGGCGTACCGGTTCTGGACCGTTCAGAAACCGATCCTGCGCGAGGACGACCCGGCCCGCGCGGCGGCCCTGCGTGCCCGCGCCGAATCGGTGTTCGATCTCCAGCGCTGGCAGGTCGTCGGGATCCTGACGATGGGGGTGACCTGCCTCGTCTCCTACTACGCGATCCTGCAGTTCGGGACGACGTTCTCGCTGACCCAGGCCCGCTACTACTTCCCGGCGATCGTCCCCGCCGCGATCCTGCTCATGCTCGGCTTCCGCGCGCTCTTTCCGGAGTCGTGGCTGCCATATGTCCAGACCGCCCTGTTCGCCGGGATGATCGCCATGACGGTGACGATCTATACCGCCTACGTACTTCCGTACTGGGCGACCGCGGACAAGCGATACACGGACATCCTGCCGTTTTACCGCTGAGGATCGTGGCCCACGCTGATCGTCATTCAGACCGCGGCGATGAATCCCTGCGCGAAGCGCTCGGCGTCGGAGCCGACGGAGTCGCTTGTCCCAGGTTGCGTCCGCCGCGCAGACCGGCTTTGCGGCAACGCGGCTGCGGTGATTCCTCACGCTTCGCTCAGGACAGGCTCTCCGGTCGCGGAGTTTATCCAGGCAGCCGCATCGAGCAGCTGCATCGGAGCGAAACGTGGGACCGTCCCTCTGGATGACGACGGAAAAGAATGACAATTAGCCTTGAACAGACTACTGAGGCACAAGATCGGGACCGGAAACGAGTGCGGTTCTACATCACGCGTTTGGCGGGCAGCTCCTCGAACGCGTAGTCGCGCCAGACCGGGATGCCGCAGTACCGCTCGCCCTCCGGGCAGATTGGACGGGCGCCACTCCGTGATCGAGGCACGCACGGCGGGCCATCGACGTACGAGCCGATCACCGGATGGACCTCCCGCACCTGTTGCACCTCCTGCCAGGCGGTCTCGCTGATCTCCCGCTGCGCATCGAGGCACAACCGCTTGATCCACTTCCAGTAGTAGCCCGAGAGCGTGCCACTCTCGTAGAAGCGGACGCGATGCGCGTTGGGCAGGAGATAGAGCGCTGCCTCGGGCGACGCCCCGCCATCGAGCAGCGCGTTCTTGGCCTCCCAGATCGCGCTCACGGCCTCCCGGTATTCCGCCAGCGCCTCAGGATTGCGCCGGATCGCCCAAGGCACGATCACGTCCGGATCGCGCCGCAAGTGCGCCGTCAGCAGCGGGCTCGACGAGGGCGTGCCCCGGTGCCGCTGACTCTGAGCGTCTTCCGCTCCGCTGATCCGCTTCTGGAACGTGAACGGCACGTGGTTCATGCTCTGCATCAGCTTCGAGTGTATGCCCAGGAACAGGGAATGGCCGAGATACTGATTCTTCGTGCCGTCGAGCACGGCGGCGATCGCCTCCGCGTCGCTCATCGCGTCCGCCGGTTGCCCGATCACGGTCCGGACCGCCGCGGCCATGGTCGCCTCGCCATCGGGATCGAACGAGACGAGCCGGCTGTTGCGGTCGCCGAGCGACCGGTCGTACTCCGCGAAGAAGCGCTCGGCGGTGTCGGGCGATTGGCCGAGGTTCGTCTTCCAGGCGGCGAACACCTCCGCTTCGAGCGTCTGGTCGGCTACCAGCGCGCGCAGGTCGAGCGGATGGCCGGGGCCGCCGAGGAAGTAGGGATCGACCGCCAGCACCTCGGCCATCATCCGGTTGACGATGTAGCGCACCTCGGCCGGCGCATCCGACCCGTTGGCGAGCACGTAATACCGCAGCAAGGTCAGCCCGTTGACGGTGTGGTAGAGATGAGCCGGGGTGGCAAGCGGCAGGATGTAGCGCGCGACCTCCTGCGCCCGCTTCTGGACCGCGTCGTCGACCCGCTTGACGGCAGCCTCGCCTTGAGCCCTTGCCCGAGCCGGAAAGACCTGCGCGTAGAGCGCCTGAAAATCCGGGGTCAGGATCTCGCCAAGCCGTCGATAGCTCTCGAGCGCGCGCGCGATCGCCCCGTCGTAGACGCCATGCAACCGCTCGGGCAGATCGGGGGCCGCCATCGAATCGCCGGAGACCGTCCGGTAGCGCTGCGACACCTGCTCCGAGTTGTAGAACGGGTGGGAGTGGAAGAACGACCAGATCGCGAGCCGGGAGACGTTGTCCAGCACAAAAACGAATGTCGCGTGCTGAAATGTGGTGTGGTGCCCGGCGGCGAAGAGATCGGCATAGAGCTTGATCGCGCGGGTCCGGCGCCCCTCGCGCTCCTCGGCGCGGGCCGCGTCGACATGCTCCGGGACCGGGCCATAGACGAGCTTGCGGACATTCTCGACCCTGGCCGGTTTTTCACCGTAGCAGGACCAGGCCGCCGCCACCGTCAGCGCGAACGGGTGGGCGGTCGATTCATCTCGCAACAGCGTGACCTGAGGGCTATCCGACCGGAACAGCAGTGGCGTGTCCAACGCCAGCGATGCCGACGGCATCCGCGACAGCTCGGCGGCTGGGGCCGGTTTGCGTCGATCAATGGTCATGGCGGATCCGTTGTCATCCATTACTCACTTGCTCACTGCTTGCGGCACTGTCCGTACTGTACGTTCACCTGAATCAGTGTATCAGAACCAGCCCCTTCGGGGACGGTGGTTCAGAGATTGGCCGCAGGGTGCGGAGGGCGCTTCACGCCGATTCAGGACACGGGATGGCACCGATGCCGCTTACAGGGCCGTCCCCTACGGACGCTTTGCGCTTCCGCCAGCGATGCGGCTGCCGGGGTCCCGCGTCGCGGAGTTTATCCTGAGCGAAGCGAATGGACCGTCCCTCCGATACAGCTGTTGGGATGACATCCTCCCTGTACCGCGCTTCGGAGGGCCGTGGTTCAGAGGGCGATCAGCGCGACGCGATCGATCGCGTCGCTGGCCGAGCGCCTTCCAGCTTCTTCCGCCCACGCCCCGACGGCACGCAGCGCATCCTTCTCGTCGTCCAGCAGGTCCTGCTTCAGGGCCGTCTCCAGCGCCATCCGGGCATGGTTTGCCAGGACCGCGCGATGCCGCTCCGGGACGAGCGCCGCGACCTGCCGGATCCCCTCGATCAGATGCGCCATCACCACCAGGTCGCCCGCTCCATAGTGCCTGATCTGGGTGTACGCGGTGTCGACCAGCAACGCGAAGGTGACGGGCTCCAGGAAGATCGCCGGACGACCATCGACCTCCACGGCGCTCCGCGCGGCGGGGCGATTCCCCACCCGCACCAGGAGGTCGTTGAGCTGATCGATCGTCTGTGTCGCGGTCGTCGGATCGTTGATCGCGGCGGATATCGCTTTCACGGCAATGTCCGCGATCTGCCGGAATCCGAACGCCACGTCGTGCTGAAGAGTCCGCTCGATGCCGAGCACGAGGTTGTCGCGCACCGCGCGGAGGTCGGCGGCGGAGACGTCTCCACGATCGGGCCACACCCGCGCCAGCGGCGCTCCGACCAGGATCCACGGCCCGCACGGATGCAGCACCTGGATCCGGAGACCCCGCTCGCGGGAGACATCGACCAGGTGGTCGATGTCGATGTCCTGCAGGTAGCCGCTTCTGGTGGCGAGGATCGCCGCAAACGGCTCCGCGGGCGGGCCGGGCTCCTCACGAGGCCCATTGGTCGTCGCGAAGGTCTGATCGACGAGCCGCTTCGTATCTCCGGACGCCCGCTCGAGGATGAAGGGAACCTGGAGCTGCCGCGCCGAATGATGGATGAACCAGATCAACCCACTGATGCAGACGAGCGAGAGCACGATCGCGACGGTGACCGAGATGACCGGGACGAAGGCGCCGCCGACATCATCCTGGGCACGGACGGTCCGCAGCACCAGCATGCAGTAGGTGAAGGTTCCGATCATCACCGCGAGTACGACCTGGTTGACGCGATCGCCCGTGAAGTGCCGCATCACGCGGGGCGTGAACTGGCTGGAGGCGAGTTGGAGGGCGACGATCACGATCGAGAAGATCGTGCCGGTCACCGTCACGATCGAGGCCGCGATCGCGCTCAGGACGCCGCGCGCACCGTCCACACCCGCGCCGAAGAACAGCGAGTTGGAGGTGAACCGTTCACCGAGGGTGAGCGTGCTGTCCAGCTTCACGAGCAGCAAGGCAAGCACCGCGCAGATGATCGTCCCGCTGGCCGGCAGGAACCAGAGCCCTTCCTTGACATCCTCCCAACCGGCCTGGAACCGTGCCGGAACGAGCCGGTTCAGTTGATGTTCGATCCGATTCCGGCCGGTCATCGTCTCCTCGTTGCCTTGTCACTTTGTTCCATCACATCGCGATCCAGAGCGGCTACCCGGATGATCCGGGCCAGTTCGCGTGGATTACTGTAGTTCATCGCGTGCGGTGCCTTCGGAATGATCAGCGCCCGAGCGTTCGGGATCATCGCCGCCATCGCCCGCACCCACTCCGGGGGCACGATCGGATCGTGCTCGCCGCCGACCACGATCACCTTCGCCAGGACGCGCGGCAACCGCTCCTCCTGCCGGTCGGCGATGCCCCGGTGCAGGGTCAACAATCCCCGGCGCGGACCCGCCCGGGCCAGGTCGGGTAGCCACACCCGCCACAGCGACGATGTCTCGCGTGGGACATCCATCAGGCCCCGAGCCATCAACCGGGGAATCGAAGTGGCCGCCGGATCCATCGTCGGCGCCACCAGCACGAGCGTATGCACGAGATCCGGGCGCCGCACGGCAAGCATCGTCAGGACCTGGCACCCGAGCGAGTTGGAGACCAGCATCGCGTCCCGCAACCCATGCACATCCAGCCATCTCGCGAGCCCCGCCGTCAGTTGTTCGAGGCTCCAGATGCCGGTATGGGAGACGCTCTTGCCGAAGCCTGGCAGGTCGGGAACGTAGAGCCGCAGGTGGTCGTCGAGAAAGTTCGCGACTGGGCGGAAATACGAGCCGGACACGACCAATCCGTGGATCAGCACAACCGGGCGCACCGTTCGCTCCCCGCTGTCCGAGATCCGCGCGTGCCAGCGCGCATCGTCGTCATCGTACCGCTCCGTGATCCAGAACCGCCCCGGCCAGCCAGGATCGCTGCCTGGGGCCCATGTCCACGAGCGCTTGCCAGTGGGCCGTTCGCTCATCGGCGGATGGCAAGGGAGTCGAGCGCGTGCCGGCACCAGTCGCTGACCTCCTCGCTCAGCTCCAGCGTCGCGAGCTGGTCGCGCCGGACCCAGCGCATGCCCTCGGTCAGCGGCGGAAGCGGCCCATCGGGGAGGGCACCCTCGGGGCGGGCAAGATAGATGAGGTCGATGTGCTGGTGGCCGGGGCCGATATCCTCGAGCTGAATCCCTTCCGGCCGCACGAGCTGCCTCGGCTGACCCGGATGATCCCGCGGTTGGCCACGTGGACCGATGAGCTCGACGGTCAGCCCTGTTTCCTCCAGCACCTCACGCAACGCCGCCTCGTCGGGCAGCTCGTTGGGCTCGATGTGTCCGCCCGGCGGCAACCAGAGATTCAGCTTCCGGTGACGGTGGAGCACGACATGATCCGCCAGCGCGACAAACACGGCCACCGTGAAATCGCGCGTCACCCGCGGCGCGCCCGCGGTCACGGCACTATCACGATTCAGGAGCTCTTCGCGCCGTCAGCCTCGGATGAGGCTGGAGGAGAGGACGTCCCGGTGCGGCCCCGCTGGGCCGCCGTGGCGGCCTCCTGCCACGATGCCCGGTCGGGATCGTTGGGGCCGATCCGTTGCGGCACGTCGCTCTCCCAGCCCGACCATTCGGATGCCGCCGCTGATGCCCCGGCCGGTGCTCCCGCAGGTGCTGAGCTGGCTGGATATTGGGGTTGGTTTTCCGCCGGGTGCGACGGGCGGAAGTGCATGGTCGTCTCCTCGCCGGACTCCCTGGGCGCGGGCGGCGGAGTGTGCCGGGCCATCGGTGCCGATGGTGCCGATGGTGCCGCCCCCACCGTGGTGGGCGGTGATGGCTCGCTCCCCGCCCATGTCGTCGCGTTTCGCCACTTGGCATCGGATACGACGAGCAGTGGACCATCGTCATCGCGGTTGAGCTGGCCGATGGCCCAGAACAGGCCAACCAGCATGGCATGGATGATCACGGCCAGGGTCCAGATCGGAATCGCACGATCGACCCAGATCCGGTCCGGCGAGCGGAGCAGATTGATCACGAACATGGTGACGATGCCGAGCGCATAGATGCTGACATGCAGGCTCAGGAAACCGATCCCGCGCGCCCAGTCCAGGAGGCGCGCGGCCACGCCCAGCCCACCGGAACCCGAGCGCGTCGCTTCGCGATACCAGTCAAGCGATTCGAACGGTCGCGTCGGTCCGGTTGGGTTCTGTTCCGTCATGGCTTGACCATTCGATTCCATCTCGTTATTCGTGCCGCTAATCGTGGCGATCCTCAGCGAACCGCTTCGCCGATACCGACCGGTGTCGTGCCACCCAGCAACGCGCGGATGCGCTCGAGCTGCAGCTCGTCGTTCGTCGCGAGACTCTGAATCCTGTCCGCCACGGAGGTCGTGCCCTCGACCGGCGCCGACCAGTCCGCATCGCTGATGCCCTGGATCATGCTGAGCGTCGTCGCCCGGGCGGTGCCGAACTGAGAGATCAGGTGTACGGTGGTGTCCTCGTCGGTCTCCGTGCCGATGATCGGGGCGGTTTCGCCCTGGATCTCCACCGACGGCACACCGGAGAGTCGCTCCTTCAACGCCTGGGCGAACGTGAGCTCGTCGGCCCGCATCCGTTTAACAATGTCCTGGACCGAGCCCTCGGCGCCCGCGCGGGTGAGCTCGGCTTCGGGAAGCGGCCGGACCCGCATGTTGAGCTCCCGGTAGGTCGCGATGAGGTGATCGATGGTGGTGCGGCGTGTCGGCTCCCCCATTGGCTCGCCGTTGCTCACAGTTCGGATCACATTCGCGTTCGTGCTCACAAGCAGTCCTCCTCCACAACCACCGCGTGCGCCGTCCCGACCCGCGCGACGACCTTCGACAAGCCTTCACCCGACAAGATACCAAGAAAGTGGTGAAGACGGCACCGTGAAAGGGACAATGAGCCGCGCGTTTGGTGGCCGCACGTGCGGGAGGCTCCCTGGTTTGACCGGTCTTCCGCTCGTTCACAAGTGCTAGAATACGCGGACAGTGGGCGGGACCGATGGGCTCTCGCGACGCTCTCTGCCGCAAGCGGAACGCCGGTTGTCACGGTTACCCACGTCTCCGTGGCCAAGGTCGATCGCATCTCCGGAACCACCGGTTAAACAAACCCGCCCCGCACGGACCCACGCGTACCAGAGAGACGATCGACCATGGATCAGCAAGCGCCGCCAACGCTCAACCGGGACCAGATCCGGGTGCGAACCCCAATGCGCTGCCCGATCTGCCACGATCAGCTCCGGGACACTCTTATCCGTGACCTTGGCGGCGTCACCGCGAGCATCGTCTGGCAGCTCCACGCGGGACGGTGCGACAAGCACGGCTGGTTCCAGACCGAGGTCGTGTCCCGCCCGCCGCGCGAGATCTTCGCCGTTACCAAGCCGTTCGGCGCGGCGCGGCGAGTGGTGATCGACGGGCGGGAGTATTTCGCGTTTCCAACCGTCTGGAACGATCTCCCCGCCGATGAGCGCCGGATGCCGGTCGATCCACTCGACGAGCGGTACTGGCAGACCAGGCGGCTCTCCTAAGGTCAGGGGTCCGTCACACGGCGGGAGGGCCGGAGGTCCGATCGTCGCCTCCATGAATTCCACGCGCACGCCCGCTCCCCGCTGTGAATGCCGCTCATCCGTCGATCGTGCCCTGGCTCCCGGCGGGGGAGGCCCTTGTTCACCATTCATGACTTATGGAAGGACCGACCGATCCACATGGCCGCGAGTACCACGGGCACCACACGCATGAGGGGGGACGCCACCGACAGCGGTCACCCTGCCCCTGACCGGCGGCCGTCGCTGACGCCGGTTTCACTGTTCCTGGTGCTGGTCGTCTTCTGGATCCTGACCCAGATCGAGTTCGTGCTGATCCTGGGGCTGTTCAGCTTGCTGCTCGGCACGATCCTCGAGGGCCCCGTCCGCCGTATCCAGCAGAACCATATTCCGCGCGCGGCGGCGATCTTCGTGGTCTACTCGGTCATTATCGGCTCGCTGGCGCTGCTGGTGTTCCTGATCGCGCCGGTCGTCGGCGAACAGGCCAAGCAATTCCGGGAGGATGTCCCGGAGCAGATTACCGCGCTACGGGCAGAATGGTCGGAAAGCGCGAACCCGCTGCTGAGCGGCCTAGGCCGCGACCTGCTCGGGCGCGCCAGCGACTTCCTCAGAGCGCCGGAGGCGGCAGGTGTCTCCGGCGACGCCGCCGAACGGGTGCTGCCGGTGCTGACGAGCATCAGCGCCGGTGTGATCGGGACGCTGACTGTACTCGTCATAACATTCTACTACTTGATGGAGAAGGCGCTCATTCGCCGCGTCATCATCGGTCAGCTCAGCCCCGCCAACCAGCCCCGTGTCAACCGGGTCTGGGAGAACGTTGAGATCAAGGTCGGCGGCTGGATGCGCGGCCAGCTCGTGCTCTGTCTCATCATCGGAACCATTGCCACCGTCAGCTACGGGATCGTCGGGCTCAGCTTCTGGCCGCTGCTCGGGCTCTGGGCGGGCATCACCGAGATCATCCCGATCGTCGGCCCCTGGATCGGCGGGATTCCGGCGGTGATCGTCGCGCTGACCATGGGCTGGGACAAGGCGCTGATCACCGGCGGGATCATCATCGGAATCCAGACTCTGGAAAACTGGGTGCTCGTGCCCCGCGTCATGCGCGGCGCGGTGGGCCTCACCCCGTTGTCGGTCTTTCTCGCGATCCTGACCGGCACTCAGTTCATGGGGGTGATCGGCGCCGTGCTCGCGATCCCGATCGCGGCCACCCTCCAGGTCATCATCACCGACTTCCTCGACGCCCGGCGCGGGCGCAACGAAGCGAAGGATGTCTCGGGATGGCGCTGGATGCTGACCCGCGCCGCCCGCTCCGATGGGGAGGCCGGTGAGTTCTTCGGGGGCCGGGTCACGCTCGCCGGCGCCAAGCCGGCCTCAACCATCCCGGACGATCTCACGTTCGAGGGCGGGGAGGTGACCCAGAGCGTGGCGCCGTCCGCCGACGCCATGCCCGAATCCGATCCCACGCCAGCACCGCCTGCCGCTCCCCGCTCGTCAACGGGCAGGATCAGGAGTGCCGCAAGTGCCGCAAGTTCGAGACGGGAAGGGAAGGGATGGGCGCCATTCCGTTCCGCCGCCCCTACATCGACGGTGTCCGTTGTCCCGGACGATGACCCGAATCCCGATCGCGATCCCTCCGCCGAACCACCCGCGCGCGACGGTTGACCGCTGAATCGCCGCTCCCACCGCCGAAGCCCTTCGATGCACACACTGTCCAACCTCGATCCACGCGATGGGGTCTAGGCGTCACCGACCCACGGCCGTTCAGCTCCCGGCCCCTTGCCCTGGCCATCCTGCCTGCGCCCGATCATCCCGACGCTGAGAATGTCCGTGCGTTCGCGACGCTGCTTCGCCGCGAGCGGGCGGAGATGGAGGCCGAGCTCGGTTGCCCGCTGGAGTTCGTTGACGAAGCGTCGGCTGGACGGGCGGCCGGGCTGCTTCTGGTCGGGCCGGCGCGGCTCAATCCCACCCTTCGCAGCTTTCTCCTGAACTCGGGGCGCCGCGCCGCGGAGACACCTCATGTGGTGATCGACCGGGCTGGCGCGGTCGTCGTGCTCGATGGACCTGGCATTGCGGACGTGATCACCGCATTCCAGCTCCTTCGGACCGCGATCCGGGCCGGGGAGACGGAGGTCCAGCACCGTGAGCCAGCCTCGGCCCGCGATGCGCTCGGCCTGATCGACCAGGAAGTGCGGGCAACCTATCCCGCATTCGCGCTGCGTGGAATCGATTGGGCGGATGTGTTCCGGGCGCACCAGCCGGATCTCGACGCCAACGGTGCCGACCTGCCATCACTGCAACGCCTGTTCGCCGGTCTGCACGATGCACATTCGTGGGCGCGCGCCGGACACATCAACGCCCGGCTGCCCTACCGGGTCTGGGCATCGCCGGGTACCGCCCATCTGGTTCATGTTCCCATCTGGTCGCCGGGGTGGAAGATGGGCGTGCGTGCTGGAGACGCGTTGATCTCGAACCGGATTCGGCAGTGGTGGGACCGCACCCCCGCGACACCCCGCACCCGCCCCCTGATGACCGGCTACCGAATGCTTTCGGGCCGAATGGGCGCGGTGCGGACGATGCGCGTTCGGACCGCCAACGGTGAAGTCGTCACCTGGCGGGAGCAGTTCCCGCCAGACCCGTGGAAGACGCCGGTGTCGGCGCGGATGCTCGCTTCCGGAACCGGCTATCTGCGGATCCGGGGATGGCAGGCGATTGGCGACTGGCATGCCACGACGGAGGCGGCAATCGGCCAACTTCGTTCCGCCCCTCGCCTGCTTGTCGACTTGCGGGGTAATGTCGGGGGAAGCCTGATCGCCGCTCATGATTTTCGGGACCGGTTCCTGAACGGACCCACGACGCTGGGCACGATCCGGTTCTCCCGGGGCGACGGCACCCTGAACGACCACGTACCGATCGCCGGCGAGCCCCCTTTGCACGGCTGGCGATGGACGAAGCCCGTCCGGTTCCTGACCGATCGCCAAACCTATTCCGCCTCGGAGGATGCGATACTCGGCCTCCAGGGGCTCCCTCATGTCCAGATCGTCGGCGAGCGGAGCGGAGGAGGCAGTGGACGCCCGCGAACCCTCGCCGTTGGCGGGGGCCGCTCGATCTCGATCAGCACGGCCCTGACCTTCGACCGGCATGGCCACTGCATCGAAGGCAATGGCATCCCGATCGACCTTGCGTTACCCATCGAGCGGTCATTCCTCGATCCCCGGGCGATGCCCGCCGGAGCCATCCTCGATCTCGCCGACGAGGGTTGGTGACGTTGCGCTTCGCTCCGCCCGCGTTGTGGCCCGTGGCGTGCGACAATCGGCGCAGAGATACACGACCGTTTTCGCCGAATCCAAAGGACATCACGTGACCGAGACAACGCCAGCCGTCGGATCCCAAAACCAGGTCAAGGTCAGCGTCCAGATCCCGCCGCAACATTCGGATTTCGCCTCCCAGCGCAAGGCCTGGAGCGAAGCCGAGAAGATCGGGGTCGACGTCATCTTCAACTGGGATCACTTCTATCCCCTGAGCGGTGACCCGGCGGGGCTTCATTACGAATGCTGGACCTCGCTGGCCTCGATGGCCGAGGTGACCGAGCGGGCCCAGATCGGCGCCCTCGTCACCTGCAATTCCTACCGCAACCCGAACCTGCTGGCGGACATGGCCCGCACGGTGGATCACATCTCGGATGGTCGGCTGATCCTTGGCATCGGCTCCGGCTGGGCCGAGCGGGATTACGAGAACTACGGCTACGAGTTCGGGACCGCCGCCAGCCGGCTGCGGGATCTCGATCGGGACCTGCCGATCATTCGCGACCGCTTCGAGAAGCTCAACCCGAAGCCGGTCAACGGCAAGATCCCGATCCTGATCGGCGGGGGAGGTGAGAAGGTGACGCTGCGGATCGTCGCCACCCATGCCGACACCTGGCACGTCTTCGGCGATCCGGAGACCGCCTCGCACAAGGCGTCGGTGCTCAACGACTGGTGCGCCAAGGTCGGGCGCGATCCGAACGAGATCGAGCGCTCGATCGGCGTCAACGCTGAGAACCTGGGCGTCACCGAGGACTTCGTGACGCGCGGCTTCACCCACTTCATGATCGGGATCGGCGCGCCCGATTTCGACATGGGACAGATTCGCGAGCTGGTCCAGTGGCGAGATTCCCGCGCCAAATCCTGAACTGATAACGCCAGGTGATGATCTCGGGACGGGCGGACACCCCTGCCGGTGCTCATGCCGCGATCGCGCATCCCTAGTTCGTCATGCTGAGCAAAGTCGAAGCATCTCTGTACAGACAGATGGCATGGTGCCGTTCATCGCTGAGAACGCGCGGGTGCGGAGATCCCTCGACAAGCTCGGGATGACGAAATGGAAGGCTCGGCGCCCGGGCGCCGAGCCTTGGTCGCGGGCGCGACTTCTGTCAATCACGGGCCGGATGGGCACCCCTGCCGGTGCTCATGCCGCGATTGCCCGCCATCGGGCGTACCGCCCCTACTATTTCCGCCCGGTGCCGGTCCCCAGAGCGAACGCTTCGCGCCAATCGAATCCGAGGGTGCCCGCCCGGCCCTTTCCCGTCAGCCGTCCGCCGTGACGGAATCCAGGTCGTAGCCGTCCGCCGTCCGCGTGACCTCGACGCGGTGCCGCCGCCTGAACGCGGACACGTCGCTCACCCGCAGATGCGTCGCGGCGGACGGCAATGCCGGGTCGAACGTCAAGCCGCCGCCCTCGGTATCGGGCGACATCCCCAGCATCGTCCGGATCATGAGGTGACCCGATGCCGCCGCCCATGCCTGCGGGCTGCAACTGACCGGATAATCGACCGGCCCTTCAATGTCATCAGGGTCATCGAACCCGCAGCACAGCTCTGGCAGCCGCCAGTCGGAACCGAAGGATCCGAGGCGAAGCGTCCGCTCAGCGATCCCCAACGCCAGCTCGTCGAAGCCATACGCCCGCGCGCCCCACATCAGCAGGCTGTTGTCATGCGGCCAGACACTGCCGTTGTGGTAGCTCATCGGGTTGTACGTCGTCATCTCGCTCGACAGCGTGCGCCCCCCCCAACTCGTCATGAGGTCCGGCCGGGCGAGCCGCTCGGCCACGAGGGCGGCTCGTTCCGGGCTCGGCAGCCCGCAGAACAGCAGGTGGCCGGGGTTCGAGCTGATCGCATCGACCCGCCGCTTGGCGCCGTCCAGCGCCTGCGCGTAGAATCCCTCGACCTCCATCCAGAAGCGCGTCTCGACCGCCTCGCGGACCCGCTCGGCACGCGCCCGGAGATCGGCGGCCCAGGCATGATCACCCCGGAGCGTGGCGACATCCGCGAGCCAGGCATACGCGGCGAACACGTACCCCTGAACCTCGACGAGCGCGACCGGCCCCTCGACGGCGCGGCCGTCGGCGAAGTGCAGCGAATCCCCGCTATCCTTCCACCCCTGCTGGGTGATGTGCACGCCATCGGCCATGGCTTCCCCGAACTCGACCAAGCCGTCACCGTCGAGATCGCCGTCGTCGTCGATCCAGGCCAGCGCGCGGTGCACGTGCCCGATCAGCGCGTCATAGAGCGCATCGTCGCGATGCCACAGGTACGACTGCGCGAAGGTCATCACAAAGAGCGGAGTGGAGTCGATCGAGCCGAAGTAGGGCGTGTGCGGAATCTGACCGGTGCGGGCCATCGTGCCGTAGCGCATCTCGTGCAGGATCTTGCCCGGCACCTCCTCGCGAAAGGGGGCGCGTTCGGCCCCCTGCAGCGCCGCCAGCACCCGCAGCGTGGAAGCCGCGCGCTGCGGGTAGATGTGGATCGTCTGGAGCGCCACGATCAGGCTGTCGCGGCCGAACGGCGCGATGTACCAGGGAATGCCGGCGGCCGGCATCGCACCCTCGGGAAAGCTCGTCTGCAGCAGCACCAAATCGCGGTCGCAGCGCTCGATGAACGGCGCCAGGCCGGGCAGGTCGGACGTGACCGCAAGCGCCCGCTCAAATCCGGCTTCCGCCTCGACGGTGCTGACCGGGCGGACCGGCGCGCCGAGCGGTTCCGGGGTGAGCGTGAGCGTGAGGGCGACCGGCTCGCCGCGCATCAGCTCGAAGGCGAACGTCATCGCCACCGAGGCGCTCCCGTCGCTCGCCTGCGTCCGCACGTCGGTCGCGGGTGTATTGGAGTCGATCGCCAGCGCCTGGGTCTCCCCCCGCGAGTCGCGCGCGGTCAGCCGGGCAGACTTCCGCTCTTCCACGACCATGGCGCCGAGGGTGGGTGTCTCCTTCGCGGGCATGCCCCGGACCTCGAACATGTCGTCGAAATCGGAGGAAATGGTGACCCCGAGCGAGATCGGGACCGGCCGCGGCGCGAACGATTCCAGTGTCAGCGACAGCGTGATCGCCTCGTCCAGCACCATCCGCTGTTCGAGCGCGATCGTCGATGGCGCGATCCAGCCGTGGGATTCCCCGGACCGCGCGTTGGTCGCGTGAATGACGGCTTCGCTCTCCCCGATCCGCCGCAGGTCGAGCACGTTCGGCGGCAATCCATTGAGGGTAAGCGTCATGTCGGTGACGAACCGGGTATCGCGGAGATAGATTCCGGCTTCGCGAATCCCGAGCCGGTCGGCCGCTCGGCCGACGAGGAACAGCTCGTTGTTCTTGAGGATCAGGTCGTAATTGAGCACGGACATCCTTCAGCGGGGAACGGCGCGACGGGCGGCAAGAGGCCATCGCGCGGACACGCGTGCGGTCCGGCGGGAAGTCTACCGTGCTCGCTGAATACTGAGTCCAAGGCTTTCTTGCAGTCTTTCCTTCTGTCATCCAGAGGGACGGTCCCACGCTTCGCTCTGGATAAACTCCGCAACCGAAGGTCCCCCCGGCGATGGGCCGCATCCGCTCAATTGCTTTGCAATTGCCTGTTGAGCCGGTCAGCGCAGCGGACGCCACGGGGCGCGGCAAGCAACACCGTCGGCTCTGCCGACATGCGCTTCGCGCGGCGATTCATCGCTACGCTCTGAATGACGATATGTGCTGGACAGCGAATCGAACGTGGGTCGGCAGGGAGACGCGCTTACCCCTTGATGCCGGGATTGGGCAGGGGCAGCCCTGCGTGGCCGGTCCGGGTCCAACGCTGCCAGGGAGGCCACCGATGCCGCTTACCGGGGCCTCCCCTACGAATGCACCGGGGCCACCAGGTAGGGGCAGACCAGCGTGTCTGCCCGGTGCGACCGGGGCACCGACCGTGGGCCGGTTGGTGGGGGCGGCTACCCCTTGATGCCGGACGAGACGTTGCTGGCGATGAAGTAGCGCTGAAAGACCATGAAGAACAGTGCCATCGGGACCGTCGTGATCACCGCGATCGACATCAGCACCGGCCAGTTGGTGTTGAACTCGGCGCGGAAGTTGGCGAGCCCGACCGGCAACGTGTTGAGATCGGAGTTCCCGCCAGCAACGAACAGTAGCGGCTCCAGAAACGAGTTCCAGCTTCCCTGGAAGGAGAAGATCGCGAGCGCGGAGAGCGCCGGAATCGCGTTCGGGAGCACGATCTGGCGGAAGATCTGGTAGCGGTTGGCGCCGTCGACGCGCGCCGCCTCCTCGAGATCGAGCGGCAGCGCCTCGAAGAACTGCTTCATCAGGAAGATCCCGAAGGCATCCGCGAGAAAGGGGATCGTCAGCGCGCCGTAGGTATCGAACAATCCGAGATCGCGGAGCAGGATGAACTTGGGAATCACGGTCACGATGCCGGGCACCATCATCGTGCCCAGAATCAGCAGGAAGAGGAAGTTGCGTCCGGGGAACTGCATTCGTGCGAAGGCATACCCCGCCATCGTATCCATGATCGCGCGGCCGACGATCCAGACCAGGGCCACGATCACGCTGTTGAGGAACCAGCGCCGGATGTTCGAATCGAGCGCCTGTTCGTAGGCGGCGGTCGTCGCCTCGCGCGGCCAGAACATGTTCGAGATCGAAAGCCTGGCGGCTTCCGGGCTCGTCTTGAACGAGGTCGCGACGCTGAACGCGAACGGCACGAACATCAGCAGGGCGACGAAGATCAGCACCACCAGCGCAAGCACGGCGAAGAGCCGCTCGGAGCCCGTCTTTGGTCCTCCCACCGGGCCCGACGACGCGGTCTTTCCTGGATCTAGGGTCGTTGCCATGTGTGTTCCCCCGGCGATGCGTCAGTCGACGCCGCCTTCCTTGATGAACAGGCGCTGGATCAGGTAGACCGTCAGGATCATCGCGAACAGCACGAGCGCGATCGCCGAGGCGGATCCCATCGCGAAGTTCCGAAACCCCTGCTCATACACCAGGTAGCCGAGCGTCAGGGTCGTCTTGGCCGGGGAGCCGCCGGGCGCCATCACGAAGATCTGGTCGAAGACCTGGAACGTGCCAATGAACCCGAGCGTGGTCACGAAGAAGATCACCGGGCGCAGCAGCGGGATCGTGATCTGGAAGAACTGCTGCCGCTTCGTCGCGCCATCGAGCGAGGCCGCTTCGTAGACATCGCCGGAGATGCCCTGAAGGCCGGCCAGGAAGATCACCATCAGCGAGCCCATCGTGGTCCAGATGTTCATCATCATGATCGAGAGCAGCGCGACGCTTGGACCGGCCAGCCAGGGCGTGACGTTGTCGATCCCGATGCCGCCCAACGCCATCTCGATCACCCCCTTGGGATTGGTGAGCCAGGGGGGTTGCGGGGTCGGAAATCCGATTGCGCGCAAGACGTAGTTGATCAGGCCATTCTGCTGGTAGAGCCAGATGAAGATCACCGCGATCACGACGGACGAGCTGATCGAGGGAAAATAGAAGGCCGTCCGGAAGAAGCCCTTGCCCGGAATCGCGCGGTTGGCGATCACCGCCAGCAGCACACCGAGGAAGGTCTGGACAGGGACGACGCCGAGCGAGAACCAAAGCGTGTTGCGCAGTGCAATCTCGAAGTCCGGATCCTGGAACAGCTCGCGAAAGTTGGCGATCCCCCGGAACGGCCGCTCCGGCTCGATCAGGCTCCACTCGTGGAAGCTGACCCAGAAGACCTGAGCGATCGGCCAGAAGATGAACACCGAGAGGATAATGAGGGCCGGCGCGATGAAGACCCAGCCGGCGAGGGCGTCCTCAGCCGCGATCGGGTTGCGGCTCTTCCTGCGTCCCAGCGTAGCCATCGTCACCTCCAGCTTTCAACCGCTCCACGCGCACCGGAGGGCGGTCATGGAGATCGCCCGTACCCTCCGCTGATCTCCTGCGGGCGGACCCATAGACAATCGCGAAGCGATTGAGCGGATGCGGTCCATTCATGTCTGCCCGGCCGCGGCCCCCTGGATACATCACCGGCCCGGCACAAGCTCTTGTGCCGGGCCGGTGAGTGGTTGTTCGCTAACTGTTGAACGTGATGTTCGAGTTCGCGGCCTCGACGAGCGCGGCCTGCGCGCCCGCGACATCCAGCGTGCCGGCGAACAGCAAGTCCAGCGCCGCGTTCGCGTCAGTCGCAAACGCCTGACCGCCTGGGCCATACTGGAGGGCGGTCGCGTAGCGGCCCGCTTCCAGATACGCCGCGCGCTCCGGGAACAGCTCCAGGAACTCGTCTTCGAGCGCCGGCAGCGCTGGCAGGGCCAGGCCCAGCGGCAGGGCCCCGCGCGCGCCATCGACACCTGTCAGGTAATTGACGAGCACCCAGGCCGCTTCGGGGTTCTGGCTCCCCTGGAAGATCGAGTAGGAGTTGGTGAAGGCCGGGGTGCCCTTGCCGCCCGGGCCGGCTGGCAGCTCGGCAACCTCGAACGGCTTGTCCGGCGCATCTGAGCGCAGCGTCGGGAACATCCAGTTGCCCTCGAACACGAGCGGGGTCAAGCCCTGGACGAAGGCATCGCCTGGCCAGCCCGCTCCGATGTCGGCGGGGGTCGCCGACAGCCCATCGCGGTAGAGGCCATAGTAGAACTCGAGCGCGGCGGTCGCCTCCGGCGAATCGAGCGCGGTCGCGGTCACATCGGCGTTGGTGACCGAGCCGCCAGCCTGGAACAGGAACATCACGAAGCGGTCGAATACTGGAGCGAGCGCCAAGGCCGGAGCGCCGGTGGCATCCTTCAGCGTCTGCAGCGCGGTCCGCAGCTCATCCCACGTCGTTGGCATCGTGACCCCGGCGCTCTGGAAGGCGTCCGGATCGTAGACCGCGCCGAGCGGCGACCAGTCCTTCGGCAGCCCGTACAGCTGATCCTGCCAGGTGTAGGCCTCGATCAGCGGCTGGTAGAACATGTCCTTGGTGATGCCATCCTCGGCCATGAAGTCGTCGATCGGCAACAAGACATTGCGGGACATAAAGTCCTGCGCGTACTCGTTCTGGACCATGAAGATGTCGGCCACGTTGCCGGCGGCGATATTTGCCTGGATCGTGACGAGATACTCGGCGGCGACCGGCTCGTAGCTGACGTTGATGTTTGGATACTTAGCCGAGAACGCTTCGAGCACGGTCCGCACGTTTTCCTGTTCGAGAGGATTGCCGAAGCCCGTCAGCCGGACGTCGCCGCTCGCCCGCTCGGCGATGACCGATGCAGGCGCCACGGCTGGCGCCCCGGAGACCGGCGAGGCGACCGGCGACCCTACCGGAGAGGCGACAGGGGAAGCCCCCGGCGTGGCGTCCTGCGCGAACGCGCCAGTGCGCCCCCCGAAGAGGCCAATGCCACCGGCGGCGATTCCGCCCTTGACGACCGACCGACGGTCCGACAGTTTTCGCGAGAATCCGCTGCTGTTGTTCTTCATCCTGTCCTGTCTCCTTCTCGGTGTGGACCGGCAGACCGCCAGAATCCAGGATCGCTCGCCAGGCGGCGCTCGCAATGAACGCGCTCCATCTCACGACTCCTCAGTTCTGGGCGGTTACTGAATCGAGCAGTATAGACCTAAAGCCCCACGAATACACAGGAGCCTCTCAATAACAATGCCACCGGATCGCGGATACCCACTCGGGCTCCGCGATCCGGTGGTGTTGAGCGACATCCCGACGTGCCCGGAACCGGAAGCCGTCGCGTCCAGCGCAGCCCAGCGCGCTTTACAGGAAGGTTGTCATCCTGACAGCCGTATCGAGTAGCTGCATCAAAGGGACGGTCCCTCGCGTTGCTTCGGGATAAACTCCGCGACGAGGGATCCCAGCAGCTGCGTCGCCGGCGAAAGTGCGAGGCGCTGCAGCCGGTCTTGAATCGGCGCAAAGCGCCTTCCTTTTCGTGTTCCTATGGCCAAGCTCCTGGCAACCGGCTGCAGGCGAACACGAGGTTCGCCGCTACGGGGTGGCCACGCTTTCTCGTCTCTCGACGCCGGTTTCCTTACGCGGGGATACCGGCGGCCGTGAACAGTTTTTTGATCGACTCGCTGGTCTCCTGCGCGGCGGCGACCGGGTCCGTCTCGGCGAGCGTGTTGATCCGCGCGCTGAACGGCTCGGCGATCACCGGGCCATTGAACCCGAGCCGATCGAGCTTCGCGATCATCGCCGGGGCTTCGATCACCCCGCTCTCCATCGGCAGGAGCCGCGCCGAATCGATCTGCTCGTCGATCTCGATTCCGGCCGGCGCGTCGTTGACGTGCACCACCTGCACGTCGTCCCGCGTGATCGTATCGAGATCGGCGAGCGTGCCATGCGCGGTGTAGTGGTGCCAGATGTCGAACAGCACCCCGACGTTGCCGGTCCCGACATCGCGCCCGAGCTGGAGCATGTCCGGCATGCTGTAGATGAACTCGTGCGTGAACCGGTTACGCAGCGTCTTCGGGGCGATGAACTCGATCCCAAGCCGTACCCCCGCACCCTTCAACACCTCGGCGAACGGGCGAAGTCGCTCCAGGATGAACGCGTACTGCTCCCCGTACGGGCGCTCGTTGTTGCCCGGCATGATCCCGGTCGTCGTGAACGGATTGCCGAGCTCCACGCCGAGCTCGGCCAGCGGCTTGAGCGCTTCGAGGTCGGCATCCCGCTGCGTATCGTCCTGCCAGCGCACGGTCGCGCCCCATCCGCCTGGCCGCACCCCGCGCGACGAGAACAGCTCCTTGAGGTGCGCCACGCCGTGCTCGTCGGCGATCGCCTTGGCCGACGCGATGTCGAACCAGACCCCAGCGAACCCGGTGTCCGCCGCCAGCGCGATCGACTCTTCGAGGCTGAAGTCCTTGATCCCGATCGCCCGCGTCATCAGCGATGCATACATCCCGCGTCCTTCCCGGCTTCTCTTGTCAACGATCGTCGCTTTCCGCCGCTACCCGAGCACTTCGTCCGGCACTTCGACGCTATAGGGGGTCGAAGCCGCCGTCTCCCGCGCGACCGGGATGCCCGCCGGATCCTCGGGCAGGGTCACCGTCGCGCCGAGCTTGGCGGAGAGATACGCCGCCTTGATGAGCTGGAGCGTCCGGATCGTGTCATCGATCGGGGCCGCGTTGGTCGCGCCGTTCGCGACGACCTCGATGAAGTGCTCGATCTCCAGCGTGAACGTCGCCGGGGCGGGATAGGGCCGGGTCGATGGTTCCGGCCACCGGTAGAGCTGATGGCTCAGCGAGGTCGCACTGCCGGCGAGCGCGCCGAATTCGCCCTGTATCTCGAACTGCCGCGCGCCGACCACGTCGAGCGCCCAGCTGGTCAGGATCTCGCCGACCGCGCCGGACGCGAAGCGGACGAAGACGTGCCCGGTGTCCTCGGTTGGGAGATGGCTCTGCAGGAACCGGCTCAGGAATCCGGTGACTTCCACCGGGCGATCGCCGGAGGCGAGCGAGAGGAGCCGGTAGGTGCTGTGGTAGCCGGTGTCGAGCAGCTCGCCGCCGCCGGATGTCCGCAGATCGGCCCGCCAGCCGCGCTGACCGCCTCCGGTCGCCAACGCCTCCTTCGACCACGGATCGAAGGCGCGGCTCTGGAACACCTCGATCGTGCGGTACATGAACGGTTTGCCGATGAAGCCGCCGGAGAGCAGGCGCCGCGCTTCCAGCAGCGAGGGCGTGAACAGGTTGTTGTGGGCACCCATGAAGATGACGCCGGTCGAGGCGATCGTCTCCCGGATCTTCGCCGCGTCGTTCAGGTTCGTACAGAGCGGCTTCTCGCAGAGGATCGCCTTGCCCGCCCGCGCCGCCTTGAGCACGGCATCGACGTGCAGATGATGCGGCAGGCAGACGTCGATCACGTCGATCTCGGGATCGCCGACGATCGCGTCGATCGAGTCGTAGGTCTTGGCCGTGCCGCCGGTATGCGTATCGCTCATGAACCTGGCGCGAACGGTATCGACATCCGAATAGGCGGCGATCTGGGCCTTTCTCGGAAATTCGTTCCAGCCAACGGAGTGGAGCCGGGCGATGTTGCCGGCACCGAGAATGCCGATCCGCAATGGTGAACCGGCGTGCTGAGAGCTCAAAACGGGTTCCTCCCTTTCTGCTCGATGATCGAACCCTCGTGCGGGCACCCCGCCCGCCCGATGCCGCGCGGCTCGCCTGGTGCGCGAACCGGCGCGACGGACTCGGGGCGCATTGTATCCGCGTCCCGAACGAGCACAAGGGGAACTACAGGTTGCAACGCGGTTCGCAACGCGGTGTGCCGCGCGGAGTTGGAACGGCGGGTCGCGGGAAGCGGGGTCAGGAGCGATCGCGGGCCATCGCCGCCAGCGTCGTCACGGTGCGCCAGTTCCGGCTCGTCGAGGTGACCGCGAGGGCGCGGTCGAACCCGTTGACCATGAAGACCGCCCCACTCATCCCGTTCGGGTAGGAGAGATAGATGTCCTGATCGACGACCCGGTAATCGTCCTCTCCCTTCTCCACGACCCTGAGGGCGTTGACCAGTGCCGGGTCGGGCGTCGCGCTGAGGAAGCTGACATGGAGGGTGGCCGGCTCCGGCACCCGCTCGGGGAACGGATTGTTGGCGACGGTCGCGGCCATCTCCGCCGCGCTCCGGACGACCACCGGTACGGGCTGACCGATCGTCTCGGCCAGGGCCGCTTCGATGTCCGCCGCCATCGCGACCGTGTCGGTGCTCTCTGAGTCGAACACGACATTGCCGCTGTTGACGTAAGTGCTCACGTTCGTGTGGCCCAGCTCCGAGACGAGCCGGCGCAGCTCGGCCATCGCGATCCGTTTGCGGGGTCCGACATTGATTCCGCGCAGCAGCGCGACATACGCCGGCATTCGAGCCCCCTTCATCGTTAACGTTAACGGCGAACGCCGCGGACAACCGTCCGCGGCGTTCGCCTGGCGATGTGTGCGCAATGTCGTGCTTACTGACCGAGTTCCTTGACGAGCAGCGGCTTGAGCTTCTGAACGTCCCGCACCGCCGTCTGCTGCAACTGATCGAGCATCGACGAAACGTCCTGGTTGCCCTGGGCGTCGGCCTTGTACGCTTCGAGCGCCGCGATGCCTTCGAGCTTGTTGTGGAGCAGCGTCAGGAGGTCGAATCCGAGATTCGATACACCACTCACCTGTTCGGACTGCTTCTTCGCTTGATCGCTCATTGAACACACCCTCTCGACTCTTCATGCGAACATTCGCCACATGACGGGACTCCCCGTCGTTCCCCTTCTCAACACGCAGGGGACGTGCCAGCCGTGCAAGCCCAGCCAACCAAGGACAGGAATGACCGGCGGTCCCGCACACCGGACGTCCACCTCGCGGTGAAGAATGCCAGGGCGTCAGTCGGCGACGATCGCCAGATCCACGCTCTCGCGCGTCTCGGCCGGGGTGACCCGGAAGTGCTCCATCGTCAGGCACTCGGTCGGGCACCAGTCCACGCACAACCCGCAGCGGATGCAGCTTCGCTCGTCGATCACCATCGCCGCCGCGAACGGCCCGAGCTCGGCCCGCGCCATCTCGGCCAGCTCGACGTCGTTGTCGATGCTGTAGATACGGTCCGGCGAGATCATCTCGATGCACTGATGCGGACAGACATCGCCGCAGCTGTTGCAGAGAATGCAGCGGTTGCCATCGATGAAGATGTTGAGCTGGCACTGGAGACAGCGCTTGGCCTCCTCGAACCCGATCGGCTTGGTGAAGCCGATCTCGGTCTCGAGCGTGTTGTCGAGCGTGCCCATGCCCCGTTCGGCGGCTGGCAGCATTGGCATCGCCTGGCGGCCGACGCCCGCGTAATCGTCGCCCCAGACGAGGCGGCGGCTCATCGCCGTCATCGACCACTCGGCGACACCCTCCGAGAGGAGCGGATTGGGCGTCGCGATGAACTCGGTCGGCACCCGCGTGATCTCCATCTCCTTCTTCTTGGGGAGGGCGCCGCGCAGCTCCTGGTCGATCAGCTCGGCGACGCGCTTGCCCTCGCCGATGGCGGAGATGAAGTTCGTCGGGTTGATGACGTAATCACCGGCGGCCCAGATGTTGTCGGCACCGCTCTTGAGGTTCTGGTCGAGGATCGGCACGCCCCGGCGGTCGGTGTTCTCGAACACGTCCCCCAGGAACCGGTTGTCCTGGCGCTGCCCGATCGCGGTGACGACCATATCGCACTCGATCAGGAACTCCGAGCCCTCGACTGGCATCGGACGACGGCGCCCGGAGGCGTCCGGCTCGCCCAGCTCGTTGCGGACCAGCTCGATGGCGCGGACGCGACCCTTGTCGTCGCCGATGACCCGGATCGGCGTGACCATGTACATGATCTCGACGCCCTCGAGCTCGGCTTCCTCCAGCTCGATCTCCTCGACTGGAATCTCGTTGACCGTTCGCCGGTAGGTCATCACCGAGCGCTCCGCGCCGAGCCGCAGGACGGTACGCACGCAGTCCATCGAGGTGAAGCCGCCACCGACGGTGACGACCCGCCGCCCGACCCAGACATCCTTCTGGCCGAGGGAGGTGTCTTCCAGGAACTGGAGCCCGGAGACGACACCGATCAGGTCTTCGCCGGGGACACCCATCGTCTGTGCGGTCTGGCACCCGGCGGCGAGGATCGCGACATCGTTCTCGGCGGCCAGGTCGGCCAGGTGGACATCCTTGCCGACCTCGGTGTTGTAATGGATGCGCACGCCGAGGTCGGTGATCAGGGCGACCTCTTCGGCGATCACGTCACGCGGGAGGCGCCATTCCGGCACCCCCGTCCACATCACGCCGCCCGGCACCGGGAACCGCTCGTAGATATCGACCGAATACCCCTTGCGCGCGAGCGAACGGGCGGCGGTCAGCCCGCAGACCCCGGCGCCGACGATCGCCGCCGTCTTGCCGTTGGGCGGGGGCGCGAACTCGCGCCGGGTCTCGCCCCGGTAATCCGACGCGACCCGCTTGAGGTAGCAGATTCCGATCGGGGCATCGACTTCCTTGCGGCGGCAGGCATCCTCGCAGGGCCGCGCGCACATCCGCCCGAGACAGCCCGGGAAGACGTTGTGTTCCCGGTTCAGCTCGTAGGAGTCGGCGTAGCGGCCATCGGCGATGAACGCGATGTAGCGCGAGATGTCGGTGTGCGACGGGCACGCCGTCATGCACGGAATGTTGTCGGAGAACCACTGGGGGTCGCCGGTGTAGATCGGGTAGCGCTTGCCGGAGCGGATCGTGTACGGGGAGAAGAAGGAGGCATCGACGAACGCCAGCAGGCGGATCCGGCGGCTGTCCTCGACATCGATCGTGTCGTAGCCCTGGCCGAAGACACCGAGCGACGACAGCTCGCCGGCTGTCATTCCGACCTCGGACGAGTCCATCGCGCGGAAGCGGTCCGCCGGGGCGCCGCACGAGGGACAGGCATCGGGCGGGGCGGCGCCTTCATGGATCCAGCCACAAACTTTACATCGGAACATGCGCGGATCTCCGGGCGTGGGTCATTCGTCGTAAAGGTCACCCGGCCACTCCCGGACAACTTTCCAGAACAGGCCGATGAGGCGCTGACCGGCTCCATTTGTTCACGCCCGTCAGGTTCCTGAAGTATACGCGCCCGCTCCACCACGACGACATCGCCGGACCGTTCACCCGGAATCACTGCCGAACCCAACCCGGACGATAGGGCAGGTGACAGCGGAGCGTGCCACCCGCGATAATCGATCCAAATGCGCGCGGGCGGATCGTACCCCGGCTGGTTTGCGGATGCCGCCGGGAGAATGGTCTCTGCCGTCGGACCTGAACACTCACTTCCGTGCCGACCCCGAGCTCGCCCATGTTCCTGTGCGCCGGGTCAAGCGCGGGCTGCCGCGGTTGCTTTCCGGCAAGACACGAAAATCCTCATTACGACATTCAGGTTGCCGCCGCGCACGGATTGCGATGTTCTCCGCATCCTCGTCCAGCGGCCATGATGCTACCCCGGTCGCATCCCATCCTCAAGGATCAGGAGAGCCAATGGAAGAGTACCGGCTGATCGTTGATCTTGTGCTTGCCCTGGGGGCGGCATTTCTGGGCGGGATAACGGCGCATCGGCTTGGCCAGCCCGTCCTGATCGGCTACATCCTGGCCGGCATCCTGATCGGACCGAACACACCGGGGCTTGTCGCCGACCACGCGAATGTGGAGATCCTCGCCAACCTCGGCGTGGCCTTTCTCATGTTCACGATCGGTGTCGAATTATCCTTTTCGGAACTGATGCGGGTGCGTCGTGTGGCACTCATCACCGGTGGTATCCAGATACCCCTCACCATCGCCATCGGGACACTCGCCGGCATCGCAATCGGATGGTCATGGCAGGCGGCGGTGCTGCTCGGCGGCGGGTTCGCCATTTCCAGCACCATCGTTGCCCTGAAACTCTCCGTCTCACGGGGCGAGGCAGACAGCCCGCAGGCGAAAACCGCGCTCGGCATCGGCATCGTTCAGGACTTGAGCCTGGTCCCGATGATTGCCATTCTGCCGGTGCTGACCGGCGACACTGGCAACCTGGCGCTGGCGCTGTTTCGTTCTCTGGGCACGGCAGCCATCGCCCTTGGCATTGTGATCGTGCTGGGTACGCGATTGGTTCCTCCGCTGCTCTACGTCGTGGCCCGCACGGGATCACGCGAGCTCTTCCTGCTCACGATTGTGCTGATCGCGCTCGGTACGGCGTTGGCGAGCGAAAGCGCGGGCCTCTCGCTCGCGCTCGGCGCCTTCCTGGCGGGCCTGGTGGTATCCGAGTCAGAGTTCGACAGCCATGTGCTTGCGGAGATCATCCCGCTCCGCGACCTCTTCGCCACGCTGTTCTTTGTGGCCGTTGGCATGCTGCTGGAACCAGGATTCATCATCCGCAATGCCGGGGTGGTGATCGTGCTGCTGCTCACGCTCGTGATTGGCAAGCTGCTCATCACCGGGGGTGCGTTGCTGGCCGCCGGCGCGAATCACCGGACCAGCACCCTTGCCGCCGCACTGCTGGCCCAGATGGGAGAGTTCAGCTTTGTGCTGGCCGGGGTTGGGGTGGCTGACGGCATCATTCAAGGCGATCAGTACGGGATCTTTCTCGGCGTGGCGGTTGGATCGATTCTGGTATCCCCGGCCCTGCTCCGTTTCAGTCCGGCTCTTGTGGCGATTTCCGATCGCCTGCCCGGTGTGCGCTGGCAAGAGCATGCCCAGGTGGGCGACGCTTCGGCCTTGCCAGACACTCTGGGTCACGTGGTGCTCTGTGGGTATGGTCGTGTCGGCGCCGTACTTGGCGACGTGCTCGACCAACATGACTTTCCGTATACGGTGGTGGAAATCAACCCCATGACCGTCCGTGAACTACGCGACCGCAACGTGCCGGCCTTTTACGGCGACGCCGGCTCCGATGCATTGCTGATCCGGGCGGGCATCGAGCGCGCTCTGGTGCTCGTGGTCACCGTCACCGACCTCGTGGCGGCCCGGGCCGCCATTCGCCGCGCCCGTGTCCTCAACCCAGGGATCACGATTGTCACGCGCGCCACGTCCCGGCATGAGGTCGATGTTCACCGGGACGCCGGTGCCGACGAGATCATCCAGCCGGAGTATGAGGCGGGCCTCCAGTTCGTCCAGCATGTCCTGCGCCGGATCGGGATGTCCCCGGACGAAACAGGAGGGATCGTTTCCTCACGCCGTGCCACCCTTTACAAGGAGAGCGAGTCCCTGCCCTATGTGAGCAGACTGGAAGGTTCCTGAGAACTGCCGCCAGCCGACGAGAGCTCATGTGGTGGCGTATTCGCGGTCAGCTCTCTGCCCTGGCCGCCACCGATGCCGCGTACGAGGGCGGCCATGATCCAGAGCGAGGAACGATCGGGCTCGAGGTGGGAAGGCGAGTCGACGTCGGATGTCGAGGAACTCGCGTTCTACGCCTGAGCCAACCCTGAGCCAGACCTGGGTCGACGCCAACCATCGCTTTCCGGGGAGACGACATGCACCTTCACGGGGTTGAGCTCATCATCGTGCTGCTGTTCATGGTGCTGGTGCTGGCGATCATCGCCTTCCGGCTGAACATCCCCTACCCGATGGTGCTGCTGGTTGGGGGCATCGTGATCGCCTTCACTCCCGGCCTCCCGCGGGTGACCCTCGATCCCGAGCTGGTGTTCGTCCTCTTCCTGCCCCCGATCCTGTTCAGCGCCGCCTATTTGACGTCGTGGCGGGACTTCAAGGCGAACCGCCGCCCGATCGGGCTGCTGGCGGTCGGCGGGGTGCTGGTCACGATGTCGATCGTGGCCGTCGTCGCGCGGATGCTGATCCCGGAGATCTCGTGGCCGATCGCCTTCCTGCTCGGGGCGATCGTCTCGCCGCCCGACGCCGTGGCGGCGACCGCGATCTTCCAGCGTCTCGGAGTGCCGCACCGCACGGTCACGATTCTGGAAGGGGAGAGCCTCGTCAACGATGCGACCGCCCTGATCGCCTACCGGTTCGCCGTCGCCGCCGTCGTTGCGGGCACGTTCTCGATCTGGGAAGCGAGCATCCAGTTCGTGCTCGTCGCCAGTGGCGGCGTGCTGCTCGGGCTCGCCGCCGGATGGGTGATGGGGCAGATCATCCGCTGGATCTCCGAGCCGGCGCTGTCGATCGCGGCGACCCTGATCTTTCCACTCGGGATCTACCTGCTGGCCGAGTATCTGCACGTTTCGGGCGTGCTGGCGACCGTCGCCGCCGGGCTCACCTACAGCCGCCGGCAGTCCCTCTCCACCACCCCAGAGGAGCGGTCCGGCGGGTTCGCGGTCTGGACCACCGGGATCCTGCTCATCAACTGCCTCGTCTTCATCCTGATGGGGTTACAGCTCGGCGAGATCGTCGACAGCCTCCGGGCGCGCGGGGACGGGAGCGGCGCGAGCCTCCTCGACCTGCTGGGGCAGGGCTTGGCGATCAGCCTCGCGGTGATCGTCGCCCGTTTCCTCTGGGTCTATCCGGCGGCATACGTCCCCCGGCTCCTCAGCAGCCGCCTGCGGGCGGCGGATCCCGAGCTGCGGCAGGCGGCGGTCTTCGTCACCGCCTGGTCCGGGCTCCGCGGGATCGTCTCCCTCGCGGCGGCGTTGGCCCTGCCCCTGACGCTCGACAACGGTGATCCGTTCCCGTTCCGCGAGGAGACGGTGCTCATCACCTTCATTGTGATCGCCGTGACCCTGCTGGGGCAGGGGCTGCCGCTTCCATGGCTGATGGAGAAGCTCGATTTTCACGACGACGGCAAGCTGGAGAGCGAGTTCATCGGCGCCCGGAGACTGGCCGCCAACGCCATCATCGAGCGGCTCCAGGCGGTCGAGCACGAGCCATGGGCACCGCTCGGGCACGTGATCGAGCTGCGGACGCGGTTCAGCCACTCGCTGGAGCACCTGCCGGAGACAGGCCGGGTCGAGGATTACGATACCGAACACATCGAATCGCACAACCGCTTGCGCAACGAGGTCTTCGACGCCGCCCGCAAAGCGGTGGTCGACGCCCGGAACCGGGGCGAGATCGGCGACGACGCGCGGCTCCACGTCGAACAGGAACTCGATTTGGAATCCCTCCGCACCGAGTTCTAGCCATCATCGTGGGGGCGGATTTCGTTGAAGGCGAACGCGTGGCGCATGAAGGAGCGGCAGTCGGTTGCAGTGTACGGCATTTTCCCGTACAATCTGCTCGCAAGCGGAAAGGAGGATTGGTCATGTCTCAAACTTCGAGAACATCCCGGCTCGAAGTCAGAATCGCACCAGAAGCGCACGCCGCCGTGCGTCACGCGGCGGCGCTGCAAGGCCGCAGTATCAGCGACTTCGTCGTCGCCGCGGCCCAGGAGGTTGCCCAGAGAACGATCGAGGAAGCGGCGATCATCCGGCTTTCGATAGAGGATCAGGAGCGCTTCGCGAATCTGCTACTCGACCCACTGGTGCTGTCTCCGGCGATGGAGCGCGCCCGTGCCGCTCATCGGCGCCTGATTCGTGACAGCTGAGCCCGGATTCGTCGTCGAAGCGCTGTCGTCCGCCCATGACCGGGCAGCCTTCTCCTGTGGCTCCGAGCAGCTCGATCGCTACTTTCAGCGTCAGGTGACCCAGGATATCCGCAAGCGTTCGACGGCCTGCTTCGTCGGCGTCGATCAGGGTACCGGGAGGATCGCGGGTTTCTACACCCTCGCGGCGAGTGCCGTTGCGCTGTCGGACCTTCCTGAAGCGCTGGCGAAGCGGCTTCCCCGATATCCATCCGTTCCCGTGGCACGCATGGGCCGTCTGGCGATCGATCAGGCCTACCAGGGCCGGAAACTTGGTGCGGCTTTGCTGTGGGACGCCGCCAGTCGAGCCGCCAGGTCAGAGGTGATGGCTTTTGCATTGGTCGTGGATGCAAAGGACGAACAAGCGGAAGCCTTCTATCTCCATCACGGGTTCGTCAACTTCGGTAGCCTGCCGCTCTGCCTTGTCCTTCCCCTTGCGAACATTCCACCACTCCCGCCGTCGTAGATTCCGTCTCGCGTGCCTCTCCTGTCATGTTCCAGCCGGAACCCCGGCGGCGGTCGAGCGGACCGTTCGAGACATGAGCCGCCAAAGGGAGCGACGGATGTTCACCCATGAACCGGACCAGTACACCTGCCCGTTCTGCCGCCTTCTCGCCGGAGCGGACCTTGGACCGACCGGATCCAACCAGGATGACGTGATCCATCGCGATGACGAGGTGACCGCCCTTGTCGCGTCGAAATGGTGGCCCAACAACAAGGGACACGTCCTCGTCATCCCCAACGTGCATTACGAGAACATCTACGATCTGCCGTCGGAGCTGGGAGCACCTATCCAGCGGGTGGCCCGTGCCGTGGCGCTGGCGCTGAAGGCAACGTATCGATGCGACGGCGTCTCGACCCGGCAGCACAACGAGCCGGATGGCGGTCAGCACGTCTGGCACTACCATCTGCACGTGCTTCCGCGCTACACGGGCGATCAGCTCTACCTGACGAGCGGTGGCGACACCACGCCACAAGAACGCCAATCCTACGCAATGAAACTGAGGGAGCACCTCGCGAACGCATGATGGCATTGGTGTCTCGTCCTGACAAATCACCAGCGCTGCACGCTCCGCCAGAGATGACCAGGTTGTAGGGGACGATATCGATGCCCCTTGCACGATCGTCCCTTGCAAATGGTTACAACATCGCAACCCGGCGTAACCTCGGGCCTCAACCGTCGAGCAGGTAGCGGCGGAACCAGCCCAGCACCCGCGTGTAGTAATCCACCTTGTGGGCAGTCGGTCCGCCGCGCAGCATCAGGTGTGAGCCGCCCGGATAACGGACGAACTCGACCTCTACCCCGGCCTTCTTCAGCGCCACGAACATCTGCTCGCCCTGCCCGATCGGGCACCGCTCGTCCGCCTCGCCATGGACGATCAGGGTCGGCGTCGTCGCCTTGTGGGCATGCGTCACCGGCGAGCGCTCGACCATCCACGCGCGCCGGGAGACCGGGTCGCCGCCCCACTGCATCTCGCCGAAGTCATGCCCGATGTCACTCGTTCCATAGAACGATTCCAGATCGAAGACCGGCGCGCCACAGACCGCCGCCTTGAACCGGCTTGTCTGCCCGATCGCCCATGACGTCATGTAGCCACCATACGAATATCCGTAGACGCCGGTTCGGCTCTCGTCGGCGTAGGGACGCTTCAACACCTCGTCGAGCACGGCCTGGAGGTCGAGCCAGTCTTCCCCGCCCCAGTCGCCCCGCACCAGGTTCGCGAACCGCCGCCCGTAGGAGCTGGAGCCGCGGGGGTTGGCGGCGATCACCAGGATGCCGTTGCTGGCGAGGATCTGGGCCCCGACGTTGAAGTTGTAGCCGTAGGCACCGTGCGGTCCCCCATGGACATCGAGCACGACCGGGTATGTCTGGCCGGGGTCGAAATCGGCGGGCATGAAGAGCCAGGAATCGATCGTCTCGCCGTCGCGCTCGATCGTGACGTGCTCCCACCGCGCGGGCGGTGTCTCCGCGAAGAACGCCGCGTTGAACGAGGTGATCTCCGAGGTCTCGCCGGTCTCCCGGTCATACACCACGATCTCGCCAGTCGTCGTCATCGACGAGCGTGACTGCACGACGTAGCGGCCCGACCGATCGGCGGAGAGCCCGGCATGGGTCGCTTCCCAGCGCGTCACCCCGGTCACCGCGCCCGATTCAGCATCGATCGTCCACAGACCGCTCCGTCCCTCCCGCGTTCCGTGCACGAGAGCGGTGGAATCGTCGATCCAAACCGGCTGAGCGGGACTGGAGATCGTCGGGAAGCCGGATTCAGGGAGGATGTCCAGGTCGTCGGTCAGGCGCCGCCGCTCGCCCGAGCCGATCTCGTACCGGAAGAAGTCGGTCTGCGCCGAATTCTCGTCGTCTCCGTCGAGCAGGATGAACGAGCCATCGCGGGACCACGCCCAGGTGCCGACCGAGCCGTCTTCGGGGCCGATCAGCGTCGTCTCGCCGCTCGCGACGGTCACGATCCCGAGCTGGGCGTGCATCCCGTTCCGGTTCGGCACCTTGACCGCGAGGCGCGCGCCATCCGGCGACCATTGCGGATCGTTGTGGTCGACGAGCTCTTGCGTCACCTGTCGTCGCTCGCCGGTGGCGACCTCGACGATCATGAGCTGGAGCCGCACGTCGTTGAGGTAGCCGCGGTTGTCCTGCTTGTAGTCGATCCGCCGCACCGCGCGGACCGGGGGCGGGGCGTCCGTTGGACGGGGCATTTCGGCCCGGTTGTCGGGATCGACCGCGACGGTGTAGGCGATCCGCGCCCCGTCGGGCGACCACGTCAGCCCGCCCGGCGACGAGGCATGGCGCGTCAGCTCGCGCGACTCCCCGCCGTCGATCGGGAGCACGCAGATCGCGTTCGGGGTGTCGCCGTCGCGCCGGGAAACGTAGGCGAGGTGGAGACCATCGGGCGACCAGACGGGGGAGGAGTGCGACTCGCCGGTCCAGGTCAGCTGGCGGGGGTTGGCGCCGTCGCGATCGACGAGCCAGAGCTGGCTCGCGCTCTTGTCGGAATCGCGGCTGACCTCGCCCAGTGAGAAGACGATCCGCGCGCCATCAGGTGAGATCCGGGGTGAGCCCGCCGATTTGAGCCCGCGGATCGCGCGCTCCGGGGAGATCAGGCGGGCGGGTGGGGGAGTGGTCGTTCTTACGGTCATCGGAGTGGTCCTTCCGTTTCGTCTGGCCCTGATTGTTCATGAGCGGAGTGCTCCCGACCGGCACCGTCGATCCGGGCCGCCCCTGTGGCGGCCCCTACGATAATCTCCCCGGATGATGACGGGTTCGTGAATCTTCCGGGCAAATGGTGTGTTACGTAGCATCGTACTTGCCACGAGTCACGAATCCGGTTGGGTGCCGCACCAATCGGCGATCATGACCGCAATGGTATGAGCCGCGGTCAGCAACTCGTCGATATCGGCGTACTCATCCGGCCCGTGCGCGGTCATCAGCTCGCCAGCGCCATAGAGTAGCGCTGGCATCTTGCCGATCTCGGTGAAGAGGCGGACATCCGTGCCCGCCGTGATCCCCTTGATCACGACATCCTCGCCGGTCACTTGCCGGTGCGCTGCCGCTACTGCCCGCGCGATCGGGGCCTCGGGCGACACTTCCGCCGAGGCGAACTGACCGCCGAACCACTCGACGACCGGCGGGTGCTCGCGCAGCCAGGCGTCGTCGTCCGCGACCCGGGCGATCAGCTCCTCGGTCTGGCGTTGCATGCCCTCGATCGTCTCGCCGGGCAGGAACCCGAGGCGCCCCTCGGACACGAGCGTCTCAGGCACCGTTGACGCCCAAGTTCCGGCCCGCACGACCCCGACGCTGATCGGAAACTTGTTTTCGAGATGGTCGTAGAGCGGGTGACTGAGCGTCCGGTTTCGTTCCGCTTCCCACGCCAGCAAGGCCTGGTGGACCGGGATGTACTTATCGACGGCGGAGACACCCCGATCGCGGTTGGCGCCGTGCGCCGCGCGGCCGGTGACGGTGATCCGGAACACCAGCGACCCGCCCTGGGCCACGACCAAGGCCAGGCCGGTCGGCTCGGTCACGATCACGGCGTCGGCGCGGTGACCGCGGAGGATCGTCGAGAGTGCGCCGAGGCCTCCATTCTCCTCCCCCACCGATGCCGCGAGGAGCAGATCGCCCCGGAGGCTCGTGCCGCTGGCGCGCAGGGCGTCGAGCGCCGCGAGGTAGACGACGATGCCGCTCTTCATGTCGGCCGCGCCGCGTCCGTAGACGCGGCCATCGGCGATCTCGCCCCATTGCCGCCGGGTCCAGAGCGCGGGATCGCCGGGATCGACGACATCGACATGGCCCTGGATCATCAGCGACCGGCCGCCGCCGGACCCGGCCAGCCTCCCGACCACACTGGGGCGGCCTTCCCACACGTCCTGCTCGCCCACATGGGTCAGGTACGGCGCGATCTCGTCGGGACGCGCCTCCCAGACATCGGTGTCCAGATCACGGTTCCGCATCATCGTGGCGATCGCGTCCTGCACGGGACCTTCGTCGCCGGTCACGCTGGGGATCGCGACGAGATCGAGCAGCATCCGCGCGATTTCGTCGCGGTGCGTCTGGAGATACTGGCCGACCGCGCCACTGAGCTCCTGCCTTGCCATGTCTGGGCCTCTCCCGGTTCCTGCTCCGGCGAGCCGCCTCACCATTGCGTAGGGGCGGGCAGGGATGTCAATGCTGTCGCATCAACCATCCATGATCGCGAGCAGGACGGTCATGGCGGTGCTTTGCCCCCAACTGATGCGGCTCAGGTTGGGGGAGGACGCGCCGCCCCTTGCAATCCGAGACCCCGCGACCGGGCGGACACCCTTGCCGGTCGGTGGTCAAGGTTCGCCCGGAACCGGGGGTACCGCCCCTACGGATCATTGAGCTCGGGCCGCCCCGATCGTGTCCGCATGGTGCTTCTCCCACCAACGGCCGGGATTCCCGTCAATGTATCCTCGGTAGCGCGCCATGTCGTGCTCTGAACGGATGATCCGGTCGAAATAGTCGCGTTGCCAGAGCCGTCGGTCGTAGGCAGGCCATCCATCACGCAACACGCCAGATCGCGAGGCGGCATGGACGCTGGCCTTGAACCAGCGGACGACCTCACCGGTGGTCGCGCTCCCTCCCTCTTGGCCCGCGCTCGTACCATGAACCAGAATGCCATGGACATGATCCGGCATGACCACGAAGGCGTCGAGCGCCACATCCGGAAAGCGACCGGGGATCGCCTCCCAGCGGTCGATAGCCATCGCCCCTGATGCGGTATGGACCACTCGTCCATCGTGGACCGATCCAAACAGCCGCTGCCCGCCAGCTGAGCGGATCCTGACGAAGACCGCCCCTGATTGGGCGTAGTCATGCCCCGGGTAGCGCAGGCTGTTGCGACGGCGATGGGAGACGATCGTCATGCGCGTAGCTCACCGTTGATCACCATGGTCTGCGTCTCGGAATCCGTAGGGGCGGTACCCCGGCGCATTCGCGGCTGATGCATTCGACGCGAAGGGTGTTCGCCCTTCCCCTTGCGATCCGAGTCTCCGTAGCCGCGGACCGGGCGGCCCTTGCGGACACCCTTGGTCCGGTCGGACGACGTGTGCGATCTCCACCGGGGTCCGCCCCTACGAAAAGCCCTGCTCCTGGCGATCTGAGACCCCGCGACCGGGCGGCCCTTGCGGACACCCTTGGTCCCGGTCGGACGACGTGTGCGATCCACCGGAGTCCGCCTCTACACATTGTGGAAACAGGTCACGCCGGCGAGCCGGATGTGAGCACCTCGGGGTTGACGATTACCTCCGGGGTCTCGCCATCGAGCACGGCGAGGAGATTTCGCGCCGCCAGCTCGGCCATCGCGTCACGGGTCGTCACCGTCGCCGAGGCGATGTGTGGAACGACGATGCAGTTCGGCAGTGTCACCAGCGGATGATCGGCCGGCAATGGCTCCGGATCGGTGACGTCGAGCCCGGCGGCAAAGATGTCGCCGTTCTGGAGCGCGGTCACAAGCGCGTCGGTATCGACGACCGGCCCGCGGGCGGCGTTGATCAGCACCGCGGTCGATTTCATGATCCCGAACTTGCGGGTGCTGATCAGGTGGTGCGTCTCGGGCGTCAGCGCGACGTGGAGGGAGACGAAGTCGGACCGCGCCAGCAAGTCGTCGAGCTCGACATAGGTCATCCCGTAGTCCGCCTCGGCGCTCGGATCCTCGTAGGCGTCGTTGGCGAGAATCGTCATCTTGAAGCCGGTCGCCATTCCGGCCAGTTCCTTGCCGATCCGCCCGAAGCCGACGATCCCGAGCGTCGCCCCGACGATGTCCTGGCCCAGCAGCAGTTTCGGTCCCCACGTCCGCCACTTGCCATCCCGCACATAGGTCGCCGCCTCGACGACCCGGCGTGATGCCGACATCAGCAGGGTGAACGCGAACTCCGCCGTCGCGGCGGTGAGCACCCCGGGCGTGTTGCAGACGGCCACGCCACGCGCCGTGGCGGCATCGACATCGACATTGTCGAAGCCGACCGCGAAGTTGCTGACGACGCGGATCGTCGGGTGCTGGTCGAGCAGGGCGCCGTCGATCTTCTCGGTCAGGAGGGTAAGCGCCGCGTCGGCGCCATCGAGCAGCGCATGCAGCTCGTCACCGGATGGCGGAAGGTCGCCCTCCCAGACCTGGACATCGCAGCGCGGGCGCAAGAGGTCGAGCCCCGCTTCCGGGATGAGGCGGGTGACGGCCACACGGGGCTTCGCTGCCATACGTTGTTCTCCTTGGTTGCGGTCGGTTCGGAGCATCGGTTGGTGGCGCGACGGCGCCCGGGCATGTCGTGTTCCTTGTACCGGCAAACGGGCAATCCGACAACAGCAAAGAACAAGGCAAATCCGGCACAAGAGGGGGACAGGGACGCTTCATGTAGCGTCCCTGTCCCCTTCAACAGGAGAAGCCCCGGCGTGCCAGGCTAGGGACGGGCGCGGCGAGCGGCGAGATTCTGGACCGCATCGCCGCCGGCGGTGCTCGTCTTCAGATGGACGGGTTGGTGTGCCTGCCCCTGATTGGAGCGGACGCGAAGGTTGATCACTTCCACCAACACGCTGAACGCCATCGCGGTGTAGATGTAGCCCTTGGGAATGTGCTGGTGAAAGCCCTCGGCCACCAGCGACATCCCGATCAGCAGCAGGAAGCTGAGCGCCAGCACCTTGACCGTCGGGTGCTGCTCGACGAACTCGGAGAGCGGCTTCGCGGCGACCAGCATCACCCCCACGGCAATGACGACCGCCGCGATCATGACGCCAAGCTCATCCGCCATGCCGACCGCGGTGATCACCGAGTCGAGCGAGAACACGATGTCGAGCAGCATGATCTGGGCGATCACACTCATGAACGAGACCGCCGCCTTGGCCTCTTTCCCAGCCTCGTGTCCTTCGAGCTTCTCGTGAATCTCCATCGTCGCCTTGAAGATCAGGAAGAACCCGCCGATCAGGAGAATCAAGTCACGCCCTGAAAAATCACGGTCGAAGATCGTGAACCAGGGCTCGGTAAGACCGATTAGCCAACTGATCGAGAACAACAGCAGGATGCGCATGATCATCGCCGCGCCGAGGCCGACCAGCCGTGCCCGGTCGCGCTGATGCGCAGGCAGCTTGCCGGCGAGAATCGAGATGAAGACGACGTTGTCGACCCCCAGCACGATTTCCAGCGCGGTCAGGGTCAGCAGCGATGTCCAGATTGCCGGGTCCGAAATCCAGTCCATGCGTTCTTCTCATCCTCATTGATTGTGCTGGTTTATCGAGCCCAGGCCGCCCGTCGAGCGCGTATCGCATCCGGTCAAAACCTGCGACCGGCGACGCCGTGTCCGGAATGCGACCGTAACCACGATCAGACTATCAGAATCATGGATGATCCCACCTGACCTCTTCGCATACCCGCCACTGTACCAAACCGGGCGGTTACGGTGGTACCACGTTTGGCGGGACGTTGGCGTCATCCTTGCGAGCGATCGCCCGTAGCTTGCGGCGGCACCCTGTGACAGCGGCTATAGTGAACTCGCCGAGATTCTTGGAGGGGAGTATTCCTTTCGCGGCGGTGTCGTCAACACGGAAGGAAGCGTTTCCTCCTGGCACCGTCCACCGCATCCGCGGTGGAAGAGACCTCCAGTAACTCCCCGTATCGCCCACGCTGGAGGCTTGTCCGTGTCCGTTCCATTATGGGTCTGGGTGGCGACCGTCGCCGCCATCATCGGCCTGTTCGTCTTCGATTTCATGGCCAGCCGGCGAACCCCGCATGCTCCCAGCACGAAGGAAGCGGGCTTCTGGTCGGCCTTCTATATCTCGCTTGGACTCCTCTTCGGCGTAGCAGTCTCGCTGGTCTGGGATCCCACCCATGGGACCGAGTATCTGGCCGGCTTTCTCACTGAGTACAGCCTCTCGATCGACAATCTGTTCGTCTTCCTGCTGATCATGTCGCGGTTCGCGGTGCCCAAGGATTACCAGCAGAAGGTGCTCCTGATCGGGATCGTGATCGCGTTGATCATGCGCGGCATCTTCATCGCGCTCGGCGCGGCGATCATCGAGAACTTCAGCTGGGCGTTTTGCATCTTTGGTGCGTTCCTGCTCTATACCGCCTGGAAGCTGGGCACCGAAGGCGAGCACGACGACGAAGAATACGAAGAGAACGCGTTCATCAAGTCGGTCCGCCGGGTGGTGCCGACGACCGACGCCTATATCGGCGACCGGATGACGGTCAAGGTCGATGGCAAACGGTTCATCACGCCGATGGCGATCGTGATGCTCGCGATCGGTTCGACCGATCTCCTCTTCGCGTTCGATTCGATCCCGGCGATCTTCGGGCTGACCCGCGAGCCGTACATCGTGTTCACAGCCAACGCCTTCGCCCTGATGGGTCTTCGGCAGCTCTACTTCCTGCTCGGTGACCTGCTCAACCGGCTCGTCTATCTCTCGATCGGGCTGGCGGTGATCCTTGGCTGGATCGGGATCAAGCTGATCATTCACGCGATGCACGAGAATGAGCTGCCGTTCATCAATGGGGGGAACCACATCACCGTGATCCCCGAGATCCCGACCTGGCTGTCGCTGCTGGTGATCATCATCACGATCTCGATCGCGGCGGTCGCGAGCCTGATCAAGACGCGCTCCAATGCCCGCGACAAGGCGGTTATCTCCCCCAGCTGAGTAACGTGTCCAAGGCTGATCGTCAATCAGAGCGCAGCAATGGGCCGCATCCATCAATAGACGATTTCGAAGGACCGCATCCGCTTGATCCCCGCGGGGATCAAGCGGATGCGATCCATCAGTTTCTCCGGAACCGCCTGTTGTGAATCCCAGCGCCGCGTCGAACAGCTGCGTCGTGCGCGAAGCCGACGGTTTCCTTTCCAGCGCACTGGTGCGTCCGCTGCGCGAGTGGCGGCCATAACGGAAACAACGTGAAGCTTCGCTTCACCGGGCCGCCACCGATGCCGCTTACAAGGGCGGCCCCTACAATGATTTTCCCCGGTGGATCACCACTTCATGAATAATCCGGGGTAGCGTACGTGGGAGAGGGTGGCTCCATGAGCAACGGTATCCTGACAACCATCTTTCGGCACCACGCATGGTCGAACCTGGTGCTGATCGACTTCCTCGCCGGTCTGACGGAGGAGCAGCTGAACCGCGCTGTCCCCGGCACCTATGGCGGTTCGATCGCCACGGTGCGTCACCTGATCTCGTCCGACGCCGATTACGTGCGGATCATCCCGGATACCCCAGAAGTGCCCCAGGTGGCGGAGGATGGACCGTTCGGCGGCTGGGACGAGCTGCGGGCGGTGGCCGCCGCCACCGATACCGCACTGATCGCCTATGTCGATGGACTCAGCGGCGACCTCTTCTTCATCGATGTGGACGACGGAGTCGAGTTCACGCTGGCGCGGTCGATCCTCCTGTCCCAGATCATCCATCACGCGACGGAGCACCGGAGCCAGATTCGGACCACGCTCTCCACGCACGGGATCACGCCGCCCGAGATCTCGGTGTGGGCCTGGCGCTCCAGCAGCGAAGGACAAGCATTCCTGAGCGACCTCGTCCGCCGGTCCTGACGATCCTGACACAGCCGGTCATCCGCAACCGAGGGCAAGACGCGAGACGCTCGAGGCGGGTAGAGGATATCCGACCACGGTGGTATACTTTGGGTCTGGGAACAAGACTCATTCTCAGGTAGGAACGATCAGCGCAAGACATCCACAGGCTGACTTCCTCCAGTACCGAGAGTCACTTACCAAGAACGGAAGGTCACGCGGTGACGACGGCTCCACGGACAACCTATCGCAATACCACGCAGCGCGCGATCATCCAGGCGGAGGTCGAGACGGCGGCCGGGCATCTCACCGCCGGCGAGATCTTCGAGCGCGTGCGGCGGCAGTATCCGTCGATCGCGTACGGCACGGTCTATCGCACGCTGCACCTGCTGGCCGAGCATGGCCTGATCCAGGAGCTGACCTTTGCCGACCAGGCCAGCCGCTTCGACAAGCGCGTGGAACGTCACGATCACGTCCACTGCACGACCTGCGGGGCACTGACAGATGTCGACGTGCCGGTCGCCCTTTTGGCGGCGCATGTCGCGGAAGAGCAGTCCGGCTATTCGGTCACTAGCCATCACACGCTGTTCGCCGGGATCTGCCCCACCTGCCGCACATCGGCGGTCGGAAAGATCGTCGCCGCGCAAGCCGAGGCTCCGGGAGATCGGCCGCGGCGGTAGGTCGAGCGTTCCACCGGCTTTGGAGATAGAAGACGAGTTTCGAAGGAGGGTCAATCAGCACATGATGGAGACGACAAGCGCCGCTCCAATGTTCGAGATCGAGAACCTGCATGCGTCGATCGAGGATAAGGAAATTCTCAAAGGCGTCAACCTGACGATCAACACCGGCGAAGTTCACGCCATCATGGGTCCCAACGGGTCCGGCAAGAGCACGCTGGCGAATGTGCTGGCCGGCAACCCGACCTACGAGGTGACCGAGGGATCGGCCCGCTTCTACGGCGAGGACATCCTTGAGCTGGGCCCCGACGAGCGCGCGCATCTCGGGATCTTCCTGGCGTTCCAGTACCCGACCGTGATTCCCGGCGTCTCGATGGCCAACTTCCTCCGGATGGCGGTCACGAACACGCGCAAGGCCCGCTCCGAGAAGTCCGGCGGCGCGGTCCCACCCATGAACCCACGTGAGTTCCGCCGGCTGATGCGGGAGAAGATGAAGCTGCTCAACATGGACGAATCGTTCGCGACCCGGTACCTCAACGAAGGGTTCTCCGGCGGTGAGAAGAAGCGGGCGGAGATTCTCCAGCTCGCGCTCCTCGAGCCGACCCTGGCGATCCTCGACGAGACCGATTCCGGCCTCGACATCGATGCCCTGAGGGTCGTCTCCGAGGGTGTCAACAATCTCTCGGACGATACGATGGGGACGCTCCTCATCACGCATTACCAGCGGCTGCTCAACTACATCAAGCCGCACTTCGTGCACATCATGATGGATGGCCGGATCGTCCAGAGCGGCGGGCCGGAGCTGGCGCTCGAGCTCGAAGCCAAGGGCTACGAGAAACTCCGGGCCGAAGTCGCGCTCGCTGCCGCCGTCTGATCGTTTGATCTCACCATGTGTTCATCCGCACATCGGATCGTCTCGGAATCATTCACGCATCGCGCTGGAGGAGTTCACTGATGGTTGCCGCACCCAAGGCCCAAGTCGACATCGGCGATTACAAGTACGGGTTCGCCGACAAGGAAGACTATTTCTACAAGTCGGGCAAGGGCCTGAACCGCAAGGTGGTCGAAGAGATCTCGCACATGAAGGGCGAGCCGGAGTGGATGCGGGACTACCGCCTCAAGTCGCTCGATCACTTCGAGAAGCGCCCGATGCCGAACTGGGGCAGCGAGGCGATCCACGACATCGACTTCGACGACATCTACTACTACATCCGGCCGGCCGAGAAGCAGGGCAAGACCTGGGAGGAAGTTCCGACCTACATCAAGGACACCTTCGAGAAGCTCGGCATCCCCGAGGCGGAGCGGAAGTTCCTGGCCGGGGTGGGGGCCCAGTACGAGTCCGAGGTCATCTACCACTCGCTGCGCGAGGATCTCGAGAAGCAGGGCGTGATCTTTCTCGACATGGATACGGCGGTCAAGGAACAGCCGGATCTCGTCAAGCAGTACTTTGGCACGATCATCCCGTACGCCGACAACAAGTTTTCGGCGCTCAACTCCGCGGCGTGGTCGGGCGGCTCGTTCATCTACGTGCCCGAGAATGTCCGCGTCGAGGTACCGCTGCAGGCCTACTTCCGGATCAACGCCGAGAACATGGGGCAGTTCGAGCGCACGCTGATCATCTGCGCGCCGGGCTCGTACGTCCACTATGTCGAAGGTTGCACGGCGCCGACCTACACCACGAACAGCCTCCACTCGGCGGTCGTCGAGATCATCGTCCAGGAAGGCGCGCGATGCCGCTACACCACGATCCAGAACTGGTCGAAGAACGTCTACAACCTCGTCACCAAGCGGGCCGCCGCCTACAAGGACGCGACCATGGAGTGGGTCGATGGCAATCTCGGCTCGAAAGTCACGATGAAGTACCCGGCGGTCTGGATGATGGAGCCAGGCGCGCGCGGCGAGGTGCTCTCGGTCGCCTTCGCCGGTGACGATCAGCATCAGGACGCCGGCGCCAAGATGGTGCACGCGGCACCGCATACATCCTCGCAGATCACTTCCAAGTCGATCTCGAAGGGGACAGGGCGCTCCTCGTATCGCGGCCTGGTGAAGGTCCACAAGGGCGCGCACGATGTCAAGAGCAGCGTCGTCTGCGACGCGCTCCTGCTCGACGAGACGAGCAAGACGGACACCTACCCCTACATGGAGATCGAGGAAGAGCGCGTGTCGATCGGCCACGAGGCGACCGTCTCCAAGGTCGCCGACGAGCAGATCTTCTATCTCCAGAGCCGTGGCCTGAGCGAGACCGAGGCGATGAGCATGATCGTCAACGGCTTCATCGAGCCGATCGCCAAGGAGCTGCCGCTGGAATACGCGGTCGAGCTCAACCGGCTGATCCAGCTCGAGATGGAAGGCTCAGTCGGCTAGCGCGGTCCGGTCCCGCCTTCCCGCCTTCCGGGCACCGCCCGATCGTGGTATCCCCGCGATCGGGCGGTGGACCGCTCCGTCGGCGGATGGTCGCGGCGCTGGCCTGGATCATCTCATTTCCGACATATAGAGGACATAATGGAAGCAACGATACCGACAAAGAGACCGCTGGCCGAAGCGGCGCAGGATCTCGTCAGCTTTTCGCGCCAGGCCGTGATCGAGCTGTCGCTCGCCAAAGGTGAGCCCGCCTGGCTCCGGGAGCAGCGCCTGGCCGCCTGGGATGTCTTCGCCGCGTTGCCCTACCCGGGCCGCAAGGATGAAGAGTGGCGCCGCACCGATCTGCGCCGCTTCAAGCTCGATCGCTTCACGCCATCGCAAGCGTCAGAACCGCGCGTCACCTCGCTCGACGGCGTCGTCACCGGAGACGGTACCGGCCACGCGCTCCAGATTGGCGAGGCCGAGCACCGGGCGGGGATCACGATCGGCAAGGGCGCGGGCACCGTCTACTCGCATGCCGACCCAGCGCTCGCCGCCCAAGGCGTCGTCTTCACCGATCTCGACACGGCGGTTCGCGAGCATCCCGACCTCGTCCGGCAGTACTTCATGACCGAGGCCGTACCCGCCATGTTCGGCAAGTTCGAGGCGCTGCACGCCGCGTTCTGGCAGAGCGGCGCCTTTCTCTACGTCCCCAGGGGCGTCAGCGTCGAGCTGCCGTTCCGCTCGTTCGCGCTCAGCGCGGAGGCGGGAAGCGCGGGCTTCACGCACTCCCTGATCGTGCTCGAAGAGAGCGCCGAGGCGTTCTTCGTCGACGCCTTCCATTCGGAGACGGAAGCGGAGGCGGCGTTCACCTCGTCGGTCGTCGAGCTGATCCTGCGCAACGACGCGAAGCTGCGCTACGTGCAGGTCCAGGACTGGGGCCGCCACGTCTGGAACTTCATGACCGAGCGCGCGGTGCTCGGCCGCGACGCCGAGCTCAAGTCGCTCCAGGTGACGTTGGGCACGAAGTTCACCAAGAATTCGATCGGCTCGCATCTCCGGGGCGAGAACGCGATCGCCGAGATGCTCGGGATCTTCTTCGCCGATGGCGATCAGTTCTTCGATCACCACACCTGGCAGCTCCATGAAGCGCCGTACACGACGAGCGACCTGGAGTTCAAGGGGGCGCTCAAGGAGCGGGCGCGCTCGGTCTATTCCGGCCTGATCAAGGTCTCGGAAGGCGCCCAGCGGACCGACGCCTACCAGCAGAACCGGAACCTGGTGCTGAGCCGGGAAGCGCGGGCGGATTCGATCCCGAACCTTGAGATCGCCGCCAACGATGTCCGCTGCACGCACGGCGCGACTGTGTCCCAAGTCGATGAGGAGCATATCTTCTACCTCCAGACGCGTGGCATCCCCCGCACCGAGGCCCAGAAGCTGATCGTCGAGGGCTTCTTCCGGCCGGTGATCGACCGAATCCCGGTCGAGGAGATCCAGGGATTCCTGGAGAGCGCGATCGCCGCCAAGGTCGGGTATTGACGGGGGCGTCCCACCCATGCGCAGGGGAGGCCATCCCATGGAATGGGCGCCTGGCGAACACGGGACGGCATCGCGCCGGGCGGCGGATGACCCGCCCATGCGTAGGGGAGGCCATTCCATGGAATGGGCGCCTAGCGAACACGGGACGGCACCGCGCCGGGCGGCGGATGACCCGCTCATGCGTAGGGGAGGCCCCCGTGGCCTCCCGGTGATGGCAACGACCCATCCCACGGCGGGGGTACGCACCCATTCGTGGGGGATTCCGTGCAAGCGGCATGGAGAGGCCACCGATGCCGCTTGCAGGGGCCTCCCCTACGGATGGGTGGCGACGCTCCGGTCGGCTTGTCTGGATTAAGGTCTTCCCTGTGATTGGAGAAGCGATGCACATGGCGACCACCACGGACCAGATTGCGACGACCGCCCAGGCCCAGCCGAATCGCTTGGACGGAACGGCGATCCGCGCCGACTTCCCGGTCCTCAACCAGCCGTCCGGCGACCGGCCGCGGCTCGTCTTCCTCGACAGCGCCGCGAGCTCCCAGAAGCCTCAGGTCGTGATCGATGCGCTGACCGGCTATTACGAGCGGTACAACGCCAACATCCACCGGGGCGTCTACCAGATCTCCGAGCTCGCGACCGAGCGGTTCGAGGAGGCGCGGCGCAAGGTCGCCCGGTTTCTCAACGCCCGCTCCCCGCGCGAGTGCATCTTCGTGCGCAACGCGACCGAGGCGCTCAATCTCGTCGCCCAGTCGTGGGGCCGCGCCAACATTTCCGCTGGTGACCTGATCGTCTTCAGTACGATGGAGCATCACTCCAACATCGTCCCTTGGCAGATCCTGGCGGAGGAGAAGGGGGCGACCCTCGGGCACATCCGAATGGGAACCGACGGCCGCCTCGATCAGGAACACTTCGACGAGCTGCTGGCGCGCGAGCCGAAGCTGGTCGCGATCACCCACGTCAGCAACAGCCTCGGCACCGTCAACCCGCTCAAGGAGATGATCGCCCGTGCTCACGCCGCCGGAGCGGTCGTCGTTGTCGATGGGGCGCAGAGTGCGCCCCACCTCGCGATCGATGTCCAGGAACTCGATTGCGACTTCCTGGCGATCTCGGGCCACAAGATGTGTGGTCCGATGGGCGCGGGAGTCCTCTACGGCAAGCGCTCGCTGCTCGACGCGATGCCGCCATTTCTCGGCGGCGGCAGCATGATCCGCAAGGTCGAGCTTGAGCGCTCAACCTGGGCCGATGTCCCGGCGAAGTTCGAGGCCGGGACGCCCGCCGTGGGCGACGCGATCGCGCTCGGGGTCGCGATCGACTACCTGAGCGACCTCGGGATGGACCAGATCTGGCTTCACGAGCGGGAGATCGTCGCCTACGCGCTGGACCGCCTCCGCGAGATTCCCAACGTCATCATCTTCGGCCCCCAGGACGCCGGGGAGCGGAGCGGCGTGGTCTCGTTCGCGGTCGGCGAGGTCCACCCCCATGATGTCGCGGCGATTCTCGACGAAGGGAACGTCGCGGTGCGGGCGGGTCATCATTGTACCCAGCCGCTGATGCGCGCCCTCGATGTCGTCGCCACGACGCGAGCCAGCTTCTATCTCTACAACGACCGTGAGGATGTCGATCGCCTGATCGAGGGCGTCCACCGCGTCAATCAGGTGTTCGGCGGCACCACGCCCCGGACCGCGACCGGCGGCCCCTGCCGCGAGAAGTGGGACGCCCACACATTTCAGGACGACGCACCATGAGCTTTGGCGCCGACAGCATCTATCGCGAGATCATCCTCGAGCACTCGAAGCATCCCCGGAACCGGGGCACCCTCGATCCGGCCGACTTCACCTACGAAGACGTCAATCCGATGTGCGGCGACGAGATCCGGATCGATGTTCGCGTGCGGGACGATCATATCTCGGAGATCAGGTTCTCGGGCCGGGGCTGCGCCGTGAGCCAGGCGTCGGCGTCGATCCTGACCGAGATGGCCGAGGGCAAGACCCTCGCCGAGGTCAAGGGGATCGGCAAGGACGAGCTGCTCGACGAGATCGGGATTCCGGTCAGTCCGGCCCGGATGAACTGCGCCTTGCTCGGGCTCAAGGTGCTCAAGGCGGGCGTCTACGGCGTCGAACACGCCAGCGCCGCGTTGGAGGAGATCTGACCCGCCGGCCGGTTGCCCGCCCGGCGGCATACCGGTTTTTTCCGATAGTGAGACGAATGAGTATCCCGCATGTCTGAGTCCGATGGGTTCGTTACGGTCGCCAAAGTGGGATTTCTGGAGCCCGGCGAGCTTGCCTATGTCGAAGTCGGCGATGAGCCCGTCTGCCTGATAAACATCGAAGGCGAGCTGCACGCAATCAACGACACGTGCACCCATGAGGATGCCTCGCTCTCCGACGGCACGATCGACGGAGACGAGATCGAATGCCCGCTGCACGGCGGGGCGTTCAACATCCGGACCGGCGAGGCGACGTCCTTCCCCGTCGTGGTCGCGGTCGAGAAGTACGCCGTCCGGATCGTCGGAGACGAAGTCCAGGTTGCCCTCCGGACCCTGTCCCCGATTGACTGATCGCTCCCAGCCATATCCTGGAATGCGCAAAGACGAACGCTCCGCGGCCGTCCCGGCGCTGTCGCTGGAACCGGTCTCTCCCATCCAGGCGGCACTGCCAGACGAGCTGGCCGGGCAACTCCCGGCTCGGAGGCGCCCGTCGCCTCGACTCCCGGATTCGCCTGAGGCACCGCGTGTCCCCCCACCTTTGCTTGACCAACCGGAAGCAACGCCGGATCGCCTTTCTGGGTGACAAGGGCGTGATGATCCGAGAGAATGGCGATTGCGTTCGTCCAAGGCGACCAGCGGTTTCCCAGGCATGCCCCGGACACTGCATGCGATCCGTGGGATCGCCATAGCGAAGGGCTCCGGATGACAGTCGAGAGGTTCCCGCTCGTGGACCAACGGTTGCGGCGGTCCGAGGATTGGCCGTTGCGGGCAAATCGATGGGTCCAGCTAACGTTCGCGGAGAACGATCCGGCACACTTCGATGGCGATTTCTGGAGTCGCTTGATGCGGGACTGCCGGGCCAACGCGGTCTGCATCAGCGCCGGCGGGTACATCGCCTACTACCCCACCCGCATCCCGTTTCATTATCGCAGCGGGTATCTCGGTGACACCGACCCGTTCGGCGCTGTCGTGGAGAGTGCTCGCGCCCTCGATATGCACGTCATGGCACGGGTCGACCCGCACGCGGTTCATGCGGACGTCGCCGCTGCCCACCCGGAATGGCTGGCCCTGGACCAGAACGGGGAGCCGCTGGAACACTGGAGCTACCCCGGAATCTGGCTGACCTGTCCATTCAGTGCATATCATCGCGAGTTCATTACGGAAGTAGCGCGCGAACTCGTGCGCGACTACGACATCGACGCCATCTTTGCCAACCGGTGGCAGGGCCACGGCGGTATTTCCTACAGCGATCACGCGCGGCGCGGCTTTCGCGACGACACCGGCTTCGACCTTCCGGTCCGGCAAGATGATCCTGACGATCCCGCCTGGCAGGCGTTCGTTCCCTGGCGACGGCGACGGCTGAGTGAGCTGGTCGGGATCTGGGACAACGCGGTGCGTGACATTCGTCCACACGCCCGGTTCATCCCCAATGTCGGCAGTCTCGCGCTTCGTGACATGGACCGGAATCTGATCGCCAGGCACTATCCGATCTTCTTCATCGACAAGCAGGGGCGTTCCGGGATCGAGGCGCCCTGGTCGGCCGGGCGCACCGGAAAGCGAAGCCGGAGCCTGTTTCGCGACCGTCCGGTTGGGCTGATCACCTCGGTCGGGCCGGAGCTCCACCACCGCTGGAAGGATTCGGTCGCGCCCCCGCAAGAGACGAAGACGTGGATCGTCGACGGGTTCGCCCAAGGCGCTTTCCCCTGGTTCACCAAGTTCAACGCGACGATCTCCGACGACCGCTGGATCGCACCGGTGGCCGAGGCGTTCAATCTGCACGCGCGGATTGAACCGGCGCTGGCCGGGATGACGATCACCGCGGAGGTGGCCCTGCTAGATCCCACCCAATCGGAACGATTTGTCAGCTCCAACGCCAGCCGTGAGCAGTTCTCGCATGAGGATGGCTTCTACCAGGCGCTCGTCGAGGCCCGCATCCCGTTCGAGTTCGTCGCCGACGAGTTGCTCAGTGCCGAGGAGCTGGCACCGTTCCGGGTGCTGATCCTCGCCAACACCGAGTTCCTGAGCGACGAGCAATGCGCGGTGATCAGCGCATGGGTGGAGTCGGGCGGGAGTCTGGTCGCGGCCTATCAGTCGACGATGCTGGACGGAGCCGGAGCGTCCCGAGCCAACTTCGGTCTTGCCGACGTGCTGGGCGTCGACCTCGTCGCACCGAGCCGCGGACCGGTCAGGAACAACTACATGGCACTCATTGGGCAACATCCCCTGCACGCCGGTCTGGCCGGCGCGAAACGCATCATCGGCGGAACCCACCTGCTGCAGGTCAGCGCGCGGGAGGGTGTCGAGGTCCCGTTCCGGTTCATTCCGGATTTCCCGGACTTGCCGATGGAAGAAGTGTATGCCCGCGATGAACCGGCAAATCCTGCGGTCGTCACCCGGGAACTGCTCTCCGGGGGCCGGGTCGTCTATTTCGGATTCAACCTCGGCTCCCTCTTCTGGGAAACGCTGCAGGCGGACCACGGCCTCCTGATCGCCAACGCGGTCCGGTGGGGGCTGCGTGACACGCCCATGGTTTGGATCGAGGGCCCCGGTCTGGTCGACGTGGCGGTACGGACACGCGACGGAGCCATCGCAATCTCGCTCGTCAACCTGACGAATCCGATGGCGATGCGCGGCGCCATTCGCGAAACACTCCCACTCCCACGGCAACGCATAGAGGCGAGCGTGCCCGCCGGAGCCGGGAACGTGACCGCGAGACTGCTGGTCGCCGAGCGGGACGTTGAGGTCACTGTGCAGGACGGGATTGCCGTGGTCGAGGTCGAGGGTATCGACCTCCTCGAAGTGGTGCTTGTGGCCTGGAGCTGATGCGATGCCTGGCCTTGCCGGGCTTTCAAATGCCGCCACGACGGTCGGCCTCATCGGCCCAGCCGCGTTCATGGTGATGAACTCCTCGGCGCCCACCATCTGCTGTCTCGTGGGGGCGTCATCGTGGATGATGCCCTGCTCAACGCTCCGTGCCGGGAAGCAATTGGCGGTGACGGGCCTGATGCGCACCGCGTCAAGCCCCTGCCGGCCGTTTGGGAGTTGTGGGGCTGTCACAGGTGGTCATCACTCCGCACATTGATGCGACACCGCTCGACGTGGCCGGACGATCGTTGCGGAGAATCCGCGTCGGTTCGTTTGGGACCAACGGCTGCTCAACGGCGTCGACAAGGTCGCGGGGTATTGGCGTCTGCACCCGGAACGGATGTCACGGGAAGCCCACGACCTGAACCTGCCGGCGTGATGATGGAGTCGCGTCGTGTCTCAGTCAGGGACGGTGATCGATTCGAGGCCGAGCTCGGGAGCCGGGAATTGCGGGTCCATCGCCTGCATCGTGTCAGCGATGATGCGCGCGATGACCGCGTTGCGATACCACTTCCTGTTCGCGGGGACCACGTACCACGGCGCGTGCTCCGTCGAGCAGTGCGAGATGGCGTCCTCGAACGCCGCCTGGTAGGCATCCCAGCGCTTGCGCTCGGCGAGATCGCCGGCGGAGAACTTCCAGTGCTTCTCCGGATCGTCGAGCCGGGCCTGAAGACGCTCCTTCTGCTCATCCTTCGAGATGTGGAGATAGAACTTCAGGATGCGGGTGCCGTTCGCCGCCAGCATCCGCTCGAAATCATTGATCTGCTCGTAGCGCCCGGACCAGACAGCCTCCTCGACGAGCTTCCTGACGCGGACGACGAGGACATCCTCGTAGTGCGAGCGGTTGAAGATCGTGATGAAGCCGTGGCGGGGCGTATGCTGATGATAGCGCCACAGAAAGTCGTGCCCACGCTCGACATCGTTCGGTACCTTGAACGAGCGGACATGACACCCCTGCAGGTTGACGCCGCGAAAGACGTGCTTGATCGTGCCGTCCTTGCCACCGGAGTCGGTCGCTTGGAGGATGATCAGCAGGCTCTGTTTGGCTTCGGCGTATAGTCGCTCCTGGAGCGAGATGATCCGCTTCCGGTCGAACTTTAGCAGACGCTCCCCCTCGGCCTTGTCGGGGATGTTGCCAGTGTCGTCCGGATCCCGGTCCTCGAGTGTGACGGTCTGGCCGGGCGCGACCCGGTACTCCGGCATCGGCGTCATTGCGCGTTATCCCTCTGGTGAGCCTGGAACCGTTGGAGCCACACCGCTCCCCATCGTCATCGACACGATAACGGAAACGGCGATGTCGCATGGACATCGCCGTTTCTTCCCGGTCAAGCCGGACGATTGCGTGCGCTGTTCTCCACCCGGAAAGGCTTTCTCGCGACGTGGGCGGAAGACGGTGGCGATCCCCTAAGGATTGACCACCAGCAGGAGCATCAGGAACATCGCAATCAGCGCGACGACCGCCATACTCCGGACGAGGACATCTTCGCGGGTCAGGATATCGCGCGCGCGGCGCTCATTCTCGGTCATTGTTGTGTGGACTCCCCAGACCACAGCTCCCCACCAGCGCGCAACGGTACACGCCTGGAAAATCTGCCTCATCCTGTCGGACTGCTTGGGCTTGTCATCACGACCGGACTGCTTCCCTCAAAGCCAGCCAGTGCGGGATGGATGTGCGCGAGGCGCGTGCTCATGAGCATAGTTCTCGCGTGCCGGTGTGTCAATCATCCCGGCCTCGTATTCTTGAACGCATCGATGCCCGCGTTCGTTTCGTATTCGTGCGTTCCAATCGTCTCCGCAAAGACGGAGGAACGGCTTGGCTTGGTGCCCGATTTATCATCATGAGTACGTCTCCCGATGTCGCCCGCTCGGTTCGAGAAGAGGGATCTTCCGCCGGGCGCTAGACACCTCTGACACCTCATAAATGCATACCGTATGCCACCGAAACGGTCACCGTAACAGGCGCCGGAACGTCGGGAAGCATTATCGAACAGGCCATGCCTATGAAAGGTGCGTTCGTTCGCGGGTGACAGCTTGTGCGAATCGCGGGATTCGCTACAATGCTGAGCGCTTCCCGATTCGCCCGGCGCGTGACCTTGTCGCGGTTGGGGCATTCGAACGGGAGACACCATACCGGTGGCGGGAGTCTGGCCCAGCTTGACAGTCTGGAAGGGTGTGCTGGACGTGCCCGCATCGCCTCCGCCCATCCCTGTCCGCGTCCCCGCGATCGGGGCGACGTGGCGGGCCGAAGAGCCGAATGCCGAATAATGAAAGGAAACGGTGAAGGATGCGCGACATGGACGCCTTTGACGGTCTCGGTGTTCATCTGGGGAACTTGAGCCGGGTATCCGGGGCCGAGACTCGCTCGATCAGCGCCGAGAATGTCACCGGCGAGAAGGGCGCCGGGGGCCGGGCGACCGAGGGCACCGGCGCGGATGCGGCGCGGGAGCTCGGCCAGGGATGGAAGGTCTCGCCCAGCATCCGGATCGAGGGCGGGGAGACCGTCACACTCGCCGAGATCGAAGGCCCCGGCGCGATCCAGCACATTTGGCTCACGGTCCACCCGACGTTCTGGCGGCGCCTCGTGCTCCGGATCTATTGGGACGATGAAGCGACGCCGTCGGTCGAGACTCCGATCGGCGACTTCTTCGCGAATGGCTGGGGCGAGCGCTGCAACATCGCGTCGATCCCGGTCGCGGTCAATCCCGCCGGGGGGTTCAACTGCTACTGGGAGATGCCGTTCCGGAAGCGGGCGCGGATCACGGTCGAGAACCTGGTGTCGGACACGGTCGCCGGTTTCTACTACCAGATCACCTATGCCCTGACCGCGATTCCCGACGACCGCGCCTATCTCCACGCCCAATGGCGCCGCTCCAACCCTTTGGCCTACATGGATGTCCATACCCTGCTCGACGGGGTGACCGGCCAGGGGCAGTATGTCGGAACGTATCTGGCCTGGGGCGTCAACGCGACCGGCTGGTGGGGCGAGGGCGAGATCAAGTTCCATCTCGATGGAGATCGCGACTGGCCCACGATCTGCGGCACCGGCACCGAGGATTACTTCGGTGGCGCCTGGAACTTCGAGCATCCCCGTGGCGAGTACGGCGTGTATTCGACGCCGTATCTGGGGTTGCCACAGGTGATCACGCCGGATGGCCTCTACCGGAGCCAGCAGCGCTTCGGGATGTATCGCTGGCACGTGCCGGATCCGATCCGGTTCCGGGAGAACTTGCGGGTGACGATCCAGGCGCTTGGCTGGCGCTCCCAGCTCGAAGGCAAGAGCCGCTACCTGCCCCTGCAAGACGACATCGCGTCCACCGCGTTCTGGTACCAGACCGAGCCGCACGGCGTGTTCCCGCCTTTGGGCGACGCGAACCATCTCGAAGTCATCTAGTGGACCGTCAAGGCTGAAATGTCATCCCGACCGCTGTGTCGAGCAGCCGCATCGGCAACGACGTGAATGGGCCGCATCCGCCAACAGATGATCCCGAAGGGATCACGCGGATGCGGTCCATCAAGCCCTTCGGGATTGCCTGTTTGCGATCTCTCGCCGCCGATCCGCGGGCATGTCCTGTAAGCGGCATCGGAGCGACGTCGAATGGATCGGCAAGACGCCGGCAAGGACGGGCGTGCTGGTCCCGCGGGACCAGCGACGCAGCCGCGCGATGCGCTGCCGGGATTCCTCTGGTCGCGGAGTGTATCCCGAAGCGCAGTGAGGGACCGTCCCGACCGATGCAGCTGCTCGACACAGCTGCTGGAATGACACATGAGGGCTGACACTCCACTTGAGTGTGTCCGCAAACGACTTCGTACCGCCATTTGTAGGGGATGATCGTGTAGGCGGCATCGGTAAGCGGCATCGGTGGCGGCCCAGATCAGGCGCAAGGACCGCTCTGTCATGGAAGGGCGGGTCGATCTCAACCACGGGAGGCCACAGGGGCCTTCCTTACGAATGGACCGAAAGGGAAACGAACGATGACGGAAATATCCTCGAACAGGCGCAAGGTGCTGATCACCGGCGCCGGTGGAAGTATTGGCAAGAGCCTCGCCCGCCAGCTCGCGGACACCTACGATCTGCGTCTCCACTACCGGAGAACTCCGGAAACGGACCCCGGCATCGAAACGGTCATCGCCGACATCTCCTCCCTCGAGCAGACCACGCCGATCGCCGAGGGGGTAGACACGATCCTCCACCTTGCCGGCGATCCTAGCGTTTCCGCGACTTGGGAGAGCGTCCACGCCAACAACATCGCGGGCACCTACCACGTGCTCGAAGCGGCGCGGATTGCCGGGGTGCGGCGCGTGATCCTGGCTTCCACCAACCATGTGATGGGGATGTACGACCACAATGGCGACTGGCCGGTCTACAACGACATGCCGGTCCGCCCGGATTCTCTCTACGGTGCCTCCAAGGCGTTCGGTGAGGCGATCGGCCGTCACTACCACGATGCCTTCGGCCTCAGCTTCATCGCCCTTCGGATCGGCTGGTTCATGGAAACGCCGACGATGACGAACGACGTCGGGCGGGCGATGTGGCTCAGCCCCCGGGACTGCGCCCACGCCTTCCAGTGCGCGATCGAGACGGAGGAGCAATTCGGCGTTTTCTACGCGATCTCGGACAACCCGAACCGGCGATGGGACCTGACCGACGCGATGCTCAAGATTGGCTACCGCCCCCAGGACAGCTGGACCCGTGAGCATGGCCTGAGCGAATCGGTCGCGCCGGGGCAGGGCCCGAAGACCGAATCCTGGCCGGACGGATAGCCCCGCCCTTCGGCCCCGATGGCGACCACGTGCTCTCGCCGTGATGGCTGATGAGGACAGGCGATACCCTCGCCAAAACGTCATTCCCTCGTGCTTCGCGACTGGCGTTCCCGCCATCCCCGGTCGCGGACGGAGCGAGGCGATGAGGCATCCGGTTGCGCCAGCCAAAGTATGTCATGACCAGGCAAGACCGATCGCGTTCGTGAGAAAAGGATCGATACGTGAACAACGATGGGCAATTTTCGGGCAGGGTAGCGCTCGTCACCGGGGGCGGTTCCGGGATCGGCAGGGCGGCGGCAATCGAGCTTGGCCGTCAGGGCGCGTCGGTTGCGGTGCTTTCCCGGCAGCAGGTACGCATCGATGAAGCCTGCGCGGCGGTCATCGCCGCCGGCGGTCAGGCGATCGGGATCAGCGGCGATGTTACCAGTGAAGACGATCTGGCCAATGCCGTTCGCCAGATTGATGAAACGTGGGGACGGCTCGATTCGGTGGTCGCCAATGCCGGCGCCAACGGGGTCTTCGCCCCGCTCGAAGAATTGACGCTCGCCGAGTGGAACCAGACGATGGCCACGAACCTGACCAGCACATTTCTCACCACCAAGGCAAGCCTGCCGCTTTTGAAGCGACAAGGTGGGGCGATCGTGGTAGTCTCGTCCGTGAACGGGTCGCGCAACTTCAACTATCCCGGCGCGGTCGCCTACTCCACGAGCAAGGCCGGCCAGGTTGCGTTCACCAAGATGGTGGCGCTTGAGCTCGCCCAGAAAAAGATCCGCATCAATGTCGTTTGCCCGGGCGCGATCAGCACGAATATCGACGAAGCGACGTACCCCCGGAACATCGACTCGATCAGATGGCCAGTCCAGTTTCCGAAGGGTGCCTCGCCGCTCGCGGGTGGCCCCGCCGACCCCGCCCAGGTTGCCCGGGTGATCGCCTTCCTGCTGTCGGATGCGGCTGACCACGTCAGCGGAACGGAAATGTGGGTCGATGCCGCCGAAAGCCTGCTCGTCGGGTAACGCCCGGTCCAGGGCAACGGGTTGGATGAGCCGGTCGATTCTGGCACGTTCGCTTCTGCCCAACCGGACCTTCGAGCTTCAGGAAACCCATGCTCACCAGGGCCGGTCTGATGCGTTCCGGAGCCGTCCGGGGTTCCTGATTCCTCTCCAGTCGATGTAGGTGATTGACGCTCCGTTACCCCGCACAACCATCGAGCAGTGTTGCGTCGTCTACCCTGTCTCCTGACCCCTCGTGGTCGTTGACCGCCGATGTGGCTCATGAGACCATGGGCCCGGGACGAACATGCGTTCGCGAACCGTGCCCGGTTCCGCGTTGCCATAAGCCACCCAATGGAGACTGGATCAGCGCCTGGCATTTCAGTCATGGAACTGACATGTCGCCATCTCCGGATCGCGCCGGTCCGCCGCCTGACCAGTGGGATGCCCCGGCCTCGGTCTACTACACTGACGAGCCCCCGCGCGATGGATCGGCGCGTGACGGCGCCGCCGTTCCATGAGTCCCCAGACTCGATCCGCACACGCCCGGGAGAACCTTCGTGAGCTCGACATCGTTCGAGGAGCAACCCGCGCGGCCGGTGGCCGACCCGACCCAGGACTCCTCCGAGTTCACGGTGGCGGGCAGCGTGCCTACAACCGGTCGAGCCCGGTCCGCTGGATCGTGTCCCATGTCTGGCGCTTCCGCTCGTTGCTGGCCGCGTTCATCGTCGGGTCGCTGGCGGCCTCGCTCGTCAACGGGATGATCCCCGGGCTGACCGGGAACGCGGTCGACGAGGTGCTCGACGGCGGCGACCGCCAGGCCGACCTGCTCCGGATCGCGATGATCCTGCTCGTCGTCGTGATCGTCCGCGGCATCTTCGACATCATCGGCCGCTACACGATCGAGGTGATGGCGAAACGGCTGGAACGCGACGCCCGCGAAGAGCTGTTCACGAGCCTGCTCGGCAAGAGCCAGACGTTCCACAACCGGCAGCAGGTGGGCGACCTGATGGCGCGGGCGACCAACGATGTCCGCCAGCTCAGCTCCATGCTTTCGCCGGGTCTCGACCTCATCCTCGACTCGATGACGGCGCTGTTCATCCCGTTCATCTTCATCGCCTTGCTCGATCCTCAGCTGCTGCTCGTGCCCACGCTCTTCCTGCTCGGCTTCTTCTTCCTGCTCCGCCAGTACATGCGCCAGCTCGGCCCGGTCTCCAACAGCATGCGGGCACAGTTCGGCGCGGTGAACGCCAGCCTCAACGAAGCGGTGCGCGGGATCGAGGTGATCAAGGCCACCGGGCAGGAGGTGCGGGAGCGGGCGCGCTTCGGCCGCAACACGGGACGCTACCGTGACCTGACCGTCCAGCAGGGTCTCGTCCAGGCCCGCTATCTGCCGAGCCTCCTGCTCGCGGTCACGATCGCGGCGGCGATGCTCCACGGCGTCTACCTGGTCCAGCGCGGAGACCTCAGCGTCGGAGGCTTGATTGCCTATCTCGGTCTCCTGCAGCAGCTCGGCTTCCCGGTGTTCATCTCGACCTTCTCGTTCTCCCTCGTTCAGCTCGGGATCGCCAGCGCGAACCGGATCCTGAAGCTGATGGAGGAGAAAACGGAGCTCGACCAGAACACCGGCGGCCACGCCGCCCCGATTCGCGGCGAGATCGTCTTCGACGACGTGACCTTCGGCTACGGCGGCGAGCCGCTGCTCCGGAACATCTCGTTCGCGGCGGCGCCCGGCGAGACGATCGCGATCGTCGGCGAGACCGGATCGGGCAAGAGCACGCTGACGAAGCTCATCAACCGGATCCACGATGTCGATTCGGGTCGAATCCTGATCGATGGTACCGATGTCAGGGAATGGAACCTTGATTCCCTGCGCTCCCAGATCTCGGCGATCGAACAGGACATTACCCTCTTCTCGCGCACCGTCGCCGAGAACATCGGTTTCAGCCTCGGGCAACAGGCCGACCGGGAGGCGATCGTGCGGGCCGCGCGCGATGCCCAGGCGCACGAGTTCATCGTGGCCCTCGAGAAGGGGTATGACACGGTGATCGGCGAGCGCGGTGTCACGTTGTCGGGCGGTCAGCGGCAGCGGCTCGCGATTGCCCGCGCCCTGCTGACCGCCCCGCGGATCCTGATCCTCGACGATTCCACGAGCGCGATCGACAGCCAGACCGAAGACGCGATCCAGAAGGCGATCCGGCGCATCCTCGAAGGCCGCACCACCCTCCTGATCACCCACCGCCTGGCCCAGATTCGCTGGGCGGACCGCATCCTCCTCATCCGGCGGGGAGAGCTGGTCGACCACGGCACGCACGAGGAGCTGCTGGCGCGGTCCAGGGTTTACCGGCGGATTTTCGCCCACTACGATGAGGTCGACGCGCCGGTGAGCGCCGCGGGCGGTGACCTTGCGACGCCGGAGCTGGCGGGCGCCACTCGGGGCGTCTTGCGTGGAGCGGCATCCCAAAATGAGCGAAAGGGCTAAGCCGTGGGCTTCATCATGAACGGGCTCGACGCCGAGGATTACGACCGCACGTACGACGACCGCGAGCTGCTCGGCCGGATATCAGGATACTTCCGGCCCGCGCTCGGCGCGATGAGTGTCGTCGCGCTGATGGTCCTGCTCAGCTCGGCGGCGAGCATGGTCTCGCCGGTGCTCGGCTCCTGGGGCATCGACCGGATCGTCGAAGATGGCGCCGCCGGCGTGATCTGGATCCTGTTCTTCGGTCTGCTCGGGGCGGGCGTCCTGGCCTGGGTCTTCAACTTCATCCGCTCCTGGCTGACGGCGCGAGTCGTCGGCGACGTCGTGCTCCACCTTCGGGAGGACGCCTTCGAAGCGGTCATGAAGCGCGATCTCTCCTTCTTCGACACGAACCCTTCGGGCAAGATCGTGAGCCGGGTCACGTCTGACACGGACGACTTCTCGAACGTCGTGACCCTGACGATGAACCTGCTCAGCCAGATCCTGCTGGTCGTGATCATCACCGTGCTGCTGTTCACCCGCAACGTGACGCTCGCCTTCGTCGCGCTCGCGATCACCCCGTTCTTCGTGATCCTCGCCGTCGCCTTCCGCCGGATCGCCCGCAACTCGACACGCAATGCCCAGCGCTCGACGGCGCTCGTCAACTCCCGGATCCAGGAGGCGATGAACGGGATTGCGATCGCCAAGAACTTCCGCCAGGAGCGGACGCTGTACGACGAGTTCATCCCCATCAACAAGCAGTCGTATGCCGTCACGCTCAGGCAGGGTCTCGTCTTCTCGGCGATCTTCCCGGTCCTCTTCTTCGTCGCCGGGCTCGGCACCGTGCTGCTCGTCTACCTCGGCGGTCAGCGGGCGATGACGGGCGAGATCAGCCCCGGCGACTGGTTCCTGTTCTTCCAGAGTGTGGCGCTGTTCTGGATGCCGTTGACGAGCATTGCCTCGTTCTGGTCGCAGTTCCAGCAGGGGCTCGGCGCGTCGGAGCGGATCTTCGCGCTGATCGACGCCGACCCCGAGGTCGTCCAGACCGGTAACGAGGACCCGGGTCGGATCCGGGGCGAGATCGAGTTCCGGAATCTCACCTTCAGCTACGAGGAGCACACGACCGTGCTCCATGATTTCAGCCTGACGATCCCGGCGGGCGAGACGCTCGCGATCGTCGGCCACACCGGCGCCGGGAAATCGACGCTCGGCAAGCTGATCACCCGTTTCTACGAGTTCCAGGGCGGAGACCTGCTCATCGACGGCCGGAGCATTCGGAGCCTCGATCTCCAGAAGTTCCGGCCGCGGTTGGGGATCGTGCCGCAATCGCCGTTCCTCTTCTCGGGCACGGTGGCGGACAACATCCGCTATCCGAAGCCCGCCGCGACCGACGACGAGGTCCTCGCCGTGGCCCGCTCGGTCGGGCAGGGCGACTGGATCGAATCGCTTCCGGACGGGATCGAGACCGATGTCGGGGAGTATGGTCGGTCGCTCTCGATGGGGCAGCGGCAGCTGGTGGCCCTGGCGCGGGTGCTGATCCAGGATCCGGCGATCGTGATTCTCGACGAAGCGACCGCCAGCATCGATCCGATGACCGAGGCGCAGATCCAGGAAGGGCTCGATGTCGTCCTCGCGGAGCGGACCTCGATCGTGATCGCCCACCGGCTGTCGACGATCGAGCACGCCGACCGGATCATCGTGATCGACCACGGCGAGATCGTGGAGCAGGGGACGCACGCGTCGCTGATCGCACTTGGCGGCCGGTATTGCGATGTCTACAACACCTACTTTCGGCATCAATCGCCGAACTACGTGCCAGGAGAGGGATTTGTCCCGGTGTCGCAGGAGCTGCAGCCCGCCGCCGGTGGCTGAGCTTTCTATCCGACATTGACGGTCATCCCAGCAGCGCATCGGAGGGAGCTGTCCAGCCCAAATCGTCATTCAGAGCACAGCGATGAATCGCAGCAGCCGCGTCGCGCGAAGCGCATGTCGGCGCAGCCGACGGCATCCCTTTCCGCGCCCCGTGGTGTCCGCTGTGCGGACCGGCTTCGCCGGCGACACAGCTGTTGGGATTCCTCGTCGCGGAGTTTATCCAGAGCGAAGCGTGGGACCGTCTCTCGCAATGACAATGGACGGGCACTTTTTCCGCGAATCGCTCTCGTGGTCTGTCAGGGCTGAACTGCCATGAACGGTCGAGCGGGTCGCACCTCCCGTCGTCCGGGCGGACTCCATGTCCGCCCCAAACGGTGCCGCCAAGGCCGGCACTTGATGCGTGACAGACCACTAGTGCTCCCGGCGCTCGCCAGAGCGGTCTGGGTCGCTTCGCTCCCTCCGATGCGCTGCTGGGATGACAAGCTTTGTGAAATCCGCTGTAGACGGTCGCGCCGCGGAGCCAATGCTCATCCTGATCCCGGAGACCAGCGCGAGGGCGATCATCGCGACCCCGAGACCGATTGCGGCGGCGGCGCTCGGCTCGGCCCCCCACCCCAGACCTTCCCCGAAGGCCAGGATCGCTCCGCCGAGCCCGACGCCGATCGAGAAGGCAAAGAGATCGGCCAGCAGCGCCGATGAGGCCACCATGCCGTCCCGCCCCGCCGGTGCGTTGGCGAAGGCGACCGAGGCCGCCGTCGGGTAGGTGAGGCCGATCCCCAGCGCCGCGGTCATCCAGCCGGCCACCGCGACCGGATACCAGATGTCCCGAAACACGATCACGCAGCCGAAGATGATGGCGGTGCCGCCGAGCGCCAGGGCGAGGCCGAGATTCATCCGGAATGGTCGACTCTCGGGGCCACTGATCCGGTCCCACCGGGCCTGCGCCAATGATCCCGCCGTCCACGTCAACGATCCGGTCGTGAGCGCGGTGCCGGCGACCGCCGCCGACACGCCGCCGAATTCCTTCAGCGCGAAGATCATGTACGTCTCGACGACGACGAATCCACCGAACAGCAGACTTCGCGCCGCGATCGCCGCGGGAAGGATCGGTCGCGCCCGGAACGTCCCCTCTGGCAACAGCCGCCGCAGCGCCGGCACCAGCCCGGTCAGCCCGGCCAGCGTGACCGCCACCGCCAGCGGCCAGGGCCGAAGCTCCGGCCCGGCCAAGAATATCCCGGTCGCTCCGGCGAGCAGCACGGAGAGCGGGAGGCGGTTGGCGCCGCCGGCATCGGCGGGATCGTTCTGGCGTGTCACCAGCCGGTAGCCCGGCAGGGTCAGCGGCGCGATGACCGCGATGATCGGCAGGAAGCCGAGGAAGACGAATCGCCAGCTGTATTGCTCGGCGATGAAACCCGAGATCGCGGGACCGATGAGCGAGGGAACCACGAACGCCGTCGAGATCATGGCCAGCATCGAGGGCCGCAACCGGTCGTCGTAGATCGTGCTGACGGTGGCGTAGACACAGGCGAACACCCCGCCAGAGCCGAACCCCTGCAGCGCCCTGCCGATGAAGAAGACGAAGATCGAGGAAGCACCCGCGGAGATCGCGCAGCCGACCGCCAGCAGGAGGAGATGCACGAGGAAGACCCGCGCGGGCGGGCGCCGGTCCACCTCCTGGCCGGCGAGCACGGTGCCGACGATCTGGGGAAGGATGAACGAGGTGAAGATCCAGCCGTACAGCGAGCGTCCACCGAGATCGTTGGCGAGCAACGGCGCCATCGTCGCGACGGCGATGCCCTGGAGCGCAATGATCGTGACGGCGAGGATCGAGCCGATCGTCAGCGAGCGGTGCGGCCCGGCCCAGATCGAGGCCGGCTCTTCACCTTCAGCTGGTTCCGCGTGAGGACGGGAGGTCACAAGGGATCTACGGCCTCCAAAGCGACCATCGCTTGCCGCGTGATATTCGCTTTCTCCGGAATCCGGTCATGACGATTCGTCAGACGGCAGCGGCGGTTTTCGACGCGGGGTGCGCCTATCGACCGACGACATCGCAGACATTGTTCCAGATCGGATAGGCGATGCCCGCGAACTCCCGCAGGAGCGCGGGAAGCGCAAAGCGGGAGCACATCTCGGCCAGGCCACTCGCGACCTGGGTGGAGGCGCCATCATCGGTCAGAAGCAACCGGAGCGGGATCGCCAGGAGCAGCGCCACGGCAAGCCACAGGAGAGCGCCAATGACCCGCTGCCGACGCCCCTCTGGCGGGTCGAGATCGAACAGGAACCGTTCCGATTGCTCATGCTCGTCCAACGCTGTCGCTCCAGTCAACCGTAATGACGCGAGCAGGTGATATGGCCCCCCAAAGCAATGGCTTCCGCCAGTATGCACCATTGTATGGCAGGAAAACACGTGCCTTTCATTAACAGGAGTTGACACTTCGATTGGGAGCAGGGTCAGGCGTGGCGGGGTCAGCTGGTCGCTTCCCCGCCTACCGCATCCGGCTCCATGGCCGGAATCAGGTAGACACGGCGGGAAACTTCGACGAACCCAAGCCGGGCGGCGGCGGCCATGGACGCCTCGTTGCTCCCCCCGCAACTCCAGACGGGGATCCGGCCATCTTCCTGGACGGCCCGCGCGACGACTGCGGCGGTCGCCGTCGCCAGCCCCCGGCGTCGCCAGTCCGGCACCGTCGTTACGCCGAGGTCGGTAAACGTCGCGGTCGTCGCGAAGGTGTGGGCGATCGAGACGACACGGCCGTCGCGGATCGCTCCCGCGACGTGGCCGTGCCGGAGGTGCTCCAGCAGCCACGCCGCGTCCACGCCACCAAGCTCATCGGGCGCCGAGCGGAAGAACGTAACATCCGCCGGGGTCATCAGGCGGACATCCGGGCGGTCGATCTCCGGCGCTGGCGCGTCCAGGACGTGGTAGACATCGTCCTGCATGCGGACCGACGGTGCCCCGGCGGCGCGGCGCACATCCTCGGCGAGGGCATCGGCGAGATCGGCATGGACATTGAGGCAGGTCCATCCGGAGAGCGACGGCAGGATGCTGGCGATCGCCTCGGCGCCGCCGAACGCGATCGGCTCTTCCGGATAGACGGTCGACTGGATGATGACCCCTTCCGGATCGTGCGGGCTGCCGACACAGACGATCTCGCACGACCCTTCGCGAAGCATGTGGAGAGGGATCACCGTTTCGGGCGATTCCCCGAGATACTCCGCGATCGCCGCGAACTCATGGTCGTGTTCAGGGTCACGCCGATTCGTGGCCGGTGGCCCCGTTCCGTTGTCCTGTCGCACGCTGCTTCCTTGTCTGCTGTGCTCTGCTCAACCGGACCGCCGTGACGTCCAGCGGCGCGGACGAAGGCCATTCACCCCTTAACAAGCGGAACCCCGGGATCATCGCCGCCCGAAAGCAGTGAGAGGAAACCCCGGGGAATACGTAGGCAAGTATGTTTGCTATGTTGTCGCTCGTCAACCGTCTGTCCTGGTTTCCGCAAGAGGTGGGAGCTTCAATGGTGGCGTTACCGTGCAGGGAAACTACTCGAGCAATCCCAGATCGACAAAGAATTGTCGCACGGCTCCAGGCATGTGCCGGGATCGCGGGCTCTCCATGAAGTCTTCTACCGCCTCACGTTGGTTGGCTCTCCCAAGATCATTCCAGCCCATGTACTCCATGAACTTCGCGCCGTCTTTAGGCAGGCCGCCCCAGCTCAACGTCTTGGGCCACTCGGCGTTGTCCTCGTCCATAATCGGCGCGTCCCAGTTGAAGTTGTCCGACACAACGCCCATGGAGCGCCTCCTTTTCTCTTCTGACCGTCAGGCCGGTGGTGCACCCCGGGATGCACGGCACCAGACCTGGAAAGCAAGTCAATGGTGGCCCGATTTGTTACAGACCTCCACCTGCCATTGTCACGGGTCCGATTGAAGCCATACCGCCCCCGAATGGTTCGAGCTGTCTGGTTGTGTTCCTGTAGCCATTCCTCGGCAACCGGGCACGGGCGGACCCGTTCGACTTCGCTCCGATGCCGCTTACAGGGCGGGCTCCCGAATCGACTCCGCGCGGGGAAATATCCGGCTCCGCCGGGCAGGTTCGACACGAGGTCGAACCCTACAGTTCCAGGTAATCCTACGCCCTCTCAAAAGGGGCTCTAGCCGATGGCCTGCTCGAGGTCGGCGAGGAGGTCGTCGATGTGCTCGATGCCGACCGAGAGGCGGACGAGGGTGTCCTCCACCTCGGCGGCGGTCCCGGCGACGCTGGCGTGCGTCATCCGGCCCGGGTGCTCGATCAGTGACTCCACGCCGCCGAGGCTCTCGGCCAGCGTGAAGACCCTCGTGCGCTCGACGATCCGGGCGGCATCCTCGTAGGTTCCGTTCGTCAGGAACGAGACCATCCCCGAGAAGCCGCACATCTGGCGGGCGGCGATCTCGTGGCCGGGGTGCTCGGCGAGACCGGGATAGAAGACCGTGCCGACCTTCGGGTGAGCCTGGAGGAAGGCGGCGACGGCCTCGGCGTTGGCGCTGTGCTGACGCATCCGGACCCCGAGCGTCTTGATCCCGCGGAGCGTCAGCCAGGCGTCGAATGGGCCGGGCACGGCGCCGGCCGCGTTCTGGTGGAACTTGAGCGATTCAAAGGACTCCTGGTCGTTGCCGATCACCGCGCCGCCGACGACATCGGAGTGCCCACCGAGGTATTTCGTCGTGCTGTGGAGCACGAAATCGGCGCCGTGGTCGAGGGGCGTCTGGATGTAGGGCGAGGCGAAGGTGTTGTCGACCACGAGCCTCGCCGCCGTGCCGTCGACGACATTCGCGATCCCGGCGATGTCGACGATCCGGAGATACGGGTTCGTCGGAGTCTCGACCCAGACCATCTTCGTGGCCGGCCGGAGTGCGCCGCGGACGGCGTCGAGGTCGGTGAGATCGGTCAGGGAGAGCTCGATCCCGTAGGTGCTCAACACCTTGGCGAAGAGGCGGTACGTGCCGCCGTAGGTGTCGTTCGAGAGCAGGACGTGATCGCCGGGTTTGAGCAGGTAGGCAAGGTTTTGGGTCGCGGCGAGGCCGCTGGCGTAGGTGAGCGCCCAGGCGCCGCCTTCGAGCGAGGCGAGGGCCTCCTGGAGGGCGGTGCGGGTGGGATTGTCGGTGCGGGAGTATTCGTAGCCCTTGAAGACGCCGATCGCCTCCTGCTTGTAGGTGCTGGTCTGGTAGATCGGGGTGATCACGGCGCCGGTCGTGGGGTCGGCGTCCTGGCCGGCGTGGATCGCACGGGTCTCGAAGCGGGCGTGGCTCCAGTTCTGGCCGGGCGTGGTCGTGTCGTTGCTATGCGTCATTGGGGATTCGTGCTCCGTTCGGGTGGGCGAGGGGCGATGGGCCGGGAGTGTTGAATGCAGGCCAATGTAATCGGGATTCCGTTTTCGTCATGCTGACCAACGGGAAGCATCCCAGCAGCCGCGTCGCGCGCGAAGCGCATGTCGGCAGAGCCGACGATGGTTATTGCAGCGCACCGGTACGTCCGCTTCGCGATGCCGCTTACAGGGCCGACACGAGATCGGCCCCTACAACGGGATGGGATCATTCGGTCGCTGCGCTCCCTCTGGATGACAACCAAAAGGGGCATTCAGCGGGACGGGCGGTGGTCGGCGACGTAGCCGAGGATGTCGGCGCGGGTGATGATCCCGATCAGCTCGCCGGTGCGCTGAACGAGCACCGCCGGTGAGCCGGAGGCCAGCATCGGGATGATTCGCTCGATCTCCTCGTTGGCATCGACGAGCGCGAAGGGCGGGTCCATGATCGAGGAGACCGGGGCACCGAGAACCTCCGGGCTGCGGAAGATGTGGTCGAGCAGGGTCCGCTCCTGAAGCGAGCCGACGATGCCGTGGACCTCGATCGTCTCGCCCGGGGCGGGGCCGACGCAATCCTCCGCCTCGGTGCCGGGCGCGCCGGTCCCGCGGACGACCGGGAGCTGGCTGACCTCGTATTCGCGGAGCAGCTCGATCGCGGCCTGAACGGTCTGGTCGCAGCCGACAGCGACGAGCTGGGGCAGATTGCCGGAGCGTTCCTCGATCAGGTTCTCCATCCGGGCCGGGGTCGTGAAGCGGGAGATGTAGCCGTTCTCGCGCATCCAGTCGTCGTTGTAGATCTTGGAGAGGTAGCCGCGCCCACTATCCGGCAGGAGGACGACGATCAGGGCGTCAGGGTCATCGACCTCGGCGGCAAGCTCGATCGCGGCGTGGACGGCAAGCCCGGTCGAGCCGCCGACAAGGATGCCTTCCTCGCGGGTCATCCGGCGGGCGGTCAGGAACGAGTCGATGTCGGTAACCTGGATCCATTGATCGACGATCGTGCGGTCGAAGGTGCCAGGCCAGAAATCTTCGCCGACGCCCTCGACCTTGTACTGGTGGATGATCGGGGAGGTGTAGATCGAGCCCTCGGGATCGGCGCCAACGATCCGGATCTCCGGGTTCCGCTCCTTCAGGAAGCGCCCGACCCCCGAGATCGTGCCGCCGGTGCCGACGCCGGCCACGAAGTGGGTGACCTTGCCGCCGGTCTGCTCCCAGATCTCGGGGCCGGTGGTGGCATAGTGGGTCTTCGGGTTCATCGGGTTGAAGTACTGATTGGGCTGGAAGGCGTTGGCGACCTCGCGGGTGAGACGGTCGGCGACCGAGTAGTAGCTCTGGGGCGAATCGCGCTCGACGGCGGTCGGGGTGGTGACGACCTCGGCACCGTAGGCCCGGAGGAGCTGGACCTTCTCCGCCGAGACCTTGTCGGGCATGACGAAGATGCAGCGGTAGCCGCGAACGGCGGCGGCCATCGCGAGCCCGACGCCGGTGTTGCCGGAGGTGGGCTCGACGATCGTGCCGCCGGGCTTGAGCCAGCCCCGGCGCTCGGCCTCGTCGATCATGCGAACGCCGATCCGGTCCTTGACCGACCCGCCCGGGTTGAGCATTTCCATCTTGGCGTAGACGGGGGTGCGGGCGGCGCCGGTGATCGCGTTGAGGCGGACGAGGGGGGTATCGCCGAGTGCCTCGATCACGTTGTCGAACATCCGGCGACGGCGAGTGCTGGCGAGGCCGGATTCACCGTTCGAACTGTCGATGCGGCGGGTCGCCTCGGTGACGACGGAGGCGACGGCGGCCTTGATGGTAGTCATAAGGGCGGGAACTCCTGAATGGACGGGAACAGAACGAGTGCGGCCGGGGCAATGCTTCCGTATGGTAAGTATAAACGGGATCAGCGAAGGCGGGTGCCGGTCAGGCGGGGGCGTCGCAATGTTCGCGCCGGGCGGATGCGCCGGAGCCCGGCGAGCGCCCCACCAGCCGGTCATTCCAGCAGCCGCGTCGGAGCCTGTCGAAGAATCTCTGAACACTCGGGTTGGCCAGCAGTCGTTGCCCCCGGCGTCTCGATCCCGCCAGACGAGTTCCTTGCCACAGTTCGCGTGCGGAAGATCCCTCGACAAGCTCGGGATGACATCAATAAGCGAGAGCTCGGCCCGGAGGCGGCAAATGCACGGTGATTGATCTGGGACCAGACCCTTCGACAAGCTCAGGGCAGGCCTGGATCGCCCGTACGGATTGACGGGGAGGAGATTTCGGGGTCGGGCGGGAGCGTCATGGGGTGGGGCGGAGGCGGACGAGAATCGCGCGCCAGTGGCGGGTGATCGTGCGGCGGCTGATCCCGATCCGGGCGGCGGTGTCAGTCAGGGTCAGGCCGTCGAGGATGTGGAGGCGGAGGATGTCGTCGAGCGGCGGCTCGAAGGAAGCGGCGAGGGCCTCGATCAGGGCCAGCGCCTGGGCGTCCAGCGCGGAGTCGTCGGCGACGGTGTCCTGCCAGCCCGGCGCGTCGAAGGCGACGGCGACCGTGCGGGGTGGGGTGCCGCGCCGGGCGAACCCGCGATAGACGGCATCGCGCAGCCGCCAGGGGAAGTTGGCGAGGAAGTAGCGTCCAAAGAGGATCGTGGGCGGCCAGCTCTCGATCACGCCGAGAAAGACGAGATAGGCCTCCTGGGCGACATCGTCGCGCTCCCAGAGCCCGCGCGCGTCACTGGGGGCGAAGGGGGTGTGGATGCGGCGGGCGAAGCGCATGATCTTGGGCTGGAATGAGGCGAAGAGCGCGTCGCGGGCGTCGCGGTCCCCGGCCTGGGCGCGCTCGGCGATCGGCTGGAGGGTGCGCTCGAAGGCGGGGATGATCTCGTCGTTGACGCCGATCAGCGGGAGGAGGGTCGGCTGGGGCGCGGGCGCGACCGGGGCGAGCGGGTTGCGGAACGGGGCGGCGACGGGAATCCCGCCTCTCCCCTGACGACCTTGGCGGGCGGACGCGGGAACCTCGCGCACCTCGGGGGGCGGCGAGCCGGGTTTGTGAACACGCGAGCGATCGGCCATGGGGGAAGAGCCTCCGGGCGGTCGCCGGGTGGTGGTGCCAGGCACAGGTGCCACGAGGCGACAAGGAAATCGTTCGGCGGGGCTCTTCGGAGCTCTGATGTATCTGGTGTAACGGGCGTCGTGTGCGGGGCGATGAGCGTCGTCTGCCGGGTGATTGACCGCGGATGAACACAAGGTTCATCCCTACGGATGCAGGATGGGATTCGGGCCGGAAGCGTCGAGGGCGATGTCCTCCAGGGCAGACAGACCCATTCGCAGTGCTCCGATGCCGCTTACAGGGCAGGCATTGGTCTGCCCCGACCAGATCAACCGCCGTCGATGTCGAGCTCCAGGCCGAGCTGGTCCTCGCTGGTGCCGTCGAGGGCGCGGTGGAGCAGACGGAGATCGAGGATGTGCTCGCCGGCGCAGCGGGGGCAGACGGCCTGGACCTGGCCGAAGCCGTAGAGATGCCAGTAGCGGTCACGCACCTTGATGTTCATCCTGCCTCCCGGTCCGTAGGTGGCGAGCAGCACGGGCGGCTCCTGGCAGGGGCACTCCCAGCGATAGGCGGGCGGCTCGGTGCGAATGGCGCGCGGGGTGCGGCTGACCTTGCCGGCCCGGCGTGATGAGGGGCGGTCGTCGTTGTCATTGCCGGCGATCGGTGGTGGTGTGATGGCATCGTGCGGATGCTGGGCCATGTCCCTGTCCCTCCCTTTTCCTCTTGATCGTGTTGTCTGGTTCCTGATTCCCGATGCGATGCCGTGACGCCGGGCGGTCAGCCGTGGATGGGAATGCTCGAACGCTCCGGTCGGCATTGCGGACGGATTCCCTACGATCCCTCCGCCCCGAACCGCCCACATCCCAGGTCACGGGTCAAGCCCTCGAATAGAACATTTGTTCTATTCCTGTTCGCATTCTAGAGACGCGCGATGGCTTCTGTCAAGGACGAGGGGGGTTATATCGCGCACCCCTTTTCCATGCCCGCCTTCTTAGACCACCTTTCATACTTATGGAGAGTCACTAGCGTGCAAACTGGGGGTAGGCAGGAGCAGTGCGTATCTATTGACCGTGCCAGCAAGCAATTTTGTAAGGACCCTGTATCTCGTGGCCCTACGCCCCTCGCTGAGAACTGGAGAAGGTCTACAGATGACTATTGTGGTCAGCGTCAATACTCTTTCAGAGATCCTGCTGTTGGCGGATACTCGGTTGTCAGGCGCCAGCCCAAACGGACAAATTGTCGTGCAACAAGATGTATGTCAAAAGCTGTTCACGCCCAATGAGTGGTGCATGATGGGCTTTGCTGGACAACTGTGTATGGCTCGCCACCTGCTTCGTGGGTTTCTAGGTAGACTGCGTGCTACTCCCATGGAATCACCCGAATGGTTGCGAAACGACGACGAAGTCCTTGCATTCTTGAGGCAAGGCGTTGAATCCCACGGAAAGATGCGGATCAGCAAGAGCGTTGACCATCGACAATGCAAACAATCTGCGGTGGAACTCCTTATTGCGTGGGTAGATCACGGCCGTGATTTCATGGGGCATGCACGATCTCCCTTGGACTTAGACAAACCTCCGTTGATGGAGACGATCACCATGCGATCGCCGGAATTCGTGATCCGCCGCCAAGCCGTTGGTGTCCAAGTCATCGGCAGTGGCTCGACAATCACGACGGCAATGCGCCAGGAAGCTTTCATGAAGATCGCTTGGCATGCCAAGGACATACCATTCGGAGAGATGCACCGCGCATTCTTGACCGCGATTGTCACCCGGGATTTGCTTGACGAGGCAGCGGACCCCACCGTCGGTGTCGCGTACCAATTGGCGTATCTGAATCGCAGCGGTGTCTATCTCGTGCCTTATTTCTATTGGATCCCAGTGGGTGAGGCGCACGGCACGTACGTCGCGATGCGAATTGAAGGAGGTGAATGGATACAGGAACATCGGCCCACCAACAACAAGATCCGTATCATGAGCCCATTCGAGTTGCAGTTGAAACATCCCGATTGGACCAAGAGACGAAGCAGGGTCCTTGATCCTAAACGATTGCTGACACCGAACTCACCAGGCGTTGTTGCGGATCATAACGGCCGCCTGATCTACGTCCTGTATGATTCCGATAATGTGCATGACGAAGTGGCACGATCCTGGGGACCGAAACCGCTCGCTCCGATCACTTGGTCGGATGCAAACACCCGTCGACGCAAGCGGTACCGACCCTAACCCTCCCACACTTTTCAATGAGTTTGGTTCGCACTTGAACCATTCTGTTCAGAGCAATACTGGGCATGCAGGTAGTTGGCTTGCGGCAGTCCCAGGCGTTGCGCCTCAAGGAGTGATTCGCATCCCTCGCGCAAACCATCGGGAGACTCAATCAGCAAGGATCCCAAGCCATAATACGCTTGGGCCATCGCGTCGATAATCCCATCCCGGGCTGACATTCTGGCCTGCACACCGTGGTTCGGTTGCTCCGCCAGCAATTGCTTCAAGTTGCTGATCGCATCGCGAAAAGCTTGAGGCGCTTCGCTTTTTCGGTCAGGTTGACTAGTCAGCAACATTGCGAGATTGTAGTAACCCTTTGGATCACCGGCCGTTATCGCATCCATATAAGCTCGTTCGGCCTCCGCCTCTCGCCCAGGTTGAGCAGCTAGTAGGACGCCCAAGTTGTTGTGGACTCGAGCTACCTTATTGTCGAGGGCTTTCCGGTACACGCGTTCCGCCTCCTTGACCTGACCGAGGCGATCACTCAACAGAATACCTAGGTTGTCATACAGTTCGTGGACTCCAGCCTCAATCCCGTCAATGTAAGTGTCTATGGCTTCCGGAATCCGCTCTGGCTGTCGGCTGAGCAAATTGCCGAGATTGATGTAGGCAAGATTGTCCCCAGCCGCGATGGCGTCGCGGTAAGCTTGCTCTGCCTCCAAGAGTCGCTCCGGCTGACGCTCTAGCAGGACGCCCAAATTGAGACTGGGGAAGCGCCGGTCACCGGCGGCGATCGCTCGGCAGAGCACGCGTTCTGCCTCGATCTCTTGGTCAGGTCGATACATGAGGAGGTTTCCCAGATTGTTGAGGGCCCTGGTGAATCCTCCCTCAGCAGCAGTTCGGTACGCGTGTTCGGCAAGTTTATCGTTTTCCCGTACGACCGCAGTGCCAAGATAAAAGATTCCTTCATAATCACCCTGATCGGCTAGGATCGGGATGAGTTCCGCTATTTCCTCCTTCGACGGTTCGAAATCAATGCATTCTGGTCGTTCCAGATAGGGTCGATAGGTCCGGAATTCGCCCTCGGCAAAAACCCCGAACCCCTCTTCCTCGGTCCGCTGGCGTAGGTCCTCCCAAGTCTCGGGGCTGATCGGTATACGCCCTCGAACCCGTTCGGCGACTGCGCGGATGGTGCGCTCCTTCAATCGTGGTTGTCGTGCCTGATGCAGCAGCTTTGCGGAATCGAGAATGCGGCTGACGGCGACGTTGTCTATTCGGTCTCGACGTAGTCGCCTGTATCGAGCGCCCATATCCGCAAGGTCCAGCGTCAGCGACCCCGCTGTGCCATCGAAGCGTTGTTCGAACTCCCTGTCACTTAGGTCGCGGCCCAGCAAGGTCGCGAGTTGATGACCTTCTTCGCTTGACAAGTCAGCACCATGCCGACCGCTTCGGCTCAGGTACACTTGGCAGTCAGGACCGAGGCGCTGTACGAGGGCAGGTTGCTTTTCCTTCACGGTCTCCCAGTCAGCGCCGTCGCGCGAAACGCAAACCAGGTGAACCGGGTGACCGGTGGCTGAACTAAGGCAATCCCACCAGGCAATCGGATGGGCCGTCTCAGCCGAGAGATGCAGATCGTCGATGAAGAGAATGACATCCTTTCCTTGCAGTCCTGCCGCGTCAAACGGCGGTGGATAATCCTCCCGAGGTATGACGACTAAGGCCTTGGGATTCTGTCGTAGAGTCTCCCAGGCCGCTCGCGTCTTGCCTGAGCGTGGACGCCCAATGATGACAACTCCGCTGCATTCCTGGAGTGCGTTGGTGATTCGGCGATTGGCCTCACGCACCAGTTGAACATTGGGTCGGTAGTGAGGGATGAGCACATCACCGCCTCCATGTCGGAGGCCAATCCTGAGGTCTCGCACTTGCCGCACAGTCGCTACCTTTAGCAGACGGTGATCGAGTTGATGCCTTCGGTCGATTGCAGAGATTGCCGTGACGACGAGCAGTGAGCCGAGAGGGAGACTGAACCACAGCCATCGCGAACGTAGAAACGAAAGGGCCTCTGGTGTGGGTCTCCCCGTCCAGTTGTGTTCGGAGAGCGCTGCATATACGTAGTTGGTAATTAGACCCAGTCCAACGGTAATCAGGAGAACGGTCCAAACGGACTTGAGGACGGGCCACCATCTGCTAAAGCGAAGCATTTCTTGCTCGTCCCACCTATTCCGTATCAATGATCTTTCGAAAGCCACCCCAATGTCTCCGATGGGGTACACATTTTCCGCGCCGGATGAGCGAACAGTACTGCTCGGACAGCCCGGTCGCCTTGGCCATCACTCCAAGTGAAACACCTTGCAGCTGCGGCAGGATCTCCCGCCGAAACACCTCTGGATCTGCCTCGTTCCCGTGTTTTCCTTCCCAGGCCGCCTGATCCTGCATGTGTTGGCTGTTCTTCTGTCCCCGCTTCCTTTTTGCCCCGCCACCCCTAGACGGATCCCTGCCTGCCGCCCGGAGTTCCACCATCTTCGCCCGTCCTGCCTCGCCGAACGACGTGGCTTGAGCTTGCCGGTAGGTTGGCAAATAGGCATCGCAGTACATCCGTCAGCTCTTCTCGAGCACCACGCCATTTTCTGAATGGGTTACGGGCACCGAGCGGAGATCCGTCGTCAATATTTCCTTCGATCATAGCGCTTCTGTATTAGGACGATAGAATGAGCGCAGACGGTCTCATTTGCTTCAACCTCGTCCTGGGACAACTCCTATGCATCGATTGAAACTGGGTCTCCGGGCGTTCTTCAACAGTCTTGTTGCCGTCGTAGTGTTGTTGCTTCTCTGCAGCCCCAGTCATGTCGAGGTAGCAGCTCGTGCGCAGGTTGGCTCCGGCAACATCACCGGGTCGTACATGCTGGATGGTCGCCCTGAAGAGCTGTGGTTTCTCAGCCTCACCCAGGTCGGTGTATCGGTAAGCGGCTATGCACTCGTCATTGAGCCGGACGAGAATGGAGAGCTGGCTCAGCAGCAGCGTAGTGTGAGTGGGTCCACCGACGGAACCCATGTTTCCCTCGACATTGGTGATGCTTGGTCGGGCAGCATCACGATGAGTGGCAGTAGGAAGGATAACGACCTTGTCCTTACCTTCCCGACGGACACCGGTGGAGTGGGTACTGCAGTCTTTGAGTCCGCCGCCCCTGAAGAGCTCAACGGAGTTCTGGCCGATTGGCAGAATCAAGGTGTTATCCAAGACCAACTCACGTCAGTCCTGCTGACCGAGTCGGATATGCCGGCTGGCCTTCAGGTTCTGAATGAAACTTCGCTTACGCAAGACCAGGTAGCTGGCGCATACCCTGGGGTGACGCAGGATCAGCTGGCATCGTGGGACTGGATAGCCAGCGTGGATCGTGTCTTCAGCACGTCTGGCAGCGCATCGCCCTCCGACGAACTGGGGACAGTGGTCATCACCCTACACCAGTTTGGCGCTGCAGCTGAAGCATCTTCCGCGCTGAGTGCCTTTGCAACCAGCAGCGAAGCTAATGGCTGGAAAGCGAACGTGACGAATACTGACGAGGTCCAGGTCCTGACGATAACCGCCAGTGGGAATGGAATTGTTCCTGATGGAGTCGATGTGGTTGTGTACCTGCTTCTCGGGGAAACCGTAGCTGATATCAGAGGCTTTGCGTTTGGTGGTGATGCAACCGCTGACACACTAGAAGTCGCACGACGCCTGTACGACCCGATCTACCGATCAACCGTACAGCAGCTTGATGACCAGATTTCCACCGCCGACACCACCGCCGGGCAACTGCAAAGCTTAGAAGATACCGTGCAGTTCAAACTGGATGAGGTTGGGCGGGTCGTTGATGACCTGCAGCGAACGCTTGATGACCTCAATCTCCAGGCGGAAGAGACGCTCGACTGCTTTTCTCTCGAGACCTTCGAATTCACCTACGAGGACACGATGCAGTTTACCTACGCTGATTCACTGCCGTGGGCACAGACTCAATACACGGATGCTGTCCAGGATCTCGAGACGACGATCGAAACGATTGAATCGACCGCAGCGGCTGCCACGGATACGCTGGACGAACTCGCCACACTCCGTGCTTCACTGCTGGGTCCGCTAACCCAGGCACCAGACACGCTCTTTAGCGACGAACAAGCAACTATAGATTCCAATGTCTTGTGGGCGAGCGAAGCACGACAAACTGTTACCGATTCCCAGACCCAATATGACGAAGAGATAACATCTGCAGATGTGATTATGGCAGAAGGACAGACTATCGTCGAAGAGGAACAAGCAAGTTTAGTCTGCTAATGAACGTCGTTAGCGATTCAAAACCGGACGGTTCGGCGCGTAGGACTCATTCCCAGCCAGCAGACTAAGCCAGTACTCGTCGGCGTCAGCGGGCATGCTTGACGGCGAGGGTGCGCCGTGTATCGTGGACGCGCACCTGGCCGCTTCCCGCCGACCGGGGGTGCCGTGAGGTCCTCACTGGGCAGGAGGATGTCGTGGGCGTGGCGGGTCCGGCGGACCCAGGCGCCCACGTCGGCGTGCCCGCAACGACCGCCAAACCAATCGACGCCGACGGGCAGCGCACCCGGAACCGCACGGCCGACGTCCCGGATGACAAGGGAGGCCGCCGCGCGTGCATCACCGGCTGCGCCATCGTCCTCACGCATGGGCGCTAGGGAGCACCCGCGATGGACGCTCATGAGGCCGACCGGGGTTCCACCATCGGTACGATCGACACCGGGCAGCGGCCGTTCTTTCCGATTCCTGCCTGGGGTCCGGGGTGGTGATCACGCCTGGGTCCAGTGACGAGAGGCCATGATGACGACCGCATCTACCCCAAACGCCTTTGCCGGGAATCGCGTCGCCACGACGGGCGGCATCGTCGAGGGGACGCGCGAGCACGGCTCGAACATCACGACCTTCCGCGGCATCCCGTTTGGCGCGCCGCCCACCGGCCAGCTGCGCTTCGCGCCACCGCAGCCGGTGGAGCAATGGTCCGGCGTGCGCAAGGCGGACACGTTTGGCCCACGCGCAATGCAGCTGCCAGTGTTCGGCGACATGGACTTCCGCTCGAACGGGATGAGCGAGGACTGCCTGTACCTGAACGTCTGGACACCGGCGACGTCGGCGGACGACCGGAACCACTTGCCCGTCCTTGTCTACTTCTACGGCGGGGGCAACGTGGCCGGTGACGGCTCGGAGCCGCGCTACGATGGCGAGGCGCTGGCGCGGCGGGGCCTTGTCACCGTGACGGTGAACTACCGGCTCGGCGTCTTTGGCTTCTTCGCCCACCCTGAACTTTCGAACGAGTCGGGGCGCGGTGCCTCGGGCAATCAAGGGTACCTCGATCAGAACCTGGCGCTCCAGTGGGTGCGGGACAACATTGGCGCATTCGGCGGCGACCCGGCGCGCGTGACGATCGCCGGCGAGTCGGCCGGATCGATCTCGGTCAGCATCCAGATGGCCTCGCCGCTGTCGAAAGACCTCATCGCCGGGGCGATTGGCTCGAGTGGCGCGGCGATGGGCGCGCCAGTGCGGTCGGATACGCTCGCCGAAAAGGAGCGGCAGGGCGCCGAGATCATGGCAACGACGGGCGTTGATTCGCTGGCCGCGCTGCGCGCGATGCCGGCGGAGACGCTCCTGGAGGCAACCAAAGGGCTGGGGTTTGCGGCATACCGGTCGAACGTCGACGGCTATCTCCTGCCGGATTCCGTGGAAGCGATCTTCGCCGCCGGCGAGCAGGCGCGGGTGCCGCTTCTGGTCGGCTGGAACTCCGAAGAGGCGAACTATCGGAGCATTCTCGGTGAGGATGAGCCGACCCGGGAGAACTACGTGAAGGCGGTTCGGGCACTCTACGACGAAGAGGCCGACGAGGTGCTGCGGTTGTACCCGGCGAGCACCGGCGACGAGGTGATCGAGGCGGCAACGGACCTTGCGAGTGACCGTTTCCTGGGGTACGTCACCTGGAAGTGGGCCGACCTGCACGGCCAGACGAGCCATTGCCCCGTCTACCGCTACTTCTACAGCCATCCGCGACCGCCGATGGTCCCGGAGATGGGCGATGCCGTCGCCGGTCTCGCCGGCGGGATCGTGAGGGGCGCGGACGCGACGCCGGCCCCGGTGCCGCGCGGTGCGGTCCACTCGGCGGACATCGAGTACGCGATGGGCAACCTCCCGACGAACCGCGTCTTCGCCTGGACGAGCGAAGACGACGCGGTCTCCGAGGTGATGCAGCGGTGCTACGCGAACTTTGTCAAGACGGGGGATCCGAACGGCGGGGGCGTGCCGGACTGGCCAGCCGCCAATGCCGGCGACGTGGTTACGGTGATGCGCTGGGACGTCGTGTCGAAGGCCGAGCCGGAGCGCAACCGCGAGCGGTACCTGTGTCACGATTCGCGCCTCCGGACAAGCTAGGTCGCCTCCTGGCTCCTCCTGCGCTGCCGGTAGTGGCGCGGTCATCGCCGCCCGCAATCCGGGGCGGTCAGCCATGATTGGGACTGCGCGAACGGCCTGATCGGCATTGCGGACGGATCCCCTACGATCTGTCCACTCGGACGGCCCTTGGTGCCCACGTCCCGGATTCGGAACGATCAGTCAGCCACTGAATGGACCATATGATCTATTTCTATTCGCATTCCAAGGGCGACGGGCGGGTTCTGTCAGGAGAAGGGGGGATATATCGCGCTCCGACTTTCCGACCTCTTGCTGCTAGACTGCTGGCGTCGTGCCCAAGTGCTAACAGGAGAAGCGAAGGCGATTGCTGGCATGAGCGTGATGCAGACAGCGACGGGACGACGCATCTTTTACGACGTTGTTGGAGAGGGTCCTCCGCTCCTGGCAATCACGGGCTTAGCGAGCTCGCGAAAGGCTCTCCTGGCGAGCCTCAGTGACGCCCTCACCTCCCGTCTCCAGATCGCAGTTATGGACAACCGGGACGCGGGCGAGAGTGATCCCGAACCCGACTACTACACCATTGCAGACATGGCCAACGACGCAACTACCCTGCTGAATGCACTTGGGATTGCCCACGCCCATGTCCTCGGGTACTCGATGGGGGGCACGGTGGCGCTTCAGCTCGCCCTCGATCACCCCCTTCGGGTCGATCGCCTCGTCCTGGTTTCTGCCCACGCCTATAATGGGCTGGACCACCGTGCGGGTGAACCACTCCCACCGCCTCCGGTGTGGTGGACCGACGATCCGGTCGAGCGGTGGCAACGTCTGATGCCGGAGGTGGTAGGGCCGGAGTATCGAGACGGGCTGACTGATCACGATCTGAAGATTCACGCCGAGCTTGACCGGGGCAACCGGGCGACGTGGACCCGTGCCATGCGCCAAGTGGCTACGCGATCGGGCCTCGACATGCGAGACCGGTTGACTGAGGTGCGCTCACCAACCCTGGTCATTCACGGCGAGATGGACCCGGTGGTGTCTGCGGAGCATGGGGAATTGCTGGCAGCCGGCATCCCGGGCGCCCGATTACACGTGCTACCTCGAGTCGGTCACGTCCCGTTCACTGAAGTACCCGATGAGGTCACCCGCGCGATTCTGAACTTCCTGAGCGAGAACGATGAAGTTTCTTCGTAGGGAGTGCGGACGACGGCTAACCAGCATGCGGGAGCATGAGGATCGGCATCTGCGATGGACAGTGGTTTCCACGCGAAAGCCCGCACCCCGGTTGTCGCCTTCGTTGCAGCGACTGTGCCCGTTGCATATACGCTCCTGCCGCTCACCTTTTAGCGCAAGCTCTAAGATGAGCTGAGTTTGCCAAAATTGCGGACTAAGCTGCTACACTGACGGCAAGGGCTCCAATTGAAAAGCGTAAGATGTCGCCGTCGTCAGTTCCGGAACTCTGGCGGTATCAGGACCGGCTTCGAAAAACCACACGGCTTGTGTTGCAGATGAGGAGTTGATTGTGGAGGATCCCCAAGACTTCTACTGCTGGCGCGAATTGCGACGCTTCCCCATCTCGGAACTGATGGTTGATGGGGAACACAATTTGATTCACAACCGACACCCACGTCACTATGCCATGACTGGGGCGAGACCCGTCCCTGATGACGGTGGAAGTGGAGGAGGATTGGACCCAGCACCTAGTGGGAGCGGAGGAGCATTGGGCCGGGAACGAGGGGGGCGTGCAGGAGGATTGGATAATGTTCAGGCGGTTACCCGGTCGACAATAGCACGCAAAGAGCTGTGGAGTTTGGTGGCAGCTCTGGAGCCCAACGCGCGAGTTGCCGAAGCGTCCGACGTCATCAGGGAGTCGGAAATGCGAGTAGCGGAAGCAACTGATGTCATCAGGGAGTCGGAAATGCGAGTAGCGGAAGCAACTGATGTCATCAACGAGTGGGAGGCACGAGCATCGGAAGCAAGGGACTTGATTGGCGAGATAACAGCAAGTGACGACACCGTCAGCGCAGAAGACACATCCAACGCCACAAGGCTCGGAAACGCATCTGACGCTGCCAAAGAATTTGGGGCCTGAAGATGACGCCGCACATCTGTTGATCTGCTGAACTGCTCAAGCAGCAAGAGGTGTGCTCCCCGAATGGGTGCAAGGAGCGTTTATGAGCGAATCTTCCAACTCTACCACCGTCGAATCTAAAGATGGGTGGCCGCCACTGCCTATGATAGAGCAGAACGACCCTTTATCCGAGGTGAAACAAATCCTCTACCAAGGCAGAGTCAACGCCGTGGTAGCGAAGGCGGCTGCTGATGTGGAGAGGGAAAAGGCACACTACGCTAGCTATTATGCCAACGTTCAAACCGTCTACAATTCGTATATTGACGTTGCCAAGAGCGGTATCGACCGTTCTCGAACTGGTGCCGAGTTCATAGAAAAAGCCTCCTCAGCAGTGGGCGTTCTCTATGCTGCCTTGATTGGTCTTATCTTCACTGTGGCCGGCGATAAATCGGCGGGCAATTCCTTGCCGCTACGCGGTGTCGTCCCAGTACTCTACCTAGGTGCAGCAATAGTGCTTGCAGCTGTTTACCGGTCCATCATTGTCAAAGAGGAGGGAGTTCGAGGGCCCCAACCAAAGGGCAACCCCCTTGAAGATCAGCAGGAACAACTATTAGCCTATCTCCGCTGGTGTAAGGCCACCGTGATACGCCGTCGTGCCTTTCTCAATGCTTCAGTTGTAAGCTTGGCGATCGGAATCGTCTTTCTTCCAGCCCCGTTCCTTGACATCTCAGACACTGCCTCCATGGTATGGGCCATCATTGGACTGGTTCCACTCTTTTTGGTGATTGCCTTGACCGAGGATTGAAGCAATAAAAGCGACCGGCAATAGGGGTGGCGTTGCCGTTCCCTTGCCGGTGCACCTTTCCCGCGATCCGTGGCGGAGCGGGCGGGCAGCGTCTTTTCCAGTTGTACGTTCCATATAACCCAAGTCAGCAAACCGGGCACGGCTATCCATCTACTATGCTTTGCAGGGAAACCAGTGCCTCCGATGTCGCACATACACGCCACGTCGAATGAGTGAACGGTACTGCTGGGACAGCCCGGTTGCCTTGGCCATCGCTCCTAATGACACCCCTTGCAACTGCGGCAGGATCTCACCCCTGAACATCTCCGGGGGGTTGTCGATTCCGTGCTTGGCGTCCCAAATTGCCTGATTGTGCGTGTGCTGGCTGTTCTTGCGTCGGCGGTTCTCCTAGGCCTGCCTACTCTTAGACGGATCCCTGCATACCGCGTGCAGTTCCGCCATGCGCTTTCGTCCCGCGTCACCGAACGAGGCTGCGTGCTCATCCTGGTAATTGAACAAGCAAGCGTCACACTACAATCGACCTTGCCTCCTCAGGGTCGTTCCGCATTCGTGCCAGGCATTTGGAGCAGTAAACCTGCCGGTCGGGGTCTTCTCCGGTGCGGTTCGGACGCCTTCGCGACTCGCACTGCGATACGCCCCGCAAAGCCGTGACGGAACCTTGCGTGGCATCGCGACGGTGCTCTGTCCGGGCACCAATCGCTCCGCGGCCCGCCACACCAGTCGCGTCCCCGGCACCCCGGTCTTGCCCTGAGGCATCGTGAAACGTGCGCGCAAACGCGCTTCGAGCGGTAAACTCCTGTCTCAATGCTCAATGCACGGTTATACGGATCATGTTGTTCTCCTGATGCCGCCGGCCCGGCGAAGACAAGAAACAGGTGATGTCTCGAAATGCTTTTCCCTGTTCCACCACGGGCGGGGACTTTGTGGATCGTCGACCGTATCGACTGGAGTGGATAGTCGCATGAGCCAGATGCATGCCCATCCCGGGAGTGGCGGGCGTCGTTTTGCATACCTCCTGATCGCTGGCGCCTGCATCCTCGGGCTTCTCGACCCGGGTGGAGCGGTTGCGGCGGGGTCCCAGGCCACACCCCCGGCACCCATCGCGGCCTATCCGGATTCGCTGCGCTACGACCTCGCCGCGATGGTGCTCCCGGCCGAGGAGTTCCCGGTCGAGGGGCTGGCATCCGCGCGCGGGCGTCTGTTCGGACCCGAGCAGGAGGCGGAGAACCTCGCCCCCGTGCTCGACATGGAGCCGGACGCGCTGCTCGACGAACTCGAGGAAATCGGCTGGACCGCCCGCTATCTCGGCGATGTGGGCCTGCCAGACGCGGATGATCCGGCCCTCTATGCTGTCGCGGGCGCCAGCTACGTCACCGAATACACCGACGAGGGTTGGCAAGACCTCCGTTGAGGGCCTTGACCGCCGCTGCGGCACTGCTTGAAAAGCCATCGACCAGCTCAAGCGTCGGCATTGTGAACGAGCTCGCCATTGCCTTAGTGAGCATGTCGAGCGTCAAGTCCGCGTTTGGATAAACGCTGGTCCCAAGGTCGCTCAACGCAAACCGGCCCAGTGATGTCCGAGCGACATCGGCGGCCGCAGCCCCCATGCCGTACCTTGATGGATCAAATGTAATCGCCGCACTGAGAGAAGATGCCAATGAGTCGGAGATGCCGAAGATGGGTTTGATCTGGTCCGCGTAGCTCCCTGTGAACGCTCTTAGCGTCTCACGGATTGAGGCAAGGACTTCGTCGTGATGCGCGCGCGCGACATTGCGAAACGCCTCATATATATCGGTGTCTTCATCAAGACGCTGTCCGAAGCCCGCCGGTTGAGCTTCGGCAAACTCCCTCGCGGCACCCTGACACTTCTGCCTGGGACGGTTTCGGTTCGAGGAGCTGGTGATATAGGAAGGCGACGACGAACTCTCTGGCAGCGATGTCTCGGTCAAGCAGTTCCGCTACAAACCGCTCGTCTCCCGCAGACAAATAACTGAGTTCAATAGTTGAGCCGTTCGCGAGTTGAACAGGAATTGGCTTGTAGCCGAGGTCTCCGAGGCTCACGCCCTTTTTCTTTGGCTGCGCATCGGTTCCCTCTGTCATCCGCCTTAGCCCCTTTGGTTTGGTGACCTATGAGCATCAATATCAACTCTTGACTATAGCCGCGTCACTGGGCCAGTGCGGTGATCGGAGCCACGCACTCATGATGACATCGATGTGTTGTCCAACGCCACAAGGAGAAGGAAAGGTGAAAGCCCATTCATCTGTTCACCGTAATCCGAGCACTTCAACCGTCAGCTTGGCCCTCACCCTGTTCACCTAGGTAATTGACGAGATTCGACGGCGCGTATGCCGGGTTCTGCATTTCCCTTAGTCGATCGAGGGCGCTCGGGTGGACCGACTCATTGCCTTTGGGCTCCCGCCCTATAGGCCGTTCATATGGGCCAGGCATTAGTGGCAGCTTGTACAAGCCAACCCGTGAATCACGCGCCACCCCAAGATGATTAGAAGACCTGATGTTCTCACTGATGAACGCATCGTCGAAGGCCAAGCCACAGGCTTCGGCCTTGTCCTTCATCCACAGGAAGGTGATATCGGACAGGCCGCGGTCTATGTAGCCACCACCGACGTTCGAGTGCACACCCGCGAACCAGACTTGTTTTAATACCTGATCCTCCGGCGCTCCATCCTGTTGTTTCCAAAGTGCAGGTTTAAACTGGGCACGTCGCTCGTCGATAGCCAGCGCTTGGAATGCGTTGTCTACAAACTTGCTGAGATCGGTATCATGAAAGGCCCACCGCCTATTAATACGCTCGAATCCAATTGGAAACCATGGAACCTCGGGAATGCCAAGGGCGCCAACGGTATCCCACACACCTATGAACTTGATTCGCGGCTCGTAGGAATACTGCCTTCTAAAGAGTCGCGCCTCGATTTCCCGAGGTGCCGTCTCACTCTTATGGGAGCGATAGAGGTCGTACGCATCCTTGACCTTATCTATATTGACTGGGGTCAGCACCCCGCTATTTCGAATGAGACCAGCCGTGCTGCGGGCGGTGAAGGCGCCTCGGCTGAAACCGAATAGGAAAATTTCGTCGCCAGGTTCGTATTCCTTTACGACAGATCTATACGCTTCTTGAACGTGCTCGGACAAGCCCCGAGCGAACGCACCCCCACGGATTCGATCCCATTTCCCAGTCCCCACGCCAGGATGGTAATGCACGATCTGCTTAATTCCCTGGGCATCTTCCCGGGCAACCGCCAATGTGAGCTTAGCAACGTTGCTTGGACACACCTCGTTGCCGTCCTTACGATCCGGGATATTCCAGGTCCCATCCTCACAGACCACGATCCGCTTCATAACGTTCTCCTTCCATTGCTTCTAGCAGAAGCGCAAGGACAAAGTGCTGCTTCGGTGATGCCCAGGGGTCTCGGCGCAAGGTAGATCCCCACCCGTTACTTACGACCCACCTGCCTGGGACAGAACGATGGGTAGGCGTCCCCAACCGCGAATGCACCTAGGAGCCACCATACCAAGGACGACTTGTTCCCGAAGGGCATGACCGTATGTCCTTCTCTCAGGCTGCCAAGTTGACATGAATCCATTGGAAACTGAGCCTACTCCATACGCAGGAGGTGTCAAGTGCCTGTACTGGTTCAGACATCCGGAAATCGAGAGAGGCAAGATGTTTGGGACGGGTGTTGCACCCGAGCGCCTGGTGTGGTCGCGTCTCATTGTCCTAAGCGGCTTCGCAGAAGTTTTGGCCCACCCCTGGTTCGCCTAACAAGCACCGTTGCGCATATCTGATGGGTGAGGGGGTGGTCCAGAACTTTCGTCAGTCCGCTTAGAGCGGATTGCAATGTGGTTGCCTGTTTGGCACACTGATGGCATGCCACGAAGCTCTTCCCGCGATCTCCGTGAACGGTTGCTGCAGGCGCGGTCGGCGGGTCTGTCGGCAACGGAGATCGAACGGACCACTGGGGTGAGCGCCGACAGTGTGCGCCGCCGGACGCTCGCTCGCCCCTGGGCAATCGCCCGGGCGACCACGCCGGATCGCGTCCGTCCAGGACGACCAGCTCCGGTCCCAGGTCGCCGCCCATTCCGATGCCACGCGTGCCGAGCACGGTGCCCGCTGGGCGGAGGCGACGACGGTTACGGTCAGCCACGCCACGATGTGCCGGGCGCTGCGGCGACTGTCTCATTCGCAAGCAACAAGACAGTCGCCCAACGGCTCCTACCACCCGATTGAGAGCTAATGCAACACGGCGATCCGTCAGGGGATGCTAAGCGCGGGTGTCCGCGCATGGCGTCGCTCAGGGGCGGTAATGATCGGCCTCATGCACTCCACCACGAGGTGTAGACTCGACCGTCGTTGCCAGTGATGAAGAGGTCGAGATTGTTCCCCATTCGGGCCACTGCGCCGAGTGGCGCGCCGACTGGGAAGAAGCCTCCGAGCGCAAACCAGTTGTCGTTGACGCCGGACCAGTCCACGCCGTTGAACCACCAGGACGTGTAAACCCGACCATCGTTGCCGGTGATAAACAAGTCGAGGTTGTCAGGTGTTCGGGCCACCGCCGAGACCGGTGCCCCGACAGGGAAGATCCCACCCAGTGAGCGCCAGTTGTCGTTGACGCCCGACCAATCTCCACCCTCGAACCACCAGGACGTGTAAACCCGACCATCGTTGCCGGTGATGAAGAGGTCGAGGTTGTCAGGTGTTCGGGCCACAGCGGCAACTCTGGCACCCGCAGGGAAGAAGCCGCCAATGGGCCGCCAGTTGTCGTTGACGCCGGACCACCGGCTGGCCTGGAAGTTGCGCGCCTCGAAGACCAACTCGAAGCGGCCGCCGTCACCGTCGATGTTGATCGACTGTTGCACGGCTTCTCCCGCATCGGCTCGTCGTAGCTCGTCGGCCGAGAATCGCAACTCACGAAGACCGATCTTGTCGTCGAAGTTCGGTGCGCCGGTGGGCGTGCCCATCGCGGAGTTGACGTCGCGCAACAGCGCGGCGACCTTGTCCGCGCGGCTGGACGTGAGGCTGCCAAGAATCGATCCGCCAACGATGCCCTTGACGATCCCCCGCATGGCCTCGGGGTCGCCGTCATCGTTCTCCATAAGGCTGACGATGAAAATGACGGTGTCCGGGTCGGTCAGCGTCTCTGGTAGCCCATTGATCCCCCAGAACGATTGGGATGCACCAGGGGCCGGGTGCGTTTCTTCGTCGTCGACGTCATTGAACCCGTATCGGACGACTTCAAAGGCCGGCAGAGGGACTGCAAATCCCGCCACCGACACCGAGGATGCGAGATCCACCGAGGTCACAAGGACGTACGGTTCATCGGCTCCCACCTCATCGGTCTCTTCGTGGCTATGGATGCTCCGAAGGTACACCTGCGTCATGTGCTTTACTCCAGTGGATGGAACCATCGCGCACGAGTGCCTGCCTGGACCCATTGGCGATTCGCCATGGATACACCGACCATCAACGATTGGGTCCCTGATCCTCTCGAGTCTTGGTGTCCCTTGCCTACGAGTCTATCCTATGAGTCAATAACCCGAATAGTGCAAGGCCTAATAATTTGGAAAGACGTGAGAAATAGTGGTCGATATATAGAAATACCTGCGTGGAAGCGCCAGCTATGTTTTGTCCGCATAAAGCTCACCGCACTTGCTCGGCTCTTCCGCTGACATAAGGTTTCGCTCGTTCGCCTCGAATCGGCCACCAGTTTCGGCGTTACCAAAATTGCCGCTTATGACTAGGACGGCAACAACCTCCGCTTATAAAACTCATATTGGACTTGAGTCTGAAAACTCCATTCAAAGCGTACATTCTGGGCGGGTTGCTGACGCTTGAGCCGCCGCACCGTGCGCGGGTTGTAGCCGGTCGCCTCGGCGAGCACCTTCGTCGGGATCTGCTGCAGTTTGGCCACGAGGTCCGCGAAACTCGAGTCGTGGTACTCGATCTGCCGCTCGGCTTCGGTGACTAACCCTGCCTGGTGTGTCTCCAGATCATTCCCCTCCTTGCCGACGTGCCGGACGCCAGCCACCACCAGCGGCAGATCGTGCCCGGGATCGGGGAGAGGAACGGTGGGGCAGTCAGGCCAGGGTGCTAATACAGCACGGGAGCAGGTAGCATAGAACCTGAGCTTCGCTGAGCTTTCTCATCGTCAGACATGATTGCGCCCGCGTTTACCTCTAGTAGTGCGTCAGGCGTGATCTGCCGGTGGCAGGGAAGGTGCGGGCGTCGTGAGCAGTGACCCGCATGTCCGCCGCAGGAGACCCCGCCATGGCCTATCCCTATCGCATTGTCCTGACCGA
>JAABUN010000496.1_pt1 | contig 101718 bp, 87 predicted proteins | sample 5559311 | NCBI WGS metagenome assembly JAABUN01 (sample SAMN10711877, study PRJNA513370) | rock metagenome | isolation source: Antarctica rocks | place: Antarctica: Victoria Land, Siegfried Peak sud | reverse complement strand
GTTCAGGCTTGGCAAGTGCAGCGTAACGCGACCCAGGTAAAAATCAATTGGAGGTTTGGCGTTCAAGACGCACGCTGCAAATTGAAGCGGCTTTACCCTATCATCCTACACGGGTAGAGCACTAGTGAGAAGGAAGCCCGACTTTTCCATCAGATTAGCGTCCGCAATTTTAATTTGATGGCGCTAATTGCTAACCAATCTAAACCATGAATTCCCCCATACTTTCGCGCCGCTCGTTGCTTCAACTGGCGGCGAGCGCATCGGCGGCGACGCTGGCGAGCCGCGTTCCGTTGGCGCGCGCGCAAACCATCGCTGAGGCCAATGCCGCTCCCATGTTCCAAAACCCGCTTTTCGCGGGCGATTACGCCGACCCGTCCATTCTGCGCGTGGGCGAGGACTTTTACTTCACCCACACCTCCTACCGCTACTCGCCGGGTTTGGTGGTCTGGCACTCGCGCGATCTGGTCAACTGGACGCCGATTTCAACCGCGCTTCCTCACCTCTCCGGCGAAGGCGAAGTGTGGGCGCCCGATCTCGTCGAACACAAAGGGCGCTATTTCATTTACTATCCGCAGAATGGGCGCCTGTTCGTGGTTCACGCCGCCGACCCGCGCGGGCCTTGGAGCGAGCCGATTGATTTGGGGATAAACGACATTGATCCGGGGCACGTCGTGGGGCCGGATGGCACGCGCACCCTTTATTCCGGAGGCGGCCATGTCGTCCAACTCAGTGCCGATGGGTTGTCGACCGTGGGCGAGCGAGAGACCGTTTATAAGGGCTGGCAATTTCCTAAAGAGTGGGAAACCGAAGGCTTCTGGCTGGAAAGCCCGAAGCTGACGCGGCGCGGCGAGTATTATTATCTGGTCAGCGCGGAAGGCGGCACCGCCGGGCCGCCGACCAGTCACATGGCGGTGGTGGCGCGCTCCAAATCGCCGCTCGGCCCCTGGGAAAACTCGCCTTATAACCCTCTTATCCACACTTACAGCGCCGACGAAAAATGGTGGTCAATCGGTCATGGCACCCTCGTTTCGACGCCCGATGATCGCTGGTATTTCGTCTATCACGGCTACCGCAAAGATTTCCAGACGCTGGGCCGCAACACGCTGATGGAGCCGATTGAGTGGACGGACGATGGTTGGCCGCGCGCACCATTGGGCGCACGCCGAGGCGAACCGATGCCCGCGCCGATGGGCGTGGCGCAGCGACCGATGATCGCGCTGTCCGACGATTTTCGTGCGCCGATTTTGCGCGCGACCTGGGGCGCGTGGAACGAGTTAGACATGAGCCGTTTCCAAACCGGCGATGGCACGTTGACGGTGCGCGCTAAAGGCGAAACGCTGGCGCAAAGTTCGCCACTCACCGTAATGGCGCGCGATGAAAGTTACATGGTTCAGGTGGTGGCAACGCCGCCGGAGAATGGCGCGGCGGCGTTGGGCCTATTTTACAACGTGGACAACTGGCTGTGGATCGATCTCAAAGACGGCGAACTGAGCGTCCGCGACGCCAAACAAGCTTTGGTCGCTCGGCTGTGGAAAGCGGGGCGGACGCATCTAAAAATCGTCAACCGGCGCAACCGCGTCGATTTTCTGGCGAGCGCCAACGGTGTGGACTGGATTTCTCTGGTCGAGGGCGTAGACGTGTCCGACTACGTTCACAACAAACGCGGCGGTTTTCAAGCGTTACGCCCGGCGTTGGCGGCGAGCGGCGCGGGCGAGGCGCGGTTCGCTGATTTCGAGTATCGCGCGCTGTAATATAGTGCGCCTAAACGAAGGCGAGTTGAGCGGGACTCACGTCCTCTTCCAATCGGGAGTTCTCCGTGACCCAAGATTGGAAGAGGACGTGAGTCCCGCTCTGAACCTTTATGACCTGTTTAGGTTCACTATAGCGCGGCTGAATCAAAAGCGGAAACGCCGTGGGGCGAAATATTCCTCGATTCGGGCCAGGGGCATTCAGTTCTCAATGAAAATACCGGTATTGCCAAAACCCGCGCGTTGGGGAACACTGCAAAACCGTCACCCCAAAACCCTATTTTATTGGCGCCCAGACCGTTCGATGAGCGCCCGAAAAACCGCATGGCCACTCAATCCATCCCAACTCCCGCCGCCGCCGCGTCCGACGCGCGCCGCGAACGCGGTGTCACGCCGCGCGTGGTGCTGCTCTGTCTGGCGCTCGCGCTTTTCTTTGGCTACGTCATTCCGGTCGTTGACTACAAATTTTTCAACACTTTTCTGGGCGCGACGCATCTGCCGCCGGGCGCCATCGCCGCGCTGCTGGCGATGGTCGTCGTCGTCAATCCCTTACTGCGCCTGATTTCCAAGCGCGCGGCGTTCGGGCGCAACGAGACGCTGACGGTGTATCTTTCGTGCCTGTTTTCCACGCTCGTGCCGGGCATTGGCGGCAACAATTATTTCGTCTCGTTCATCATCGGCAGCTTTTATTACGCGACGCGCGAGAACAAATGGTTCGACTATCTCAAGGGTCTGCCGCCCTGGTTTACGCCCGCGCTCAACGCCGACGGCACTTACAACCAATTTGTCGCCGAATCGTGGTATAACGGACTGAGCGCGGGCCAGAGCATTCCCTGGGGCGCGTGGCTGGTGCCATTGCTGGCGTGGGGATTGTTCTTTGGCGCGGCGTTCACCATGATGGCGTGCCTTTCGGTGATGCTGCGCGCGCAGTGGGGCGACAACGAGGCGTTAAGTTTCCCCCTGCTCAAGTTGCCGCTCGAAATGACCGAGGGACAGAGCGACGGCAACATCCCGCCGTTTTTCAAGAACCCGCTGATGTGGACGGGCTTTGGCGTCGCGGCGTTTGTGCAACTGCTCAACGGATTGCATCTTTATTTTCCCGACGTGCCCGCGATTGCGATGGACGTGGACACGAGCGCGATGCTCTCGGAGACGCCGTGGAATCAGATCGGCGGGGTGCCGTTGCGGGTTTATCCGGTCGCCATCGGCATCACGTTTCTGATGACGAGCGAGGTCGCCTTTTCTTTCTGGGCGTTTTTCTGGCTCTTCAAATTCCAGTTAATCGCCGCGTATTTGGCGGGCTACTCGCCGAGCGCGCTGCCGCAGATGATCGGTTCGGGCTATCCGATTTTTCAGGGCTACCAGGAAGTCGGGGCGAATCTGGCTTATGTCGGTCTCATCTTCTTTTCGGCGCGGCGGCATCTGGGCTATATCGCGCGGCGTGCCATAGGCCGCGAACGCGGTTCAACCGACGAAAAAGCCGAGCCGCTCTCCTACCCGTTCGCGTTCTGGGGGTTCTGGGGTTCGTTTGCATTGATGGTCGCGTGGGGCATCGCGGCGGGCATGAGCTGGCATTTGTCGCTGCTGTTGTGGACGAGCTATTTAGTAATCGCGGTCGTGCTGTCGCGCGTGGTGGCCGAGGGCGGACTGTTGTTCGTGCATCACGCCTGGATGCCCCTGGGCGCGCTGATGGGGCTGTTCGGCGCGGGCGCGGGCACTTTAGTTTCGCCTGCGGCGGGGCTTTATCCGGCGACGATTTTGGAATTTTCCACGATTCAGGATTACCGCGCCAGCCTGATGCCGTCGTTCGTGCAATCGTTCAAACTGGCGCGCGACCGGGGTATCGCGGCGCGGCCTCTGCTGGCGCTTTTGGCGGGCGTAATCGTAATTGGAATGGTAATGGCGTTCTCGATGAACGTGCGTCTGGGCTACGAGAACGGCGGCCTGTCGTTGCAGGGCTGGATCGGCAAGAGCGGGCCGCAAAGTCTGGGCGGCAATCTGTCGAACTACGCCCAACTCTCGCAGGCTCCCGATCCGTCGGCCTGGCTCTGGCTTGTCATCGGCGGGCTTTTCACCGTCGCCCTAGTCTTCGCGCGCTCGCGTCTGGCGTGGTTTCCCTTCCATCCGTTGGGCTACATCATGGGCCTGACGTTGCCGATTGCTGTCCTGTGGTTCTCGATTTTCCTCGGATGGGTGTGCAAGACCCTGATTTCCAAATACGGCGGTCACGACACGGTTCGCAGAAGCACGCCCTTATTTCTGGGATTGGCGCTGGGTGACGTGGCAATGATGCTGTTGTGGATTGTAATTGACGGCTGGCAGGGCCGCACCGGACATCAGTTGATGCCGGGCTGATTCTGATGCCAAACGCCCCAGTTTTGGCGAATTCATTTCGGCTTTGGATTAAACTAACGATTTCCCAAGTTTGGAATTGGAATTAGATCATGACTCACAAAACCAATGGCTTTCACACTGCCGAACGGCCCAAGCGGGTGACGCTGCAAGATATCGCCGATGTCGCGGGGGTGAAAAAGATGTTGGTCTCCAACGCGCTCAACGGCACGCGTAGCGTGGCGCCTGCCACGCGCGAGAAGATTCAGCGCATCGCCAGCGAACTCAATTATATTCCCAACTTCGCCGCGCGCGCGCTGACGCAGGGACGCACCGGCATCATCGCCGTCATCAGCGGCCCGGTCAACGAACCCTATTACGGCACGATGGTTCATCTGCTGGAAAATTATCTTAACGCCGAGCATTATCATCTGATGCTGTTGTGGACGCCGGGCGAAGTCAAGGAACTGGTCAACGCGACCGGCAATTTGGCAGTGGACGGCGCGATTGCCGTTGATATGTTGAATTTGGTCAACGAGTTCCACTCGCACCCAACGATTCCGTGCGTTTCGATCAGCACGTCCAGACAACAGTTTGTGGACAACATCTTCGTTGACTTGAGCGCCAGCGTCGAAGAGGCGATTCGCCTGATGTTAGAGGGTGACCGTCGTCGCATCGCTTATCTGGTCACGGCGGAGAGCATGGCGCTGGAAACCGAGGTGCGGGCGGGCGCCTATCTGGAGGCGATGCGAAAAAGCGAGCGGCCCGCCGAAATCATCAACGTCGCCACCGATGACCTCGATGTGTTAGAGAAAAACTTTGTAACCTACGTCGAAGCCAACGGCTGTCCCGACGCTTTGCTCTGCCAGAACGATGAAACCGCGATGTGCGCCTTTGAAGTGTTAAGGGAATTGGGTTACACGATTCCAACCGACGTGCTTTTGGTCGGCTGCGACGGTCAGCGGCACATGAAGTATTTCACGCCGCCACTTAGCACCATCGTGCAACCGATGGAAGAGATTTGCGCGTTGGCCTGGAAGTTTCTCCAACAACGCATCGCGCAACCCGACTTGCCGCATCAGGAAGCGAGCGTGCAGGGCACGCTGATCGTGCGCGAATCTTTGAACAATTCACCGCGCCCAGAGTAATCGAGCCGGAATTGGCGATTTTGCAACACCGAATTTCAGGAAAACCCACTTTTCTTTGAGATCTCACTTCCCGTCAAGGCCATCGCGACGCCCACAGAAGTGTCAGGAACCGAAGCCTGCGGGAGATGATTGCTGACATTCACCGCAAAAAAACTTGGCGCCAGATGTTTGAAACCTGTGGAATCTGGGTATAATAGATTAAGAGATACCGGTATTCCTCCTTTTAAGAACGATGTCTCTCTGCCAAATTCAACCAGGAAAATCACCTATGAACACCAACATTTCCAAAGCCTCTCACAACGGACGCTCCGCATTCACTTTGATCGAGCTTCTCGTCGTGATAGCCATCATCGCCATTCTTGCGGCGATCCTGTTTCCCGTCTTCGCAAGAGCGCGCGAAAACGCCCGCCGTTCGTCCTGCCAGAGCAACATGAAGCAAATCGGTCTGGGATTGCTTCAATACACCCAGGATTACGACGAGAAGTTTCCGCAAGGGCAAGATACCAGCAAGCGCGGCAGAGGTTGGGCTGGCGCGGCTCTTCCCTACATCAAAAGCGCGCAGATTTTTGTCTGTCCCAGCGATACCAAAACGCCCAACGCCAACCCACAGATTTCTTACGCTTTCAATACTGCCATCACCTTCCCCATCAACGGCTATAACAGCCCCTCAATAGCGGCTTTCAACGCGACATCGCTCACCGTTATGTGCTTTGAAGCGACCAACGTCACTTGGGATCCCAAAACGGACGCCGAGATTACCTACTCGCCCGCAGGCGATGGTTACAATGGCGACATCGTAAGCGGCGCCAGGTATGCCACCGGCTATATGGCCGACAAAGGTGGTGGCACCTCCAATTACGATGATCCCAAGGGGCGCCATCTGGAGACTTCCAATTGGCTGTTTGTCGATGGTCATGTCAAATCGATGCGCGGCGACAAGATTTCTGCGGGCCTGGCCGCACCCACTTCAACGACCGCAGCCTCTGGCGGTGGTGGCCCCTACAACGCGGCGGGCACCGATGTGCCAGGGTATGCGGGCACGATGAGCCCAGTTTAATTAGAGAAGATGTTCGAGTTAACAAGGCGAATTTCTGATCGAAAGTCACCTTTGTTTCCCGATGGTTTTATCGGTCGGGAAACTCCCGATTCAATTTTTGTCAGCAACTTGACCTTGTTCGCCGAGACTGCCCGAAGAACCAGCAATTCGATACAGTTCAAATTTTTTCTGCCCAACCCAACGGCGCCTCTTCTCTCCGAGAAGAGGCGTCGTTTTGCCGGATGATCGCCCAAATCTTGGCCGCACCTCTGGAGCCAGCGAGAAACCTACCGTTCCCCAGTCTCTAAAACGCCCTTAAACATCGGCACTCTCGCCAGGTAAAAACGCGAAACATTGATCGAAAATGCGAGCACCGCGCGGAGATGGCGTTGACCTATTTTGGGTAAGCTCTCGGCAGCGCGTCCACTCAGGCCCCACCGCTCGTTATGAGTCCCAACCAAACTCAATTTCCCGTTGTGCGCGTCGCGCCCGAAAAACGCCATTTCCAAAGTCCGGCCATCGAAGCCGCTATTACCAAATTCAAAGCACACATCGCCGACCGCGAACTTGGTTGGCTTTTCGAGAACTGTTTTCCCAACACGCTCGACACAACGGTGACGACCGAAACCAAAAACGGGCGCCCCAGCACTTACGTCATCACCGGCGACATTGACGCGATGTGGCTGCGTGACAGCAGCGCGCAGGTCTGGCCCTATCTCAAGTTTGTCAAACAAGACGACACGCTACGCCAACTTATTGCTGGTGTCATCAACAAACAGACGCAGTTCATTCTGAAAGACCCTTACGCCAACGCGTTTTACAACGATGAAAACGAAGTCTCCGAGTGGAAAAGCGACTATACCGAAATGAAAACAGGCGTTCACGAGCGCAAGTGGGAAGTAGATTCTCTGTGCTACCCGATTCGCCTGGCCTACGCCTATTGGAAAGCGACCGGCGACAACATGCCCTTCGATACCGAATGGCAACGCGCGATTCGCGCGACGCTCCGCACCTTCCACGAGCAGCAGCGTAAAGAGAATCGAGAGCCTTATCGTTTCCAGCGCGTCACGCCGAACGCGACCGATACGCTGCCGATGAGCGGCACTGGCTATCCGGTCAATCCGGTCGGCCTAATCGCCTCGGCGTTTCGGCCCAGCGACGACGCGACGGTCTTTTCGTTTCTGGTGCCCTCCAACTTCTTCGCTGTCGTCAGCTTGCGTCAGGCCGCCGCAATGCAGGACGCTTTGCCCAATGGCGACAAAGAATTGGCGACCGAACTGCGCGCATTGGCCAACGAAGTCGAAAGCGCGCTCCAAAAATATGCCATAGTTGAGCACCCCAAATACGGCCAGATTTACGCGTATGAAATTGACGGTTTCGGCAGTCATTTGCTGATGGACGACGCCAACGTGCCGAGTCTGTTGTCGTTGCCATATCTGGGCGCGGTCAACGCTGACGACCCAATTTATCAAAATACGCGCAAGTTCGTGCTTTCGACCGACAATCCGTTTTTCTTTGCGGGCACCGCCGCCGAAGGCATCGGAGGCCCGCACGTCGGGCAGGATATGATTTGGCCGATGGCGATCACCATGCGTGCGCTCACCAGCGACAACGATGAGGAAATTGGGACGGCGATTGCGACGCTCAAAAGCACGCACGCAGGAACCGGATTCATGCACGAGACTTTCAACAAAGACAATCCCGACAAGTATTCGCGCGCGTGGTTCGCCTGGGCCAACACGCTGTTTGGCGAACTGTTATGGAAAACCTACCGCGAAAAGCCGAGTCTGTTGACCGGGGCAGATTTAGCGCTTACTGATTGACCAGATGAGACAAAAACAGAGCAACATCGGTCGTGCCCAGGAGAGCCATCAAACAATCTTCGGCCAACGATCCTGTTGTTGAGCGCCAGCCTTGTGGAAGCAGATAATATCTCTTCGCATTGGGATACAAAAGTCGAATCCCGCTTTTCGTGGCTGCATCTCCAAGTAAGTGACTGGAGTAACCAAGCAGCAATGCCGCAATTGGCGCCCATCCCATCCAAAGTAATAGAGGCGCAGAAACGAAAGTAATTATGCACATTCCCCAGAGCGAATGTAGCAATCCACGATGTTGATCGGTGCGATGCACCACGTGAGCGGGCAGCAAAAACGGTTTGAAGGCGGTGCCGGGAATTTTCAGATGCTTTATTTTGGATTCCGATGCATCAAGATCAGGCAACAATGCACCTAAAACCGCACACGCGGCCAAAGTGCCGAAGTCATAGCCGACGAGTTCTGGCGACACAACGGCGACAAGCCAGAGCGAGTTGATGCCAAGCAGTGCGTGGGTGGCCATGTCATACCACCTCCTTGAACATAACCACGAATTGTGAGCGTGTTTTAATTAGCTGCGAGGCATTGAGAATGAGATATTTGTTCATGGTGATGCAGATTACGTTGGTAGGATTTTTTCAAAGGAAGACTTTTTACAGAGAACCGGCGACTCTCACGCTTGCACTCAGAACCTGAGCCACCTTACCGACCGCCAGTTGGAGGCGATAAATTAGTGGTTCGCAATTACGAGGGCGCGGCCAGGTGGGTCGTATGTTAGTTTCGAACCAGTCTTTGTCCTTCGACAAAGACTGGTTTTTCGTTTTTCCGAGCGCGTAAAACTCGATAAAATGAGCCTCACCGTTTGGCTGCCACTCAATGCGATGCACCAGCGTTCGGATCAACTGCTGCGTCTCTTGAGGTGTTTCTCAAAATTGTCGAGCACGTCTCATGCGCGTTGTTTCGAGTTATATCGCTAACATTTTTTGGCAATAGCAAACCGCGAAGCACTTGAGACCAATTCAGGCATATTTTCAATGACGAGCCGAGCCTTTCAACGCGCAATAACTTTTCCGGCGCGGTAAGTTTTGGCGCTTTACAAAAGGGTTGTAAACACAATCGAAGCAGACTTTATGGAGCATGATCTGAACTTCTAAGCGGAAACCAGACCTGTGCCGTCACGCCCGCATCGTGGGCTTGAAGTTCCACCTTCCAGCCGTTGGCCCGCGTCAGCGCCGCTACAATCGAAAGCCCTAATCCGTTGCCGCCAGTCTGCGAGTTGCGCGATTCATCGGGACGATAAAAGGGCTCGAACCAACCCGATAGATCGGTGTCTTCGGGTAATTGGCACGCGTTCCACACGCGCAATTGCGCACCATTTTCTTGCGCGTGAATTTCCAGCCGCAGCACGCTATCGGGCGTCGCGTATTTGACGGCGTTTTCCAGCAGATTCCGCAGCAGCATTTCGACGTGAGCGTGCGGCGCTTCGATTTCGATTTCTTCCCATCGCGTCTCAAGATGTAAACCGCGATCTTCGATGGCCTCGCACTGTTGCATCAAAGCGTTCTGCACGTTCTCCCGTAAGTCGAGCGGCGAGGGCGCGGCTTGAATCTGGCGCATTTCCAGCGCGTTGAGCTGCAACAAATCCTGCACCAGAGATTTCAGACGCTTGGTTTCGTCGTGAACTTGCCCCAGCGCCTCGCGGTAAAACGGGCCGGAACGCGGGCGCGTCAGCGCCACTTCGACTTCGCCCAGCAATGCCTGAATCGGCGTGCGCAGTTCGTGCGAAGCCGCCGCGTAAAACCTGCCGCGCCCCTGCGCTTCGCGTTCCAGGCGCTCCAACAAATTGTTCAGCGTGCGCGTGAGATGCAGCATTTCGGCGTCGCTCGATGGCGCGCGCAAACGAACCGCCAAACCTTCGATGGACGCGTCCTGCGCCTGGGCCGCCAATCTGTCGAGCGGCGATAGCGTCTTGCCAACGATCAACCACGCCGCCAGCGTCGTCGCGCCCACGATTAATAATCCCAACTGCCACAACGCGAGGGCCGATTCGCGCAAATCTTCGGCGACCGGCGTCCAGTCGCGCGCCAAAACTAAGGTTTGTTCCCCCTTGGAAACTTGGGTAAAACGCCAGTTCGCGCCGACGCGCGGCCAATCGGGGACGTGCGCGCGCGAACGCCACAACACGCGGTCGCCCTGCACCACCAGCATCGCCAATCCGCCCGCCGCGATTTCGTTGGAGTCGCCTGTCACTGCCGTAAACAGAGTGCGGTGCTGCAACGAATCGCCATCAATTTCGTCGTGTGCGCGTTCGACGGCGACCGCCAAAATTTCACGCGAGCGTTTTTCGGCGCGACGCGTTTCACGGTGCTGCACGGCGGCACCGCCCGCGCCCATCAAGAGCGCCACAAACAGCGCGAACAGCGCCGTCACGCGCGACCGCATCGAACGGAATTTCGTTTGCATTTAAGTTCCGAAGCCAGGGAGCGGGACTTAAATGCACTTCCAATCTCGGCTCGCTTGATACCGATTGGAAGTGCATTTAAGTCCCGCTCTATCGTCTTCATTTCAGCCCCAGCCGATAGCCGACGCCGCGCGAAGTATGAATGAGCGGTTCGCGGCCCTTGTCTATTTTGGCGCGCAGATAACCGATATAAACGTCCAGAACGTTGTCTTGGCCGGCGAAATCGTATTGCCAGACGTGATCCAAAATGATCGAGCGCGGCATCGTCTTTCCGGCGTGGCGCATCAGATATTCCAGCAAGGAGTATTCGGTCGCCGAAAGTTTGATGTCCTGGCCGTCACGGTGGGCAAAGCGGGTGTCGAGATCGAGCGTCAAATCGCCGACTTGCAGCATCGTCGGGCCTGGATCGTCGCGCCGCAACAGCGCCCTCATGCGCGCCAGAATCTCGGCGACGTGGAACGGTTTGCAGACATAATCATCGGCGCCCGCGTCCAGACCGGCAATCTTGTCTTCCAACGTGTCGCGCGCGGTGATAACCAAAATTAGCGATTTCACCTTCGCTTCGCGCAACGCGCGACAGACTTCGAGGCCGTTCATGCCAGGCAGCATCACGTCCAGTAGAATCAGGTCGAATTGCTGGTTTTTGGCGACGGCGAGGGCCCGCGCGCCGTCGGCCTCGACGTGCGGCGCGTAGCCCGCTTCTTCGCACGCGCGGCGCAGAAAACGCGACACGCCTGGCTCGTCCTCGACAATTAAAACGTTCATTGGTGGATGATTTATCTGGGGCGACCAATCCCGCGCTCCCGCTCTTAATTTACAAAAGGCTCCCGCCACGCGGCGGGAGCCTTTTGAATTGGAGAGTCGAAACGCCTATTCCTTGTCGTGTTCGCCCTGCTCGTTCATTTCGCCTTTTTCGCCCGCTTCGTTGGCCTCGTTTTCGTTGTCGTTGTCGGCTTCGACCGCGATGACTTTGCCGGTCGAGGCGTTGATGCCGACTTCATATTTTTTGCCGTCGCTGGCGGCGATTTCGACATCAATTTTGGTGACGCCGTTTTCGGTTTCCATTTCGACGCCCGCGACGTTACCGGCTTTGGCGGCGACCGCCGTGTTGATGGCGCGCGTCACCGTCGCGGCTGGCAACGCGACTTCGGTTTCAGATTCGCCGCCGCCCGCGAAGGCGATGCCCGCGACCGCACTGGAAATCGCTACGACGCCAATGGCGCTCCACAGAATGCTCTTTTTGTTGAGTTGTTTCATGATGTGTTTTGTTGACCTCTTGGCGGGTCGAACGTGACCACAAGTATCAGCCACCAACCTGAGAGTTACCTGAGCGCAACTTAAGAATTTTTAATCCCCGTTACGCGCGGCGACTTCGGCGCGGCAGCGTTCGATGAGTTCGGCGGGAATCTGCCGCCGCGCCAGCGCGACCAAACCTGGCACGATGAGCGCGTCGTCGAGATGGCCGATGACGGGCAGAAAATCGGGAATCAAATCGAAGGGCAACAGCAGATACTGATGCCCACACCGAGCAAAAATTTGGCGGCGCGCGGCGTTTCGGATGGCGGGCGAGTAGACGATAAACCTCGAATTCGCGTTTGAAGGTGCGGTAAATTTCGGCGAGTTTCATGGGATTTGGGCGCGAGAAGTTTGTCTCAACACATCGCTTTTATTCTGAGCGGTTTCTTAAGCGCGACGGATGGGAATACAACATAACTTGAAAGACAAATCTCACGGAGCGGGACTGGTCGCCTGACGGAGCCAGGGCAGTTCCTACTTCCAATTCTGGGGTTGCATCGAAGGCCGATTGGAAGAGGACGGTCGTCCCGCTCTTCTCCAACCGAGGTTTCTCTGCGAATTAAAGATTGGAAGCGGAACTGCCCTGGCTCCGCCATGCGACCAATCCCGCCGCGCGCGCATCCTGGATTGAGGTATAAATGACCAACCCAATTAGAATCGCCGCCAGAATCGCCGATGAACCGATGGTGCCGAAACCCAAGCCGCCTTTGTCGGGCGTTTTGGTGAGCAGGTCGCCAAAGGTCGCGCCGAAAGGCCGCGTCAGCACAAACGCCGCCCAAAACAGGCCGATGCGCGAAATCGAAGTGAAGCGGCCCAGCGTGATTATCAGCAAAAGCACGCCCGAAATCAGCGCGGCGCCGCCCAAGAATCCCAGGCCAGTATCGTCGGCCAGAAAGTCTCCGGCGGCGGTGCCCAGCGTGTTGGAAAACAGAATCGCCACCCAGTAAAACGTCTCGGCGCGCGTCGTGTTAATGTTCTCGACCGACAGCGTTTTCTCCGTCATGCGCCAGATGATGAGCGTGGTGACCAGACAGAAAATCAGAATCATTGAGCCAGTGGCGTAGCCTAAACCCAGCGTTCTGTCCATGAAATCGGACATCGTGGTGCCCGCCGTGGAAGTCGCCAGAATCACCGTCCAGTAAAGCGCCGGATGAAACTGGCGCGAGCGCAGTTGAGCGATTAAAGTCACCGCGAAAATGCCCAGCAAAACCAGGGAACTGATGGCGTAACCGACGTTGAGCGTCATCGAAAACAGATCGCCCGCCGTTTCGCCCAGAGTCGTAGCGGCGATTTTCATCACCCAGAATAAAGCCGTGACTTTGGCGACTTTATTCGCGTGATCGTTGGCAACAGAAGCGTTATTAGGCGTCGGATCAACCTGTGTGGTGGAAGTGATTGGTTGCGGGGTGGACATAATTTGAAACGGAGTTTAGGCAACGGGGGCGGGACTGGTCGCCTGGCGGAGCCAGGGCAGTTCCTACTTCCAATCTTGAGTTTGCTTGAACTTGATTGGAAGTCCCGCGTAAGTCCCGCCTGAATAATTTAAAATGACTTGGAAAAGCTCATCCCAGTCACGCGATTGTCGGGCGCGGTCTGGCGAATGAACGGGCGCAGCAGCAAGCCGCGATTTTGACCCAATTCAAGGCGCGCGGTCGCATAACCCAGAGCGGCTCCGGCGATCACGTCAACCGTATAATGACGGTGCAGCTTCACGCGCGAGGCGGCGATAGCAGTGGCTCCGGCATACCAGAAAATCGCCTGTTTGGGATGATAATTCGCCTGCATCGTGGCAACGGCAAACGCCGCCGTCGCATGACCCGATGGAAACGATTCGTAGTTGCCGCCATCGGGCCGCTTCTTGTGGGTGACGCGTTTCAACCCTTCGGAAAATAGCGTCGAAACGATCAAAGCATCCGCCGTGCGAAGCGAGTGTTGTTGTCCGTCTTTGCCATCTTCGACGAGCGGGAGCAAAGTGCCCGCGCCCAGAAACAGGAGATTGCCCGTGCCCGACGCGAATGTGGCCCACGCCGGATCGTTGCCATTGGTGCGGTTCAGTTGCAGACCGCTCGAAAGCGTGGCGGCATCGGGCAGTGCCAGCGAGGGCGTTGTGGTTTCGCCCGCGAAGTCGGCGAGCATGGGCGTGGCAACGAGAGGCGCGGCCAGTGTGGGCGCGAGATTGGAAGTTTGGGCGTGGGCGCCAGATGCCGCGATGAGTGTGAGCAGTGCGGCGGCGCAGGGAAGAAGAGGTTTCAAGGCGAGCCGCAGTCTGGTGGCCGCGCCTGAGCGGAAGCTGAAAGTTAAGTAAGAGGTTTCTTATTCCCTTTGCAGAACGCTGGATGGGGCGGGACTGGTCGCCCCCCAAATTTTCAGTCAAGACGCAACGCGGCGCACCAGAACCAATTGCGTTTTGGGGTTGCGTGCGATCTCTTCGACGCGCAGTTCTGGCGCTTTGAGCAACGCGCGTTTATCGGGCGCGACCAAGACCAGCAACGGTTCGTCACGCGTCAGAAGCGCGATTTGCGCGGGCGTTTCCAACCGCAACGGCTCGCCCTCTTTGTCGTAGATGAGCTTTTTTGCCGCGTAGAACTCAGCCGTGCGCGAAGTGGTGCGAAAGTGCGCCACGCGCACGCCGTCCAACCCGCGCGCGTGAGCCACGGCGAACAGCCCGCGCACCGAGTCGCGCTCGGCTATAGCGATGCCTTTTGGACTGGTGGCCAATAACGCGCCGCCGACCAAAGTCAGCGCGACCAGAGCGCCCGCAAAACGGCGGCGCCCCGTTGTGCTTGCCCACTCTTGCAAAAACAATCCGACGATCACGCACGCGCCCGGCAACGCGGGCAAAATGTAGCCAGGCAGTTTGGAACCCGACAACGAGAAAAACGCGATGGGCGCCAACAGCCACGCCCACGCGTAAACCAGCAAACGCGACTGGGGCGTGGCTGCTCTCAAATGGTGCCGCGTTTTCCAGATCGCTGCCAACAAAAACGGCGTCCACGGCAAGAGCAGCAACGGCAGGATTTCCAGATAAAACCACAACGGTTGGTGATGTTTGAACTTGTCGGAAGTGAAGCGCGCGAAATGGTGCTGCACGAAGAAGATGTTGACGAACTCCATGCCGTTACGCCAGATTACCGGCCCATACCAGAGCGCTCCGACCAGCAGCGCGAGGGGCAAACCCCACCAGAATCCGACTTTCAGACGCCCTTGTTTTTGTCCCGACGCCGCGCACAGTCCCGCATAAAACGCGAGGGTAAGCGCGGGCAACACAAAGGCGATCAAACCTTTGGATAGAAAAGCCAGACCGACGCCCACCCAGAACAGCGCCAGCCAACGGCGCGCGCGCCTGGCGTCGGGTTCGATTTGCGCGCGCCACCACGCGCTCAGTGCCAGCGCAAGGGAAAACGTCAATACGATGTCGAAGGTCGCGCCGTGCGAAAATGCCAGCAATCCGACGCAGGAAGCCGCCACGAGCGCGCTCCAGCGCGCAGCGCCTTCGCTGATGGGCCGCACCATCCACCACAACAGCGCCGCGCTGCCCAACCCGCACAGCGCGGGGCCAAGCCGCGCCGCCCACTCGCTGACGCCGAAAATTCCGAACGAAGCCGCTACCATCCAGTAGAGCAAGACCGGCTTTTCAAACCAGTGAAACCCGCCCAGACGCGGCGTGACCCAATCGCCCGATTGGAGCATCGCGCGCCCGATTTGAACGTAACGCGGTTCGTCGCGCCCGACGAGCGGCAACGCGCCGGTCGTGCCCAGATAAACCGCAACGGCTAAAACGGCCAGGGCAATCCACCAAAGCGAAGATTTTAGGGTCGCAGCGCGGGGCACAGAAATCGTATGTTGGGGGTCGGTGATTAAAGCTGGCATGGAAAGTTAGACAGATTTCTTTTTCGTAGCTTGATGACGTTTGACGTAACTATTCAGGGCCACTCCTCATAATTATAGCAACCGTCATCAAGCTACGAAAATGAGTGACGGCCCGCAGAAAATATCTGCGGGCCGTCAGAGCCTTCCCACTCGTCAGAACATTCAGCGAGTTGTGGCTTCGGGCGTCTCGTTGGCTTCGGACGTGTCGTTAGCTTCGGACGTCTCATTTTCATTCTGGTTGTCAGCTTCGGACGTGTCGTTAGCTTCGGACGTGTCGTTAGCTTCGGGCGTCTCGTCGGCTTCATTTGCCTCATTTTCATTCTGGTTGTCAGCTTCGGGCGTGTCGTTAGCTTCGGACGTGTCGTTGTCTTCTACGCCAGCGACGGAGTGATTGGCGTTGGATTGCGCCGTTTGTGCAGAGCCTATAGTGGAGGGAGTGCCACCACCACCGCCGCAACCGCTCAGGGCAATCGCAGCCACAGGAATGGCCAGAAGCCAGATTTTTCTCGTTATCACGGAAATTTCTCCTTGACCGTATTTTTGATTTGGTCGTCAGGCAGTCTACTCAAGTGCAAGAGGATACGCATAAGAGAAATCTGTGAATTCTCATGACACGGCCAGCGAATTTGGAGCAGAAGTGGGGCGGGACTGGTCGCCTGGCGGAGCCAGGGCAGTTCCTACTCCTTTAAGAGCAGACTTAGCAAAGTGATCCACGCCAGAGAAGCCATCCAGCCCGCCAGAATATCGGACGGAAAATGCACGCCCAGATAAAGCCGCGAAAGTCCGACCGCCAAAACGAACAGCACGCCTAATGCGCTCAGCGCGCGCTTGATATGAATGTCGGTCTGGCTTTTCCACAGCATCACGAGAACGGTTAAGACAAATGCGCTCGACAGCATGGCGTGACCGCTGGGGAAACTGTAATCGTTGCGGGGCGCCAGCGAGAGCCACAAATCGGGCCGCGTGCGGGCGAAAATCAGCTTGGCCGACAGGTTCAAAGCCAATGCGCCGCCCATCGCCAACAGCACGAAAAGTGCGTCGCGTCGCCGCTTTTGCGCCCACAAAATTAAACACCAGATCGCGCTCGGAATCAGCAGGGCACCGCCGCCGATCTGCGAAAACCACAGCATCGCGCCGTCGAGAGTAGCATTGGAGTGCGTGTGCAGCCACAACAACGTCGGATTATCGAAGCGAAACGATTGGCGCTCCAATATATCTTCGCCCAGCGCGGCGAAACCCAAGAGCGGCAACGCGACCAACAGCCACGCTCCAAGCAATGTTAACGGGGAAAAATTTCTTTGTGTGGGGCCAAATCTCATAATTGATCCTTCTTGTCGTCATCATAAACGAACGCTCGCGCAAACACCAGTAGAAACCCGATTTCAGTGGGCGCGGAGTCGGAGCCACCTTCGCGGGCGCGATGGCCAGGCAAAGCAACGCGGCCACGCACAGCGACAGAGCGTCGGAGCGGGACTGGTCGCCTGGCGGAGCCAAGGCAGTTCCTCCTTCCAAGCGGTTTCAACGCTTGGTGCGTAATTATTTTTCACTTTCAGCAAGACTCGCTTACCCCGTCGTAGTTGCGTCGTCAGACGCGTGTTTTAGGTTTTAACACGCGTCTGACGTCGCAACTACGACGGGGTAAATCAGAATTACGCACCAATCGGTTTCAACGCTTGGATGTAGGAACTGCCTTGGCTCCGCCAGGCGACCAGTCCCACCAGAGAAATTTGCTGAAACATGATTAACCTTCGCCGCAATTTACGCGGCTTGAGCGCCGTTCGCGTCGCGTTTGGTAACGGCCAGATAAACCACTAACCCCAGAATCGCCGTCAGGAAAATCGCGCTGGTGACGGTCGTGCCCAATCCCAAACCGCCCAATTTGTGTGGCTGCGAAAGCAAGTCGCCCATCGAGGCGCCCAATGGCCGCGTCAGAATGTAGGCCAGCCAGAACGCCAAAATGCCGTTGAGCTTGAACGCGAAATGCGCCAGAGCGATTAGCCCGATGAGCGCGGCAAAAATGCCCAGCGAAGTGAGATAACCGATGCCGAACTGTTCGGCCACCAAATCGCCCGCCGCCGTGCCCAGCGCAAAGGTAAACAGAATCGCCGCCCAGTAAAACGCCTCGCGCCGCGTCGAATCAATTTCGTGAACCGACAGCGTATGCTCAACTTTATACCACGCCGCAAAAGTCGCAATTAAAGCGATGCTAAATCCGATAGTAGAATAGATAAGCGGCACGCCGAAATGATCGGTCAGGTTGTCGGTAATCAGCGTGCCGACGACGCTCAACAGCACGACGACGATCCAGTAAAGTCCTGGCTTGTATTGGCGCGCGCGGAACTGAAAGCCCAATGCGACGACCAGCAACGCGCCCATGATGTAAGTTGTGTTGGTCAGCCCGACGCCCAAGTTGGCGATCAGAAAATCGGCGGCAGTTTCGCCGACGGTGGTGCAGAGAATCTTGATAATCCAGAAGAAAATCGTGACCTGCGGCACCTTGTTGAGCATCTGGCACGCGAGCGAATTGGGTTCGTCGGCGGGGCCGTGAGTTTTCATTTCTTGTGTCATGGTGTGTCCTGATGGCGCGTTTGAGCGGCGAGAACGCGGCGGGCTCAGGGCACATTTCACCCTTTTCTTTTAAGGGGACTTTGTGATTTGGGTAAGATTCCTCTCAGAGAGCGGGCGGGACTGGTCGTCTGGCAAAGCCAAGGCAGTTCCTACTTCCAATCTTGGGTTTGCCGTTACTTTGATTGGAAGTAGGGACTGCCTTGGCTTTGCCAGACGACCAGTCCCGCTCCCTGCGATTCACAGCTTTCTCACAGGCAAAAATGAAGGTGAACGCCCATATTATTAGGGCACGCGCTCTGCGATTGCGGACAGCGCCATCCTCTGTTTGCCCGATGAACTCAATTCCCTTTATTTTGCGACGCGGAAAAACAGTGGGCGCGTTATTATTGGCGACCGCCGCGCCCACGCTGTGCGCCCACGCCCAAACAACGGCGCCGCTCACGCTTGGTGGCGCATTAAACGGCGCGATTTCCGCCAACCCCACGGCGCGCGCATCGCAGCAAGAACTGGCTTTGGCGGGCGCGCAACTGGCGAGCGCGCGCGCGGCGGCGGGCTTTGCGGTGACGCTCGATTCGAGCGTCGGTTTGTCTAACGCCAACGTGATCCAGGGGCCGCCTTCGCGCGAGAATTTCAACACTTTAACCAATACTTTGACGGTTCCGCTCAACGTCGGCCCGTTCGGTCGGCGCGTGAAACTGAGCATCTCGCAAGCCGAGCAAGAGCTTACGGCGGCGCAGGCGCGCTTCGAGGCCGCGCGTTTGGAGTTGGCCGGACAGGTCAGCGCGGCCTATTACAACGTGCTGCGCCAACAGGCTTTATTAACTATCGCGCGCGAAACCGAGGCTCAGGCGGTGCGGCAATATCAGGATGCAGGCAAGCGATTCAAATTGGGCGACGTGCCCGAACTCGACGTGATTCGCGCGCGCGTGCCGGTCGCCAACGCGCGCGCCGCCGAAGTGAGCGCCTTGAACAGTCTCGCCATCGCGCGCCAGACACTCAACGTTTTGGTCGGCCAACCGCTCGACATGCCGTTTGAAGTTGAAGAAGTGCCGGTTGCGGCGACGCAGTTGCCGTTCACGCTCGAAGAAGCGCGAACGCGTGCCGTCGAGTTTTCGCCCGCCGTGCGCGCCGCCGATGCGACGGTGCGCGCCAATGAAATCGGATTGCAAATAAGCAAACGCTCGCGCGATCCCGTTTTGGCGCTTCAGGCCAGCGACATCCGCTCCAACGACCAAACCGGATTTCGCAGTTTGGACACCGTTCAAGCCACGATTTCGATCCCGCTTTCCGATGGCGGCGCGAGCAAGGCCGCGCGCCGTGCGGCTCAGGCGACTTTGGAAGGTTCGCGCGCGCAAGCCGAACTCGCGCGTCAGACGACTTTGGTCGCGGTCAGCACGGCTTATCTGACGGCGCAAAGCAGCCAGAGACAGTTGGACGCCGCCCGCGAAGCGCGCGACATCGCGCAAATCGCCTACGACAAAACCGCGCGCGGCTATACATTGGGCCTGTTTCCATTCGCCGACGTTTTGACGGCGGGTAACGAACTGCGTCTGGCGCGCACCGCCTACGCTCAGGCGCTTTATGACGCGGCCAACGCCGTTTCTACGCTGGGCAACACGGTCAATCAGGGCGCGACGGCATTGCCCGCACCAGCCGATGGCAGCGCGCCCGCCAGCGTCGCGCCGACAGTTCCGGCCAATGTGCCCAACGTGGGCACGGCGGCTTCGAGCGGGACGGCGCCGCTCGCCGGAGGTGCGCCGTGAAAAGTTTCTTTTGCGTCCCCAACGTAGGGGCGAACCTTGTGTTCGCCCAACGCGACCAAATAACGATAGCGAATTGCGTTGGGCGAACACAAGGTTCGCCCCTACGAATTTCAATCCGATACCGTTATGTAGTAATTCCTCTCGCGCTGGTTGCCTTACTTGCCCTGAACGGTTGCGGCAAGAAATCCAATCCCGACGCGCCCATCACGACCGGCAACGCAACCGACGCGAATTCAACTTCAACGACCGACAACGCCGCGCCCGCCGACGCTGGCGCAACCGACAACAACGGCGCGCCGGCGGTAAAGCTGGCGAGCGCGACCATTGGCGCCATTGACGCGACTTTGCCCGCGACCGGCACGCTCAAAGCGTTTCCCAACCGCGAAACCAAAATCACGGCGGCGACGGCGGGCACGCTGCAAAGTCTGCCGATTCAGTTGGGCGATAAAGTCGCGCGCGGCGACGTTCTGGCCCAACTTTCGACGGCACAGGTGCAAGGCCAAATCACCCAGGCGCAAGCGGCGCTGCGGCAAAGCCAAGTCGCGGTGCAGCAAGCTCAGGCGAGCGCGATTCAGCAGGAAGCCCAAAGCTCGACCGGCATTTTGCAGGCGCAAGCGCAAGTCTCGCAGGCGCAGGCCAGCTTGCAGGGCGATCAGGCGACTTTGACCAACGCGCGCCAGACGCTCAGCCGTTCGCAGGCTTTGTTTGGCGAAGGCTTGATCGCGCGCAAAGATGTCGAGACCGCGCAACTCGCGGTTCGCACGGCCCAAGCGCAAGTCGCCGCCCAGCAGCGCACCATCGAAGCGCAACGCCAGAACGTCGCCGCGGCGCGCGCGGCCACGCTGCAAAACGCCGTCAAGCGCGAAGACGTAAAAATCGCGCGCCAACAGGTCGAAGGCGCGCGCGCCGCGCTGCAAACCGCGCGTAATCAACTCGCGCTTTACACCATTCGCGCGCCGATTAGCGGCACTTTGACCAGCGTGGATGTCGGCCCAGGCGCCACCGTTGACACCACGACGCCCATCGCAACACTCACCGATTTGAGCCATTTGCAACTCTCGATAGCCGTGCCCGCCGACAGCGCCGCCAAAGTCGGCGTCGGCCAGACCGTTACCTTCGAGGTGCAAAACGTGCCCAACCGCATCTTCACCACGCGCATTGACGCCCTTTCCAACGGCATTGACGCCACGACCGGCACGCTGACCGCCCTCGCCTCGGTCACCAACACGAACAGAAATTTCAAGGACGATTCCCTCGCCAAAGTTCAAATCGTGACGCGCCATGTCGCGGCGGCGGTCTTGGTGCCGCAAAGCGCGATTCTGAGCGATCCGCAGAGCGGCGAAACCAGCGTTGTCGTTGTCGGGAATGATAACGTCGCGCACGTTCGCGCCGTGAAAGTCGGCTTGAGCCAAAACGGAAAAACGCAGATTCTCAGTGGCGTTAAACCGAACGAAAAAGTGGCGGTGAGCGGACAATATGGCGTGCCAGATGGCGCGAAGGTGGCGACCGATTGAAATGAAAAATATATTAAGTCTCGTAAATACCGCCATTCTTTTCCCCGACTACTCAGTCCAACAAAGCAGCAACGAGTTTCGCCAACCATGCTAAGACAACTCAAAACGCTCTGGATTGTGGCAATATGTGGCGAAGGATGTTTAACTTCAGCACGCTATGGAATTTCTTTTAACGGTGGAACAAGCCGCAGAACGGTTGCAGATTGCGCCCTACACGGTGCGCGCCCATCTTAAACGCGGGCAGTTGCGCGGCGTCAAGCGCGGCGCGCAGTGGCGCATCCCCGAAAGCGCGTTGCTGGAAGAGGCGCCCAGGGTTGAGACGACCGCGAACGTCGAGACGACCGCGAACACGGAATTGACGGGAAACTTTGCCGATTTCTTGAAGAGGGCGCAGGCGCTCACGCAGCGCATGGAAGCGGCGGGCTTTGAAGGCGTAAACGGCGCCGAATTAGTGCGCGAAGGACGCGAGGAAAGGGAGCGGCAACTTGGCGATTAATCCACAGCCACCGGCAGCGCCCGACCCGTTAGCCGTTACGCTCCAAAGTGCCGCTCGCGTCGTCATGGATGCCAGCCTTGCGATTGATGCACTTATAGGGGATGCAACGCGCAAGGTGCGGGCGCTCCGATTCCTTACGATATGCAACGCGCGCGGCGTGGCTCTGGTCGTGCCGCCAACTTTTCCCAGTGAGGCCGATACCGCAGTTCGCCGGATCGTCGCGCGCGGGCAGATGCCCGCAACCGATATGCCGCTAATCTTTGGCGCGCTCGATGCTTTGCCGCTCGATATGGCGCTCGATGCCGCCGAGCTTGACGCCGTGAGGAAGCGGGCGCGACAAATCGCTGAAGAGTTGGCGCTGACGCCGGTTTATGATTCGACTTACGCCGCTTTAGCCGAGGCGCGCGGATGCGACTTTTGGACGGCAGACGAGAAATTTGCCAACGCCGCGAAGCAGGTGAGACGCCAAACCAATGGCAAGGCCGCGCCCACGCTTTCCAACGTGCGATGGATCGGCGACTTCTAAACCACAACCGGTTCCAATCATGGGCCTCACACTTTTCATCTGGCACAACCGCAAAGCCGCGCTTTTGTTCGTCGCGTTGCTGTGCGCGCTGGGCGCGTTTTTCTATCGCACACTGCCCGTCGCCATCTTCCCCGACCTGACGGCGCCGCGCATCATCGTAACCGCCGACGCCGGTGACACGCCGATTCCGGCTCTGCTCGCCAAAGTCACGCGCCCGCTGGAAAACGCCGTCGCGGGCGTGCCTGGCATCACGCGATTGGGTTCTTTAACGCAGCGCGGCAGCGTCGAGTTGGACGTGAACTTTACACCTAGCACCGATATGTTGGTGACGCTACAAAAGGTCGAGGCCAAACTGAGCGGCATCCAGAACGATTTACCGATGGGAACGCAGGTCGCCGCCGAACGGCTTAATCCCGCCGTGTTTCCTGTCATGGGATACAGCCTGTATTCCAAAACTGTGAGCGCCGAAGAGTTGCATCACATCGCGCTTTACACCGTCCGTCCGCGTTTGTTGCGCGTGACCGATGTCCAGCAAATCACCGTTTTGGGCGGCGATACGCCCAACTTCACCGTCACGCTCAATCCGACGGCGATGCAAGCGCGCGGCGTCACGATTACGGATGTGACCGACGCTCTGGCCAAAAACAACGTGATCGCTTCGGCGGGCTACTACGACAAATCGTTTCTGCACTACCAGATTTTGGTGTCGGGTCTGTTGCGCGGCCCCGCCGATATCAGCGATGTCGCCGTCGCCGTCAAAGATCGAATTCCCGTCACGCTGGGACAAATCGCCACCGTCGCAAACGGCATCGAGCCGCGCCAGATCGCCACCAGCGGCAATGGACGCAACGCGGTTTTGGTCAACGTCATCAAGCAACCGGCGGGCAACACGATTCAGGTCGCCGATGGCATTGACAAAGCGTTGCGCGAACTGGAATCAACGCTTCCGCCAGGCATCACGATTTCGACGTTCTACGACCAATCGCAAATCGTCCACGAATCGCAAAACAGCGTGATCGAAGCCATCATCATTGGTGGCGTTTTGGCGATGCTGGTCGTGGTTCTGTTTCTGGGCAACATCCGCACGGCGAGCGTGGTTTTGATCGCGCTTCCGCTCACGGTTACAATCACCTTTGCGTTGATGAAGGTGCTGGGCCAAACGCTCAACATCATGACGCTGGGGGCCTTGGCCGTCGCGCTCGGCTTGGTGATTGACGATGGCATCGTCGTCGTCGAGAACATCTATCACGAACTGGAGCGCGGCCTCTCGCGGCGCGCGGCGATTGCGTCGGGTCTGGCTCTGGTGACTCCGGCGATGATCGGTTCTTCAATTACGACGATGGCCGCGTTCGCGCCGCTTTTATTTTTGACTGGCATTACCGGCGAGTTTTTCGGGCCGTTGGCTTTAGTAATGCTGGCGACATTGGGCGTTTCGCTGGGTTTGGCGTTGGTTCTGGTGCCGCTTCTGGCGGGTTGGCTATTTCCCGAACGCGCCGCAGCACCGACCGGATTTTCCGCCAAGATTCTGGGATTCGTGCCGCACTTGTTCGACCAAATAAGCGGTTTTTACGGGCGCGTTTTGGGCTGGTGTCTGGGCCATCGCTGGGTCGTCATCGTGGCGCTGTTGCCATTGGGGTGGGCGACCTACTCGCTTTACGGGCGTTTGCAGACCGGCTTTTTCCCCGAATTTGACGAGGGCGGTTTCATCCTCGATTACCAAACGCCCGCCGGAACTTCGCTCGATCAAACCGACATTGACGCCTTTAAAATCGAAAAGATTTTGGGCGAGACGCCCGAAGTCGCGGCGTGGTCGCGGCGCACGGGCGCGCAGTTGGGCTTCGATATTACCACGATCAATCGCGGCGATATTTCGGTGCGCCTCAAAACCGACCGTTCGCGCGACATTAACGCGATCATGGACGAGATTCGCGGGCGCGTCGAGGCGCAGGTGCCGAGTGTCGCGGCGGATTATCACCAGATTTTGCAAGACCAAATCGGCGACATCGCCGGTTCGCCCAGTCCGGTTCAAATCAAAATCTTCGGCGACGACGAAGCCCAACTCGAAAAACTGGCAACGCAAATTGACGACTTAATCGCCAAAGTGCCAGGCGTGGTGGACAACAACAACGGCATTGTCAACAGCAGCCCGCAGGCGATTGTGCGCGTGGACACCGCGCGCGCCCAGCGCTTCGGCCTGACCACCGACGACGTGCAAACCGCCGCGCAAACCGCGCTCATCGGCAGCGTGCCGACCAACATTCAGCAGGGCGAGCAGACCATCGGCGTGCGCGTCCGTGTCGCGCCGCCGAAGGGTGGCGTGGACGCCAGTTATCTGCCGGCGATTCCGCTTCCGTCGCCAGTGACGGGCGTAACGGTGCCGCTCAATCAGGTCGCCACAATCAACGTCGAAGGCGGCACGCCGCAAATCACGCGCGAAGACCAACGCCAAATGATCGCCGTGACCGCCAGCTTGTCAGGCCGCGATTTGGGTAGCGCGACGCAGGACATCCAAAATCAGATCAAAAAACAGGTCAAATTGCCGGCTGGCTACACCATCGAATACGGCGGACTCTACGCCAGCCAACAAGATTCGTTCGCCCAACTGGGAAGCGTAATGGTGGTTTCGCTGCTCTTGGTTTTCGCGCTGCTGGTTTTGCAACTGCGCTCGATTCGGCAATCAGTCGCGCTGTTGTTAGCGGCGATTTTATCGTTGAGCGGCGTTTTGGCGGCGCTGTTCCTCACTCAGACGCAGCTCAACATTTCGAGCTTCACCGGCGCCATTATGATCATCGGCATCATCACCGAAAACGGCATCGTGCTGTTCGATTTCTTCAATCGTCTGCGCCGCGAAAACCCCGACAAATCCATGATCGAGTTGATGACGCAGGCGTGCCGCGAGCGATTGCGCCCGATTGTGATGACCACCATCGGCGCGATTCTGGCATTGTTCCCGCTGTCGCTGGGATTGGGCGCGGGCGCGGCGTTGCAAAAACCGTTGGCTATCGCGGTTATCGGCGGACTGACGGTTTCGACGATCTTCACTTTGCTGGTGGCGCCGACGCTGTTTTTGGCGCTGGAAAGCTGGCATCCTTCGCGCGCGGCGAGCGAAGAGGACGAGGAATTTGAAGCGGTGCAGCGGGAGTTGGACGCGGCTTGATTGGGTGTGGGACTAACTCCCAGCAACAGAAGAATCGGGTCAGGAGTCCACTTTTTTCTCGGCGGCTTTGGCGAGTTGCACGATGTCGCCGTCCTGAAACAAAATGCCCTGCAAAATGGTGCGCCACTTGGGTTTGCGGCGCAGCAGAAACTCCAAATCCATGCCGAAATGCTTGAACTCTTCGGTCTGCGCGTTGTTCATGATGGCCTTGGCTTCTTCATCTTTTTCAACGGCCATGCGTTGTTCATACCAGTCAATGGCATCGGCTTCTTCGATCATCGAGATGATCATGCGCGCGAAGGTGCGCGTCTCTTCGGGTAGTTCGTGGGGCGGCTCGTGGTATTGTTCAAAAGGCATGAGTTCTCCTGTGAATCGTTTGTAAAGCAACTCCCATGCCTCAGCGCGGCACTCTGAGAAAATTCAAATCTGTCGCCACCTCCAATGCGGCTATAATTCTCGGTAGAGTTTCTATCATGCCCCAAACCCCACACATCGAGCGCCATTTTACCGCGTCGGAAACCATCCGCGACGTCGTGATCGGCATGGCCGACGGCTTGACGGTGCCGTTCGCCCTCGCCGCCGGATTGTCGGGCGCGACCGATACCACGCGCATTATCGTGACGGCGGGTTTGGCCGAAATCGCCGCCGGCTCGATTGCGATGGGCTTGGGCGGTTATCTGGCCGCGCGCAGCGACGCCGAACACTTCGTCAGCGAACGCGCCCGCGAGGAGCGTGAAGTCGTGGAAAAACCTGACGACGAAGCGCGCGAAGTCGCCGAAGTCTTCGAGTCCTACGGCCTGACGCCGCAGCAAAGCGCGCCGATTGTCGAGGCATTGCGGCACAACCCGAAAGCCTGGGTGGACTTTATGATGCGCTTCGAGTTGGGTTTGGAAGAACCCGATCCCAAACGCGCGCTCACCAGCGCGCTGACGATTGCCGGTTCTTACATCGGCGGCGGATTCATCCCGCTCGCGCCCTACATTTTGCTGTCGAGCGCGGCGCGCGCTTTGCCGATTTCGGTTGCCCTCACGCTGTTGGCGCTGGCGATTTTCGGCTATGTCAAAGGCCGTTTCACCGGAACAGCGCCGCTCAAAAGCGCCATCCAAACCGCGCTCATCGGCGGCATCGCGGCGGCGGCGGCGTTTGGCATCGCGCGCTTGATTTCGTAATTTTCAAACAAAACACCATGAACACCTCCAAACTCAACGCGCCCACAATACTCGTCGTGCTGGCGATTACGGCGATTCTCGCTATGGGCGCGATTCACTTCATTGATACCGCCGACGCTTTCAAAGAGATGCCCTACAAGGGCATTCTGTTCGCGCTCAACGGACTTGGAGCTTTAGTTGCGGCGGTCGGCATTTGGCTGGGCGCGCGCAGTTGGGGCTGGGGATTGGGTCTGCTGATCGCGGTGGGTTCTATCGTCGGTTACATCGCCTCGCGCACCATCGGATTGCCAGGCATCCCCGCCGAACCCGACGCGTGGCTCGAACCTCTGGGCGTGGCTTCGCTGATCGCCGAAGGACTGTTCGTGGCGTTGGCGGTCTGGGCTTTGAGTCGGCGCAATCTGGCGAATTAAGCGTTTTCTTAAGCCGCGCTTGGGCAACTCTCAGTTCGGCGGCGTGGGCGAAACGTTTATTTATGGTGTGCGAAGGGGCGGGACTTACGTCCCTTCGCACCAATCCCATTTTGGAAGGAAAACACCATGAAAATTTACAACTCTCGCGCCCTGACTCTGACCGGCCTGGCACTCATTTCGACTGTGGGCGGCGTCGCCCTTGCCGCGCCCACGCAACCCGACACCACGCCGCGCCCAATGACGCGCGTTTACCAATCACCCGTGCCCAAGTCGCTCTTCAACGTGAGCGAAGACAGCGAAGACCTCTACGATCAAGCCTACGCCGCCAACTGGAACGAGGCAAGCACGGCGCTCGCCAAAATCAGCGGCGACAACGCGACTCTGCGTAAGACCGAGCCATCGCTGGGCAAACGTAGCGCGGGCGTGGCTACCCTCGCCGTCGCCGTCAAACGCGACATCGCCGCCAAAGACCGGCCCGCCGCACTGCGCGACATCAACCAGATGACGCGCCTGACCATCGAAATGGGCGCCGCCTACGCCGCGCCGATTCCGGTCGAAGTGAGCTTGCTCGATTATTATGGCCGAGAGTTGCAGGTCTGGGCCATCGCCGGAAATAAAGCGCAGTTGCAAAGCACGCTGAGTGCGCTGCAAACGACGTGGCAACGCGTGCGGCCTCAAGTCGTGGCGCGACCAAACGGCGCTCAGGCCGCGCGCAGTTTCGACGCGATGGTTTCGCGTGCCAAATCCGCGCACTCTCCGGCGGGCGTTAGCCAAGTGGCGGCGCCGTTGCTGGAAGAAGTGGATCGTTTGGAGAATGTCTTTGGAGCGTGAGAAGTTCTGATCTTTCCTCGAAAGAGTGGAGTGGTAAAATGAGAGGAAAGCATGAACAAACCCCAATCCCCATCCCTCGTTAAAGGCGGTGGCTACCCACTGGAGTTCCGCCAGCAAGCTGTCGCGTATTGGCCCGGTAAGTAGCCGGACAAAATTAGGTTGAATTGCTATCTTCATAGCCAACTGACCTTTAGCGGGATTAACGTCCTCTTCCAATCTTTAGTTCACGGAGAAACCAAAGATTGGAAGAGGACGTTAATCCCGCTATTTTGTCGCAGCCGAAGTAGCCCAGCGTCGCTTTTTGGAACGCGACGCTGGCGGTGAACGGCCCCGCGCCTATATAAGGATCGGAGCGTAAAGATCGCGCCGCATGGCGAAACGTGTTAATTTTCGCGGCGCGATGGATAAAGTTCAGCTTGGTTCAGCTCCTGAATTACGCATTGACCGTCGCGCGGTTGACCATGTCTGCGGCCAACTGCGTCAACTTTTGGTTGGTGTCATCCTCTTCATCGAGCGTGTCCTGCAACAGGTCGGATTCGTCGCCGCGCCCCGGCAGATTGGCCCAGTTTCGCACCGCGCCACAACTGGCCATTTCGTAATGAGGCGCTCCCAAAACTATTTTCCGAATCTCAACAGGCGCAGGCCGTTGAACACAACGATCAAACTGCCGCCCATGTCAGCGAACACCGCCATCCACAGCGTGACGTGACCTCCCAGAGCGAGCGCGAAGAAGATAATTTTTATCGCGATGGCGAAGGCGATGTTCTGCGCCAGAACGCGTCCTGTCGCGCGGCTCAGGCGCACAAATTGAGGCAATTTGCGTAGGTCGTCCTGCATCAGCGCGACATCGGCGGTTTCGATGGCTGTGTCCGCCCCCGCCGCGCCCATCGCGAAACCGATGGTGGATTTGGCCAAAGCGGGCGCGTCGTTGATGCCGTCGCCGACCATGCCGACCGCCCCATATTTTTCCAGCAACTCATCTATCGCCGCCAGTTTGTCGGCGGGCAAAAGCTCGCCGCGCGCATCGTCAATGCCGACTTTGCGAGCAATCGAACGCGCGGTGGGCGCGTTGTCGCCGCTCAACATCACGCTCTGAATGCCCAGTTCGTGCAGTTCGCGCACGGCCTCGATGCTGCTTTCGCGCAGGGCGTCGGCCACGCCAAAAACCGCCAACGCCGCCGTTTCGTCGCTCAAAATCACGGCGGTCGCGCCCTCGTTTTCCAGGCGCTCTAACGCCGCCTCGACGGGGCCATCGCACACGCCGTTTTCCTGCGCCAGACGCCGATTGCCCACGAAATAACGCGCGCCGCCGATAAGTCCCGTCGCGCCGCGCCCTGGCAAAGCCTCGAAGCCCGACACGAAAAGCAGTTGGCCGTTTTGCAGCGCGCCGCCCAACGAAATCAGCGCGGTTTGCGCTGGCGATTGTGTCCACGCCGCGACGAGGGCTGCGGCGACCGGATGCTCGGACGGCGCGTCCAAGCTGGCCGCGAGTTGCAATGTTTCGTCGCGCGTTTGTCCGTTTAGAGGCACGACTTCGGTTACGACGGGTTGCCCCTGCGTCAGCGTGCCGGTTTTATCGAGGGCCACCATTTTGAGGCGGCGTCCGCTTTCGAGGTGAACGCCGCCTTTGACCAGAATGCCCAGTCGCGCCGCCGCCGCCAGCCCGCTCACGACGGTGACCGGCGTCGAAATCACCAGCGCGCACGGACACGAAATCACCAGCAAAACCAGCGCGCGGTAGAACCACAGCGAAAACTCGGCGCCGAAAAACAGGGGCGGCACGACGGCCACGCCCAACGCCAGCAGCACGACGGCGGGCGTGTAGAAGCGCGCGAAATTGTCGATGAATCGCTGTGTGGGCGCGCGTTGCGCCTGGGCTTCTTGCACCGCGATGATGATGCGCGCCAGTGTCGTCTGGCCCGCGCCCGCCGTCACACGAAACTCGAAGGCGCCGCGCTCATTGATGGTTCCGGCGAACACATCGTCGCCGCGACTCTTTTCGACCGGCCAACTTTCGCCGGTGATGGGCGCCTGATTCACGCTGGAGGCGCCCGTCGTCAGCGTGCCGTCGAGCGGGATGCGCTCGCCAGGCCGCACGCGCACGATTTGGCCGATGCGCACTTCGTCGGCCCTGACTTCGCGCCACGCGCCGGTTTCGAGTTGCACGCTGGCGGTTTCGGGCGTCATTTGCAGCAGGCTTTGAATGGCGTTGCGCGCGCGGCCCAGCGAATAATTCTCGACCAACTCGGCCACGCCAAACAGAAACGTGACCATCGCCGCTTCGGGCCACTGCCCGATGAGAATCGCGCCCGCCACCGCCAGACTCATCAAAAAATTGATGTTGAGCGTCAGCGCTTTGAGCGCGACCCAGCCTTTGCGTAGCGTTTCGCGCCCGCCCGCCGCCATCGAAAGCAGCGACAAAACGATGACCGGCCACGAGTTATCGCTGCCGCTCGTCCACGCCACGCCCTGACAGGCCAGCGCCGCCGCGCCCGCAACGCCCATCCCAACCCAGGCGGCGCGCGAACTTTTTTCGTCCTCGACAACTGGCGCATCGAGCTTGCGCCGCGCGCCCAATCCCAGGCTTTGCAGCGCCGAAAGAATCGAGCCATCGTCTTCGAGCGCATAAGAAACGGTGACTTCACGTTGCATCACGTTGAAGTCGAGCCGCTCGATGCCAGCCACATTTTTGAGCCGGTTGCGAATCATTTGCTCTTCGCTGACGCAACACATATCGGCGATGGTGAAAGTAGATCGTTTCATGGAATGTCGTTACTCTTCTTGTGCGGCTTCGCGCCAGGAGTCGAAGCCCGAACCAAGCGCCACGCCCGCAGTCGCCAACGCCGCCGTTTTCCAAACGTTTTTTGTATTCCGCATCAGACTCCCACTTCCTGCGCCCCAACTGTCGTCTCGGAATCGGACAGAGAAGTGTTCTGAATTCCGATGCAGCAACAGCCTTCCACGCGCAAATCCATGCGCGCTTCAAAACGGCGTTGCTCGGCCTCAAACGCATCGCAGGGCAAGGCGATCAGCAGTTGCGCCACGCGTTGCGCCGTCTCGTCGTCGCACAGCGAGTAATACATCCAGCGCCCGTCGCGCTCGGCTTCGAGCAGACCGCAATCGCGCAGCTCGCGCAGATGCCGCGAAACCGCGTATTGCGGTTCTTCCAGGCAGTCCACCAGTTCACACACGCAAATTTTGGCGTCATTGAACGCCATCAAGCGCACAATTCGCAGCCGCGTTAGGTCTGCAACCGCCCCAAACAGCGCCGCGATTTCCAGCGGATCGCGTCCCGCTTTCGTTGTCTTCGACATCATATGCAAATTCCTACATATATTTTAGCGACAATCCGATGGAAGAACTCGGAATTAAAGCAATACTGTTTTTAGCACGCGCAACGCCTCTAATTCTCCTTGCGCGGGGCGTGCGCTCAGCGCGTGACCGAGGGAAATTCGTTTCCAGTTGAACCTCGAAGCACCGGTTAGGGGTCGCCGAATTTCGGCGCCTTTTTAAATCTGAGTAATTTAATCGGGATTGGAGTTGACGCGTCGCGGCTCGCCATAGTAAGCTATTCCGAGTGAGTGAGTCGGATATAAAATCCCATGAAAAATTTCTCCCATCGGGCGCGTCCCGCATTTACTTTGATAGAGTTGCTCGTGGTTATAGCGATCATAGCGATTCTGGCGGCGATTCTGTTTCCCGTTTTTGCGCGGGCGCGAGAGAACGCGCGGCGCACCAGTTGTTTGAGCAACCTCAAGCAGATCGGTCTGGGCGCGCTGCAATACTCGCAGGACTACGACGAAACCATGATCGGCACCGAACTGGGCGACGATACGGCGAGCAGCCCTGAGTATTTCTGGGGCGAGATGATCGCGCCCTACACCAAAAGCGATCAGATTCTGACCTGTCCTTCGGAATCGAACCGCTTTCGGCGCGCCGCTCCGGTGCCTGGATTTCCGCAGGGCATCAGCCTCGAATGGTCGTATAACTACGCCATCAACGACGTGCGCGATGCCGCCGATAACCGCGTGGGCGCGGCGTTTTCGCGTTTGTCGGCGTTCACCAAACCTTCGGAAACCGTGTTCATCGTGGACGCGTTTCCGGCGGCGAGCGAGCCGAGCGATCCCGAACGGCACGAAGTCGCCTGGCAGTTGGGCAGTCGCAATGCGGCCACCAACGCCGAACACGACGGCAACCCGCGCCATCTGGAAGGTTTCGTCGCCGTCTTTTGCGACGGTCACGCCAAGTGGCGCAAGCGCACGCCCAACGCTGGCGGCACCTTTTCGGGCGGAACAAAAGACGCCGAATGGTTGGCCGCGCAGCCATAAACGCGCGGCTAAAGCGACAATCGGCGCTGATTTCACAGACGGGCGCGAGACGTTCTCGCGCCCGTCTCAGCCGCTCATGCCGAGCAGCAGAAACAGCAGGAATCCGCCGAAAAACGTCGCCGTCAAGAGTGGCGATTCGGGTTCTTCATGGGCTTCAACCAACAGTTCTTCGGTCACCAAAAACAGTAGCGCCGCCAGGCCAAACGACAGCACTAACTCCAGCCATTCGTCGCTCAGACTTCGCAGCAAAGTCGCGCCCGCGCTCGCGCCGCCCAAGAATAAGAGCGAAAGCGCCGCAACGGTGCCGACATTTTTGAGGCGCGACGCCCCCGCTTCGCCCAAAGTTGAGGCCGTAGCCAAGCCGAGCGATAGCAGTTCGGTGGCCAATGCCAATGTGAGCAAAACGCCTTCCTTCTGGCCCGCCGCGAAACCGATGCCCAATAGCAAACCGTCAATGGCGATGTCCACGCCCACGCCAAACAATAAACCGGTCGAAGCCGCTTTCTCGTCGGATTCCGATTCACCTTTGCGCTGATTGAAGGCGCGCAAACCCAACGGCACGGCCACGCCCAGACCGAAGCCGATGGCGACTTCGAGCGGTTTATGGCGCGAGACGACATCGGGCAACAGTTCGACGGCCACGACCGAAAACACAACGCCCGCCGCGAAGTGCAAAATCGCGCTACGCCATTTGGCGTTGGGCGCGCGCCACGCGGCGATGGCGCCGCCGAGGATCATCGTCGCTACCGGCAGCAGCGCGAACAAAAAGACTTGCCAAAAGGGATTCATAATTTGGGATTTGAGCCGCGCTCGCTACGACTGAGAGGCGGCCTTTCTGGGTCTGCGTTTCCTGATGATCTTCTGGCTCAAAAGACGATCCAACCCAACACCAGCCAGCAGACTACCTCGTAAAACACTACTACCAGAAAAAGACAGCGCGTAAATCATCAGCAGCCCGACAAAGGCGCTCCACTTTTGGCGCGCGCCGCAACTCAACGAAAAAACTGGCGCACGGGAACGTTGCGCCCAAGTCTGTGTGATCTGTGTCGTCATTCTACGCGAATACGCGCGCAAAATCAGCACATTTTCACTCGCGCGGTAGGGCCGCCGCTTTGTGGAATTTGACGACTCTCACGATGAAACCGACCACCAGAGCCGCTGCGACCACATAGGCAACGGGGCCGAGATAGAGGTGGACTTTCTGGTAGTTCTCGCCCAGCAGAAAGCCCAGCGCGGCCAAAATGCCCGACCACACTCCGGCGCCCAGCGCCGAATAAATCAGGAAGGGCGCCAGTTTCATCTCGCCCAGTCCAGCCGGAATCGAGATCAGATAGCGCACGCCTGGCACCATGCGGCAGAAAAAGACCGCCAAACCACCGTGTCGCAGAAACCAGCTTTCGGCTCGGTCAAGGTCGCGGCCCGAAATCGTCAGCCACTTGCCGTGCCGATCCACCCACGCGCGCAGGCGCTCTTCAATACACGCCGCTTGTGCGCGGTGGAACCGTTCGATCCACCCACGCGCGCAGGCGCTCTTCGCCGACCGTTTTGCTCACATAATAAGGCGGCAACGCGTTCAAAATCGCGCCCAGAGTTCCGGCAATGATCACGCCCGCCAGCGAAAGCTCGCCCTGCGTGGCGGTGAATCCGGCGAGCGGCATCACCAGTTCGGACGGAAACAGGTTTTCCGCCGACATCAGCAACACGATGGCGGGATAGCCCAGCGAATTTAACAAATGCGTTATCCAATCGATCATGAGATTTCTTGTGCAGCGCAATCACAAACAGCTATCTCCGTCACTTTACCGCGTCGAACGACACCTCTGGCGCGCAGTCTCAATTGCGCTCAAGGCGCGACTTCGGATGATGCTTCAGTCGCCGTTTCCGCAGGCGCGCGGTTGAGCAAACCGACGCCACCATACTTCAGTAACTCGCGCCGATTCCAAACGAATAGCACGAGGGCGAGGGCGATATAAAGCCACGCCAGATCATTGAGGAATTCAATCGAGCGCGCCTCGTCGTTGCGAAACTTGAACGCCAGCCAGAGCTGCACGCTAAACAAGCCGAGTAGCGCGAGCGCGCTGGTCAGGCTCAGTCGTAGGCGCAGCAGAAGCGCGACGGCGAACAGCGATTGCGCCGCCGTCAGGAAAAACTCTTCGTGCTGGCGCGCATCGAGCGGAAAGACGCTCAAATGTCCGGCGCCCAGCGAATAAAACATCGGGATGAAACCGACCAAAAGCGTCCACTGATTGATCTTGTCGCTGATGAGCGCGCCCAGCGCCGCCGTCGGTTTGTAGGCCAGCGTGAACAATATGCAGATGATGATTTCCGGCGCTTCGCTGGCCGACGGGCCGACCCACTGAATCAGCAAAAACTTGTTCCAGCCCAAACTTTCGCCGGTCGCAATCAACGATTCGGCGAACGGTTCCGCCGCCGCCAGAATCACGCCCGCCGCCACGACCGTTAGCGCGGCCATAATCGCCCACTGTTGTTTTTTGGGCAACTCGGCCAACGCCGCCGCTGGGCCGACTTCTTCGTCATCGTCATCATCATCGTCGTCGTCCTTTTTGGGCAACTTGCTGACGCGCCACAGATAAGCCGCGAAAATGGCGGACAAAACTATGGTGTCGAAAAGGTCAATGCGGCCTTTGAGCGTGATGACGAACGAGTAAAGACTGGCGAGAGCGAGATAGGAAACTTCGGCGCTGTTTTCCCATTTCAGCGTCACGGCCTGTTTGCCCGCGCGCCACCAGAACAAAAACACGATGAGGGGCCACGCGAAACCGATGAGCAGACGGTTGGCGCCGGTCATGTTGGCGGCGGCGAAGCGCACGTATTCCGAGCCAGGATGTTGCCCCGCCTGAAAGGTGTAGTAGATGTCAATGGCGTATTCGGGCAAGACGGTGACGAGCGCCAGAGCCGCGATTGCCAAACCCTGCGAGACGTGTTCTTCGGCGGCCTCGGCGCCCCACGAGAGCAAAAAGCCCGCGCCCAGAATGGCGACGCCAAAGAGCAACGTGTCGAGAAATGGCGCCAGATGCAGTCCCGTCACGCGCAGCAACAGCCCTGGCGCGGTCGCGGCAATGGCGAGCGCGACGTAAATCGCAAATTTTTTCATTAGAAGGTTCGGCTGTATTTCAGCTTTAAAAGGGTGAATTGATTGTTGGGCGCATTGAACTGGAAGTGGCGAACGCAGCAAATGCCAACTGCGTCTTTCACGGTCAAAGCCCTCACGCTCCCTGCACAACGCATCGTGCGCCATTTTCTTGCGAACTGCATTATTTGTCCTCCAGCGCGCAAAGTTGTTTTTTTGCCGCCTTGCGCGTCTTTGCCTGGCGCGCGGTGTAGATGCGCCACACCACGAACGCCAGCACGAGGCCGCCCATGCCAGCGAGAATCGCTTTTTCCGGCTCCTCGAAATCAATCAGTTCCGCTTCCTGGCGATACTCGGCGGAAATCAGCAGGCTGTGAGCGAGTCCGAGCGCGAAGAAGAGATAGGTGCCGTAGTGCAAAACCCGCCAGTTGCCCCACTTCATGCGCCCGTAGAGCAGCGACGACACCGTGACCGCGAGCAACGTGTAAAACGCCAGCGTGCCCAGTCCGGTGTAAAGCGTTTGGCGCGCGGCAGTGAACGGCACCAGAACATTGAGCAGGTTCAAGCCGCCCGTCGTTTGCGGCGCGAACAGCATCGGAAGCGGGTGCAGCAGGAAAAGTCCGGCGCCAATCAGCGACAGCAGACGATGGTTGGCGAAGAGTTTTCCGCCGCTCCAACGCGGAAAGCGCCGCGAGAATTTGGCGGCGTATTTTGAGGACATTAGCGTTCCGCCAACGCTGCTAAAAATGAGCAAGCCCAGGCCGATCAGCCCGATCATGCGAGCGAGCCACAGCAAACGATCTTCAGTAAATATCATGAGATTTGTCTCCTTTGGTCATGTTCCACTCGCCGGTGCGAATGGCGACGGTGGTTTCTATGCCATTGGAAGCGCCATCGTGATCGGCGGGCGCCTCGCTTATCGGCGCGCCCGTTGCCTCGTCGCGCTCGAACCAGTTGTAGAGCGTGGGCAAAACGAACAGCGTCAACAGCGTCGAAGTCATCAGGCCGCCGATCACGACGGTCGCCAGCGGTTTTTGCACGTCGGCTCCGGCGCCGTGTGCCAGCGCCATCGGGATGAAGCCGATGCTCGCCACCGTCGCCGTCATCAAGACCGGACGCAAGCGCGTTTCGCAGCCGCGCTCGACCGCCTCGCGCAGTGGCAAACCTTCGCGGCGCAGTTCGTTGATGAAGGTCACCAACACCACGCCGTTGAGCACAGCCACGCCGAAGAGGGCGATGAAGCCGACGCCCGCCGAAATTGAAAACGCCAGCCCGCGAATCCACAGCGCCAGAATGCCGCCCGTCACCGCGAACGGAATGCCGGTGAAGACCAAAAGCGCCTGCTTCAGGCTGCCAAAGGTGACAAAGAGCAGCAGAAAAATCACCGCGAAAGTGATCGGCACCACGAGCATCAGGCGGGCGCGCCCGCTCTGCAATTTGGCGTAGGTGCCGCCGTATTCCAGGCGATAACCTGGCGGCAATTTCACGTTATCCGCGACGCGCTTTTTCAGCGTTTCCACGACCGTGCCCAAATCGCTGCCGCGCACGTTCATCTGAATCACGGTGCGGCCCTCGCCGTTGTCGCGCGCGAGTTGGACGGGGCCGGTGGTTTCCACGATATTGGCGAGTTGGGCCAGAGGCACGTCGGAGCCGTCGGGCGCGGCCACCAAAATGCGCCCGATGGACGCGGCATCAGAGCGAAACTGCGGCGCCAAACGCACCACGAGCGGAAAACGCCGGTCGCCTTCGATGACCGTCGAAGCCTCTTTGCCGCCCAGCGCGATCTCGATCACGTCGTTGACATCGCCGATGCTCAGGCCGCGCCGCGCCACTTCTTCGCGGTTGATCTGGATGTCCAACAAAGGCAGACCCGCCGTCGTTTCGACGCTCACATCAACGGCGCCCTTAACTTTGCCCGCCTGGGCCGCGATTTGGTCGGCGAACTTTTGGCGCACTTCGCGGTCGGGGCCAAACAGCTTGATGCCGATGTCGCCCCGAATGCCCGCGCCCTCGATCAGTTCGTTCATCCGCATCTCGATGGGCTGCGAGAACGTGAAGCCGACGCCAGGCAACTCGTCCAGCGCCCCCGCCATTTCCCTGAGCAATTCCGCCTTGTCGTGCGCCCGCTTCCACTCGCTCACGGGCCGCAGCGAAATGAAACTGTCGCTCGCGCTGACTAAATCGGGATCGGTCGCCAGTTCGGGGCGCCCGATGCGACTAACGATGATATCAATTTCGTTGGGAAACTGCTCTTTGAGAAATTTCGCCATCACGGTTTGGCGGCGCACCGTTTCTTCAAGCGCGATGCTCGGCGGGTAAGTCGCGCGCACGGCAATCGCGCCTTCGTCCAGTTTGGGAATGAACTCGCTGCCCAGCGTCGGGAAAAGTGCCACGCACGCCACGAAAAACGCCGTCACGCCCGCCGCCGTTAAGACGCGATTGTTCATCACGCGCCGCAAAACCGGCACATAGGCCACGCGCAATTTCTCCAAAACCGGATTGTGCTTTTCTTCTTTGACGTTGAGGAACTGCGCGCACAAAGCCGGAATCAAAGTCAGCGACAGCACGATGGCGCCCAATAGGGCGATGATGACGGTCTGGCCCATCGGACGGAACATTTTGCCCTCGACGCCGACCAGAGTTAGGATCGGGATGTAGGCCGCGACGATGATAAAGGTGCCGAAAATCGCCGGTTGCAAAACTTCCTGCGCCGCCTGAGAAATCAAGCCCTCGCGTTCGAGTTGCGTCAGGTCTCGGCCCAATTCTTTGCGCCGCTCACTCAATAATCGGATCGCGTTTTCGACGATAATCACCGCGCCGTCCACGATCAAACCGAAGTCAACGGCGCCCAGACTCATCAGGTTGGCCGAGATGCCGAAGTAGTTCATGCCGATCAAAGCGATCATCATGGATAATGGAATCGCGCTCGATACAATCAACCCCGCGCGCAGTTGTAGCAGGAACAGAAACAGAATGACGATGACCAGGACGCCGCCTTCGATGAGGTTGCGCTGCGCGGTTCCGATGGCGCGCCCGATCAGTTCGGAGCGGTCGAGAAAGCCGTTGAGTTTCAGGCCAGGCGGCAGCGTTTTCTGGATTTCGGCGACCTCATCTTTGACGCGATTGACGACGACGCGCCCGTTTTCATCGAGCAGCAAAAGCGTGATGGCATAGACCTGTTCGCCCTCGCCGTTGCGGATGACGGCGCCCTGACGCACCGCCGCGCCAAAGCCGACATCGGCCACGTCGCGCACTTTGATCGGCACGCCCTTTTCGGCGCGAATCACGATGTCGCGGATGTCGTCGAGACTTTTGATCAGGCCCGAACCGCGAATCAACTGCTGCTCGGAGCCTTTAACAATGTAGGCGCCGCCCGCGTTTTGGTTGCCGCGCTCCAAAGCCGTCAGAACCTCGCTCACGTCCAGATTACGCGCCGCTAATTTGGCCGGATCGAGCCTGACCTGATACTGTTTGGCCTCGCCGCCCAGGATGTTGACCTCGGCCAGACCAGGCACGGTTCGCAGCAGGGGCGCGACCTGCCAATCCATGATGGTGCGCCGCTCCATCAGCGAGTATTGTTTGGCGGCGCCTGGCACGTTGTCGAGCGAAAGGTAGTAAATCTCGCCCAATCCGGTCGAAACCGGCGACAGTTCGATGCCCGTGCCTGACGGCAGTTCGGTGCGGACTTCGTTCACGCGCTCGTTCACCAACTGGCGCGCGAAATAGATGTCCACGTTATCCTCGAAGACGACGGTGACCTGCGACAGCCCGAACTGCGAAATCGAGCGCGTTTCCAAGCGGTGCGGCAGACTGGACATGGCGACTTCGAGCGGAAAAGTGATCTGCTTTTCGATGTCTTCCGGCCCCAGCGAAGGCGCTTTGACGTTGATCTGCACCTGTTTATTGGTGATGTCGGGCACCGCGTCAATCGGCAAAAGCGTCGCCGAATACGCGCCGTAAATCAGCAACAGAATCGCCGCGATGAAGACGAAGACGCGCTGCTTAATGGAGAATTGAAGGATTTTTTCGATCATCAGTCCGCGTCCCCCAGTTGGCTTTTCATCGCCTGCGACTTGGCCACGAACGCGCCTTTAGTCACGATTTTATCGCCAGGCCGCAAACCGCTTTTGATTTCGGTTGTGCCCCCCGCATTGGCGCCGGTTTTCACCGGACGGGCTTCATATTCGTTGGCCTTACCGGTCGCCACGAAGACGACGGTTTTGTTGTCGAGCGTCTGCACGGCGTCCGAAGGCACGCTCACGCCCACTTTGCCCGCAGGAGCCGCGATTTGGCCGCGCGCGAACATTCCAGGCCGCAGCGTTCCAGGATTATCGAGCAAAGCGCGCGCGGTTAAGGTGCGCGTGTTGGGGTCGAGTTGCGAACCCAAAAAGGTGACGCGACCGCGAAAAGTGCGGCCAGCAAAGGCGTCCACCTGTGCCGTGACCGGCGCGCCGATGCGGATGCGCGAAACGTCCTTCTCGTAGATCGCCGCTTCGACGGCGACTTTATCGAGGCTCACCAGCGTCATCAACTGCTGGTCGGCCTGAATGGTTTCGCCGTTGGAAACGTCGCGGCTTTGCACCACGCCCGACAGCGGCGCGCGGATCGGCACGCTGGCGCTGCCGTTGGGCGCGCTCTTGAAGAGCGCCAACGCCGAACGCGCCGCCTTGAGATCGGCCTGAGCGCCGTTGTAGGCGCTCTGCGCGGCTTGAACCTGCGCGATATTGTTGAGGTTCTGCCCCTGAATCCGCTTTTCGCGCGCGTAAGCGGCATTAGCGACTTCGAGCGTTTGCCGCGCTTTGTCCAAAGCGGTGCGCGCGTTTTCGGCGGCACTTTGCGCGCCCGAAAGCTCGCGGCGATTGGCGATGTTTTGCCCCGCCGTCGCGCGTTCGCGCCTAAGCGCGATGTCGGCCAACTTCACGCTTTCGCGGGCGCGCCGCACTTCGGCTTCGCGCGTGGCTGCGTCGGATTGCGTGCTGGCCAAAGCACTTTGCGCGGCGCCGACTTCGGCGTTTCCGGCGACGTTGGAACTGGCCAATTGCCGTTGGCGCGCGAGTTCCTGATTGGCCGCCGTTTCGTCGGCCTGAGCGGTTTCCAGTCGCGCGGTCGCGGTGTCAAACGCCTGTTGCGCGGCTTCTAAGTCGCGCTGCGAAACCAGACCTTCGGCGGCCAGAGATTTGGCGCGCGCGAGGTTGGCGCGGGTTGTCGCCACTTCGCTTTGCGCGGCGGCGCGCGCCGATTGAGCGGCGACTGTAACGCGCCCCGCTTCCTGAACCGGACGCGAAACGTAGGCACCCGACGCGGCGAGTTGGCGGCGCCGTTCGAGTTCGCTCCCCGCGCTTTGCACACTGGCGCGCGCGTTGGAAAGCGCGGCTTGCGCGCTTTTGAGCGATTCGGTGGCGGCGGCGGATTGGCCGCGCGCCGCTTCGACTGCGGGGTTGGCGTAGCTGCCCAATTTCGCCTGACGCTGCACGTTGTCGAGAGCAACGCGGGTCTGGCGCACGGCGGTTTCTTGGGCGCGCACATCGGCCTGAGCTTCGACCTGCGCGCGCCGCGCCGCTTCAACGGGAGCGCGCGAAAACACGCCCGCGCGCGCCTGTTTGGTGATGACGCTCAGATTGGACTGCGCGTTATTGAAGCGCGCCAACGCCTGCGCGTAAGCCGACTGCGCTTCGCCGATGGCGCGGCTTTCCACGACGGCCAACACTTGGCCCTGCGTCACGCGGTCGCCCTGCGAGACGTTGAGGCGCGTCACGCGGCCTGGCACGAGCGAAGCCACGCGTGCCACACCGTTGGGATCGGGCGCGATTTGGCCGTTGAACGGCACGCCGGTTTGCAGCGACGAAACCGTGACCAGACGCACTTCCAATCCGGCGAGGCGCGCCGACTGCTGATCAAATCGAACGATTTGGACGGCGCCTTCGGCGGGAGTTTCCTCGTCGGATTCGCTGGTCTGGGCGGCGACAGGTTCGGCGGGCGAGGCGGGCGGCGCGGTGCGGCGACCAAGCAGAAACGCTATTAAGCCCAGCGCCAGCGCGCCGATGATAAGTGGCGCGGCGGCAGATTTTTTAGGACGCGGCTCGACGGGAACAATCGAGATTGCTTCGGGAATTTTAGGAGGGTTCATCAATTTCCAAGAGTTAAAACAGGATTGGCGGGCGCGTCCGCAGTATGGAGCGGCGCGACGGTGTTGGGCGGGATCACATCGGGCGCAATCGTGCCTGGCACGGCCACGCCTGGAGGCGTAGTGGCGCCGGTCGGATTGACAATCGCGCCCAGCACGTCGGCGGGCGGCGTCGCGCCGAGAACGCTTTCCAAGGCGGCTTGCTGCGTGCGCGTGCCGACCAGAGCTTGCAGATATTTCGGTCTGCACCTGGCGCAAAGTGCGTTCAAACGTTGCTGCGCGGCTTCGAGATTTTCGCGGGTTATGGGCAGTTGCGGACTATCGGCGCGCGCGCGGCGGATCAGTTCGTCCACGGTGACTTGCGGTTCGGCGACCGGTTGCGGCGCCATAACGGGCGCGGCGGGCGGTTGGGTATTTTGCGCCCAAGCGAGCGCGGCCACCAACAAAAGTGGCATCCATTTCAGGGGGTTCAAAACGGTTCCTCACTTCGGGAAATCAACGGATATTGCGGCGAGCGGGCGCGCGAAAGTGCGCGCCAGATAAAGGCTGGAAGACGCGAAAAACGAGGCGCGAGCAGGGGCTTCGCGCCTGGTTAAACCGAAGGAGGGGCGCGCAGAGAGAACGGCGCGCGAGCCGTTTGGGAAGCTGGGGGGCCACGCCGCGAGACTGCCGATAATGTGACATCGCGCGCGGGCGGCACATCCAAAGGCCGCAGAGCAGCCACAGGAATCGTATAAAAGTGGGGCGCGACAAACGCCGTCCGCGCCAAAGGAGTCAGCGCGTCGCCATCGGGATCAACCAGCACAAAACGACAGTGCGGCGCTAAACCCGCCGTCGCCACACTTCGTTTGGCATCGTGACTCGCTGTTGCACGACGTGGAGCCTCGTCATCTGGCGCGGGCATCGCAAACGCGGGCAGCCGCACGATATACCCTTTGGAAACGCACTGCCAGTAATCGTCCGATTGGGGCGCCACCGCCGAAAGCACGAGCGCGAATATCTGCAACATCCACATCGCAGACACCAATAAAAGGGCCGCGCGAGGGCGGCTTGCGCTGTAACTCATGGGTGCCAAGGGCGAAAACGGCGTTCGAGATTGGATCGAGTTGGACTCAATCGTTCGCGCCATCGAAAGAAATACTATCTCAGACGCTACATGGCGTCAAGGGAAAATTGTGGGCATCCTGCACGCTGGCACGCGCTTTGGAAAACGCCGACCGCGCGGTTACGAGCGATTCGGTCGCGGCGGCGGATTGGGCGCGAATTCGGGTTCGGAAGGGTTGGGAAATTGAGCGGCGGGCGCGGCGTTTTGCGACTGGGCGGGCGCGACTGCAATAAAAAGCAGCGCGGATATGGTGATACGAGAGGACAAAAAGGGTTCTCCTGAGTTGATGTGTGCGAAATCAAATCAGGGAAACCGGCGGTGCGCGGTGCGGCAGAGAGGCGCGCACCAAACGACTGTGAAGCGGCGGCACGCAAACCGGCCCATCGCGGTCGAAGATCGCCGCGCGTTGTGGCGGCTCAAAAGAAAGCAACGCGGCCAGAAAAACTAACGCGAGCCAAATCAAAACGGGCGCGGGCGCGGCCCAGACAATTTGGGCCGCACGCATGACCGTCTGATCCATACCCGCGCAAAAATCGTCGTTTACCAGAGCGTGCGTTGCCGTGGAAACATGGGCGCAACTGTGAGCGATAGAGCGTAGCGCGCTGGGCACGATGTCAAACTCGCAATCCGAGCCATCCAAGCCGCACCAGAACGCGTGAGTCGCCAACAAAAACGCGAGCAGAATCGCCATGCCCGACGCTCGAAAAGAAGCGGGGCGAAAAAACGAAAACTGGGGTTGCGCGTTTTTCATCGGTGGAATGCGTCGCACTCACGGAAATACCACGAGCCACTATAACCGCGCTCGCCAGAGCAACAAATGCCGCTTTGCCCAATGCTGAATTTATCGAGCGCGCCTACTTTTTGCTTTCCAAATCTTTGATAAGCTCCCTCCAAAAAGCATTTGAGTTAGCGAGTTGGGCGAGCGAGTGTTTCGACTTCGGCGATTTTGGCGTCGATCTGTGGCGTTGCCGTTGGCGAGGCGCAAAGCTCACTTTCGGCGACTGACGAAGAGCGATTCACGACAAGTAAGGCTTTGTGCAAATACATGGGGACGGTATAAAAGCGGAACGGTCGGAAAAGCGGCGCGTCGTTTTTTCTGCTGAATTAGTTTTAAAGGCAATTTTATGAGTCAGTGGCGTCGTCTCCCCTTCATTCTGATGGCCCTGTTTGCGCTGTGCGCGCTGACGGTGCCTTCGTTTGCCTGGGCGTGCCCCGTCACTGGGCGCAGTGGAACAGTCAGTCAGGTTTGTGCGGTCGCTTCTGCCGCCGCCCAATCGAGTCAGGATATGTCGTGCTGTTCGTCCGCTTCAAGCGTTCAGACCAACAACGCGAACTGTCTGGGAACGTGTTGCAAACCCGTCCCGCAGTTACCTGGCAGCGACTCTTCTAAAAACACCACGCCTTCGCAAGCCAGCGCCTCTATTTCCGGTCTGCTCGCTCAGTTATCGCAGTCCGCGCACGCCGTCTTTATTCTCGCGTCTCCGGTCGCTCCGCTCTCTATCGAGCCGCCGCAGATCGCCCTCTGGGATGATGCTTCGGTTGCTCCCCTATTGACCCAATACGCGTTCTCGTTGTTCGCGGGTCGTGGGCCACCCGTCGGCTAAAAAGTCGTTACTACATTGGAATAAACGCCCTCACTCAGGCCGCGTATCGCGCCGCTTCTGTTTGCGTTCGGCATTTTCCCGCGCCCTCGCTGTTTTCTGTGCGCTTTCCAGAACCGCGAAGTCGCGCCGTTAAACGACTTGCCCCTGATTTTTCTTCGGGCACTGCTTCGCCGCGCCTTGGTTGACAAGGCTGCGTAGGAGCGACATTTTCGACAGGCTCCACATGAGCCAACGGTCACGCCCAATGCGCGTCGCGCCGTGAGGTCAAGTGACCCAAAATCCAAAAAGGAACGACATGAAATTCGAGATTCGCAACCGCATTGCGATTCTGGCGCTGGGCGCCGGTCTGCTGCTGGGTGCAACTGCGCCGCAAATCGCGCGCGCCGAGGCCAATCCTTCCGTCGCTCAAAGCGGCACCGTGCTGGTGCCGCGTCTGGTCAAAGGCGCACGAACCGCCGAGATGGTGCGCGTGCCCGCCGGTCAATACAACGCCAACGGCTTTCGTATTGAAGCGCGAAACCGCAACTGCCTGGGCACCGTGTGCCCGAAAACCACCAACTGCTACGATATCAAAGGCGCCTTGGGCGCGCGCTGTATCGCCCGCTAAAACCTCGTGAAAGTCTCGCAGCGCCTTTCACGACGCTGCGAGACTCCGATGATCCGTGACAACAAACACAACAAACACAACAAACACAACATGAAAAATAACCAATGGAAAACTGTAGCTGGAATCGCCGTAGGCGCCAGCCTGATGGTAGGCGTGGCCGCATGGAGCGACGCCCCCGCCAAAAACTCCCCCGCCAATGCCGAGACTTCGGCGATGTCGTGCCCGATGATGGGCGGCGGCATGATGGGCATGATGCAGAACGGCCAGAAGATGATGGGCGGCGGCATGATGGACATGATGCAAAACTGCCAGAAGATGATGGGCGGCCAGAAAGACGCGCAAAACGGCGGCATGATGTCGTGCCCGATGATGGGCGGCGGCATGATGGGTGGCCAGAGCGACATGGCGGAGAAACCGGTTCAGGCCACGCAGGACGGGAAGTTACAGCGTGTCGCCATCACGGTTGATGACAAAGGCTACACGCCTGCCGCTATCGAAGTGCAAGTGGGGAAGCCGGTGGAACTCACGTTCACGCGCAAGTCCGATAAAACCTGCGCGACCGAAGTCGTGATGCCCGATTACAAAATCAAAGCGGCGCTGCCGCTCAACAAACCGGTTAAGGTGAAGTTCACGCCCAAAAAAGCCGGAAGCATCGCGTTTGCCTGCGGAATGGGAATGTTTCGCGGTCAGATCATCGCCAAATAAGTTGGCTTCGTTTGGGGAAGCGCACGAGTGCGTGCGTTTCCCTGAGTAACTCACCCCAAAAACAAATCATGAAACTCTTCTGGAAACTTCCCTTGCTCGCCGGTGCGCTGGCCTTAACTTATACGCTGGCCGGTTGCGGCAACAACGCCGAACCGACCGCCACCACCGAAGCGCCGCCGATGAGCGGCAACATGGACAATATGCCGATGACCAACTCGGTCGAGGTTGCCAAAGGTGCGACGCCTGGCACACCGACGATGGCGGGGCCGTTCGAGGTCACATTGTCGCTCGATGCGCCCGAACCCAAAGTCGGAGACACGCAGTTCAAAGCGACCATCACGCGCGACGGCAAACCGGTGACTGATGCGACGGTGAAGCTCGAACTTTCGATGCCGCAGATGAAGATGGGCGGCCCCAGCGCCACGCTCGCTCACACCGAAAACGGCGTTTACACGGGCACGGCCAATCTGGGCATGGGCGGCGGCTATAGCGCCAAAGTGAACGTGAGCGCGGACGGCGCAACGGGCGATGCCGTTTACGAATTTCGGGCGGTTCAGTAACCCCGTAGAGACAGCGATTTATCGCGTCTAAAACGTCAGATTTGCCGTAACGTTGGAAGCAAATTCCACGTTTTTAGACGCGATAAATCGCCGTCTCAACGGAAGCAAACCAAAGTCAAATTATGAGACGATTCTTCCATTTGTTCGCGCTGCTTTTGCTTTGCACAAGCGCGGTTTGGGCGGGGCCGCAAAGCCAAATCGGGCCATATAACGTCGAAGTCACCACCGACCCTGGCACGGTTCCCGTCGGCAAAGCGCAACTGCAACTCAAAGTCACCGCTAACGGGCAACCGGTCGAAGGTGCGCGCATAACTACGCTCACCAAGATGCCCTCGATGGACATGGGCGAACGCGAGCAACCCGCGCGCGCGCTGGATGCGCCTGGTTTGTATCAGGCGCCCGCCGCGTTTTCGATGGGCGGCGCTTACGATGTCAACATTCAAATCAGCGCGGCCCAAGGTGAAGCGAGCGGCAAAATCGCGCTCTCGACTGGCCAAAACACCGCGACTTCAAGCGGCGGCGGGTTTAAATGGCAATGGCTCGTCGGATTGGCCGTGATTCTGGCAGCGGCGTTCGTCTTTTACCGGATGCGACGCACGGGCCAACAGTTCGATGCGCGCGCCGTTTTCAACCGGCAAGTGTTGGGCGGATTGGCGCTCTTGGGCGTTATGTCTGTGATCGCGGTTTACGCGGTCAACCATTTCCGGCGCGACGGCTCGATGACGCCCATCGAAGCGCAGGGGATGGAAATGAATATGCCCGCGCCCGAAGGCGCTTTGCCCGTTGAGTTGGTCAGCGTCACGCGCGGCGAAGTGGGTAACACCGTGCGCTACACCGGCCAGGCGGTCGGATTTCTGGAGCAGGACGTGTATCCGCGCGTGCAGGGCACATTGGAAACCATGCCGTTTTACGCCGGAGATCGCGTGAAAAAAGGGCAAGTTCTGGCGCGCCTCGACACTTCGCAAATCGCGCCGCAAGCTGCCGAAAAACAGGCGGCGGTCGGCGTCGCGCGTAACAATACGGCGGTCACAAGATTGGAAGCGCAGGGCGCGCAAAGCGCGGTCGGTCAGGCGCAAAACCAATTGAGCGCCAAAAACGCCGCCGTCACCGAAGCCCGCAGCGACGAACGTAAAGCGCGCGCGGCGCTGAGTCAAAAGCGTGGCGCCTTGTCGGAAGCGCAAAACATGGTGACGCGTTCGCGCGCCTCCGTCACCGAAGCGCAGGGCGGTTTGCGTGGGGCGCGCGCTCAGTTGGCCGAAGCGCAAAACGACGCCGAGGCCGCGCGTCAGGAACAAACTGGCGCCCAATCGGACGTGACGGCGGCGCAGGCGCGAATCGCCGACGCACAGGCGCAACTGACGGCGGCGCGCGCCGACTTGGAGTATTGGACGAAAGAAATCGCGCGCATGAAAGTTCTGGTGCGCGAAGGCGCGGTTTCGCGCGAAGAGTTCCAGCGCGAACAGGCGCAGTTCGAGAACGCTCAGGCCAAAGTCAAACAGGCCCAGGCGGGCGTGGCTGCGGTGCAGGCCAACGCGGGCGGCGCGCAATCCAAAGTCGGTCGCGCCGCCGCGATGATTCGCAGCGCCCAGGCCAAAGCGCGCGGCGCACAGGCGGCCATCGAGTCCAATCAGGCGCGCATTGACGCGGCTCAGGCCGACCAGGGCGCCGCCGCCGCACGAGTGACGCAAGCGCGCGCCGAGGTGCAATCGGCGGGCGAAGAAATCGGATCGGCGGGCGCGCGCATCCAGGGCGCACAAGCCGACGTTGCCGCGCAAAACTCGCAACTCAAACAAACGCAGGCGGCGGCCAACGCCGCGCGCGGACGCATCGCACAAGCCCAGGCCGGAACCGAACAGGCGCAAGCCGCCGCCCAGGGCGCGTCGGCGACGTTGGGTTACGCCGAAGTTCGCGCCCAGTTGGATGGCGTCGTCACCCAGCGTTTGATTAGCCCTGGGACGCTGGTGACGCCAGGCCAAAGCATTCTGAAAATCGCGCAGATCAACCCGATTCGTCTGCAAGCCAACGTCGCTGAAAGCGATCTGACGCGCATCGAAGTCGGCGCGCCGGTCATGGTCAAAGCGAGCGCCGACACCAAAACGAGCATCACGGCGCGCGTGACTTCCATCGCGCCCGCCGTTGATCCGCAGAGCCGCACCGGTTTGGTTGAGGCCGTCGTTGACAATCCCGACGCCAAATTTACGCCTGGCGAATACGTCATCATGCAAATCACCACCGGCCAGATTTTCGGCGCGCTCAAGGTGCCTTCGCGCGCGATTCGCTATCGCACGTCGCCCTCAGGCGGCACGGTTTCGACCTCAGACGACGCTTACGTTTGGGTCGCGCAAGCGGTTGAGGGCACGTCGCAAATGACGGCGCAGCGCGTTACAGTCAAAGTTCAAAACGACAACGGCCAAAGCGCCGCCATCGTCGGCAACATTGAAGAGGGCGCCCGCGTCGTCACTTCGCCCGCGCAAAGCCTGACCAACGGCATGACGATTGTGCCCGCCGAAAAAGCGGGCGTGGTGATGGCTTCGACCGACGCGCCCAAAATGTCGGGCATGAACGAGATGAACAATATGAAAGGCATGAGTGCGCCCGCTGGCGAAGTTCAAAAAGCGAGCGTCGCCGTCACCGAAAGCGGTTATCAACCGGCGACTTTGAACCTCAAAGCGGGCGTGGCGGCGCAGGTGACTTTCACCCGCAAAACCGACGCGACCTGCGGAACCGAAGTGCTGTTTCCCGATTACGACATTCGTAAAAAACTGCCGATTAATCAGCCGGTGACAATTGAATTTACGCCCAAAAAGAGCGGCACATTGGCGTTTGGCTGCGGCATGGACATGATGATTCGCGGCAAGTTGGTGGTGCAATAATGGACAATCCACAAAACGAAGCTCTAACCGCGCTCTGCCCGCGTTGCGCGCGCGCAGGACGACCGGTCGAAACGCAGACGCTCAAGGCGCTGTTGTGCCCCGACGCGTTGGCGCGTTTGCAAGTCGAAACACCTTACCTGTTTTGCGCGACGCCCTCATGTCCGCTCGTCTATTTCGCCGCCAACGCGAGCAGCATTTACGACAAAGACGAGATCGAAGTGCGCGTGGGACTCAAGGAGACCGAGGCACCGATTCCGTTGTGCTACTGCTTCGGTCACACGCAGGGTAACGTGCGCGAAGAAATCGAACGCACCGGCGCTTCAAACGTGATCGCATCCATCACGGGCCACATCCGCGCTGGACGTTGCGGTTGCGACGTGAACAATCCCAGCGGCACCTGCTGTCTGGGCACGATCACGCGCGTCGTCAAGGAGATGCTCGAATGAAATCCCCCAACGGCTCCCCCAAATTCCAAACGCACCGGCCCAACCCGTTGCACCTGATTCACCGATGGAGCATCGAGCATCCGCAAATCGTGATCGCGGTTTTTCTGGCGATCATGGCGCTGTCGTTTATGGCGATTCGGCAGATGCCGCGCCGCTTCGCGCCCTACGTCGAAAGCCCGCTCATCGGCGTCGTCACCATGCAGCCAGGATTGTCGGCGCAGGAAATGGAACTCTACATTTCCAAGCCCATCGAAGAGCAACTCATCAACGTCAAAGGGCTGCGATTTATCCGTTCCAACTCGCAGGAAGGTTTCTCGATTGTCACGTTGGAGTTTCCCTACGGCACCAATATGCAGCGCGCGCTCACCGATGTGCAATCGCTGATGAACGTGACGCAATCGAACTTGCCGGTGACGGGCGCCAACCTCAAGCCGTCGTTCGTGGTGCCGATTGACCCGCTCAATTTGCCGGTCGTCTCGCTCAGTCTGCGCGGCGATGCCAGCAAAGGCTGGGACGAAACGCGCGTGCGCGAATTCGCCGGTAACACCGTTATCAATCGCTTGAAAGCGGTGCCCAACGTCTATTCCGTCGTGCCGTTTGGCGGCTATCGTCGGCAGATGCAAGTGACCGTTGACCGCGAGAAGTTGGCGGCTTATAAGCTCTCGATTTTGGACGTAAAAAACGCGATTGATCGTTTCAACGTGAGCAAACCTGGCGGCACGATTACCAATGGCCCCGACGAAGCGACAGTGCGCGTGGACAACCGCGTGGAGTCGCCCGCCGATATTCTCAATACGCCGATTAGGACGGAGAAACCTGTTGCGGACGGAGCACCGCGCGTGGTTTATGTGCGCGACGTGGCTACTGTTGCCGACACACATTTCGAGCGGCGTAGCGCCTATCATTTTCTGAAGAACGAGCCAGGAAAAGAAGGCGAAGTCATTCCTTCGATTGAAGTTTCGGTCATCCAAAATCCTGGCGCGAGTTCGGCTCAGGTCGTGCCCGCCGTGATGGAAGTCGTGCGACAACTCGAACGCGAAAACCCTGGTTTAAAGTTCGAGGCCGCTTACGACAACTCCGATTTCGTGGCGATTCTCTTCGAGAACGTGTGGCACGAATTGGGATTGGCGGTCTTGCTGACCGGCATCGCGGTGCTTTTATTCCTGGGCGAATGGCGCGGAACTTTGATCGCCATGATCACGCTCCCGACGAGTCTGGCGTTCGCGGTTTTGATGATGGTGCCGTTCGGCATGACCTTCAATTCGGGCACGCTGATCGGTTTGCTGCTTTCCATCGGGCGTTTGGTGGACGATTCGATCATCGACATTCACGCGGTCGAGCGGCATTTGCGCATGGGCAAAGACCCGAAAACCGCCACCATTGACGGCATCGCCGAAGTGCGCGTCGCCGTTATCGCTTCGACGGCGATGATCATTTTAGCGCTGTTGCCCTTGCTGTTTTCGGGCGGCATCGTCGGCCTGATGTTCGTCGAATTGGTGTGGCCGATTATCTTCGGTTTAATCGCTTCGATGCTGGTCTCGTTCACCTTAACGGCGCTGTTGTGCGCCAAATTGCTGCGGCCCGAAAGCGCGCGCGACGAAGACCGTAAACATCCAGTTTTGAAGTGGCTTTATCTGGTTCTCGATCCAATCCAAAACGGTTTAGACCGCATGGAAAAAGGTTACGGACGCGTGATCGCGTGGATGCTCAAACATCGGTTTGCGAATTTGGCGCGCGTCGGCGCGACGGTGATTCTGGGCTTCACTTTCTACTATTTCATTGGGAGCGAAATGATGCCTCTGGCCGATGTCGGACAGGCTAACGGCTTCATGGAAATGCAGCCAGGCACTTCGTTCGCCGAAACCGAACGCGCCGTCGGCAAGCTGGAAAAGATCATGCTCAAGCATCCCGAACTGCACAAAGCCAGCATCGAAATCGGGGCGGAAAGTATGTTCGAGAGCTTCACGCCGTTTTACACCGGCTACCAGATGCCGCAGGTCAACGGCGCTTCGATGATGCTGACGTTTTCCGATAAAGACGCGCGCGAGAAAACCATCTGGCAGGTGTTGGACGCGATTCACGCCGAGGCAACCGCGACGATTCCAGGTTTGCGGCGCCTGCAAATCAAGGAGATGGGCAGCGACGTAATGGCGACCGCCGCCGCGCCGGTTCACGTCAATATCTACGGGCCGGACTTAAATCAACTCGACAAAATCGCGGGCGAAACTTTGACTATCGCCAAAAAAATGCCCGACCTGTTTCAGCCCGCGACAACTTCGAGCATGGGCCTGCCCGACTACGAAGTTCATGTTGACCCGCAACGCGCCGCCGAAGTCGGTCTGTCGCCGGAAAACATCTCGCAGCAAGCCTATTACGCCCTGCGCGGCGGGCTGACCAACGAGTTCTATCGCCAGCCCAATCTGCGCCAGAACACGATTTTGGTGCGCTACGCCGAAAAAGACCGCGCCAGTTTCAACGATCTGGAAAACCTCTATATCGCGACGGCGGATGGCAAGCAGATTCCGCTCAAATCGGTGGCGACTATCGAACGCCGAACCGCGCCAACGGTCATCGAACACGATATGTTGAAGCGCGTCGTCGGCGTGACCGGTTATTACCGGCCCCATCATCTGCCTTCGATGGACGTGGTGATGCAGTTGGTCGCCAACGCTTACGGCGGCAACGACAAGTTGGGCGCCAAAGCGGTCAATTTCCCGCCTGGCTACGGAATGGAAATGCGCGGCGACATGACGCAGATGATGGAGAGTTTCCGCCGCCTGATGAACGGATTATGGCTGGCCTTGGCGTTCATGTATCTGGTGTTGGTGATTCAATTTCGTGGCTTCTTGCAGCCGCTCCAGATGATCGCCAGCCTGCCGCTCGAACTCGCCGGAGTCTTCATCGCGTTATGGCTGGCGGGCCAGGCGTTCTCGACGGTTTCGCTGTTGGGCATCATCATTCTAACCGGCATGGACATCACGACGGCGGTTTTGCTGATTGACCTCATCATGAAATACCGCGACCGAGGCGTCCCGCGCGACCGCGCCATTATCGAGGCGTGTCCGCAACGCTTGCGCCCGATTCTGATGACGGCGGGCATCGCGGTTATCGTGCTGCTGCCCATCGCCATCGCGCCGCGCACCGGTTTGGACGCCTATCAACCGTTGGCGACAGCCGTCGTCGGCGGTTTGATTGTCGGCACAATTTTGAGCCTGTTCGACCTGCCGATTATGCACACCTACGTGGACGATTTCACCAAATGGCTGCATAAAACTTTTCTGGGCCGCGAGTGGGAATGGCCGGTCACGGAAAGCGACGAAGACGCCGAAGTGTTGGCCAAAGATGCCGAGAGCGGCTTCGACGGCCAGCATTTCCCCGACGGCGATTCGGACGGCAGTTCCAATGGCGTCGAAGCGCGCGAAAAAGCGGAGGCACGATGAAAGAACCAACGCCGCCGCGCCGCCGTTGGTTACGCATCGGGCCAGGATTGTTGTTGGCACTGACCGCAATTGCGTGGGGCTGGCCGTATCTGTTCCCGCCCGCAGTCAAGCCGAAAATCGAGCGCACGTTGCAAAGCCAATCGCCGGTGACGGTGCCCTCGGCGCCCGATCCGAACTGGCTTTTGGAGCAACGCGCCAACTTGAAAATGAGCGACGCGCAATTTCAGAAGTTGAGCCAACTGCAAACGCGCTGGACGCGCGACACTCGCCAGTTGCAAACCGCGATAGATGCCGCAACGCGCGATTTCAACGCTTCGATGAGCGCCGACAAAGGCGTGGCGATGGAGCAGTTGCAAACGCGCGCGGCGCCGTTGTCGGAACTGTCGCGCCAGATGGCGGACGCGCGCCGCGCGTGGTGGAGCGAAGCATCGCTGGTTCTCGATGCGGAACAACGAAAGCGCGCACAAGAATTGTGGCAACGGCATTTGGCGGCGCGTTTCGCGGCACCTGTGCCAACTGCCACATCTTAAATTAGCGGGGCTTGTGCCCTCTTCCAATCGGGTGCGAAGAGAGAACCCGATTGGAAGAGGGCGCAAGCCCCGCACTCACAATCTCCCCGAAAACGCATTTACCATGAAAGCCTTAACTCCCTTCATTCTACTCGCGCTCGCCGCTCCCGCCTTCGCCCAAACGCCGCCGCCGCAAAGCGAATTGGAACAGTTGCTCGCCGCGCGTCCGGTCATCAACCAAACGCTGACTTCGGAAGAAGCCGTGACAATTGCGCTCCGCGAAAGTCCTGTCGTGCGCGGCGCCAGCCAGGAAGTCGAGATCGCTCAGGCGCGCATCGAAGCCGCGCGTGCCGAACAACGCCCCGCCGCCGTGTTGAGCGGATTTCTGACCGGCGGCGACAGTCCTTCCAACGTGTTGCCGCCGATTATCGGCGTGCCGAGACAAGTCGTGCGCGTGCCCGAAGGCGGCTTTCTGGGCGGCAAACTGACGGCGATTTTGCCGCTCTACACCGGCGGACGCTTGCAAACTCTGGTGCGTCAGGCGCGCGCGTTGCAAGGCGCATCAGAGGCCGAACTCGAATCGCAGCGCCAGGAAATCGCGCTACTCACGCGCACCGCGTTCCGCGAAGTGCAAGCGCGGCGCGCTCTGGTCGCGGTGCAACGCGATCGCTTAATCGCCAACGAAGAACAATTACGCCTCGACCGTGTGCGCGCCGACGAAGGCAAAATCCCGCCATTTTTTGTGTTGCGCCAGGAAGCCGAAGTCGCCGCCGCGCAGCAGGAACTCACCAACGCAGAACGTGATGTCGAATTGGCATTGCTGCAACTCAAAACTGTGATGGGCATCGGTTTGGAATCGAATCTCATTATAGAAGGCGATTTGGAATATGTGCCGAGCGCCGAACTCATCGCGCGTTTGAGCGGCGCGACGGCAACGACGACCGCGCCGCCAATCGCCGTGCCGAACGCAACCGTTCCCGACGCCAACACGATAGCGCCCGAAGTCGCGGCGCCCAACACCGGTTCGAGCGTGCCGACAGCGACGCCAAACCGTGAGGCGACGGCGCCTCCCGCCCCGTTTCCCTCGACGGGAGCCGACGTGCCCAATCCGCAAATTCCGACTTCGACGCCGACGATACTGGCGCCCGACCTGAGCGCGCTTTTGCGCGTTGCGCAGCGCACGCGGCCCGAACTGCGCGCGGCGGGGGCGCGTGTCACCGGCGCCCAACTGGAAAGCGGCGCAATTGGCGCCTCGTATAAACCGCAACTCAACGCCTTTGCGATGGGCGATTTCGGCGCGAGCGGTGGCAACCGCAACGCGGGCACAACTTTTGGATTGGTCGCTTCAATTCCGGTTTTCACCGGCGGCAGACGTAAAGCCAGTCTGCAAATCGCCGACGCGCGGCGGCGCCAGTTGGAAAGCGAGCGCGAACAATTGGCTTTGGAAATCGCGCAGAGCGTGCAAGCCGCTTATTTGAATTTAAACGCCGCCGAGCGCAACGTTGGGACGGCGCAAGTCGCGTTGACTTCGGCGCGCGAAGATTATCGCGTGGCGCAGATTCGTTATCAGTCGGGGCGCAGCACGATTGTTGATGTTTTGGATGCACTCGCGTCGCGCACGCGGGCGCAGAGCAACGTCGTTCAGGCGCTCTTTGCTTACAACGTCGCGCGCGACACGTTGTTGCGCGCGGTCGGCGAGTTGGCGCCAATCAACGGTTGAGCGGCGTTCATCGCGTCGGAAGATTAGAAATCGTTAATCTCTAATTCCCAGCCGTTCCAGAGAGCAATCTGCCAATAGCAGGTCTCGCCATAAACGCGATAGCCCTTGTTTTGCGCCGCGATGACTTCATCAAAAGCCTCCTTGCACGAGACGTCGTGGCACTGCGGCCCGAATACGAATGACGTAAAACCACAATATCGTTGCGGCCCGTCGCATGCTTGGCGGCTATGATCGCGGTGTCATTAGCCTCGGTGCCCGAAGAGGTAAAGAACGATTTCTTCAGGTCGCCCGGCGCCAGTTGCGCCAGCTTTTTGGCGAGATTGGACTGCGGCCCGGTCGCGTAAAGCGCCGAGGCGTGAACGAGGGTTTGCACTTGCTCGATGACGGCGGCAGTTACGGTCGGATGCGCGTGCCCGACGCTTACGGTCAGCACGCCGCCGAAGCAGTCGAGGTATTGATTATTGGCGTCATCCCAGACGTGCATCCCCCGGCCTTTGAAGAGGGCAATCGGTTCTTTATAGTAAGTGGCGACGGCGGGGAAAAGGAACTCGCGGTGCTTTTCGATAATTGGCGAATCGGACATAAAAGGGGATTCTGGCGCGATGATAGAGGCATCGGGCGCGGTTATTTCCGGTCAATTTCGGCGTTGTCACTTTTTGGGTTTGCCGCGCGTAAGTTGGGTTATGGTGGTTGCGTGGAGGGTTGGGTTTTGGCGAGAATAGGGGTTGTGAGTTGCGAGTTGTGAGCGCACAGAGAGCGGGGCTACCGCCCTCTTCCAATCGCGGAACTTTATGGTCTGCTTGCCAACCGGCAGTCTTCACACCCTCGCGATTGGAAGAGGGCGGTAGCCCCGCTCTCTGTGCGCTCGAAGACGGCGCACAACGCGTCGCTTTCACGCCCAAATGGGCGCAGGCGCGCCAGTGGTTGCGCGACAAATTAGACGAACTGCCGGTCGAAGTTCACACCGACGACGCCGCCAACCTGTGGGCGACGCTGCCCGGCGCATCCGAGAAAGCCCTGCTCATCGGCGGACATATCGATTCCGTCCCCAACGGCGGCGGGCTCGATGGTTGCCTCAACACGCTCGCCGGACTGGAAATTTTGCGGCGTATCAGCGAACAATACGGCGGCAAACCGCCGGTCACGGTGCGTTTGGTGGACTGGGCCGACGAAGAGGGCGCGCGCTTTAGCAAGAGCCTGTTCGGGTCGTCGGCCTGCGCGGGCAACCTCGATTTGGACGAAGCGCGCGTTCTGACCGATAAAAATGGCATCGCCCTACCCGACGCTTTGCGCGAATATGGCATTGTTCGACGGACACAGGGTGAGTCTGAATAAACTCGCCTCATGGTGAGATTACAAACTTGGGCTGCCCGTCAATCCACCCTTGAAGAAGCATTACGAACCCGGGCTCATTCGGACTTATTACCCCGGTTACAACCTTACCTTACGGCCCGAAATTTCCGCCGCCGTCCATACCGCCACCGCCAAATTCGCCGCCATCGGGCGTCGTAGTCACCGGTGGCGTCGGCGCGGGCGCGGTGTTGTCCACCAGAAAGTTGGTGCTGAAACTGACCGCGTTGCCCGCGTAATCTTTGGCGGTAATCACCACTTTCTTCAAACCGTCCTCCAACGTGGGGTCGGCCTTGGCGGGGTCTACCAACGTCACCGTCAAAACGCCGCTCGCCCGGCCATAGAAAACGCGCGCGGCATCGAGAGGTTTATCGTTGATGCTGACCACAATCGAATTGGGGTCGATGCCGCTCCCGACATCATCTATTTGCGCGGCGAAGTAAAACGGGCCAACGCCCGGCACGATTTGCGGCTTATCGGGCGTCAGTAGCAACGCCAACAGTTGGCGGTCGGTCGCGTTGACCGCGATGGACGGCTCGATGACGCGCGGCGGATCGGCGTCGAACGGCTGCGAGGTGAACGCGTAAAGCGCGGCGTTATCGCCCAGCACGAACATTTTGTTGTCTATCGCCGAGGGCGCCGACGAAACGCCGTAACTGCGCTTTTCCGGCTTGCCGGTCGTCGTGTCGCCACCCACATCGCCGCCGCCAGCGCCTTCTTCGCCGCCGCCGAAGTTGCCGGGGCCGCCACCACCAAAATTGGGCGCGTTCACGGGACGCGGCGTCAGGTCGTAGGGCCGCTCGGTTTGCAGACGATACTGCCAGATGATGTCGCCGCTCGCTGGCTCGAAACCAATGAGCGTGCCCGCCGCCGTGCCGACAATGACGACGCCCGGCAACACAATCGGTGAACCGGTGACGCTCACGTTATCGAGCAGCTTCTTCTGCCATTTGATTTTGCCGGTCAGCGCGTCCACGCCCATGAACTGGCCGTCGCGGGTGCCGAAGAAGAGCATGGCGCCGGTCTGTCCGCCGCCCGTGCCGGGCTTGAGCGCGGGCGAACCGACGACATCGCTGCCGGGCGTGATCGTCCAGGCGGCGGTGCCGTCGCTGATGCGCCAGGCGGCCACGCGGCGCGAGTTGGCGGTATAAACGGTATCGCCGTTGGCGACCGGCGTCACGCCACTGCGCGAGGCCTGGGGCAGCGAATACAAAACGCGCGATTCGCGCACGTTGATGATATAAAGCCGCGCGTCCGACCCCAGAATGAACATCCGCGAACCGTCGCGCGAAAGCGCCATCGAAGAGGCCGCCGAAGTGCCGACCGCGCCCAACTGCGTCTTCCAATCTTTGTCGATGATTCCGCTCGGATCAACCGCGATCAACCGGCCCGTGTTGAGCGCACAGATAATCCGCGTGCCCTTGTTGGTCTCGACAACAATCGGGCCCGCCTCGGTCGCGAGGGCGCCACAGTCCACTTCCCAGGCGCGCCCGCCATCGGCGGTCTTGAACGCGGTCATCCGTCCACTGCTTTGTAACGCCAGAATCAGATCGCCGTTGTCGGTCGAAAGCAGCGCCAGAGGCACGATAACATTGGACGGCAGTTCGGGCGTTTTCCAGACCTGCGCGCCCGAATTGACATCGGTCGCGTAAACCACGCCGCCCGCAGCGAAAACCACGCGCTGATTGTCGGGCGCGCCAATCACCAGGGGCGCCGTCGTGTAGGTGCGCGCTGGGCCAATCGAAGAGTAGCGCCACTGCAACGAAAGCGGTAAGGTGACGTTGGCCGTCGTCGAGCCGGTGCGTTGCGCATCGCCCTTGAACGTCGTCCACGCCGTCGTTACTGGCGCGGCCAACGCTGGTTCAGCGTCTTGCGCGTGCGACGCCAGAGAAGATAACAACAGAGCGCCGCACAGCACGCCAAAAGTCAGCGGTTTGTGGGCAGATTTGAAGAAGAGACGCGAGTGATGGGACATGGAGTTTGAGAGGTGCGACCGCAGATGGAATCAGAGAAATTGGGGAGAAAATGAAAAGCAGCCCATAGTTTGACAATTCGCGCGGCAATTGAACAGGAGGCAGGTGACAAAGGGCAGGTATCACGGAGGCGAAGCGAGCATTTGCTTCAATGCTTCGTCTTCTTCAAACCACCTGAAACCTGTTACCTGCCCCTTTAAAACGCTGGCGGCGCGCTTTTGGCATCGCGGATTTTATAGCCCTGCGGCGCGCGAAACAGGCTGGCGGCCAAATCTGTGGGGCGCGCGTAGTTGCTCCACAGCGCCAAGACTTTCAGCCCCTTGCCCTCGGCTTCCAGCTTAACTGGCAACGAGTCGCTCTTGCGCAGATAAGCCTTAGCGTTGCTCAACTGCTCGCCGGGTTTGTTGAGGGTGTAAACGTCAACGGCGGCGCCGCCAAGCGTGCTGCTGCCGACGCGTTTGGCGCCGTTTTGCAACAATAACGCGCGGATTTTGCCCGGATTGCGAATCAGATCTTGCGGGTCGAGGCCCAGGCCGTCGAAGCTCTTGGCGCGCGAACCGTTCATCTTCCAGCGCACGCCCGCCTTCGAGCCGGGCAGCAGACGATAGATATAAGGCGGCGCCACCAGCGTCACCGAGTTCTGACCCGCATAGGTCGTCTCGATGCGCGTGCGATTGCCGTGCAACAAAACGCGCGCCTGCAACTTCTGGCCCGCCGCGCCGATGCCCGAACTGGCGCCCGTCGCCGTCACGCGCGCGCTGATGTCGAAGGTCAGGTTGGGCACGGGCGCCGCATAAACCGGCGTCGCCCCGTTGCCCACAGCCAGCGTTCCCAGCACGGTCGCGCTCAGAACGGCGCCGCGCAGGGCGTAAAAAGAAGGAGTGAAAGTGTGTTGAGTCAAAGTATTTCCTGAGGTGTGACCTAATGCGTTTTCACAGGAGATGGTGTTGAATGCGCGACTAACGTCGCTTAGCGGGGTGGTCGCGCATTCAACACCATCTCTGGCGAAGACGCACCAAGATTACCGAGTCAATTGGCGAAAGAGTCGCAAGGAGCGTAATCTCCGTAAGATTTTGCCGACTCTCTGGCCAGAATGATTTTCCTTTGGACGTTTTTTAAGTTCAAGAGTTTGCCCCACTTTGGCGCGCAACTGTCGAGAAACGGGAAACTACGCTGGCTTTTCCACCGCTTATGCACTACGATTTCCATATTCATGACGCGATTCGCGTCGAGTATCGCGTGGCCACCGATGGCTCGTCTTTTCCGCGCGGCTACTCCTGCATCGAACGCGAGACCCGCAGCGCGGGCGGCAACGGCGTCATCGCCGCCGTCACGCTGGCACGCTGGGGCGCCCGCGTTTTGCTCACCGGCAACGCCCTGGGCGATGACGATCATGGTCGCCTTATATTACGCGAGTTGGAGGCCATCGAGAACCTGACTTTCGAGGCCGAGCTGCAAAGCGGTGTCGTGACGCCCTACGCGATTCTGCTGCGCGCCGGAAAGTTCGATGTCGGCACCCTGCTTTCGCCCGATGCCGCGCATATCGAACTGAAACGGTTGAGCCGCAACACCGAGGACGCGCGCTTTTTCGGCGGCGCTTCGGAGGGCTGGGGCGAGGGCTCCGGTAGCGTGCATCTGGAGGCGACGACGCAGGATTATAGCGCGCTCATCGGTTCCATCGCGGGCGTGACGGCGATTTATGGGCAGTTGATGGAAGATCAAATCGCGCCTCAACAGCAGGTCGCCTTGAGCGAGGCGACGACGCAATTGTATGCCGAGCGCTTCGGCGGATTGGATTCGATTCCAACGCTGGAAGAATTGGAAGCCTACTTGCCCGTCGCGCGTTAATCTATGGATAACATTGGCGCCGTTTGCAATCGAATGGCCCCGGCGAATGGCCCCGATGTTGCCGAGGAATTCTTTTACCATGATTGAAATGACCGTCGAAGGCATCGGAATCGATCCGTCCAACAATCCTTTGGTGTTGCTGCGCGACGCCGAGCGCAAAATTTTCGTGCCGATCTGGATTGGCCCCGCCGAGGCGGTTTCGATTCAGATGGAGCTGGACGAAAAACAGCCGCAACGCCCGATGACGCACGATTTGCTCACCACCGTATTGCGCGAGTTGGGCGCGACTCTGGTGCGCGTCACCGTCAACGAGTTCGCCGACTCGGTTTATTACGCCTCGCTGCACGTTCAGGTCGGTCGCAACGCCGACAACCTGCAAGAAATAGACGCTCGCCCGTCAGACGCCATCGCCTTGGCGTTGCGCGCTCACGCGCAAATTCTGGTGGCCGACGATGTCGCCGAAAAAACCGGCATTCAGGTCGAAGAGAACACGCCGTTGTCCATCGCCGAAGGCAACGCCGAACCGCTTTCGCCCGCCGACGAAGTCGAAATCGATAAGCTGTCGCGCTTGCTGGAAGACGTGGATTTGGATAATTAGAGAGGTGCGTTAAAAGAGCCTTTCCAAATAGGGAGCGGTAGCCCTGCTCTCCTCATCATAGCGCTCCCTATTTGGATAGGCTCTAAGTCGTGACCATCGCGACATCAACGCTCTCGCGCAAAAATTCCCAAGCGGCCCCGCCCAAATAGGGCAAACTGCAAAGACAGCCGAATCGCCGCGCCCGATGCCCATTGGAATCGCGGCGCGGCGCGGGAGTTTTATGAATACGCAACGTCTTGTGTGGGGCGCGACCGTCCTTTTATTCGCCATCGTGGGCGCCATTTTGGGCTACTACGCGGGCATCGCCTATCCCAAGCTCAACATTAATGGCGTGCGCGGCGCCAACCTGCCTTATGTGCCGCCGATTCTTTCGATTGGATTGGGCATCGTCGCCGCACGATTGGGTTCGCTACTGGCCGACCGCTGTCTGCTGCCCGCCGTTCACCGTTTGGACGAACTCTCGGTTGCCGACCGCATTCTGGGCGTTGCGGGCGCCCTGCTCGGCCTGGTTTTCGGCGTTTTAATTACCGTCTCCATCACCAATATTCCCAACGTGAACGGGGTTTTACTCATCGTCATTAAGTTCTGCATTCTGGCGGTTTGCGCCACGTTGGGCATGGCAATTATAGGCGGAATGCGCGGCGAAATGTTGCGCGTTTTCCCGCGTCTCAGTGCCGAGCCCGAAGTGCCCATCGGCATGGGCGCGATGCCCAAGTTTCTCGATACCAACATCATCATTGACGGACGCTTGAGCGAAATCTGCAAAACCGGCTTTATCGAAGGGCCGCTTTATGTGCCACAGTTCGTGTTGGAAGAAGTGCAATACGTCGCCGATTCGAGCGACGATTTGCGCCGCGCGCGCGGGCGGCGCGGCCTCGATGTGCTCAACGAAATGAAGGAGCTCACCGTCACGCGGCACATTGATGGCGAACCGGTGGCGATTGCTCTGGTTCATGTTTTGAGCGATATTTCGCCCGCCGTGCAGAAGATCAAAGCGGTGGACTCGAAGTTGGTTGCGCTGGCGCGCGAGAAAGATGGCGCGATTATCACCAACGATTTCAACCTGAACAAAGTCGCCGAATTGCAGGGCGTCCGCGTCCTCAATCTCAACGAGCTGGCGCAGGCGATGAAGCCGGTCGTTTTGCCGGGCGAGGAGATGAAAGTCACCATCGTCAAAGAGGGCAAAGAGGCCGGTCAGGGCATCGGCTATCTGGAGGACGGCACCATGATCGTGGTCGGCGATGGCGCGGATTACGTCGGCGAGACCTGCTCGATTACGATTTCGAGCGTCTATCAAACGGTCGCGGGCAAGATGATTTTTGCCGAACTGAAAGACAAAACGCCCATCAAACCGCAGCAACGCGGCACGGGCGACGATTTGTTTAACGAAAGCGCCAACGAACCGAGCGGCAATAATCAGCGAGGAGGCCAAAATCGAGACGATAACAATCATCGTTCCGGCGGCGGGATGCGGCGCAAGAGCCGCTCTTAACGGCAACAAAGTGCTGGCGCCACTCAATAATCGGCCTTTACTAAGCTGGACTTTGGGAGCGTTGTGGGCCGCCAATCCCGCCGAGTGGGTCGTGGCGTGTCGGGCCGACGAACGCGCGGCGATAAAAGGCGCCTTTGGCATCGCCAACAACGCGCGCTTTCAGGCGTTGTTGCAGCGCGGCCTGATGCCACGTTCGCGCCCCCTACAATTTCTGGAATCGCCCAGTCAAACGCGCGACGAGAACGCGATGCCCATCGTTTTAGTCGAGGGCGGCGCGACGCGGCAAGATTCGGTATTGAACACCGTGCGCGCCGCGCAAAGCGATTGGGTTGTGGTTCACGACGCCGCGCGTCCGTGCCTCAGTCGCGCCCTCCTCGAAGCGACGATAGAAGCGGCGCGCGAAAGTGGCGCGGCCATCGCCGCGCTACCGGTTTCCGACACGGTGAAACGCGCGGCGCCCGACGGTTCGATTGTGCAAACCCTCAATCGCGACGAGATTTGGCTGGCGCAGACGCCGCAGGTTTTCCGGCGCGAACCGTTTGAGGCCGCGCTCGAAAGCGCGCACGACGATGATTGGCAGGGCACCGACTGCGCTTCGATTATGGAGCGCGCCGGACATCGCGTGAGTTTGGTGAAGGGCGAGGCGGAGAATTTGAAGGTGACTTACGCCCGCGATTTGGAGCGCGCGGCGACGATACTGGCGGGACGATAAAGATGCGAACTATCGAAGCGATTTGGGCGGGGCCATACAGCTGGCCGCGCTTTGAATCGGAGAATGGTTTGCCACCTTTGCCCAAACAGCCCGGACTTTATCTGCAAACCGTCGAATATGAAGATGGTTATCTGATTTACGCGGCGGGACTGACGCGCCGCACCGTTGCGCAACGAATGCGCGAGCATACGCGCAAATATGTAATGGGCGATACCAACGTTCTATCGCTTATCGAAATGCAACGTGGCCGCCGCCAGGAAGTTTGGCACGGCTGGGGTTGGACGCCAGAAAAACGCGCGGAATTCGAGGGCAAACGAGAGATGATTCTCGATGCCGTCCAACGGCAATTGGCGGGGTTTCGTCTGTTCGTCACCGATATAGGAACCGAACCGCGCTTACTGGAAAGATTGGAAGCGGCGGTGATGAACACGCTTTATCAGCAAAGCGCGCCCTTCTGCGACATCCCCGACAAAGGCATGATGCTGGCGCCGCGCCGAACATCGGAAGAGATCATCATCGTTCGCAATCAACGTGATGTCGTGCTTTATGGCTTGCCAGATCAACTGGAAATTTAGCGTGTGAGTAAAAAAGCGAACCGCGCGCGTGAGCAAGCGGGCCACAACGCCCTCGACACAGTAGAAGTTGATCGGGGGCGTTATGGCCCGCTTGCTCACGCGCGCGGTTCGCTGGCAAGAGGCATTACGTTATTTCTCTTCACCAAACTTATAGCCCGTTTTCTCCTCGATAAACCCGATGCAACTGCTGACGCGGCCATCGGCGTAATAATTATTGCGCGGGCCCGAAGTTACGCCGACGACGAACCACTTTCCTTCGTCGGTCTCCATATACAATGGCCCGCCGCTATCGCCGGGCGCCGTGCCGCCTTCGTAGGGCGTGTAGGAATTTTTGTAAGGCTTGCTCGGTGGGCCGTCGAAATCGTAGTGCAATTCGGTGTCGGTGACGGCGGGAATGTTGGGCACGCGATCCACTTCGATGCGGTTAGTCATCGCCCGATACTTGCCGTCGTTGCGAAATTTGGCGCCATCGCCCAACACCTCGCTGCCGCCGCGCGCGACTTTCCACACCAAACGTCCCGCTTCGTCGCGGCCCGTGTAAGGCGGCGTCGTCCTGGCATTATCGAACGGTTTGTCGAGCTTCACCACCATCAAATCCACCGTCGGATGCGTCCAAAATTCGCCGTCCTGCGCCTGGCCGTTCCAGTTAATCGCGACGCGTCCGGTCTCTTTGCCGCGCACGCAATGAGAGGCCGACAGCGCCACATCGGGCGCGATGAGAACCGCCGAACAGCCGCCCATGTGCGCGGCACTGGCGAACTCGGCGCGTTTGGCCAACTCCTGCGATTTCTCGTCGCCGGTATCGCGGTTATACATCACGCTGCGCGCGGGTGAAACGCCCAAAGCCAATGCCGCCAAAGTCAGGCAAAAACCGCCGACAATTGCGCGTCGAGATGGGAGAGCAAAGAATTTGATTTCGAACATAAGTTTTCGCTACATAGCAAGTATATCGCGAGTGATTTGATAACGAGGGCGAATCAACCAAGCCGTCGGCAAGGTTTCTTCGCCTATTTGTATGCTCTGGCAACTCTAATATCCTTTACCGTAATCTAAATAGGAGTTACGCAGTTGGCGAACCCTGAGCGTGAGCGACGGGCTAAGTCAGACCTTTTGGCCCGTCGCTCACGCTCAGGGTTCGCAGTGAATTGGGCAACTGCGTAACTCCTACTAATATGAAGAATTTCTCTCCTCGAATGTTCCTGTTCGCAACGTTTATTGCCGCGCCATCGGCGTTTGCTTTCGCGTTGCCGTCGCGTATCGCCGCCGAGTTGCAGGACGATTTCTGCGCTGGCTCGCGTCGGGCAAAGCGTTCATCGGCATCCATTCGGCGACCGATACTTTTCATAAATGGCCCGCTTATCAAAAGATGATCGGCGCCGAGTTTGATCATCACGGCCAGCAGACATCTGCCACGATTCGCGTTGTTGATCCGAATCATCCGGCGACGCAGGGGTTGGGCGACGAATGGAAATTAGAGCGCGAAGAGTTGTATCAATTCAAGCATTACGATGCCGCCAGGGTCAACGAACTGTTGGTTCTCGACCAGAATCCCGAAGACGGAACGGCCGGCCATTTTCCTCTCGCGTGGACCAAAGATTATGAGAAGGGCCGCATTTTTTATAGCGCGCTGGGCCATCGCGACGATTTATGGGATGACGATCCGGCGCGCAAAAATCGCGTAAACGCGCGCAGCGTGAGTCGGCAATTTCTGGGACATTTGCAGGGCGGCATCGCGTGGGCGCTGGGTTTGGCGGACGGCGAGAAGTAGCTTTCACTTCCATTTGCGCTCGATGCGACGCGCCAAAGGTGCTTGATCGCTTTCGCGTCCAGCGCTCTCGCGGTTGGTATTCTCGCGCGCGTTACGCGCCCGCCCGTTGTTGCTACGGCTCATGCGCGGGTGCGGCTTCGACTCAGGTCTCGCTTTAGTTTCTTCGGCATCTTGGGCGACTGGGCGCGGATGCGGTTTGGGCCGGTTGCGCGGGCGACTCTTCGATTTGAGGCCCATCTCGGCGACGCGGCGCAGTTTCTTCACTTCGACCGGCAACAGTTCGCGATGCTCGCCCGGCGCCATGCCTTCCAGTTCAACGCCCGCGAAACTGACGCGACGCAATGACGACGCCGCGTGACTGACCGCTTCGAGCATCCGGCGCACTTGACGATTGCGGCCTTCGCGCAGGGTAATCTCCACCAAAGCGTTCTTCTCGCGTTGCGCCAGAACGCGCGCGCGACAGGGCGCGGTCACACCGTCTTCCAATCTCACGCCTTTTTCCAGCCAATCGAGCGTTTCTTTGCCCACTTCGCCGCGCACGCGCGCTTCGTAAACCTTCTCGACGCCGTGTGAAGGATGCGTCAGCAGATGCGTTAAAGTGCCATCGTCGGAGAAGATTAAAACGCCCGAAGTCTCGAAATCCAAACGCCCGACGGGATGCAAATTGGCGTAGCGGTGCGGCAATAAATCGAAAACCGTCGGGCGATTTTCGGGATCGTCGCGCGTGGTGATGGTATATTTCGGCTTGTGCAAAACCACGACGAGCGCCGGTTTGTCTTCGAGCTTGATGGCCGTGCCGTCAACGGTGATTTTGTCTTGGTCGGGGTCGGCTTTGACGCCCTGCTCGCTGATGAAATGCCCGTTGACCGCCACGCGTCCGGCGGTGATGAGCTCTTCCGCCGCGCGCCGCGAAGCCAGGCCCGCGCGCGCGATCAGTTTGGAAACGCGTTCGAGTTGAGGTTGGTCGCTGTCGGCGGGAATATTGGGGTTAGGCATACGGATAAGTGTGACGTGATAGAGCGGAGCAGTGTAAAATTTGCGGCGGGCGAGAGGTTTAGGCCGCTTGCGGATGGCGTCAAATTAAGGCAGCTCTGAATGGGAAGAATCCCTTTGTCATTTCGAGCGAAGAGCGACAAAGAAGGTAAGGAAATTTGCTTGGCTTAATGCCATTAAACTGGGCGGGGCCAAACCTATCGCTCATCGCAACCCTCTCCCGCGCCGATCCGGCGATGGCGGCGGTGGCGGGCGCCGCGCCCCGCTACGATTCGGCGCGGGCGACGACGAACGCGGCAAACTGGCGCGCTCGAACGCCTCGACGGGACGCATGCGTTTGCGGCGACGACGCCGAATCGCGCGCCGTTGCGCCGCCACGAAGAACGCCGCCAACAGCGCCCCCAATCCGAGCAAAAACAGGCTACCCCAACGTTTCCATGGTTCCCACAAGCTGACGCGCTGACCAACCGCCGGAACCGTTTTAGCCAGCAGAGTTTCCGGCACATCGCTGGCCGCCACGAGGGGAAAACGCACGATGGGCTTGCCGTTGGCCCAAAAAACCGCGTCGCCCACGCGGTCGCCCTTAACAATCGGCGCTTCCAAATCGCGCATCTCCAATTTCTCGCCCAGCGACGCCGCCTCGCCATTTCCCAATGGCAAGCGCGCCTGTCCGACCGTGACCGCTTCGAGCGGAAACGCGCCGCCCTTGATTTGGCCCTTCCACATCGTCGTGCCATCGGCGCCGACCTGTTGCGGACGATACTTCGCAAACGCGCGCTCCAGCAAACGCTCGCCGTCGCTAAACGAACTGCCCGCCGTTGATTTCAGGGTGACCGCAATCAAACGCCAGGGCTTGCCCGTCGTCGGATCGGGCATCGTCGCCGTCGCCACCAGACAATTGCCCGCCTGACGCGTATAGCCGGTCTTCAGGCCGTCGCAGGCGTCCCAGCGCCACAGCAGTTTGTTGCGATTGAGCAGCAAACGCTTCGGCCCGATTTTCCAGTTGCCGCCGATTTCCGCCGATTTCTGGCGGGCAATCTGATTGAGAAAATCAACGCGCGTCACCGCCTGACCGATGAGCGCCAAGTCGCGCGCAGTGGTAAAATGATTGGGATCGTGCAGCCCGTGAGGATTGACGAAATGCGTGTTATTGGCGCCCAACTCTTTGGCGCGCGCGTTCATCATCGCCACGAACTTCTGCTGCGAACCGCCGACGCCTTCGGCGATGTCAACGCAGGCATCGTTGGCGCTGCGAATCATCGCCGCCCGCAGCAAATCGGCCAAAGTTTGGTTTTCGCCCGCCAACAAACCGATGCCACTTTCGCCGGTCGCGGCGGCGGCGGGCGAGGCGCGCAAAATATCGGTGAGCTTGCCCTTTTCGGTCGCGAGAAGACCGGTCATCGTCTTGGTCGTCGAAGCCGGAAACATCCGTTTATCGGGATTGCGCGCGTCCAGAATACGACCGGAATCCAGATCCATCACGACGTAAGTCACCGCCGAAATTGGCGCGGGCGTCACGACGGCGTTGGGTGCGGACGCGGGTTGCGCGACAGCGGATGGCGTAAAGGAAAGCGCCGACGAGCATATAAGGAAAGCGGCTAAAAAAGAGGCGGCGCGCGAAATCATCCTTCTTATTTTACGAAAGCTGACCTTTCGGTGGTTTTCAAAATCACCACGCAGAGACAAGAATTTTCGTAAATGGGGTTGCGCAATACTGCCAGCAAATGAATTCGCCGGCAGTATTGCGCCAATTTTCTTTTACGCCTTAAAAATAACGCTCGCCCAAACGCCGCGAGTTCAAATCCAACTCTTCGCAATTGGGAATTTCGTATTTGCGGCCCTGCGTGTCGCCGATGTAAATGCGCGGATAACGCGCGTTTTGCACGTCTTCGGTGCCCGCGATGTAAAACACCACTTCGCTGCCCGTCATTTCCTCGCCCGGCAACGTCTCGTCGTCCAAAGGTTCGCCGCTCTCCTCGACGGTCGCTTTCACGCGCGCCTTCTTCAGCAGACGCACGCCCAGACTCGGTTTCAGGCCCAGAGCCAACTGCGGTTCGTCATCGTCGTCGCGTTCGATTTCGACGGCCCAGCGAATCAAGCCCGACACCGCATCGCGCCTGACTGACAACACGCGCTCGATGATGATAGTTTTATAACGCTGGTAAAGTTCCTCTTCCAGAATTTCGCGCGAACAGGGTTCCAGATCGGCCATGCGCCGGATGACGCCCAACTCTTCGCCCTGCTCGTTGGAGAGGACGATGAACTCGTCGGGCGCCGACAATGGGACGGCGCGGCGCGGCGACGACAGCGGCAGACATTGACCATCGAGCTTCAAAAGCAAGGCGCCGTCGCGGCGCTTGATTTTGATTTTTTGCGGAGATAAAAAATGATAATCCGACATTAAATCATCACCGTCTCTTTGCCCAGTTGGGTCTGCATCTCGACCAATTTGCGATAGATGCCGCCGTCCACTTCCATCAGTTCGTCGTGCGTGCCCTCTTCGGCGATATGACCGCCATCCAATACCACCAGTTTGTCGGCGTTTTTCACCGTTGACAAACGGTGCGCAATCGCGACCGTCGTGCGGCCTTTCATCAAATTCTCTAAGGCGCTCTGAATCAAGAACTCGCTTTCGGTGTCAACGGCGGATGTGGCTTCGTCCAAAATCAGAATTTTGGGATTATCCAGAATCGCGCGCGCGATGGCGATGCGTTGGCGCTGCCCGCCCGAAAGTTTGGTGCCGCGCTCGCCGACGTGAGTGTCGTAGCCCTGGCCCAACTTCATGATGAAATCGTGGGCGTTGGCGGCGCGCGCGGCGGACATCACGTCTTCAAAGCGCGCGTCGGGCCGACCGTAGGCGATGTTGGAGCGAATCGAACCGTGGAACAGATAGGGGTCTTGCGGCACCATCGAAATGTGCGCGCGCAAATCAGATAGCGAAATATCGCGCACATCGGTGCCGTCCACTTTCAAGGCGCCCTTCTTCACGTCGTAAAAGCGCGAAATCAGTTGCACCATCGTGGACTTACCACTGCCCGACGGCCCGACCAGACCAATCATTTGGCCAGGCTCAATTGTCAAATTAATGTTGGTCAAAGCGTCCTCGCTCGAATCGTAGCCGAAGGTCACGTCCTCCATTTCGATGCGGCCATCCATTGTCGGCAGCGCCATCGCGTCGGGCTTGGATTCGATGTCGGGCTCGGTATCCATGATTTCGTAGATGCGCTCGCCGCTCGTCGAAGTGTTGGCGAACAGGTTGAAGGTGTCGGCCAAACTCTGCACGGGCGAATAGAACAGCGCGACGAAAGCCGAAAACGCGATTAGCTCGCCCAGGGTGAGACGACCCTGAAAAACCTCGTTGCCGCCGATGAGCCACACCAGAATCTGGCCGATGCCAAAGGTCAGGTTGACCGAGGGCAAGAAGATCGATTGCAGCGTCTGCGTCGAAACGCCCGCCGTCTGGAACTCGCGGCTTTTGGCGCGAAACTTATCGGCCTCGTGCTCTTCTTGCCCGAAGATTTGCACCACGCGAATGCCGCCCACCGTATCGCTCAAAATCGAGTTCATGTCGGCCAGACGGCGTCGCATTGTCTTGTAAGACGCGCGAATCCGTTTGCGGAAAACCGAGGTGCCCCACGCCAGAGGAATCGTTGGAATGAGGGCGAAAAGCGCCAACTTGGGGTTGGTATGGAACAAGATGCCCGCGATAATCACCACGCGCAGCAAGTTGATGGTGAACTCGCGCACGCCCTCGGTGATGAACTGTTCCAGAATCGCGACATCGTTGGTGACGCGCGACATAATGGCGCCCGTGCGCTTGTTGCCGTAAAACGCCAGCGACAGCTTTTGCAGGTGATCGTAGAGGTTGGTGCGCACCTGATACAACACGCGATGCGCCACAATTCCGGTCAGGCGCATCCGAATGTGATGGCTAATGGTGCGAAACAGCAACGCGGCGATAAGCACCCCACTAAGCAGATAAAGCAGATGCACGTCGTGGTTCTTTAACGCATTATCAACCAGCGGCTTGGTCAAAGCGGGCGGCACCATTTCCATGCCCGCCATGATGACGCTCCAAAACATGGCGGCGGTCATCATCTTCCAGTTGGGACGGATTTCGTTGAGGAGTCGAAAGTAAATGTTCATAAAGTTGCCTCCTTTATGGGGGCGATGGTTGGCGGCGGAGAACGAGAGCAAATTTTGGGCGCGGGCCAGACGCCAAAACAAAAGCCACCGCAAAGAGCCGCGTCAGACATGACGGGGTTGTTCCTTCGGTGGCTGGGAAAAGCGCGATGCGCCCTGTTTTCAACGTGAACTTGGCATGGGATAGCGTGAATTACCGGCTCTTCTCTAATTCTTACCTTATACAGAGCCGCGCCGTAACCCGTTCGCTCCCGTTTAATAGTTTCTCATTGGTTATAAATGTATTTTTCAGTTGAATTATTTGCTATAGATTAGTGTCCCGTAGAGACGGCGATTTATCGCGTCTAAAACGTCTGGCTTGCCTCAGCATTTCGGAATGCAAACTGTTTTAGACGCGATAAATCGCCGTCTCTACGGGTTACCGAACCGTTCAGCGCCTTACGAGCTTTTACCGTTGACCGACAACAGTTCGACCTCGAACACGAGGGTTGAATTGGCCGGAATATCGGGGCTGGGGCTCTGGGCGCCATAAGCCATCTCTGCCGGAATGACGAGTTTGCGTTTGCCGCCGACTTTCATGCCGACGATGCCTTTGTCCCAGCCTTTGATGACGTTGCCCGCGCCCAACTGAAAGTCGAAGGGGCCGCGTCCGTAAGACTGGTCGAAGACTTTGCCGTTGAGCAGCGTGCCTTTGTAGTTCATGCTGAGCTGGTCGCCGGTATTGGCCGTCGGGCCGGTGCCAACGCGCTCGTCAACGATTTTGAGTTCGGTGACATCGGCTTCGGGTTTGGCCTCGGTCGCGGCGGCGCCATCTGTGGGCGCACCGGTGGCGGCGACTTCGGCGTTGGCCGCGTTATTGATAGCGTTAGCTCCTTCGTCGGGCGCGACATCGGCGATGGCAGTGGGTTGCGGTTGATTATCGCCATCGTCGCCACTGGGCGCGGCGGGGTCTTGCGACTTGGTGTAGAGAAGCGCGCCGCCAATGCAGACGAGAAGGGCAACGGCGATGATTTTGGATTTGTCCATAATGAAAAGGTCAGTTTGGCCCGATTGGGTGTGAGCGAAAAGAGAAGCGTTGCGAATTTTACCGCAACGCGCCCGGCGCGCGCGAGTTAGATTGAAAAGATAGCGCGATTTGCCGTTTGTAGAGACACCGACTTATCGTGTCTAAAAAGGTTGGGATTCCCGTAATGTCACGGCAAATCTGACGTTTAGACACGACAAGTCGGTGTCTCTACAAATGGCAAATCCCCTATTTTTTTCTCCCGAAAACAATGTCAACTTCTTCCAAAAAACGTTCGCGCCCCCTCGCGCGTCATCTGGTGTTATGGGATGGCGAATGCGGCTTTTGCCGTCGCAGCGTCGAGTGGGTCGCCGCGCAGGACAAGCGCGGCGCGCTCGACTTCAAGCCTTACCAGAGCGTTGCGCTGGCGCCTTCGCTCCAAGAAGCGTGCAGTCACGCGATGCACGTTATCAAAGCCGACGGCACCGTCATCAAGGCCGGACGCGCCGCCTTATTTTGCGGTTTATTCACGCGTTTTAGCGGCTGGGCGCGCATCGGGATGTGGCCGATATTCCTGCCGTTCGTCGAACTGGGCTATGCCTTTGTCGCGCGCAATCGCAATCTGGTTTCCAAACTGTTCTTCAAGTGCGAACGCCCCGACGAATTAGATCGTGTCACCGAATAATCTTATTGACCGCGACGCCCCGCGCCAACGCCCCGAGGGGCCAATCGTGATGCGTCCCAACTGGCGCGAACTGCTGTTTTTGCACTGGGAGTTCGAGCCCGAAACCGTTCAAGCATTATTGCCCGACGGCCTGACCGTTGACAGCTTCGAGGGCCGCGCCTACGTCGGATTAGTGCCGTTTCAGATGGAGCAGGTGCGCCCCAACTGGGTGCCGAATCTGGGCCGCTTCGGTCGCTTCTACGATACCTTCGCCGAGCTCAACGTGCGCACCTACGTCGTGCGCGATGGCGTGCCGGGCGTGTGGTTTTTCTCGCTCGATGCCGCGAGCGCGCTGGCGACCATCGCGGCGCGCCTCTGGTTTCGTCTGCCTTACTTCAAGGCGCGCATGGGAAGCCACACCGCCGACGATGGCACAATTCGCTATTGGAGCAAACGCCTGTGGCCCGCGCCTTTGCCAGCGATTTGCAGCGCGACTTACCGGCCCCAAGGCGAAGTTTTCCGCGCCGAACCGGACACCCTGGAAGATTTTCTGGTCGAGCGTTACATCTTATATTCACAGCGCGGCGGCCAACTGTATCGGGGCCGCGTGCATCACACGCCCTACCCGTTGCAGCACGCAGAGCTGTCGAATTTGCGCGAAAGTTGTATGACGGCGGCGGGCTTTGTGCGGACCGATGAGGCGCCGCATATTTTGTATAGCGCGGGTGTTGATGTCGAAGTGTGGCCGTTGGAAAAAGCGTGAAAAATACGAAGTTAAAGAAACACAACACTCAATTCAGAGCACGAAGAGGAATTAAGTATTGTGTCCCCTTATCTGTGTCCCCTTATCTGACCATTGACGTTGCGACGCTCGATACGGCCTATACGGTCGGCGTCATCGTAGAAGTAAACCGTGCGCGTGCCGTCGTTGTTGAAGACGGTCGTCAGGTTGCCCGATGCGTCGTAAACCAGGAATTAAGTATTGTGTCCCCTTAATTCCATGCGCGGTCGGCTTTGAGCGTGAACAAGAATTTCACTTCTTACATCAAGGTTTGTTCCTCTTCTGATCGGCGAATTTTAGTGGTTTGAGCTTCCATAAAGTGACCACACCGTTTTCGAAACCTCCCGCTAAAATCCGGCCATCTGGTGAAAAGGCAAGTTTAGCTTCCGTATTGTCAGTTACGATTGTCATAGGCTGATTTGGCGATTGCAAATTCCAGATGTGAATTTCTCCATCGCCATCATCACTGGCTAACAAAGGCATTGAGGGAGAGAATGTAACCGATTCCCCTGCCCATCCGCTTCTGGGAAGAGTTGTTACTGGCCCAACAGTAGTCGTATCCCAAACTTGCAAGACATCCGGCGTGGGCACAACCAGCAATGCACCATCAGCCGAAAATATTGGGATCACCGGCTCATTATTATAACTGCTAATAAAGCGAGTCTGGCGTCCGGTCGTAACGCTAAACAGCTTGAGGTTCAGTGTGCTTCCGCTCCATGATCCGACAGCAATAGAACTACCGGCGGGTGAAAACACGACGATGCTCTCCGGTGCAACATCCATCAATACCTCTGGCTTTCTGCTCTTGAAGTCAAACTTTACGATTTGCGAAGTATCATCCAAATACAAAAGCAATTTCCCATCAGCAGAAAAACCAATCGCAGCAATAGAATGACCCTGCAAACTCGATTTCAAGGCTTGACCAATGACGTGATTTTCTTTAAAGTGCTTCGAGTCCCAGATATGCACTTTGTCATTGAGGTGTAGAGTTACGACTGTTTTTCCATCGGGCGAGTAAATGATTTGAGAGATGCCGTCAGGCAACCATGTGGTCTGACTTTCTCGAATGTCACGACCGAACTTTTTGCGGCGAGTTTGCACGTCCCAGACTTCCAAAACCTGCGAATCTACTGGGGCTTTAGAACTTGAAGGGCGGCCTACCAAAAGATTCTTTCCATCAGGAGAAAACAAAAGAACGTTTGCTCCAGTTGATGGCGATGTAATCTTGTATGCTTCGCCCTGGATTATCAGACCAGGACTGCTCGTAATTCTCTGCTCTTCAACGTGAGTTGCAGGTTTACCAAGACTCGTTGACTGTAATGAAGCAGCATTCGGTTGGTAAGCACGACTGTAGATAAAGCCTAAGCCAGCCCCAACAACCACGAAAGCTACCAGGGACGCTAAGACCCTCTTGTATTTCCAGAGCATTCTATTTTCTTTTCTCATGTGTTTCACCTTCAAGTAGATTTGGAGCTAACCCCAAAAGTGCTGTGTTCCCGCAGGACTTGTGAGCCGTGAGCGTCAGCGACCAACTGGGTTGAAGTTCAGGAAGTCAATCTTGGCTGATCGCTGACGCTCGCAGTTCGCAACAGACTTCCATTCTTAGTCTCGCTATAATTGCAAGCGTTTTTGATGGTGGTCTAGTTGAGGTTGAGCAATAACTTCCAATCGAAACTCTAACAAGTCTGGGAAGACCATGTTCGGCACGGATGTAACAGCAATTTTTCTCGATCCGCCAACTTCAACTGAACCACATTTCATGATCCAAATTTGGAGCGTGCGTGTAACTACTTGGAGAAGCAGTTACACGTTATTTTCCATTTTGATCATTTAGTGAGCGTAGAAGAGACAAAGAACTTCGGATCGCTACGAGCATCGGGAACATCACCCTTTTATCTCGCCGGTATACGATGTGCCTACGTAGCGGTCAATCCCGAAAAAAGTCTTGATCTTATCTAAAAATGTGTTGTCTGATTCGGGCTTACGAGGTCCGCGCACCTCTATGATGGATAACTGCCCTGCGCGGACGGAACTTCCATCGCTGAGTTTGATATCGACTCCACTTCTCCGCCCAGTTTTAATTACGTCACCAGCATAGAGTTTCGTTCCTACAACCCCCTTGCGCGGGCTGTTCTGCCGATTAGTTATGGTGACCGCACCGCTACTCTTAGTTACGGTGGCAAGCGGTTGAGGCGCTTTAGATTTTGGTGGAGGCGTTGGTATCGGCACTGGCGCTGGTGAAGGCGTTGGCACGTCAGACTTTGGTGTAGTCGTAGTCGGATTTTTTGGGCCGCCGCCGCCAGGGCCGCAGCTATTGGGAATGCCATCGTGCATACACGGGCGGTCATCTTTAGCCGGAGCTAACCCATATGCGTCCACATCGTTGACCGGATTGTTGCCGACCATCGCATAAAGATTGATGCCGCCTTCTTCCTGCAACGGATCACGGTTCATCCAGCGGCCCATACCCGGCGAGTAAAACCGAAAGCCGTAATCATATAACCCGCTCGGCCCGTGCCATTCTTTGGTCGAGAACCGATACGGATTCTCCGCAGCTCTTGGCCCTTCCGCTTCCAGCGTATTGCCGAACGCGTCATAGCGATAGTGCCCGACATCCTGCCCCGCCGCGTTAGTCAGCAGCGTGACATTGCCATTGCCATTGCCATTGCCATCGTAGCCGTAGAACGCCGCACCATCCGCTGTCGTGCGCGACAAAATGCCGCCGACGCCGCCATCGCGCACCAACTGAGCCGTCACCTGATTGGCGTTATCGCGTTCCTGCACCACGTCGAGGCCATCGAAGACGCGACGTTTGAAAACGGGATTGGCCCAGCCGCCATTAGCAAAATCGTATTCGCGCGTGAAGGCACGACGACTGGAGTAGTCGTAGCTGAACTGGCTGAACATGAGCGGAGCGCCAGAGGCATCATAGTTCACCACGCTAATCAGACGATCGGCATCGTCGTAGGCGTGATATGTCAAGGTGCCGTCGCTGTTCCAAACGTAAGCAGTGTTGCCCGCGTCGTCGTAGGCCAGGCTCGATGCCGTTGTCGGGCCACCAGCGATGGCGGTCGTGACGCTCGTCAGTTGGTGCAGCGAGTTGGGCGTTGTCTGAAATAGGTATTGTGTCCCCGATTTCTTTCGAAATAGGTATTGTGTCCCCCCGATTTCCAGTTGTCATCTTGGTTCTTCACGCTCAGCAACTGAGTCCTATGCGAGTGCGAAGTTGCGGGGTTACACCATTTGAATTTTTTTGTGATGGGTCGAAGTTAGAGGTGAACAAAAGGTCGGTGTCATCTAAGACTATCGCCAACCGCTTACCGCCATCGAAACCGAAAACTAAAGCAACGTCCTCAAACCCGTCCGTGTAGCAATCTACATGACAAAGCTTTTTACCGATGAGGGTTGAAAAATCTGTCTCGGTTGAAAGCTCGACTTGTGTCCAGTAATTGGGGTCTAAGGTTTCTTGTATGATCGGCCCCCTTTCAACTATCATAAAATCCTCATTGTGGCCTGATCTTAATGATAGCATTGTGTGATCGAAACAGAGCGTGGTCATGCCGTCTCCGGTCACGTCTTTTGGCTGTGCTACGCCAAATAAGTAGCGAGTTACGCTTTGAAGACTTTGCCCCAACGCACCTTCTACTAACTCTATACCTCTGGCCGGAGTGGTTGTAATTTTTTTCATGCTTAAAAATCTGGCGTTCTAAAGCCAATAAATTGGCCTGTTTGCGTGTTGATACGCACTCCAACCTCTCTATTGAAGCTTCTTCCAACGGCATCCATCTGTCCCGTCCTTTGTGTGGCCCGTGTTCGCAATGGACTGTTCAGCACATCTCGAAGAATTTTATCAGCGTTTGCTTGTGTTGGTTTGACCCCACTCATGAGTCCATCTGCAACCCGTTTTGCTAACAGGGAAGCTCCGCGTGATGTTTTCCCTTTGGGAAGTCGGCTACTTGCAATACTCCTATCAACGGTGGTTTTTGTAAACGTTGGTAATGCTTTAGTGGTTTTAGTCTTCCCTGTTCCACCAGCACGCCGATTACTATTAGGCGTCGCACTGGGCCCCGAGAAGAAGCCTTTCACCGCGCTTGCGGCGCGACTAACCGACCTTCCAAACGACCTTCCAACCCCAGAAAGGTTAATAGGAGCACCACCACCTCTACCACGACCGTTTCCAGCAATGCCTCCCATGCTGTTGGCCTGGTTATTGAGTTGCCGCTGTCGCTCCTCTTCAAACTTCTGCTCGGCTTCCTTTTGAGCGGCCTCCATCTGCGAATCATGAAGCCCATACTCATCTATGCCGTTGATGGGCGAGTTGCCAACAAATCCGTAAAGATTGATACCGCCCTCTTCCTCCAACGGATCACGGTTCATCCAGCGCCCCAGGCCTGGCGAGTAAAACCGATAGCCGTAATCGTATAACCCGCTCGGCCCGTGCAGTTCCTTGGTCGAGAACCGATACGGATTCTCCGCCGCCCTCGGCCCTTCCGCTTCGAGCGTGTTGCCGAACGCGTCATAGCGGTAGTGCCCGACATCCTGCCCCGCCGCGTTGGTCAGCAGCGTCACGTTGCCGTTGCCATCGTAACCGTAGTAAGCAGGGCCGTCTGCCGACCAGCGCGAGAGAATGCCGCCGACGCCGCCATCGCGCACGATGTGAGCGATAAGATAGTTGTTGGCGTGACGCTCCTGGATCACGTCTAAGCCGTCGAACACGCGGTTGCGCTCGTCGGTCTTGACCCAGGTCGTGCCGTTGTGGGTGTAATCGCGCGACATCACCCGACGTGAAGCGTAGTCGTAGCCGAACTCGCCGATCTGAATCGGATCGTTGTTGACGTTGCGACGCTCGATGCGCACCAGACGGTCGGCGTCGTCGTAGAAGTAAACCGTGCGCGTGCCATCATTATTCTCGGCGATTGTCAGGTTGCCCGCCGCGTCGTAAATCAGGTTAGCCGAGGTCGTCGGGCCGTTGCTCACGGTCGTGGTCAGGCCCCTCATTTGGTTCAACGCGTTGGGCGTGCTGGTGGTGACCGAACTGCCACTGGCACTGGCGCGGTTGACCTGCGTGCGATTGCCCATCGCGTCGTAGTTGTAATCGGTAGTGTAAGGCGTGCCCGCGACGCCGCCGGTCACGCGCTCTTGCTTCAGTTCATCCAGGGCATTGTAGGTGTAATTGGTCGTGGCAATGGGCACAGCATCAGTGCCGGTGCGCGTCTGCATCCAACTCTTGGTATCGTTGGCGTTGTAACCGTAGGCGTAGCGGTTATAAAGCGTGTTGCCGTTGGCGCCGTTGAAATTGTAAGCCAGACGGCCATAAGCATCATAGCGCAGATCGGTTTTGGTGCCGTTGGGATGACTCAGAATTCTCAGGCGTTCGGTGTTGCCGTCATAAGAGTAGGTCGTCGCCCCAGCAGGGGCGGCGGCGCCACTGGCGTTCAGAATCGCCAGACGGCCCAAAGCATCGTAGGTATAGGTCTGGCTTTGCACGCCACCGTTGGCGCCGCACTCCACAGTTTGAGTTTTGATGCGCTCCAACTCGTCATAAGTGTAGGTTTGGGTATCGTTGGCCATCGGGCCGTCGTTGGAAGTCAAGCGACCATAATCGTCGTAGCTCATGACGTGAGTGCCGATGCCATCGGTGACTTGGGCGACATCATCGAGCCGGTTGTAAGTCATCATCACATCCGCCATATTGGGATAATCAGTTTTAGTCTGATTCCCGTTGGCATCATATTCGAACTTGACGATTTGGCCGCGCGTGCCCGTCGTCTGAACCAAACGCCCTTTTCCCGTGGCTGGCCAGTGGTTCCAGTAGCCGTAAGAGTAAATCTCGGTGATACCGTCGAGATACCTTTTGCTGGTGGTCCGGTCGAGAACATCGTAGTTCCACTGGGTGACGTTATTTTTGCTATCGGTCAACTGTTTCAGATTGCCGTTTCTATCGTAGGCCATCTGCGTCAGTTGATTCGCCGCGTCGCGCGTTGCAGTGGCGCGCCCCAGAGCATCGTAAGCCACCGTAGAAGTGCGGTTACTGCGATCTATAAACCCGACGGGAATGGGATCCAAGCCGACGACATTCTGGTAGATGATTTCTTCGGTCGTGTTATCCGGGTAAGTTACCTTACTGATGTCGCGCCGATCGTCGTATTGATAGCTCGTCTTCAACCCTGCCGCGTCGAAGGCTTGTTTTACCAGAGAATCGTAGCGAGTATCGCGAACAGAGGTAGCAGAAGAGCCATAACTATTCACATAATCGAAGTGCGCCATCGTCAACCAGGTGTTCGAGGTCGGCACATCCCTTTTCTTCACTTCGCTGAGACGCCCCTCACTATCGTAGATGTTTTGAGTCGTGCGTTGCTGAGGGTCGGTCACGGTTTCTGGGTCGCCCCAAGCGGTATAGGTGAACGAAGTGGTGCCACCCGAACTGTTATCGGTGACTGTTGCGGGTTGATGGTATCCGTCGGTATAGGTGGCGCTCATAACCTCAACGCTGCCAGTGGACGAGTTGGGGTTGGGCTGAGTCACGCTTATCGGATCGATGCCGTTGCTCGCGTATGTTGTCGTGCTGATATTACCTTTGGGATCGGTTGTGCTGGTTACTTGCCCCTGGGGATTGTAGGCAAAGCGGGTTTCTCCGCCTTGCCTGTCGGTTACTTTGTCGACAAAGCCATGCTGACTTTCGTAGCGGCGAGTGATGGAGGTTCCATCGGGGAACTGCGTGGTGACGGGAACTCTGTTTCCATCCACATTGACCTGGAAGGAGTAAGCGGTATAGCGGGAAGCGTTGTTATTGCCGGGATAAGGCAAGTAGTTCTGCGGAGTGACAAAGAAGCTCTGACCATTGGCCCCGTTGTAATAATACTCGCTTTTGGAGTTCATGGGGTCGGTCGCAGTAAGGCGAATATTGCTTCCCATTTCTGCTCCGGGCGCTGGGTAATTGGGCGTTGCCGTGCCGGTAGATTCTTCGCGATCAAACAGCCAGGGGCCTTGCAACTGGTTGATCAAAGGCAAATCAATGCGCTTGATATCACCATAGGTAGCATCGTAGTCATACCTGAATACGCGCCCATCCAAGTCGGTAGATGTTGTCAATCCACTGGTATAAGAATCATATCCAAAACGGGCTTCGTGACCAAGGCGGTCTCTAATAATAAGTATGTGGAGGTCTTGGCCATCGCTACCATAAACAAAGTTGACGATCGGCGCGCCCTCCGTTAACTGGCCACCAAATGACCCGTCCGCATAAAACCAGTAGGAGGCAGTGGATATCGTATCTATACGCCTACTGGCAATACTACCGACGTAGTTGAATTTGAGTCCGTAACCCCACCGGTCTATGACCTTTGTCAAGTATCTGCCGCGATAATCTCCTCCTTCATAAATCCAGCGGGTTCCATCGGGAAGAACCAGGGCACAACGATCGCTTCCTGGGGTGTATTCGACATAGTTGAAATCACCTTTAACTCCATACAGGCGATTGCCCGCCTGCGGCTTGTAATAAAAGCTGGTGGAGCCATCGGGCATCTCAATTTCTACTCCGCTGGCAGAGGAGCCTGAGCCTTCAGGATCGGGGCGTAATGTGTCCTTTGCATTCGAAGAGTAGTTGAAAAACCATTTACTTCCAAAAGAGGGCCGACCATAATACCTGGCATCGTTCCCATTATAGCTCATGGTGATATTGAGAGCTGGCCCCTTGGGAGGTTGGTAGCTAAATACAGTGTGTTGCACATACATATTCAACGACGCTTGGTTGATAGCGACATAAGGCGCGTTAATCCCATCGCCAACGCCAACGGAAGAGTTGCTACCGCTATCTCCAATATCTTGGGGCGAACCAAATGTGGTGCTGCTACCGACCGCCGTTTTCATGGTCTGGGCGTCCAGAGTCGCGCCTACCTGATGGACGCTTGCGTCAGCAACTGCCAGTCCTTGTCCCGACCATTGCCGCTTCAGTTGAGCATAGCTCAGGCGCGAAGACGTTTTGCTTAATGGATCGAAAAGCCGAACCATGCGACTTTTTGCATCCACGCCTTGTAGTGCCACAAAGTGTCCGCTGCCCTTACCGCCAGCTTTAGAATCGCTGCCGTAATCGTAGTGCAAAATCGCTGGCAAAGCGAGTTCCGATAGTTGACCGACATCGGCGCGAAAGCCGCGCAGTTTGACGCCGTTTTTAGCGGCCAACGTTTGCAGTTCGGCCATCGAAAATCCGCCAGTATTTTCCGTGACCGCTGCCTTCACCTTTTCGGCTTCGGCCTCTTTATGAAGGCCAACCATCATCATGCCCAATGCTTGCGGGCCACACGCCATCAACGGGCCACCTTTGTTTGCCAGAAAATTAGCGCGCTGCAACTGCGTCCGCGCCCACACGCGGCGATGCCAGTCGGTGTCTTCTTTCATCATCTCCACCAGCCTGTCCGAAGCATCGTTATAGTGCCCCATCGCCATGGCGATGTCGGCCAACTGCTGCTTGGCCTTCAGGTGAATCTCGAACGATTCATCGTCATCGTCGCTTTCTTTGGACGAGTCGAGTTTCTCGACCGCTTCTTCCAGCGAGGCCGCACCTTGCATCGCTTTATCAACGTCGGCTTCGCGTTCGGCATCGGTAATCTCGCCGCCGCGCTCTTTGCGCTCGCGCTTAGCCTGGCGCAGTTTCTTGTTGGGTTTGTCGCTGGTTTTCTCCGTAACTTCCTGAAAAACGTCGGCGGCATCGAGCAGACGCCCGTCGTTTTTGGCCGCATATCCCAGATGCAGCGCCGCCTCGCCCGACCAGGGCGAACGCGGATATTTTTCCATGTATTGTCCAAACAATTCGACGGCTTCGGCGCGCCCGCCCTCGCCGTTGCCATCGCGCTCACCGGCGCGCCAGGCTTTAACGGCGCGGCCAAAAAGCAGGTTGATGGCGCGGGCGCGTTGGTAACGTTCTTTGGCCCGCTTCAACGCGGCAAAACGCGGGTCGCGCGGCGGCAACTCGCCGCGCAAGCCGCCTTCGATTTCGCGGCGTTTGAGCAGACGGTCGAGCTTGTTGCCCAACTCTCCGGCATCGCCGCGACGCATCGGATAAAGCGCGCCATCTTCTGCGCCCGCACGACGCAACGCCTTCTCGGTCGGCACCTCCGACAAATCGAGCGGCTTCATCTCGACTTCGCAATCGAGACAATCCAAATCTTCGGCGGACGCATTCACTTGCCTGGACTCTGTGGCCGGTCGGTTCAACTGAGCCAAACGCAACTTCTGCTCGCGCTGCTGCCCGATGGCGCGCTTTTCCAAGTCGGTCGCCCATGTCGGAATCGCCGCTTTAGGCGCTTGAGCCGCCGACTTTTGGCCCTTCAACCGCAACTCTGCGGCGTGAACGCTCGAAAGCAAAAGACCACAGGGCACCAACGTCTACCCCAGCAACAAACCGGCGAGCGCCACAACAGCCAGCCGTGGGCGCACGCGTTCGCTGCGGCAGACGTTCATTACATCAGTGGTTTTTTTGTCAAAAATGGGGAGGGGTGTAGATTCGCATGCGGAATCACGGCGATCAATGCGACTTATTAGAGAAGCCAGGAAGAAGCGTTGCATAAAGTTAAGAAGGGTAGAGAATTGGGAAATTCTTTTGAAATTTGGCTCGCCAGAAAATTTCACTCTGCCAAGAACCGTAAAACAAGATGAGAATTTACTTAGAATAGGTTGAATTTTAGAAAATCATTCATCTCCATTTTTAATCAATCGGCGCGCAGAACAACCTTAAGCTAAACTGGCGCGCCATGACGCTCTACCGTCCCGTTGGGCTGGCCGAACTTCAACTGATAGCCGCTTTAGATTGGCGCGCCTTTCCGCCGCGCTTGCCGATTCAGTCGATTTTTTATCCGGTGCTCAATCAAGATTACGCGACCCAACTCGCGCGCGATTGGAATACCAAAGATCCCGTTTCGGGCTTTTGCGGTTTCGTGCTGCGCTTCGCCATTGACGATGAGTTTGCCGCGCGTTATCCGGTTCAGACCGTCGGCGCGCGGGTGCATCAGGAGTTGTGGGTGCCCGCCGAAGAGTTAAGCGAGTTCAACGCGCATATCGCGGCGCCGATGGAAGTCGTGGCGCAGTTTTATGGCCCGAAGTTCGAGGGCGAAAAACCAGAGTTGTCCGTTCAACCAAATTGAACATCGCGCCCGATGTTTCCGTCAAAACGCGCAGATTTCCAATCTGACAATCGCAATTCAAGGAGACATCGCTATGTTCAACAACCTCTCAATTCTGCGCCGTGCGCGCGTCGCTTCCGCACTTTCCCTCGCCACGCTGTTAAGCGTCGGCATCTGGTCGCCGACGCAGGCCGCGCCCGATCTCGTCCCGCCGGTTCGCGGCGAAGTTGACCGCAATCGTCGTAACGACCGTGTTCGCGGCGACACCCTGCGCGGCACGGTTGACCGCGTGTATTCAGCGCGCTCGTTCGATCTGCGCACTAATGAAGGTCGCATCTATCGCGTCAATATACGCGTTTCGGTCGGCCTCGAAACCCGCACCAACGTCCGCGTGATGGGCGACCTCAACGGTTCGACCTTCGATGCGCGCGCCATCACCGTCGGCGATTTCGGCGACGACCGCTACGACGACGGCTATAACAACGGCGGCTATGGTAACAACGGCGGCACCGGCAACAACGGCGGCTATGGTAACAACGGCGGCACCGGCAACAACGACGGTTACGGTAACAACGGCGGCACCGGCAACAACGGCGCCACCGGTAACAACGACGGTTACGGTAACAACGGCGGCACCAACAACGGACAATATCAAGGGCAGAACGTGGTTTTGCGTGGGCGCGTCGTGCGCTTCATCAGCCGCACCGATATCGAAGTGCGCGACGACGATGATGGCCGTATCTATCGCGTGCAGACCAATCGCGCCGTGCCCTACTCGATTCGCGAAGGTGACCGCATCGAAGCGCGCGGCGAACTCAACGGCAACACCATTCGCGCCGAACTGACTTCCGAAACTGGCGGTTCTGTTGGCAACAACGGCAACAATGGTAACAATCGCGGCGACGCAGTTTTCGTCAACTTCTCCGGCCCGATTCTAAGCCTTGACCTGAACCGCGAAGAAGCCAGCGTCCGCGCGGACAACGGTTATACCTATACGCTGCGCGCGCGTCGGGCAACGCTCGATAACTTCCGCGTCGGCCAACGCGTTCGCGTGCAGGGCAACTGGATTAACGAACGCGTCGAAGTCACGCAGCTCACGCGCGAATAATTTTTAGCCACAAAAAAGCGCAAAAAGAAACAAAAAGAAGGGCAGAGCTCGCCACAGTTCAAGGCGAACTCTGCCCTTCTTTTTGTTTCTTTTTGCGCTTTTTTGTGGCTAAAATCCGCGCCCGTCCCGCCAATTCGCTCATTGCCATCGTCGCGAAATACAACGGCGCCGCGATTTTGCCGCGATAATGTTTGGCGTAAAACTTCCGCAAACTCTGGTGCGAACGCGCGATCATTTCCGGCCTGACCTGACTCGTCGCCGCGCCACCCCAATGTTTGACGCGACTGCGCGGCTCAAACCAAATCTGCCAGCCCGACTGCCACAAACGCCAACACAAATCCACATCGTTGAAGAAAATCGGGAATTGCTCGTCGAACAATCCGCCCGCCTCTTCGATGGCCACGCGACGTAGCATCAGGCTCGATGCCATCGGTTGTTCGACGGGCCGGGCATCGCGATAATTCCACCAGCCCATCTTGTAAAAGCCGAATCGTTTGGAACGCGGAAACAGCGCGGCCAATCCGCTGGCCTGCGCCCACAACGCGGCGGGCGTAGGGAAGGTGCGACACGAACGCTGAATATGCCCGTCGCGCGCATCAACGAGGGCCGACGCGACGGCACCGATTTCGCTTTGCGATTGCAAACGTTCGAGCAGCGATTCGGCAGCGTTGTCGAGAATTTCGGTGTCGGGATTAAGCAACCAAATCCATTCGCCAACGGCTGCTTCATAAGCGCGATTGTTGCCCGCCGCGAAACCCAGATTCTCATCACTGGCAATAAGTTTTACATCGGGAAACTCGTGCGCCACCATCGCGGCAGAACCGTCGGACGAAGCACAGTCAACGACGACAATTTCGTGTTCTATCACACGGATTTCATCATCGTTGGACACACCAAACTCTTTGCCTTTGTCGAGATTGGCGGGCACACCAAACTCTTCGCTGCTGCTGTCAACAACACCGACCGCTTCAACACCGACCGCTTGTTGATTAACTCTTTGACCAACTTCGCGGATTGTGAGCGACTGAAGAGATTTTAAGCACGAACGCAAAAGTTCGCGGGTGTTCCAGTTGACGATCAAAATCGAAATCATCGGCGAATAAGAACGCGAAAAGGCGAGCGTCGGCGCGCTTACTTCTTCCAACTGCCGCCCAGATCAATCTGCACGAGGGGTTTCTCTTCCGCCGCTTTCGGCGCGCAACCGTTGCTTTTGCAACCGCCGCAACCGCCGCCGCCTTCGCGACTCGACAGATACCAACTGCGCCCGACGTAAAACGCCGCGCCCGCCACGATGATGTAAACGATGATGTCTTGCATGATTTTGAAAGGTGGCATTTGGCAGGCAACAGGTGGCAGGAGATTCAAGCGGACGAAATCTGAGCGTAACTTACGCGATAGCTTCTCGCTGCCACCCGTTCCCTGCCAACTGAAACCTGAACTCACATTCCCAACATTCGCCCGCCCTGAAACACGATAAACGCGGCGATCCACGCCAACGCCGTCATGTAAAGCTGCATGAAAATCGGCCATTTCCAGCCGCCGGTTTCGCGCTTGACAACCGCCAACGTCGAGACGCACTGCATGGCGATGACGAAGTAAACCAGAATCGAAACCGCCGTTAGCGTCGTCCACACCGGGCGGCCATCGGGCCATTTGTCTTCCTTCATCTGTTGGCGGAGCGGCTTCGATTCCTCGTCGGTGTCGGCGCCCACGCTGTAAACCGTGCCCATTGTCGAGACGAACACTTCGCGCGCCGCCATCGCGCCGATTAAGCCAACGCCGATTTTCCAATTGTAACCCAGCGGCGCAATCGTCGGCTCGATGAAACGTCCGACCGTGCCCGCCGCCGAATTGCGCGCGATTAAAGCGACGCGCGCGTTGTCGTCGGGTTGCGCCGCTAACTGTGCGGGCGAGGGTTTCGGATAGTTCAGCGCGAACCACAGAATCACCGAGAGCGCGAAAATCGTGGTGCCCGCGCGAATCAAAAATTGCGAGCCGCGCTCCCACATCGTCACGATGACGTTGCGCGGCGCGGGCATTTTGTAGGGCGGCAGTTCCAACAGTAGCGCGGGCGGTGGCCCTTTGAAAATCGTTTTCTTGAAGACGTAGGCCGCCGCCATCGCCACCACGACGCCCAGAACGTAGAGCGAAAACATGATGACCGCGCGTTGCGACACGAAGCCGAGCAGATAGCGTTCGGGGATGAACGCGCCGATCATCAGCGTGTAAACAGGCAATCGCGCCGAGCAACTCATCAGGGGAGCGATCAGAATCGTCGTCATGCGGTCGCGCCTTGACGAGATCGTGCGCGTCGCCATCACGCCAGGAATCGCGCAGGCGAAACTCGACAAAAGCGGGATGAACGAGCGTCCGTGCAGCCCGACGCGGCCCATCGTTTTGTCCATGATGAACGCGGCGCGCGCCATGTAGCCCGAATCTTCGAGGATGCCGATGAAGAAGAACAGAATCAGGATTTGCGGCAAAAACACGATGACCGCGCCCACGCCAGCGACGACGCCGTCCACCAACAAATCGCGGATGGGGCCGTCGGGCAGATGATTGGAGAGGAACTCTTGCGCGCCACTTTGCAGCGCCTCGATGCCCGCCATTGGCACGTTCGCGAAAGTGAAAATCGAGACGAAGACGAGTAGCACAATCGCCGCGAACGCCAAAATTCCCCAGACTCGGTGCGTTAAAATCGCGTCGGCGCGGTCGGTGAAATCCTGCGACAGCTCGCGCCCCGATTGTTCGAGCGCGTTCTTGACGACGGCACCCAACATCTTATAACGCGGCCCCGATTCCTGCGCCGGACGGACTTTATATTCTTCGCGCGCGCTTTGCAAAATGCGGGCGGCGTCGGCGCCGTAAACGCGCTCGATTTCGCCTTGCGGCGCGTTGCCACACAACAAACGCAGTGCGATGCCGCGCGGGCCGCTCGTCACGGTTTCATCGTCGTAAGTCGCCGAATCGGTCTCGATGGCGGCGGCGACACGCGTGCGCGCCTGTTCTAAGGCGGGCGGCAGTTGCAGCGCGGGCGGCGAAGGAATCGGCAAATCGCCCGACAGTTCGGCGCGCAACGCGTCCAGGCCTTCGCCTTTGACGGCGATAATCGGGAAAACCGGACAGCCCAAATCGTGGGCGAGTTGTCCGGCGTCCACGCTTTTGCCCGCCGCCGTCGCGACGTCGGTCATGTTGAGCGCGATGACGCAGGGCAAACCGAGTTCGAGAATCTGCGTCGCCAGATAAAGGTTGCGCTCCAGATTAGAGGCATCGACCACGATGAGAACCGCATCGGGCGCCGGAGTTTCGGGGCGTAGGCCAAGCAAAACGTCGCGCGCGACTTCTTCGTCGGGCGACTTGGGCGTGAGCGAATAGGTGCCGGGCAGATCGAGAATCGTGGCGTCGGCGCTTTGGGTTAAGCGCGCGCGGCCCTCTTTCTTTTCGACGGTGACGCCGGGATAATTGCCGACTTTCTGGCGCATGCCCGTGAGGGCGTTGAAGAGCGTGGTTTTGCCCGCGTTGGGATTGCCCGCCAGCGCGATGCGGCGGAGGGCGGGCGGAGCGATTGTTGCGGTGGCCATTGTTCTGTTTGCGACGGCGTAGGGTTGCGGCAACTGTGAAGTTTTGACCTGGCGAACTTGGTCTAGTGCTGGCTGTTTTGAGCAATGGTTCACGGCGGCTGTGACGTTTTAACCCCCTCTGGGCTACGCCACTACCTTGGCTCCGCCCAGAGGGGGTTAAAACGTCACAGCCGCCGTGAACCATTGCTCAAAGCCGAAACCTAAATCTTCTCAACCTCAACATTTTTCGCCTCGACGCGGCGCAACGTCAGATGATAGCCGCGCACCGCGATTTCTATCGGATCGCCCATCGGCGCGAATCGCACGACTTCGAGAGAGGTCTCTTCGACCAATCCCATCTCCATCAAGCGGTCAGCGGCTTCGTCGTCGCCGCGCACTTCCACGATGCGCGCTTTATCGCCAGGTTTGAGTTCGTCAAGCGTCATTTCGATTTATCGACATATTCGCACAACACGTTCTGCGCAGCCAATTCGCCGATGCCAAAACGCGCGCCTTCGACACGGACCAGAAGCGGATTGCCCGCGCGCACGACCGTCACCTGCGCGCCTTCGCGCACGCCCAGGTCGCGCAGCTTGGCGGCTTCCTCTTCGCAACCGCAAATTTCGGTCACGCTCACGCACGCGCCACTGCGCGCACAGCACAACGAAGTGCAGTGCGCCTTGTGTTCGTGATGGGCGTCGTGCAAGGGACGGCGCAAAAACAATCGCTTAATCATCAAATTGCCTCGCGTTGAGGCTGGCAAATCTTAATCCGACTTATTGGGTCGGATATTAACTTTACCGTTGATGGACGCACATAACAAGGCACGCGGCGCGTATTTTTTGTCTATAAGTGCTGTTGTTTTGGAAATTGTCTAATCCAACGTTAATTTGCCCAGACGAAAGTCAACGTTCAGAACGTGACTGCGCAGAAAATCGAGGCCGAGCACACCGTCTATCGTAGTCTTTGACGACAAAGTGTGGGCGAGCAAAGGAAAATCAGTGCGTTCCTATCCCAATGCTTTGATGCGTGCGACGGTGAGATCGGGCACCTGAACGATACCTTTGGCGGTCATCATTTTGACGAGGGGACGATCAGATAAATCGTAACCGAGAGACCTTAAACGGTCAGCATCTACCATCGTGTCGGTCGCACCAGTGTCGAGTGCGAGTTTGAAAACGAGGCTCCGCAAAAGCCCCCATATTTCGGTAAAAACCACGATATGTCCACTTCGCGGGCGGAAAGGGTAAGTCACAGCAAGACCGCCATTCCTCTGGGCACATCGCCGTTGTAAAGCGAAGCGAGGCGTTTGAATTCGTCATCAGGCAGCATCGCCAGAAAACGATTTACCTCGTCGCGGTCAACGCTGTGGCACAGCACTTTGCCGCGCGTGACCTGCAAGAATGCGTCGGTTTCGGGGTCGCCGACCAAAACCCATTCGCCGTCGAATTGGGTCTCGATCTCTTCAATTGTCATTTCGGGATAAATCGTTTGGGCGGACATGATGAACGTCAGTTTATCCCATCCTTATGTTAAACCTAACTCAGTGCGTTATTTGTTGCCCGGCCTGTGGCACTTCGCGGCGGCGTTGAGTTTCGCGGCTTCGTTCGGCGTTTTCCAACGCGACGACATCGCGTTCTGGCTGGAACAACCGGTCTTTACCGTCGCTTTGATTTTATGTTCGTCGGCGCTGTTTTTCGTACCGGACAGATGGGCGAAAAAGGGAATTCTCAAGTTTCTTCACTATCCCCTGCCCGATTGGGACGTGTTATTTTTGGGGCCAGCCTCGCATCGCAACTGGTTCACGCATTCGCCGTTTTTGCCGATTTTGTGTCTGGGCGCCTTATGGAAATGGCCGTTCGTCGCGAATACCAACGGCGTTTTGGCGGGCGCGATGGGCGTTTGTATTGGCGTGGGCAGTCATCTGTTCTGGGATTGCGTGGGCAGTGAACGTCATAAGATTATCGTCGTCCCTCATTGGATTCATCTGCGCGAAGTCGCGTCGCGGATTTACCTGTTGCTGGGCGCGTTCATTTGTCTGGCGGTGGCGGGCGCAATCGCGGCAGCGTTCGCGGCAAAGCCGAGTTGAACGGTAAAATTTGCAGCCATTTATCGCCCGCGTTGTCATTCCGCGCCGAAGAAAAATTGCCGTCACCCCGGCAAACGCGCTATAATTTTCGGGCACACTCCCGTTTTCCTTTCCTTATGAAAAGTCGTCCGATTCAGTATTTGGGGCTGGCCTTGCTCATCATCGCAAGCCTGGTCGTCATCTTTTTGCCCATCGGCTCGGCGCCCGAACCGCAAACTTTCGCGGTTCCCATCGTGGCGCCCCAACCGTTTACCGAGCTCGCGCCCAAAGGCACTTCGCCCACCGACGCCGCCGATGCCGCTTTCGTCGCCGAGTTCAAAAACTCGACCCTCCCCGGCGCTCTCACCGTCGGCGCCGATCCGAAAACCGCGTCGGTCGAAGCGCAGGCCACGACGCAGGCCGAAGCGCGCGAACGCGCCAATCGCATCGTCAAAGCGCTCTCCACCAAGTTCGCGGGCGTCAAGCTCGCGAATCAAGCGGCGTTTGGCGATTTGCCGTCCAAGCCGCTTTTCGCGCTGGGCAAGTATGCCGTCTATCCGCCGCGCGAGCGCAACGGCAGCGTCGAACCCGCCGTCAAGCTCGGCCTCGATTTGCAGGGCGGCGTCAACCTCGTCTTGCAGGTTCGTCGCGCGCTGTTTCCTTATACGCTGACGAATGCGCCGACCGACCTCGCCGCGCGCGAGGCGATTCTCAATCAGATTCGCGCCCAACTCGCCGCCAGTGGCGAGACCAGTTTGCGCGGCGCCGATGTCGCCTACAACGGGAGCTCGCCCGACCAAATCGAGGTGCGCACGCAGGCGACCGACCGCGCGCAATTCGAGGCGCAGGCCAAAGCCGTTGATGCGGCGATGAAGAGCTTGGCCGGCGTGCAAATCGCGCCGACGCGCGCGCCGCAGTTTTATGTGCCCGACCTCAAGCCCGGTCAGACCGGCACCACCAACGCCGATTTGCTCGCGACGACCGTCGAAATTATCCGTTCGCGCGTGGACAAACTGGGCGTTTCGGAGCCGCTGATTCAGGCGCAGCCGCCAGATCGCGTTTTGGTGCAGTTGCCCGGCGTCAACGATCCGCAGAAAGCCGTCGGCATCATCGGGCAGACGGCGCAGATGGAAATCCGTTTGCTGCCCGAAAATCTACGTCCGGTCAACGATCCCAAAGACAAAAACAACACGCTCTTCGCCGACGCCAAAGGTAATTTAGTGCCGACGGCTCAGGCGCGCGACGCGTCGGAATTGTTGGTTTCGGGCATTGATGTCAAGCCCAATACGACCGCCGGTTTTGGTCAGGACGGCAAGCCTTTGGTCTCGTTCGAGTTGCAGGGCGCAGGCTCGCGCAAGTTCGCGCAGGCCACGACCGAAGCCGCCCAATATCTGGCTCGGACGGGCACTCCTCGTTTTATCCCGATTTTTCTGGACGACCGCGCGATCTCGGCGCCGACCGTGCAAAGCGCCATCACCAACGGCACCGGCCAGATTTCGGGCGGCTATGATACAATTCAGGAAGCCCAGGATTTGGCGGTTTTGCTCAACTCCGGTGCCCTGCCCGCGCCGATTGATGTCGTCGAAAATCGCACCGTTTCGGCGACGCTGGGCCAGGATTCCCTCGTCAAATCGCTGCGTGCGGGCGCCATCGGATTGCTCGCCGTCGCGGTTTTCATGATCGCGTTTTATCGGTTGGCCGGACTGATGGCCAACTTCGCCGTCGCGGTTTATACCGTGCTCAACCTCGCGGTCTTCATTCTGGTCGGCGGCACTTTAACGCTGCCCGGCATTGCCGGATTCTTGCTGGCTTTGGCGATGTCGCTGGACACCAACATTCTGGTGTTTGAAAGATTGCGCGAAGAGATGGCGATTCAGCCAACTTTCGCTGCGGCGTTACGCGCGGCGTTTTCGCGGGCATGGACGGCGATTTTGGATTCGCACGTCACTACGCTCATCGCGGCGACAGTCTTGTTTTACTTTGGCACCGGCCCGATCAAAGGCTTTGCTTTAACGCTGGGCATCGGCGTAGTTTTGAGTTTGTTCTCGGCGATTTCGGTGACGCGCCTGTTTCTGTGGAGCGTCGCTGGAGTGGGCGAGCGGAGCCCGAATTTGTTCGCGGGCAAGATTCCCGACCGCGAAGCGGCTTTGGCGGAGAGGAGCTAAGGGACAGGGAGCAAGGGACAAGGGACAAGGGACAAGGGACAAGGTCGGTGAACGGAACAAAGATGAAAGCGAATGCCTAACGGCTGCCCGATTCCTTGCCCCGTGTTCCCTGCTCCTTGTCCCCTCCGAAGGAATACTATGGATTTTCGTGGAAAAAATATCGACCTCGTCGGCAAAATGCCGTTATGGTTCGGCATCTCGATGGCGGTCATGCTGATTGGTCTGGTCGGTTGGCTGATGCCGCCGGTCGGCCTCAATCTGGGCATCGATTTCAAGGGCGGCTCGCAATTTACCTATCGCATCCCGCCCAATGTGCGCCCGCAAGCGGGACAGGAAATCGCGCTGTTGCAGAAGGTCAACGGCGGATTGCAAAACGCCAAACTGATCGGCACGCGAACGCAAATCGCGGGCGGGCAAGATTTGGTCGTCAACACCGCCGCCGCTTCGTCATCCGAGGCGACCGCGCAACGGCGCGTCATTGATGGCGCCGTCGCTCAGGCGTTTGGCGTGCCCCAAATCGCGCCGGAAAGCCAGCAACAGGTCGGCGCCGTCATCGGCGACGAACTGCGCTCCAACGCTATCAAAGGCGTGTTTATCGGCGTGATTCTCATCGCCTGCTGGATTTACATTCGCTATAACTTCGCTGGCGATGGCCTGCGTTATGCCGTCGCTGGCATCGTCGCGTTGATTCACGATGTCATCGTGTTGCTCGGACTCTTCGCGCTGATTGGCAAGATAGACCCGCGCGTCGAAGTGGATAGCGGCTTCATCGCGGCGCTCTTAACGGTCGTCGGTTATTCGATCAACGATTCGGTGGTTATTTTCGACCGTCTGCGCGAAAACCTGCGCCTCCGGCGCAAAGAACCGTTTGAGCGCGTGGTCAACGATTCGCTGTTGGAGACGATGAGCCGCTCGATTAACACCGGTTTGACGGTTTTGATTATGCTGTTCGTGTTGCTGATGTTCGGCGGCGAGAGCATCTATAACTTCGTGTTGGCGATGCTGGTGGGCATCGCGTCGGGACTTTATTCGTCGATTTTCAACGCGTCTATGGTCGTTGTCGCGTGGCATCGCTGGGACGAGAAGAAGAAGGCTCAAAGCAAAGCCAATCGCGCCGGTCGTCCGCAGATTAAAGTGCGCGAGACCGGGCGCGGTCAGGGCGTGACGAGGAAAGGATAAAGGATGAAAGTGGGCATCGTGGGTCGAACTTCTGACGAACGCAGTTCTTGTATTTTATCCTTTATCCTTCAGCCTTTCCCCTTTTCCCATGCAGCAATTTCTGCCGTTTCTACTGATTGTTTGCGCCGCGCTCATCGTCTGCGTATTGGTTCAATTCGCCCTGATTACGAGCCTCAACGCGCGGTTCGCGCGCCAGACAAAAATGCTGCGCCAATTTTTCAGTGGGCCGCAGGGCGAAGATTTGGAAGCCCTGCTCGAACGCACCCTGACGCAAAGCACGCAGGCGATGGAGCAATCGGAGTTGGCGTTGGAGCGGGTAACGCACGAAGCGGCGCGCAATGCGAGCGGCCTCCAGAAATTCGCGCTCCATCGCTATGATGCCTTCGAGGACGTGACCGGCGAGCAATCGTTTTCCCTCGCCCTGCTCGACGGCAACGGCAACGGCACAGTTATCACCTCGATTCTGGGGCGGCAAAACTCGCGCTGTTTCGGCAAAGCGATTGTTAATGGCCAGCCAATGCAGCCGCTTTCGGAAGAAGAGCAACGCGTGTTTTTGCAGGCGTGCCAGTCGAATAGCGAATTCAAAGTGGACGTGGCGGCGACGGCCAAAAATCGCGTAAACGGTGACAAAAGCCCAAACGACTCGCGCGCCGAGCAAGCCAAAAATAATCAAGTCGCGCTGGAGGCAAGTCGCAATTGACGATTAAATTCAAACGATTAAAAAACGGCGCCGGATTGGAATTGCCGAGTTATCAGACATCGGGCAGCGCGGGCATGGACGTGCGCGCGGCGGACGAATTAACGTTAGCGGTCGGCGAAACACGATTGGTGGCGACGGGTTTCGCCATCGAGATTCCGCCCGAATTTGAGGTTCAATTGCGCCCGCGTTCGGGCTTGGCGCTGAAGTTTGGCATTACGATGCTTAATTCTCCGGCGACGATTGATAGCGATTATCGCGGCGAAGTCGGCGTGATTACAACCAATTTGGGCCGCGAACCGTTCGAGATTAAACGCGGCGACCGCATCGCGCAAATGGTGGTGGCGCGCGTCGAACGCGCTGATATTGTCGAGGTCGCCGAGTTGGACGAATCGGAGCGCGGCGCGGGCGGGTTCGGGCACACTGGTCGCGGGTGAGTTATAATGAGTGGTGAATTCTATGAAAACCACCACCGCCTCGATTCTCTTGCGCTCACTTTCCTTCGTGGGTTTATTGGCCTGCGCTTTTATGACGCCCGTTCAGGCTCAATTGAGCGAGGCCGCGCAACCCGATGAGCAGAGCTTGCAATGGGCGAAACTAAAGCGGGGTAACGCTGCGGTTGAAGCCTGTCATGTGGTCTGGCATCGCGTCAATCGAAAGTATGCGCAACCGGATGCCGACCCCGAACAACAAGCGCAGGGCATGATGAAGTCGGCGCGCGAGCGCGGATTGGACGAGCAGAAAGTGACACAGTTGGGGGAGATGCAGCGCAGAAAGGCCCTCCGCTCTCAACAAGAAAAAGTGGTGGAATCCACGCTCGATTTCGTGCGCATTGGTAACTCCGTGTTGTGCAACGCCGTTTACACCACGCCCGCATACAGCCAACGATTCATCGAGTTTTACGATGGCACTTTCTCTCTTCACGCGCTCAACGAGTTCCAGGGAGAGATAAGGAGGCCCGACGGCGCTCTGACGCGCGACCCCAAAGAAATTTTGTATATGTCCGCTTTTGGGCCACAGGTCGCGCGCTTTTTGCTGGCCATTCCGTTCGACCAGGAGTTTAGCCCCGATAATCCCTCACTCTGGCAACAGGACGCCAAACTTCAAGAGTTGCCGAACGGAGAATGGAGCATCACGCGAGACGCCCGTTTCATAAAAGGCAAATCTCAAGACCCAAGCACGCTCATTTTCGGCGGCGATGGCGCATACCTTTCGAGTTACGAAAAACTCTACATCAAGAGCTTAATCACGGACAAAGAGCACAAAATCACCAAGATAAATTACAAGTCGGGTCATAAAATAGTCGCCACGCAGTTCAAGCAATACGCGGATGGTATTTGGTTTCCCTCGAAGATCGTCGAAACTTCGCCCAACGATACGACGGAATATACGATGATTGAGGCTCAGTTCAACGAGGATGTCAATCCTTTGGGTCTGACTTTGCCGCCCGACCTGCGAGTGGCCGACACCAGATTTGGAATGGGGCGCAACATGGTGGTTTACAACACTACCGATGGCCGTTTATTGACGGACGAGGAAGTCAAAATGAAGATGGTCAGACGCAGAACGCAAAAGTTTGAGTAAGCTCGCCAAACGTGCTGACAGCTCTGGCGCGATCCGGTAAAATAGAATGCGCGGAGAGATGGCAGAGTGGTCGATTGCGATGGTCTTGAAAACCATTGAACGAAAGTTCCGAGGGTTCGAATCCCTCTCTCTCCTTCGACAACAAGAAAAGCCCCGCACCTGTTTTGGTGCGGGGTTTTTCTTGTTGGTGAGTCGGGTTTAATATCCTTCGACAGCGTTCGCATCCGTAGGAGGAGCCGCGTTGGAAGTCGCGGCGTCGGGCTTGACCGGTTTGGCGTTGCCGTTGCCATTGGGCGCGGGCGGGTTGACGATGGTGTTGTTAATCGTCGTCTTCGGCTCGTCGGCGGGCGGCGACGCGACGGGGGCGCGCGGCGCGGGTTCGGCGTTGCGCGTGGTGGTCGTGGTCGTCGTATTGGTCGGCGGCGTGACGATGACGGTATCGGGCTTAGCGTCAACCGGTGGTGTCACGATGATGGTGCTGGGATTGGGATCGACGACAACGGGCGCGGGCGCCGAGTTGTCCACGATAACCGTCTCTTTTTCGCGCGTGTTGGTGATGATGGGGCCGGTTTCGGCGACTTCGGGCTGGCGCGTGGCGAAGTAGGCGAGGGCCGCGCCGCCAACGACGAGCAGGGCGATGAGGCCGATGATGAGGGCCGAGTTACTTTGTTTGCGGGCTTCTGGATCGTATGCCATAGTGTGTGTTCCTTTTTGTTCAAGATGTGGGCCATTTGCGGATGCGAGCCAAACGACACCCAAGCGACGTGACGCCAAAGGGTAGAGTTCAATCTTAGCGCGTCTGTTGCCTTTTGGCAACTAAAATTTCGCTTGCCAGAGTTCTTCCGATTGACTTTACCCATGCAAAACGGTGACACTTGCCGCGATGAAAGGAATCGTCCTCGCCGGAGGTAGTGGCACGCGTTTGCACCCGCTCACGCTCGCCGTCTCCAAACAACTGCTGCCCATCTACGATAAGCCGATGATTTATTATCCGCTTTCGACCTTAATGCTCGCCGGAATCCGCGACATTTTGCTAATCTCGACGCCCCACGATTTGCCGCTCTTCGAGCATCTGTTGGGCGACGGCTCCAAGTGGGGCATCAACTTAACCTACGCCGTCCAGCCCTCGCCCGACGGATTGGCGCAGGCGTTTATTATCGGGCGCGAATTCTTGGATGGCGGCCCCGCCTGTCTGATTCTGGGCGATAACATCTTTTACTCCGACGGGCTCAGCGAAACTTTGCAAAGCGCCGCGCAAATTCAGAGCGGCGCGCAGGTTTTCGGTTACTGGGTCGCCGACCCGCAGCGTTACGGCGTCATCGAATGGGAATCGCAGCCCAGAGGCTTCGCGCGCGGCAGCCACAGCAGTGGCAAAGTTTTGTCTATCGTCGAAAAGCCCGAACATCCGCGCTCCAATTATGCGGTCGTCGGCTTGTATTTCTACGACGCGCAAATTTCGGACATCGCGCAACAAGTCAAGCCCTCGGAGCGCGGCGAACTGGAGATCACCGAAGTCAATAACCTCTACCTGCAACGCGACCAACTGCACGCCACGCGACTGGGGCGCGGCGCGGCCTGGCTCGACACCGGCACCCACGAATCGCTTTTGGAAGCCTCGAATTTCATTGAGGTCATTGAGAAGCGACAGGGTTTAAAAATCGCTTGTCTGGAAGAGATCGCTTACCAGATGGATTGGATTGATGCCGAAGCGGTTTTGGCTCAGGCGAAGGCGCTGGGCAAGACGGAATACGGGCGCTATCTGGAGCGGTTGGTTGAAGGCGAGCGCCATTAGCCTGGAGATATGCTCGCTTCAACCCACTATTTGCGCCTAAATGAGTTGTAAATGTGCGATATAAAATCGCAGCCAGCATAATAGTCGGCCTTCGCCGACACAGTGCAAATTTAGGTGTCGGCGAAGGCCGACTATTATGCTGGCTGCGATTTTATATCGCACAACTATGAGGGCGATTTACATCTCATTTAGGTTCACTATATTTGCATCAGCATTCCGTCTGGCCCGACATTGATGATTTCGGTCGCGCCGATACGCGCGCTTTGTCCGGCGCAGTTATGGATGTGTCCGCAAATCACCAATCGCGGTTGCTTACGGTCGATAACTTCGCGCACCGCGACGCTGCCCAGATGCCCGCCGCGCGACGGCACATCGAGTGTGCCCTGCGGCGGCGAATGCGAAATCAGGATCGCGCCCGAAGGACAATCGCGCAGCAACTCGCGCGCACGCTCTTCGCTTAAATCGTAGCTCCATTCGCCGAACGGCGTTTCGGGCACGCCGCCGCCCAATCCCCAGAAATCCATGCCCTCTAACGTCAGCCCATCGCCATGCAAAACGTGCGCGTTGGAGTAACCGCGACAGGCATCGCGCAGTTCTTCGAGCGATTCATTATTGCCCGGCACCAGCACCAACGGTTTGCCGATTTGCAGCAACATTGGCAGACAATCGTCTAATCCGCGCCGCATCGAAGCGAAATCTCCGGCGCCAACCAAAACATCGGCATCGGTCGCACGTTCGGCGAGAGAGCGCGCGGCGGCGACATCGCAGTGCAAATCGCTGAAAAGTAGGAGTTTCATTTCGGATAATCGGATTTCAGATGACGGATATGAAATTCGACACTCACTTCCAGTTCAAGCCGCTAATGCGATAACTGGCGTCCATGCCGTTGCCGTCGAAGCCGACCCAACGATACGGATTGCCCTGCATCGCGCCCAAACGCAGCGTGTCAATCTTCCACGATTTTTCGCCGGGAAACTCTTTCGCCAAGGCCGCGCCAATATCGAAACTATAGGCGTTGCCCGCTTTGCTGAGCTTGCCCAACGTCGGCGCCATCGGGTCGGGTTGTTGCCCGCCGTTCAGCTCAATCGTGTGCCATTGGCCGTCAATCATCGCGTAGAGATCAACCTTCACTTCGGCGGATAGTGCGGCGTTCATGGAGAATTTGGTATCGGGCGTCGCCGTCAAAGGCGAGCGATTGAGGTCAACGGCGAAGATGCCGCCCGAAACCGGATTGGTGATCGTCCAATTGCCCGCTCCCGCATCGACAATCGCCGTTTTCACGTCGGTTTCGACCACCGGCATCGGCGCCAACTCGGTGCCTTTTGCCGTCGCGTCCAAGTCCACATAAGCCGCTTCCATCAAGCCCTGCGGCAGGGAGCGCGTGCCCATCTTTTCGGCCTCGATTTTGGCGCGCGCGATCATCATCGTCGAATCCAATGTCCAGAACGCCACACGTCCGCCGTCTTTGTATAGCGGCAACGGATCGGCATCGAAATAATCCAACAGCTTCTCGTCGTTGAGCGAGAGCGTCACCATCACGCCGTCTTTGCCGTCCTTCTTGGCCTCGCGCGCCTCGGCGCGAATGTAAAACCACGTCCGGTGCCACGCCATATTATGATTGATGGTGTTCTGGAAAGTGCCTTTGTCGTCGGTGCGCTGCGCCACGACTTTATCGCCGCGCAAAATTTTGGTGGCGGTATTGTTATCGCCCGCGAGCACGAACGAATAGCCGCTCGCCGGATTTTTGCCGTCGCCGCAAATCGAAACGTTCAAATCGCCCGGATGCGAGTAGCCCGGTTCTTTGGGCAAGTCCATCTGCGGGTGCGCGTAAAACTCGGCGACGACATCGCCGCCATAGGTGCGCTTACTCCACAAAGTCGGGTGGCGCCCCGTCCCGCCGAAGAACGACCAATCGCCATAACAGGGCCAGCGCGAAAACACGTTCCATCGGCCCGACGGCGCGTAAAAGTCAACCGGCGCTTCGGTGAAGGTATAATCGTCGCGATTGGCCGTCGTCGCCGCCAGCTTTTCGGCTCGCACGCGGAAGCCGCTCGAACGCACACCCAACGCCGTGCCGCGCGGCGGAGCGGGATCGAGATAGGACAAAACCGGCGTCTCGCCCGCCAACAGCATCAGGCCGTTGCCCGCCAATTGCAGGTGCAACATTCCGCCTTCGGGCTTATCAATATCGGGTAAATCGGCGAAGGGCATCGCCGCGCTCGCCAACGTTTTGCCGCCGCGCGTCAGCGTCCAGTTGAGCTTTTTGGCGTCGGCATCGGCATCGGCGCGCAGCAGATAACCCGAATCGAAAGCGCCGCGTTTGGCTCGCAACGCGACCTCGAATTTGCCGCGCCACGAACTGCGCCAGGGGAAATCGAGCGTGGTGTCGCCGAAAAATTCGCCGGTATTCCAAAACTCCAACCCATCGGCGCCCGGCGTCGGTGGCCACTGTCCCGTCGTGCTGGCCCAGCCGACCATATAGGCGTCGTCCTCCATTTTGGTGGCGACCGAAGGCGGCGCGGGCGGCGGCGGAAAGTAAATTACCGCGTCCTTAAACGCGACCGGAGCGGCGCCCTGCGCCATCAAGCCAAAGCGCCCATTCGTCAGGCCGGGCGCGCTCGCCTGCGCGATCAGTTCGTCGCCCGCCTTCACGCGCAGGGCGCCGTTGCGCGCGTCAATCTGGAAGCGCGCGAACCCGTCTTTGCCGGTCTGCTCGCTCAGATCGGCGTCGCCCTCGAACAAGGTTTTATTGGCGCCATTAGTCACGCGGATAATGCGCGCTTTTTTGTCGGGCGAAATCTGGAAGAGCGTGTAATTTTTGGTATCGCGCACGCCGACGGCATAGCCCAGCGTCGCGCCCGCTTTCATCTGGGCCGAAATATGCGCGCGGTAGCCGTCCCAATCGCGCGCGCCGGTGACTAATAAACCTTGGTTACCGCCCTCATCTTGGCCCGACGCCACACCTTTGGCGAGCGTCCATTTGCCGGTCGCGCGTTCCCAGGCGCCGTTGTCGGCGAACGCGGTGCGCAGAAAATCATACGAACGCACCTGCACATCGTCGAACTCGGCGGCGTCCATGTCTTTGGCCCACAGCCCGACGCCGCCCTGCCCCAAAGCCTCGTTATTGGCGCGCAAAACCGGAACGCCGTCAATAATCGCCTCGATATAACCCGGCGAAGTGCGCAGCCCGATTTTATACCACTGCTTGGGCAAAAACGCGCCCTTGCCGCTCGCCAGAACCGTCGCTTTGCCGTCGGTTACGCGCACCAATTGGCGCGAGTTTTCGCCCTCTTCGCTGCTCCAGCGAAAAGCCAGATAATTCTTGGCGTCCTTAACGTAAGCCGCCACGCCGACTTGACCGCTTCCGCCGGGCCGCACCGCGACGCGCGCGTCGTAGGAATCCCAGAACCAACGGCCACTCGTCGCCAGCGATTCGGCGCCGGGGCTGACGACCTGAAAGGCGAACGGGTTGGAGCTCATATTGGCGTTCTTGTCCGAGATATGCTCCGACGACGCCGACAGTTGCCACTTGCCACTCACCTTCTTCCACAGTTCGTCGCCGTTGCCGCCTTCGCGCGTGAAATCGTCGTCGAACACAACCGGTTCGAGCGGCTGCACGCGCGCCTCGCCCCACGCGGCGGGCAAAACGCCGATTTTGCCTTTATCGAAGGTCGCGTCAAAACCGCGCAAAGCGATTTTGTCGTCCACCACCAACTGCATCAGCCAGGGGCGGCGCTGCAATACGACCTGGTTTTTGGCGTCCCACGACACCGGCGCGCTGTTGAGAACTTTTTTGACGCCGCTCACGGTGCGCGAGAAAGTCGCGTCACGGGGCGTCACGTCGAGCGCGTAAAAGTTTTTGGCGTCCTTATAGTCGAACACGATGGTTTGCGGCGCCGTCGGGCGCGGCATATCCCAGGCGACGTTGACGGAGGTTTCGGCCTCGTCATCCAAAAATTCGGGCGCGGCGTGGGCGTGCGAAGCGGCGGCGGCGAGGACGCACAGGGCGAGCGGGAAACGGGGGAATGGCATGGGGACGGTTTGTTTGACTACGAGGCGGTTGGCGTTGGATTTCGGCGAGTGTTACGTTTAACCCCCTCTGTCCTTCGGATCCGCCCAAAGGATAGAGGGTGTTAAATGTAGCGGTTGCAAAATCATAACACCAGAACTTCTGACTTCTAACCTTGACTTCTTATGAGTTACGCAGTTGCTTCATGCCGTAGGGACGACCGCTTGCGGCGTCCGGAAATCTCGCCTGGAGCAACGTAAATGACGTTCAAGAGCTAAACAAAGGACG